>Ga0209517_10006582_pt1 | contig 14288 bp, 11 predicted proteins | sample PeaSoiMetSII2010_FD_187695 | JGI IMG/M metagenome (GOLD analysis project Ga0209517, IMG submission 187695) | Peat soil microbial communities from Weissenstadt, Germany - SII-2010 (SPAdes) (version 2) | ecosystem: Environmental > Terrestrial > Soil > Wetlands > Peat | place: Germany...
CCGCGCTATCCAAGCTTACATCCACGAGAACAACCGAACTCCTAAGCCTTTCGTTTGGACAACGACCGCTAAATCGATCCTGAGGAAGCTCAAGAAATATAAAGAGAGTTTAGATACAGGACACTAGCTGCCCGTTATAGAGTGGCCAGCCGGCGATACGCTCCGATGAACTGCGGGTCGGTGACACCGTAGATCTTGTCGCCGGGCTGGAATTGGGTCACGCCGGGCCCAACAGCTTCGACCACGCCGGACAAATCCGATCCCAGGATGAGGGGGAAGGGCGCATCCACTACACTCTTGCTTTCACGAACGAGGGCATCCCACGGCGCGACTCCCGCACTGGCTGCAGAGAGCGACGGTACCTGTCGGCCCCTCGTTCCCAATAGTAATCCCCAGGCGATTGACCCAGCATCGATGCGTTGCACCTCAGTCCTGAAACTTTCTCGGACCCTCGTACCGAAGACGGAAGAAAACGTGGTAAGGCAGAGCATAGTGGATGCTTATCAATCTATACCACGGTGCACTTTCAGGTGTATAGCTCACGTTACCGTACGTCGTCGGCCGGTCGATCCCCGGCTTGGTAGTCTCACCTAATACTTGGAGGGAAACCGTCCGGAACTCCTCATCAATTAGCTGTCTTCTTAGGAGATCGCCATACAGCGTTGGGCCGCCTTCACAAAGCAGTGTGCGGATGCCATGTTCCTGCCGTAGAAGCTGGGCTGCGGTCACAAGATCAACCCCCGCGCCGGCTCCCGCCGAGATTATATTAATGCTCCCCTCCCGTCCAAGCATCTTGAGCTGTGATCGGAGGCTCTTTTCTCCCTCCGTTGTGGTAAATATCCAAGGTTCAACCCGCGGCGAATCGAAAACGCGAAGAGTGGCATCGACGTTCCCAGAACCGGTGAGAACGATAATCTTCTGCTTGTCGAGACCTAAAGTCTCCTCTCGGTACACTCGCAGTTGCTCGTCATCGATGCCATAGTCCTCACCTCGCGCGTCTGGGCCTTGCTCTTCGCGGAGGGTGGTCGCACCGATCAACTGTCCATCGTGATGCGCCCGCAGGAAATCCATCAGCCAACGATCTTCTCCGCTCCTTGAAACCTCCCTGCCACCAGCACGGCCCTTCAACTCCCTGAATGAAGCCCTGCCGTCGAGTCCCATCACAAAGTTGGAGCTTATATACGGACGATGGGGGTCACGAGGCTCCGGAAAACCAAACGGGCCATAGCGCTCCTTGATATGCGGCGGCAAAGGAAATGCATCTTCGCTCGCGTTATAGCAACGTTGAAGATCCATCGCCACCCCCTGAGAAAGAACGCCGCGACATTCAACTTCCTATTTACTTTGTTGAAAATGTGAGCGGTTTCCGTGACCCCGCCTCCCATTCCTCGTACTGAATGCCGGGGCAGGCGCGGTTCAACGCTTCTCGTACGGGTGGAAGATATAGTCCTTCGCCTTCACGGCTGTATGGCACGCGTTTCCGCAGTCCGATAGGCTTTTGGGATCGGCCGTGAACCTGTCCGATGCGGCATCGTAGTTGAACACCGCGTATCCCCATCCGCCGGTTTTCGGAAATCTCTTGCTGTCCTTTTCCATGACGAAAGCCTGGGCAAAGACGTCGGGCACATCCACGACGAAGGGCGCCTCAGAACTCCTCTTCGGCTTCCACTGGAGCTTCACAATCATGGAGCCGTCCGGAAAAGCCTGGCCCTTGCCGGGAACGCCGGCCTTATACGCCGTGATCATCGTCGGATTGCCGACGATCACTTTGAGCACTTGGTTGGTAGTGCTTGCGGAAGAGACAACGGCCCAGTCTTCGTATCCCCTGAAGTCGGAGAACGCGATTCCGCCCGGCGATTTCAGCGAGTACTTGTCCTGGTCTTGGCCTTGCGCGTAAAGGGCTGCGGCAACGAGGACGGCGAGCGCTGCCGCGGCGGTCGTAACGATCGTAAAGCCGGCGATACGTCCCACGGCGGCGCGTGTTTCTACCTTCTGTTCTTGTTTTTCTTGCGCCACGGATTTCGTCACAGGTTCAGACATGGTGTGTTCTCCTTCACAAAAAAAAGTTTTCTAACGCCGGCTCGTAGAAATAAACCGATAGCGGCGCTTCCCGAAACTTAATCTGGAAACGGCAGCCAATCAAGCCTGAGGCGAGTGAGGATAAGTTACTGCGGCGATTCCATCATACCGGGTAAGCAGGTCCTGGCGATGTTCCACGACCATGATGCTCACGCCATGAAGGTAGGCAATCTCGATGATCTCATTGACAATGCTTTCTGCCGGGAGGAGTTTCGCGCCACCAAACGGGCAACCCGTTTCTTCCAGCGACAGGTAGTGGTGGGCTTTGCAGACGTAACCTTTCTGCCGAAGGTTTTCTCCGATGACAAGCTTTCGGACCAGGAACGAGTTGAGAACTTCGATCACCCCGGGAAGGCCAAAAACCAGTTGGTCTCCCGGTTTGTACTGGGCCAGCTCTCCAATCGCCGTTGCTTCTCGCGCGGCTTTATTGTCGGCCAGCGCGGTTTCGATGAGTTTTTTGCGATCGCGGGGGTCGGCGGCCGGTGAGGCATGGATGCGACTGATGATGTTTGCCCTGACCGTTTCATGCAAAAACTCTTCCAGTGACGACAGCACCTGCTTCTCTCCCATCAGGATCAAGCCGGTGCAGGAACGTTCCAGGAAAAGGTGATAAGCCCTCGTTGCCGTGGCCTTGAGATGCCATTCCAGATGGCTCAGGTGACGCTGTTCGTTTCGCTTGAAGGGCGGCTCGGCCGATTTCCTGGGTACAGAGGTACTGATCCGGTCGGACTCCAGCTCCCCCAGATGATAGACCAGTAGGCGGCTTTCCCCGACGGAGACCTCGACGAACAGTACCTTCTCATTTTCTTCCAGGACAGCTTCCAAGGGAGCAACATGGGGGTCGCCACCGATAACCATGGCGTCGATGGTCCACGCCGGCACCCTGAAAACCCGATTCAATTGCTCGCCGCACTTGAAGATGATGAGCGATCGGGGGCCGGCGGGAACGAAATACTGTTCGAGCAGGACTTCGATCTCCTTTAGATCATCGTTCAGAATCTCCTTCTGCGCTTTCGGGAGCGCTTCGATGAAATCATTCTGCTCTTCGAGAGCGCGGGTCTTGAGCGAGTGGAAGAATCGGACCAGGGCCTTCCCTCGCGGGGCAGTATTTTCGGGGTCCATCCGCAGATAGAGACTCGTGACCGGGCTGCTGCACTCGGTTTCGGCCAGAGACCTGATTTCTGCCGCCGATGGCAGCTCCGGCTTGGCCAGCGCGTCGATCAGGGACTTCGGCCGAAGCAGATAGTTCTGCTGCGTTTTCCTGCTCAGGTGGTGCACCGCCGCGATTTGCTCTTCGCGCTCTTCGCGAGAGTATGCTTTGGTAAAGTCTTCGTTGGTGGCCATATTGCTCACAACCTCAGGTCTCGATGTACCTATTCAGGAGGAAATCCCCATCTTCTCCGACCCCGTGAAGGAGTCCATTAGTGACTCTTGGACAACTTCATTCCCTCCGACAAAGAACCATGCGTCCTCGACGTCGCGGCGACTTTGACCATGAAGGGTCGCAGGAGGCGTTGCTTTCGCCCGCCTACATAGCATCCACAATTGCGCGCTGCCGCCCGCACCGAGTCCGAGATCGGTTAACGGACGAATGGTTTTCCGGGCGATCAAGACTCCGAAAACAGTTCCAAGCGGCGTAATCGCCCATCAAGAACGCTTTTCAAGGATGCAAGCGTCCTGCCAAAGCCGGTTCAGTGGGATGCGGTACGGTCCGCTCCGCTCCTGTTCCAGCCTGGTATCGGACTGAAGCCATTGCGCTTTTTGCGTTTGCCAAAAAGCCTGCGTGGGTTGCACGAGGTCCCTTAATCTTACGAGTGGCGAAAGGCCGTCTCTGACGCCGGTCATTCGTCACGGTGCCCGCAAGAGACTCGGTCTGATCCTCGGTTCCAAGTTCCCCTTCGCCGGATGCTCCAGAGTTTGGCTGACAGGTCGTCGAGGGACCGAGGTCGCGCAGTTTTCCAGGGCTGTTCGACCCACTCGAACCACCCATGCTGGATAGTCCACGAAATCTTGAGAATGCCAGCGCATGCCGGGGGTCTGCGACTTGGAGGCAAAATGTCACTTTTCAAGCCTTGGGGCGCTTTGGGGGACCCCAGAGCTTCGTGCTCTTGATCCTGCCCGCAATCCTCCGCGCCCGGTCGCCCGGTCCCAGCCAGCGCGAACGGGCATTTAGCTTTAAAATCAGATGTTTACAGCGTCAAGCGGCGAGGGCGTCGGGCTGAATTGGACGCCCCTGAATTACCGTCAGACACGTCATGGAAATGCTAGTTCAGGAAGCGCTTCGATGGACAACAAAATTGCCTATATTCGGGCGCATTGTCCGATTCGGCGTGGGTGGCTGGGGGAGGGGCGCGAAGGGTTTGGCCCCAGTGGTTCATTAACCGGGCAGGGCGAATCAGGGCTGTTGAGTATCATTGTTGCTAATAAATAACATAAACAAAATCCGTAGGCTTCATGGCCCCAAAGTCTAGGAGGTATTTTCGATGTCAATGGTGTACTCTTGTTTTAGGACAAATTGTCCGTACTTCTCGGGCTGCCCCGGGGAATGCCTGACTTGTTGTCGCGCGGAGGTGGTCCGAGCGGTGCTTGCCCTGCCGAAGAAACGATCTGGCCCCCAAAACCTCCTAGCTCCCTTCCGGTGCTTGGCCATACTTGCCATCATATTTCTTGCTTCTTTTGCTAGCGTTCTTCGCGCCCAAAGTCCGCTTTCCCTGGGAGGGAACGGAGATGCCGTCTTCAAGGATGCGGCAGGCAATTTCGCCGATAACGTAGGCCAATTCCTAACCACCGCCGGCACTGCGCGTCAGATTCAGCTTGACGCACGCTTCACTTTCTAGCGGGCTGCGAACACCAATGCATCGGCAAAGGAAACAGAAGCCCCAACGGGGCGCGATATCACAGCCCAGGGCAACGCCCTGGGACCCAACCCCGCACAAGGGAGGGTGAGCCCTGAAAGGGCGAGATACGTTTCTCGCGGCCTGCGTTAAACTTTCAGGGTGATTGGCGGTCTCCCGCCCCTGCAGGGCTTGTGGATTTGATTGCCGCGCCATTGACCCAGGGCGTTGCCCTGGGCTGAGTTATTTCGCCCCTTTGGGGCTCACGGACAATGTCCTCGATGACAGCGCCGTCTGAATACGTTCTGGAACCTCTTCGTGAAGGCGCGGAGTTGACGCTTTACCGGGGCCGACAGCGCGTCAACTCATCACCCGTCCTGGTCGTAGCTCCTACTGCAGCGCAGCCGCTGCCCCAGAGTCTGCGACGCCTTGAGCACGAATACTCGCTCGCAGTCGAACTTGAGCCCGCGTGGGCGGCGAAGCCTCTGGCGCTCACGCGTCACGAAGGGCGGACAATCCTTGTTCTCGCCGACCCGGGCGGTGAGCCTCTCGACCGCGTTCTTGAGCGGGGCAGGGAGCAGCCGCTCGATCTGGCGCGTCTCCTACGCCTTGCCATTAACCTGGCAGCGGCGCTCGGCCACGTCCATCAGCACGGTCTGATCCACAAAGACATCAAGCCTGAGAACGTACTCGTCGACGACGCCGGCCACGTATGGCTAACCGGCTTTGGTATTGCGTCCCGACTGCCACGCGAGCGCCAGGCACCCGCGCCGCCCGAAGTCGTTGCCGGCACCCTCGCCTACATGTCTCCCGAACAGACCGGGCGCATGAATCGCTCAACTGACGCCCGCAGCGATCTCTATTCCTTAGGCGTCACTTTGTACCAGATGCTTACGGGCGTGCTCCCGTTTGCTGCCGCCGACCCTCTGGAATGGGTCCACTGCCACATTGCACGTCAGCCGGTAGGGCCCGCGGATCGCCGCGCGGTCCCGGAGCCGTTATCCGCCATCACCATGAGGCTCCTCGCCAAAAATGCGGAGGAGCGCTATCAGGCCGCCGCGGGTCTGGAAGCCGATCTTCGGCGGTGCCTGTCGGAATGGCAGTCGCATGGTCGCATCGATCTATTCCCTCTTGGCACGGACGACTCGTCGGACCGATTGCTGATACCCGAGAAGCTGTACGGGAGGGAGCGCGAAGTCGATGCGCTGCTCACGGCGTTCGACCGGGTGGTGGCGCAGGGCACCGCCGAACTTGTACTGGTATCCGGGTATTCCGGTGTCGGCAAATCTTCGGTAGTGAACGAGCTGCACAAGGTGCTGGTTCCGCCGCGCGGGCTTTTCGCCGCAGGCAAGTTTGACCAGTACAAGCGCGACGTACCCTACGCGACGCTGGCACAGGCCTTCCAGATGCTGGTGCGTCAGATCCTGGTGAAGAGCGAAGCCGAGGTGGACCATTGGCGGCACGCCCTTCTCGAGGCGGTGGGTTCGAATGGCCAACTGATGGTCAACCTCATCCCCGAAGTCGAATTCGTCATCGGCAAACAACCACCCGTGGCAGAACTGCCGCCGCAAGAAACGCGGAGTCGTTTCCAGTTGGTGTTCCGTCGTTTCCTCGGCGCCTTCGCCCGCCCTGAGCATCCCCTGGCGTTGTTCCTTGACGATCTGCAATGGCTGGACACGGCAACTCTGGAACTGCTGGAGCGCTTGGTTACCGATCCGGACGTGCGGCACGTGCTGCTGATCGGAGCCTACCGCGACAACGAAGTCAGTTCATCTCATCCGCTGATGCGGACGCTGGCCGCGATCCGCGACGCGGGAGCGAGGGCGCAGGAAATCGTGCTGGCGCCTCTCGGGCTCGATGACGTTGAGCGGCTCATCGTCGACGCCCTGCGCTGCGGGCTGAACTCCGCTGGTCCTCTGGCGCTGTTGGTCTACGAGAAGACCGGCGGCAATCCGTTCTTTGCAATCCAGTTCCTCACGGCACTGGCCGAGGAAGGCCTGCTCCGGTTCGACCAGGACGCGGCGGACTGGATCTGGGACTTGGATCGGATTCGCGGCAAGTGCTACTCCGATAACGTTGTGGATCTGATGTTGGGGAAGCTGCGGCGATTGCCGCAGCCTACGCAGACCGCTCTTCAGCAACTCGCCAGTCTCGGGAACGTGGCCGAGATCGCGACACTGAGTGTGGTCTTCGGACAATCTGAAGAGCAGATCCACACTGCGCTTCTGGAAGCTGTCCGCACCGGGCTGATCCTGCGCGTGGAGGGTTCTTACGCCTTCCTCCACGACCGGTTTCAGGAAGCGGCCTATACGCTGATCCCTGAAAGCGAGCGCGCGGGGGCACACCTTCGGATTGGCCGGGTGCTGCTGGCGGGAATGACGGCGGACCACCTGGCCGAACATCTGTTCGATGTCGCCAACCAACTGAATCGGGCTGCCACGCTGCTGATCGATCACGAGGAGAAAGTGCACGTAGCCGCAATCGACCTGAGGGCCGGGCGTAAGGCCAAAGCGTCCGCGGCCTATGCTTCGGCGCGTGCGTATTTTGCAGCCGGCATGGGGCTTTTGGAGGAAAACGATTGGAGTAGCCAATACGAGTTGACGTTCAGCCTATGGCTGGAACGTGCGGAATGCGAGCTTTTGTGCGGCAACTCCGAAAAAGCCGGGCAACTGATCGAGCAGTTATTGCCGCGCGCCGCATCGAAAGTTGACGAGGCCGCCGTCTATTGTCTGAAGGTCCAACTCCAGATCATGAAGTCCGAATACCAGCAGGCTGTAGCCACCGCGCTCACGTGCCTGCGCGGGTTCGGCATCGACATGCCCGCGCATCCGATCGAGGAGCAGGTCCAGTCCGACTACGAAGCTCTTTGGCAAACTCTCAATGGACGTCCGATCGAGAGCCTGATCGATCTGCCGCTGATGACCGATCCGGAACTACGGGCCGCCATGAAGATGCTTTCGGTCCTTATTCCTTCTGCCTACTTTACAGATCAACGATTGTTTCGCTTACAGATTTGCCGCATGGTGACCATCAGCCTGCAGCACGGGGCAAGCATGGATTCCGCTACCGGCTACGCATATTTTGGGATTGGACTTGGGACAGCCTTTCACCGTTACCGTGAGGGTTATCGTTTCGCCAAGCTTGCGTGCGACTTGCTTGACAAGTACGGCTTCATTGCAAACCGGGGGATAGTCTACACCACCTTTGGGACGGTCGCCGCCTGGACTCAGCCGATCGCGACCGTGATCGATTTCTATCGGACGGGCATTCCCGCCGCGATTGAAACGGGCAATCTGACCCAGGCTTGCTATGGTTTGTTGTTATCTCTCACGTATCTTCTCCTTCGAGGCGATCCACTCGACCTGGTGTGGCGCGAGTCGGAGATGGCACTGGACTTCACCCAAAAGGCCAAACACTACGACGTCGCGGACATTATCGTAAGCCAGCAACGCTTCATTGCCACCATGCAGGGCCGGACCGCAGCCTTCTCCACCTTCAACGACGCGCAGTTCAACGAGGCGACATTCGAGGCGCAGTTGACCGGGGACCGGATGCCTATGCTGATCTGCTCGTATTGGATTGTCAAGCTGGTGGCGCGATTCCTGTCAGGCGATTACGCTGAGGCACTGGAAGCCGCCGGCAAGGCGAAGCCGTCGCTACCGGCCTTGGCCGGCCAGATTTCGGCGCTGGACTACTTCTTTTACACCGCGCTGACCGTGTCGGCGCTCTATGAGACCGCGTCGGCCGATGACCAGCAAGCGTGGCGCGAACTCCTGAGGGCGCACCGGGAACAACTGCGCGAGTGGACCGAAAACTACCCACCGACTTTCGCCGACAAGCACACGCTGGTATCGGCCGAGATCGCCCGCCTGGAAAAGCGAGACGTCGACGCCCAGCGCCTCTACGAGCAGGCCATCCATTCGGCGAGAGAGAACGGCTTCGTTCAAAACGAAGGCCTTGCCCACGAACTGGCGGCGCAGTACAACCTGGCGCGCGGCCTGGAAACGGCCGGCTACGCCCATCTCCGCAGCGCGCGGAACTGCTACGACCGTTGGGGCGCCCACGGCAAGGTAACGCAACTCGACGAACGCTACCCGCGGCTCCGCGAGGAACGAACTCCCACCTCTTCGGCCACGATTGGCCCGCCAGTCGGGCAGTTGGACGTTGAGACTGTAGTCAAAGCGTCGCAGGCGCTTTCGAGTGAGATGGTCCTCCCCCAGCTGATCGAGAAGCTGGTACGAATTGCGGTGGAGCATGCTGGGGCCGAGCGAGGTCTGCTTATTCTCCTTCGGGGCGGCGAGCCGAGGGTCGAAGCGGAGGCTACCACGGGCCAGGGCGGGGTCGAGGTTGTCGTTCGACAGGCGGCCGTCACGCCTTCTGATCTCCCCCATTCCGCGCTGCATTACGTGATCCGGACACAGGAGGGCGTGCTCCTCGATGATGCCTCGGCCGACAAGGTGTATTCGAAGGACGAATATGTGCGGCGGAAGCGCTCAAGGTCCGTCCTGTGCCTGCCCATCGTCAAGCAAGCGCAGCTCATCGGCGCACTATATCTGGAGAACAATCTGACTCCGTGCGCCTTCACGCCGGACCGGGTTACTGTGCTGCGGTTGCTGGCTTCGCAAGCTGCGATTTCGCTGGAGAACGCCAGCCTTTATTCTGACCTGCAACGCAGCGAAGCTTTCCTGGCTCAGGGCCAAAGCATCAGCCAAACCGGAAGTTTCGGCTGGTCCGTTGCCGGCGGAGAGATCTACTGGTCGGATGAAACCTACCGCATCGTGGAATACGATCGAGCGGTTAAGCCCGCATTTGACCTGACATTTCAGCGAATTCATCCCGGCGATCAAGATTTCGTTCGGCAGACTCTCGACCACGCGATCAAGGAAAAGACGGATTTCGATTTGGAACATCGTTTCCTGATGCGGGATGGCCGGGTTAAGCACGTCCACTTGATCGGCCGCGCGGTGAAGACAGGGAACCTGGACTTTGTGGGCGCCGTGACGGACGTCACTGCCGCCAAGAAGGCGGAAGAGAAGATCCGCCAAAGCGAGAAGGAAGCCCGGCAACTTCTCGACCTGTCGCCGCTGCACATCACCGAATTGGGGCCCGACGGGGCACGCCTCTACACCAATCGAGCGTCGCTCGATTATTTCGGCATTGCTTTGGAGGAATGGCAGGACGCCGACTTGCAGCAGGTGTTGCATCCTCAGGACGCGGAGATCGTATTAAGGGAACTTCCCGGAAAACTCCAAAGTGGATCGCCGTTTGAGTACGAAGCGCGGCTCAAGAGAAAGGACGCACAGTATCGCTGGTTCCACTATCGCTTGAGCCCCATGTCAGACGAGCAAGGGCGCATCACGCGATGGTATGCCGCGGGGACCGATGTCGAGGATCGCAGGACGGCTGAGCAGAGGCTCAAAGATGAGAATGTTTCGTTGCGCGAAGAAATCGATAAAGCATCGATGTTCGAAGAGATCGTGGGAACTTCGGCGGCCCTGAAACAGGTGCTTTCCCGCATCTCCAAGGTCGCGCCGACCGACTCCAGCGTTCTGATCACCGGGGAGACCGGCACCGGCAAGGAACTGGTGGCGCGCGCCATTCACCGGCGGTCAGAGCGATCTTCATCTGCATTTGTGAGTGTGAATTGTGCCGTGATCCCCCGTGACCTCATCGCCTCAGAATTATTTGGCCATGAGAGGGGCTCCTTCACGGGGGCAACTCAGCGCCGTTTAGGACGTTTTGAACTGGCCGACAAGGGCACGATCTTCCTTGACGAGATCGGCGAGCTTCCGGCGGAAACCCAGATTGCTCTGCTGCGGGTTCTTCAGGAACACGAATTTGAGCGCATCGGAGGAACTGGAACCCTTCGCGCCGATGTTCGGGTGATTGCCGCCACTAATCGTGACCTGGAGGCTGCGATCGCTGCGGGTACGTTCCGAAACGACCTGTTTTACCGACTGAACGTCTTTCCCGTTGAGATGCCGCCTCTGCGGAAACGAAGAGAAGACATTCCCTTGCTTGTCGCATATTTCCTGAACCGCTATGCACGGAAAGCAGGCAGGCGTTTTACGGCGGTCGACAAGAAGAGCCTCGACCGGCTCCAATCCTACGCCTGGCCGGGTAATATTCGGGAATTACAGAACGTGATTGAGCGCTCTGTCATCGTAAATGAAACACAGACATTTTCGGTGGATGAAAGTTGGATTTCCCGGCAACCTCCGCCTGCTGACCTGGAGATCCACGCGGGCCTATTTACCCGGCCTCCTGCTGAGGAGAAGGCCATCATTGAGGCGGCCCTGCGCGAATGCGGAGGACGTGTGTACGGGCCCTCGGGCGCCGCAGCAAGACTCGGCATGCCACGGACCACTCTGGAGTCGAAGATCAAGTCATTGAAGATCAATAAGAACCGCTTCAGGGGTATAGATCCTTTGAAAAACAGCTAACCCCACCTGAGTTAATCGCACCCACCTTACGAGAAGATCTTTGCACGGCATTCGTCAATTGTTGACGTCCGTCAATTTGGCGGTCCGTCAATGTCTTTCATTTCATCAACTTCCGGTTGGCGCTGAACTTGCCTATAAGTGCGCCAAGGGATTTGGGCAATGCCAGGAAGCGCCTTTCAAACGCGCCTGGCGCTTTTATAGATCGACTTCCTGGTAGGGGCAGAATGTTAAGAATTCAGAGGTCAGCGAACGGGGAAGTGGTCTTTAAGCTCAGCGGCCGGCTCGACAAAGAGCATATCCCCGAGTTGGAAACAATAATTGGCGCGGAGGCGAAGGGTCGCCGCATCGTTCTCGACCTCAGAGATATGACTCTGACGGGCGAAGACGGCATCAATTTTCTGGCTCGGTGTGAAGCGGCTAATATCGCCCTGGTGAATTGCGATCCATACGTCCGCGAGTGGATTGCGAGACAACGAAGCGGAGGGTAAAGCTCTCCGGCTTGATCAGAGGAATAGCGAGCATTAATCCTCGCATTCCATTAAGGAGCAATACGATGTCCAGTTTAGACTTGATCGGCTCCAGTCCGAAATTCCGGGCCGTGCTCGAAGCGGTAGAAAGGGTTGCCCCAGCAGACTTCACCGTCCTAATCCAGGGGGAAACGGGTACCGGTAAGGAAGTGATCGCGCACGCGATTCACGAGGCCAGCCCCCGCCGCCAGAACCGTTTCGTGGTCCTCAACTGCGCGGCCATTCCCGCCGCCTTGCTGGAGAGCGAACTCTTCGGCCATGAACGAGGCGCCTTCACCGGGGCTGTAACTCAGAATATGGGGCGCTTTCAATCGGCCGAGGGCGGAACTCTGTTTTTGGATGAAATCGGTGAGCTTCCGCTCGAGCTGCAACCCAAACTTCTCCGCGTTCTTCAGGAAAAGCAATGCGAGCGCCTGGGCGGCGGACGTACCGTTCAAATCGATGCGCGGATCATCGCGGCCACCAACCAAGACCTGTGGCGTATGGTCCAGGAACGCAAGTTCCGCGCGGATCTTTACTATCGATTGAACGTCTTCCCGATCACCCTTCCCCCGCTTCGCGATCGGGTGGAGGACATCCCGGCGCTGGTCGAATACTTTGTGGAAAGGTCCTCACATGGGATGGGAAGAAGAATTGAGACGATTCCCCCCGAAGTGATGGAGGTCTTAAAACTGTACGATTGGCCCGGCAATATTCGCGAACTGGAGAACGTCATCAAGCGCGCCGTCATCATGTCCACTGGCCCCGCGCTTCGTCCGCAATTCGGCGATCTCAAACGCCTGCCCGGCCAAACCTCGCCGGCGTCGAAGCGAACGCTGGCGGAGGCCGAGCGCGACCACATTAATGAAGTCCTGCGTGACACGCGCTGGGTCCTGGGGGGGGACAACGGCGCCGCCGCACGGCTGGGGATGCCGCGGACCACGCTGGTCTACAGAATGCGCAAGCTCGGTATTGCTCGCGATCAAGGAGCCAAGCTCTTTCGCAGCCGTCCCAGCGGGTTGCCGGATTCGCTCGCCGAGTTCAGCGGTGACGGGCAGGAATCACCATTGAGAGGGACCGAAGGGATGATCGAACCGGCGTTTTCAGAGGTGGGAGCAGCTTAGAGCGCAGCAGGCTGATGCACATGTCGACTATCCTCGACGAAAGTCGAACTGCGGTTGCTGAGCTCGGGCTTTCGTCACCAGGAAGGGTTCGTCCAGCGCGGTCAACGGGGCTCAAATACCCAAGGAAAGAGAGGATTGTCTCTGCTAGCCCCTTGTTATTGATTGGTATCGCACGTGCTCCGTATTCGTTGCGCCTGCCTCGCCTAAGCGGGACTGATCGCAACCTCACAACGACAATCTTCTGATCAAGGAGAAAACAGCGCGCCGAGCACCATCACCAGGATCACGATTTGGTGCTGGCTCCTGCGAAGGATGCCAAGCCTGTACGCTTTGTCGTAAGATTGGATGGTTCCACTCCCGGCGAAAGTTGCGGCGTTGACACTGCCCCGGACGGCTCCGGCGAAATTCGGGAGCCCCTGCTCTATCAGCTCATCCGGCAAAAAGGTCCAATCGTAGACCGAACCTTCGAGATCGAATTCCTCGATCCTGGCGTTCACGCCCTTGACTTCACGTTTGGTTAGAGACTTCGAGGAACGAAGTTATCGGCCACGCTGCTCGATCACAGAGGAAACAAAGAAATGACCCTATCCAGGAGGCAGGCATGACCACCAACGAAGTCCGTAGTAGCGACGCGACCAGCAAAGCGAGTGCCGCGAGAGTCGATTTCAAGCTGGAGGCGGTCGTCATCCCCGTCTCGGATGCCGACCGCGCGAAGGAGTTCTACACGAGACTCGGGTGGCGGCTTGACGCGGACTTCGCCGCCAGTGACGACTTCCGGGTGATTCAGTTCACGCCGCCTGGCTCCGCGTGCTCGGTCATCTTTGGCAAGAGCGTCACCGCCGCGGCGCCCGGCTCCGCCCAGGGGCTGTACCTGGTCGTTTCTGACATCGAGGCCGCCCGCGGCGAACTTCTCGGTCGCGGCGTCAAGGTCAGTGAGGTGTTCCACGACGCGGGCGCTGTGAACGTTGGCACGGACGAGCCCTACCTGTTTGGCCGGCTCCGGGTCAGCGGTCCGGATCCCGAGCATCGCAGCTATCGCTCCTTCATTTCGTTCGATGATCCGGACGGCAACGGCTGGCTGTTGCAGGAGATCACGACGCGGCTTCCCGGGCGTGTCGCCAGCGACACATCGTACGCGTCGGCTGGCGAACTCTCGCAGGCGCTGCGGCGCGCCGCGGCCGCCCACGGCAAGCATGAGAAGCGCATCGGCGCGGCAGATCCGAACTGGCCCGACTGGTACGCCGAGTACATGGTGCGCGAGCAAGCCGGCGAAGAGCTTCCGCAATGAACGGCTACGGCGTG
>Ga0209517_10006585_pt1 | contig 14287 bp, 9 predicted proteins | sample PeaSoiMetSII2010_FD_187695 | JGI IMG/M metagenome (GOLD analysis project Ga0209517, IMG submission 187695) | Peat soil microbial communities from Weissenstadt, Germany - SII-2010 (SPAdes) (version 2) | ecosystem: Environmental > Terrestrial > Soil > Wetlands > Peat | place: Germany: Weissenstadt...
TCGCGTCCAGCCTTACGACTGTCCACGCATGACTCGGGGTCGGTGTGGCTCGCTAGACCTTCACCGTACGGCTCTTGCATCCGCTCCTCCACGCCGGTTTATCCCGGCGCACTCACTCATACCTCAACGCTTCCACCGGATCCACCTTCTCGGCGCGCCGCACGGGCACCCAGCACGCCAGTAGCGCCACTCCCACGAACAATAACCCCACGACGACCAACGTCACCGGATCGCTGGGCTGCACCTCAAACAGGAAGGACCTCAGCACGCGCGACAAGACCATTGCCAGCGCCACCCCTGCGAGCACGCCTGCCGCTATCAATCGAAATCCTTCGCCGAATATGAGGTTCCGAATGTCTTTGGGTTCCGCGCCAACCGCGCTCCGAATCGCGAATTCCTTCCGTCGCGAAGCCACCGACAGCGAAAGCACGCCGTAAATTCCCACCAGCGTCAAGACGCTCCCCACAACCGAAAACCCCACCAGCAGTTGCATAGCGAACGCCCGCGAGGCCAGCGATTCGTCGCGAATTTCGTCCAGAGTCTTCACGTTTTCAATCGCCGCCGTAGGATCCACGGAGCGCAGTTCGCGTTCCACTGCGCGCACTACAGTGCGTGGGTCCGCTGTCGTCCTCACCACCAAATGCTTCGAAAACGCAGCCGCCTGCCACAGCGGCAGGTAAATCTCCGGAGACGCTGCCTCGGTCAAATCATCGGTTCGGCTATTCGAAATCTCTCCCACAATTTCCGTGCCCGGCTTTTCCCGCCCGTTCAGCCAGAACTTGCGCCCAACCGGACTCTTATGCGGGAAATAGCGATCTACAAACGCCTGGTTCACGATAGCCACCCCCGGCGCCTTATCATCATCCGTCGCGCGAAATTCCCGCCCCGCGAGCAACGCCTCCCCCATCAATTTGAAATAGTCGGGCGTCACCGCGCGCAGGGGAAGCGCCGTCTTATCGCTCTCTTTGACCGCTGGCGGCTGCCCCTCAATTTCCAAAGTCGCCGGCCAATTGTCTCCGGTCAGCGGCACTCCCCACGCAAACGCCGCGTATTGCACGCCGGGAATCGCCGCAACTCGCTCCAAAGCCTGCCGGTGAAAGCTGCCCCAGTTCGACCAGCTCTGCACCTCCGTCACACTCATCGTCAAGATCCGTCTTGTGTTGTAGCCCGACGGCACCTCCGCGATTTTCACCATGGTGCGAATCAATAATCCTGCACCGACCAGCAGCGCCAGCGTCAGCGCCGTCTGCGCCGTGGTCACGCCGCGCAAAAGCCGACGCTCTCCCGTTCCCGCAGTGCCTTTCGGCCCGGCATTCTTGAGGACCTCCATTGGATCCAGCCGGAAAGCCCGCAGCGCTGGAAAAATCCCCGCGAGAACCGAGGCCAGCAGGGCCGCGCCAAATCCCCACCCCAGTACGGCCCAGCCCGCTGTCACTCCGTCCAGGCGCGGAACCGCATGTCCCGCAATCAACTTGAATATCTTCACGACACCAAACGCCAACCCCACTCCAAGTGTGCCCCCTGGCAACGCCAGCAACAAGCACTCGGTTAAGACCTGCCGGAAAAGCGCCGCCTGCCCCATGCCCAGTGCGCCCCGCACCGCGTATTCCTGCTGCCGTTCGAGCCCGCGTACCAGCAGCAAGGCCGCTGCGTTCCCACACCCGATCAGGAGAACCATCGCCGCGGCCCCCAGCAGTGGCAGCAGAATCCTTCTCCCATCCCGATTCATTTCCTCGGTCAGCGGCTCGAGTTGCGGTGTGAACCCTTCAAATTGCGGCTCTGACTGCCCCTCCCTTTTCGCCAGCAGTGATAACTCCTCTTGGGCTTGCCGCGGCCTTGCCCCCTCTCGCACTCGCGCCACGAGGTTCCAGAAGGCATCCTTCATTCCGGCCGGGTCGGGCGCCGCAGGAACCCAGAAATCCACCGTTGCGTTCACGTTGTAGTTTGGCTCTTTGGCATTTCCCGGCGATGGAAGGAAGCGTACGCCCGGCTGCATCACCCCAATCACCGTGGGCGAAACCTTCCACCGGCTGATGCGCACTGTTTTACCAATAATCTGCGGATCGGCGTTGAACGCCCGCTGCCAAAACTCATATCCGAGCAAAATCGCCCTCGTTGGTCCCACGGAAAAGTCCGAGTCCTCAAAGCCTCGGCCGGCGACTGTTCTTAGTCCCATTACCGGTAAATAGTCTTTAGTTACCTGCATCCCCTGCATCGATTGGCTGCCATCGCCTCGAATCAGAAAGTTGAACGTCCAGTCGTACGCAGCGATTCCTTCAAACGACTTCGCCTCCTTTTGCCATTCCATCCACTGCTGCGCCGCCCACCCTCTCGGACTGTCCATCTTGCGGCCGTCCGTCCGCGTAGTGGGAATGAGCACCAGTTGCTGCGGCTTCTTGTACGGCGGCGGCGTCAAAAGCACGCCCTGGATCAGGCTGAACACCGCCGAAGTCGCGCCGATCCCCAGCGCCAACGTCAGGATCGCGATCAGGCTGAAACCCGGCTGGTTCAACAGCATCCGTATGGCAAATCGAAGCTCTCGCAGCATGTATTCCTCCATCCGTTCCCGGTTCCGCTAACAACTCAGTCGATAGTCTCAAACGGCACACGTTGGCTGTTCGGTTTCCGTTCTAATCATCCCTCCGGTTGGACGATGGGACCGCGACCCGGTTAGCTGCCAGGCCAAAAAGGATTTGGGTTAGTTTCCAGGCAGCGCGCCAGCCGGCCAAATGACTGGCAAGCCTTATGGCAAACAAGGGGAGGCAATTCAGGAGCGATGCTTCAAGCGATTCATTTCGGTTCTCGCCGAGGTGCTTTGAAGCCGATCCTTCGTGCGAGTTCCGCTTTTTCACTCCGCTCGCAGGGCAGTCATCGGGTCGGCCTCTGTAGCCCTGCGTGCTGGGAGGTAGCAAGCCAAAGCCGCCACGGAAAACACCAGGAGCGCCACAGACCCAAACGTCAGAGGGTCGGCCGGGCTGACATCGTAGATCAGGCTTCGCAGCACGCGGGCGAGACCCAACCCCGCCAGGAGGCCGAGGGCAACGCCAATGGCAGCTAAGGTAACACCTCTGCCGAACACGAGCCGCACCACGTCCCAGCGGCTCGCGCCCAACGCCATACGCAGCCCGAATTCGTGGTTGCGGCGGCCAACCGAATAAGCGATTACGCCATAAGTCCCGACGGCCGCCAGCCCGACGGCCAGAGCAGCAAACAGACCTACCAGGAAGAACGCGAACCGAGCACTGGCGAGGTTGGCGTCGGTGATCTGATCCAACAGGCGAATGTCATACACTGCCAAAGCCGGGTCAAGGCGGTGCACCTCACGCCGTAGCACGTTGGCAAGTTGCGAGGCGTCGGAGTCGGAGCGAATAGCTACGGACATCACCCCGTTATTCATGACGAATGGCACCTGTAGCGCGGGCCACCAGAAGGCGGGTTCCGCCCCACGCGATGCCGGAGTGTCTTTAACGTCGCCGACGATTCCGACCACGGTCATCCAGTCCTTTTCTTTGGGGGTATCACTGAAGGTTATGCGAGCGCCCAGCGCATCGCGGTGCGGCCAGTAGAGCCGCGCCATAGTGGAGTTAATGATCATCACCTGCGGGGCGCCTTGATTGTCGGCCTTGGTGAAGAACCGGCCCTGCTCGAGCGGTATGCCCAGGGCGCGAAAGTAATCCGGTGTCGCGGCGTGATACCTGCCGTGAAAATCTTCCCCGGGCGGCGGATTCTTGCCTTGGATCGTGAAGCCGCCGGCGTTCTCGTCGTAGCCCGTCCAAGGCAAGTCCGTGCCCATGCCGGCGTGCTTCACCGCGGGAACTGAGGCGAGGTTCGTGATGAGCGAGTCCTCGAACGCCCGCGCTGCGGCAGGGGTTTTGTATTCGGTGGAAGGCAGGGTGAGATCTGCGGTGAGGACATGCTCCGGGCGGAACCCGGGGTCCATGCGCAAGACGTTGACGAAACTGCGCAGCATAAGCCCGGCCCCGGCCAGCAGGATCGAAGCCAGACTGACTTCGGCCACAACTAGAACGCTTCGCAGCCGAAGATGCAGGCCGGTATCCGTCGAACCTCGGGCGCCCTCGCGAAGGCCTTGCTGGGGATAGGCGCGGGCAGCCTCTAAGGCAGGCACCAGGCCGAAGGCAAAGCCGGCAGCCAGAGCCACGAGTAAGGTGAACCCGAGGACGGTGGCGTTGACATGAATCGAATCGACGCGCGGGAAGTCTGCCGGCAGCAGCGAGACCAGCGCTTTGACGCCACCTGCGGCGAATACGAGGCCTAACGCGCCGCCCACCAGGGCAATCAACAAGCTCTCGGTGAGCATCTGGCGCACGAGCCTTGACTGCCTCGCACCGAGGGCAGAGCGCACCGCGATTTCGCGCTGGCGCGCCGTGGCCCTCGCCATCAACAGGTTCGCGACATTTGCGCACGCAATCATTAACACCAGTCCGACCGCTCCCAGCAAAACCAGGAGCAGCCGCTCGTTCGGCCCCACGATTTCACGGTAGAGTTCGACTACGAGCATGTGCCACCCGTCGTAGCCGCCATGCTCGCGTGCGATCTCTCGAAGCAGGGTGTTCAGCTCGGCTTGCGCTTGCCCCCAGGTCAAGCCAGGCTTTAATCGCCCAATAACCTCGAGGAAGTGTGAGCCGCGGTCGCTCGGGTTACCGTCGAAAGTGAACGGCCGCCAGGCATCGACGGAATTCCCGTAAGGGAGAGCGTGGTAGCTGTTGCCCGGGTGTTCCGTGCCGGTCGGCATTACGCCGACGACCGTGACGGGTTGCGAATCGAGAGTGATTTTTCGCCCGATGATGTCGGGCGCCGCCCCGAACTCAGTGCGCCAGGTCCGGTCGCTCAGAATCACCAAATTGCCATTGCCCGGCACCTCGTCGTTGTGATCGAACTCGCGTCCCAGGGCGGGAGTTACACCGAGGACTTCGAAATACCCGGCAGTCACGCGGAAGGCGGACAGGCGCACGGGCTCGCCCGAACCGGAGAGTTGCACGTCGCTGCGCGTGAAGGCAGCCAGCGCCTGGAAGGAGCGGCTGCGGGTTCGAAAGTCCCGAAAGTCAAAAGGATTCAGTGGAAACTTTGGGTAGGTGTGGCTGCTGAAGAAGACTCGAACGATACGGTCCGGTTGCCGGTAAGGAAGCTTCTTGAGCAACACGCCGTCGATGACACTGAAGATGGCGCTGTTTGCGCCGATTCCCAGTCCCAGCGTCAGCGCCACCAGGGCGGCAAAGCCGCGCTCCTTCACGAAAGTCCGCGCCGCGTAGCGGAGGTCTTGAACGAGATCGTGCGCGTAATTCATTCGGCGCATATCACGGCACTCCTCTTGGATCTGGGGCACGCCGCCCAGCCGGCGCATCGCTGCGAATCGCGCCTCGCTAAGCGGCATGCCGGCAGCCAGGTTCTCCTCGGTCTGTTGATCGAGATGGAAACGAAGTTCCTTGTCGAGCTCCTCGTCCGCTCGACCCCGCCGTAGGAGCGAACTGAACCGCATTCTCGCGAGATTCCACCAGCGCCCAGGCTCCACGTTGAAAGCTTCTCCTAAACCATGCGGATGACCAGTCCAACCGCATTCGACAGGCGCTCCCACTCCGCCAGCTCTTTTTCAAGCTGCACGCGGCCTGCACGGGTCAGTTCGTAGAATTTCGCTTCCCGCCCGGTTTCCGTGGTCCGCCACCTGGCCCGAATCCAACCCTGGTGTTCCAGACGATGCAGGGCGGGGTAAAGAGCCCCCTGAGTAATCTGAAGCGCTTCATTGCTCACTTGCTCGATGCGCTTGGCGATGGCCCAGCCATGCTTCGGCTCAAGCGATAGCGTTTTGAGGATGAGCAGGTCCAGCGTCCCCTGAATCAAGTCCGACGGCTTACTCATAATTCGACACACACCTAATTCATCTACAATCCTAAGTTATTTACAATACTCCGCGCCAAAAATCAAGGAGAAAACCGCAGCGGGCGAAAGGAAGATGGCGCGGTTGGAAGTCATACACGCACAGGCGAACCATAGCCGGGGGCGACGGCTCCTCGCGGTGCTTAGCGGTGACTGTCCTCGGTTATCCACGCCGCGATTTCGGCAGCCGACAATTCTCGGGTTGACACGCGCAGCCGGTTCGGGGCGTCTTGCACCTTGAATGAGTGTTCGAAGGGCTCGCTCGAGAAGTGCGTGCCAAGGTTGTGCAGCAGAAGCGGCGAGGGGGGAGCCAGCAACGCCGCCGTTTGGAAGTCGCCGGCTTGCCGTAGCAGCGGAATGTGCAACCTTTCCAAGTAGGCTCCGTCATCGCCACCGTCGAACCCCGCCACATCCGCCACCAGAGCAAAAGAAGTCTGAAAGAAGGGACGGGCCAGCAAGCTCCAGAGTCCGGCCAAGCCTTGGCCGACGATCACGATCCTGTCGGGCCGCCAGATTTCTTTGAGGTAAACGAGGCCTGTGAGGATGTCCTGCACTCGCTCGGCATCGTCGGTGCGATTGTAGGTCGAGAAGTACGGCCCGGCCATTCTCCGAGACGGGTCGGCCGCTCCGCCGGTTTGAAACGCATCGACAGAAAACAAGAGGTAGCCGCGCTTCGCCAATTCCTGTGCCAATGGGGTGGGCCCCTGAGGCGATCCGAGCGCGGCCTGTGCGCCCTGCGGGTGAACAATCATCGCCGCAGGCGTAACGCGCCCGGGTGGGACCACAAGCTGTGCCGGGATGCGGTCTTGAACGGAGGCGCGCCCGATAATCAGGCGCCGCCGCGGTTCGTTCCCTCCCCCCGCTCCAACCGGCAGAGGCCACCACCTCAGATCGTCAGCGGTCGGCGATTCGGCCATGAGTGCTACCCGGAAGGCCGGTCCGAATTTCTTGCGGTAGCTTTCCAGTTCCGCAGCATTTTGCGGAACGGATTTCTCCAGCCGCTGGCGAGTCCCCGCCACAAGATAGTCAGCAAGCTCGTGGGGATCGAGCGCCTCGGCAGGCACTTGCCGGCGATTGAAAACCAGCAGGCGTCCGGGATCAAGCGAAAAGTCCAGGTCTTTTTCCTTGGGCGCTTCGGCAGACGTCTTGATGGGGTCCTTTCTCAGCCAGCGCGCAAAGAACTCATAAACGGCCTCACGGCTGAGACGGTTGTAATTGTGCTGCGCCGGGATTTGCACGCAGGTAACACGGGCCGGTTCGTCCGAGAGGCCGAAGATGGAGCGGATGGCAGGGTACTCGACGCGAGGAGTGTCGCAGGTCCAATCTCCCGTGGCCGATACCATGAGCAAGGGGCGCGGCGCTGCCATGGCTCCGATTTCGACGTTATCCGTGTCGATGCGAAGATTAGGAGCGTTCTCACAAATGTCTCCTCCTTGCATGAAGTGCGAAATCATATTGACAGGAGCCGCCACGCGCACACGCTCGTCCACAGCCGTCAACAGGAACGTCTGCGTTCCTCCGCCAGAAGCGCCGGTCACGGCAATGCGTTGCGAGTCAACATCAGTGAGTGAAGTCAGGAAATCGATGGCCCGAATCGAATTCCAAAGTTGCAACCCGAGCAGGCCAACTCCCCATAGACCCAGTCGGAGTGCCTCCTGCGACAATGTCCAGGGGGCCTTCGTGTCGCGTCCCCAATCGTGCGGCACCTGGAAACTGTCGTTGTACCCCACCATGTCGTAGGCAAAGGCCACATAACCTTGCAGGGCGAAGTTCATGCACCGCGCAGGAACGGAGCAACCGTTCACGTCGTCGGGATTGTGTTCGAGTCTCCCGTAGCCCCAGTGTCCGTGCGGACAGAGGACGCCAGGGAACGGAGGTGCAGCGGACCCACCAAGCGGACGGAAAAGATTCCCCGTGCAATAGAACCCGGGATAACTTTCGAAATAGACCTTCTCAACGGAGTAGCCTTCCTGATCGATGCGGTCAAACACCTGGGCCCGCAGCGGGGTCTTTTCCGGCAACGGCCAGAGTCCCGCGGCCACCAAGATCTGTTCTCTCAGCTTCGCCGCCCGCTCTTCCCAGGCGACTCGCGATTTGAACGACGGAGGCACCCTCGGCGTATCCAGTGTGCGCACCTCCAAACGGCAATCCCGGGACGGAAGGTCGCGGGCGTCCGAGGCAGGCAAACCCGCGATGCGAGCTTTCTCCCCTGCTTCAGACGCATACCCCTCAGCGCCAGCCGGCGCCACGCCTGCCGCCAGTGCGCTCCCCACGCCCGATAGAAAATCCCTTCGCGACCGATTCTGCATGGACCCTCCTTCTGCTCCCCAATGCCAGTTAATGGTGAGACGTGCGTTCAATACGTTTTACGTAACCCCCACTCCGGCTCTCGGCCGGTTTTTTCGCACATAGGCGCCATCAGAGGCCGTCCGAAGCCTGGCAGACGCACCCTCAGGGCGCCGTCATTCCGAGCGCACTGAGGAATCTCGCGCTGCCAAACCGGGACACTACCACGACCGCCAGTGCTTAGCAGAACCATTAAGCGATTTTATTCGTCGAAAGCGGAAGGGCGGGGCTTCAGCCCCGCCGCCGATCACGGGAGGTAAGTAGGGGCTTTAGCCCCTGAAGCTACCATGGCTTCAGGGCCTGAAGGCCCCTTCGGCCCACCTCCTTGAGACGGCGGGGCTGAAGCCCCGCCCTTCCGTGTGCCCTCGATAAAGGCGCCGTCCAACTAAGCACCAAGTCCTAACTTTGCATCAACGCCACCAAATCGGCCGACAAGCCCGGGATCTCCGGCGTCTTGTAAAATCCCGCTTCCACACAGGCCGGATTAACAAAGTGCCGCCGCAAATGTGGAATGTATTCCAGGAATATGACCGGCAATCCCAGGGCGATATGATTGAAGAGCACCAGATGCTGGTGAATCTGGCCCATGTCACCGACGTGCGGAACAACCGGCAGCCCGAGTTTCTGCGCCAGGAGAGCGACCGTCAGGAATTCACTCACGCCCGCCAGGCGCGTGCAGTCCGCCTGGACGAAGTGCACCGCGCCGGCTTCCATGAAGTTCTTGAACATCACGCGATTCGGCACATGTTCACCCAGCGCTATTCGCATCGGGGAGATGGCCTGCGCGAGTTTACGGTGAGCGGCGATGTCGTCGGGATGAGTTGGCTCTTCAATCCAGTAGGGGGAAATGTCAGCGAGAGAGCGGCACATTTCAAGCGCACGGGGAAGCGTCCATTGCTGATTGACGTCGAGCATTACCAGGCACTCTTCGCCCACGAGTTCCCGCAACATATGCGCGCGCCGGATGTCTCGCGCGGGATCCGGTGATCCCACTTTCAACTTGAACGCCCGAAACCCCTTGTCCAGGGCGCGGCGAGCGTTTTCGCGGACCTCATCATCCTCGTACCCAAACCAGCCCACGGAAGTGTCGTAGCCGGGATACCCCGACTTGAGCACCAACTCCCGCGCTGCCCTGGTTGTCCGCGCCTTCTCTAAAAGCGCCAGAGCATCGGCAGGCGTTAAGACGTCTTCCAAATAGCTGAGGTCGAGCGATCCGACCACCTGTTGGGGGGTGAGGTCCAGCAGCAAGCGCCAAAGCGGAACCCCACGCGATTTTGCCCAGAGATCAAAACACGCATTGGTGAGAGAGGCGAGCGCCAGATGGATGGCTCCTTTGTGAGGACCCAGCCAGCGCAACTGCGGGTGATCGGCCAACGAGCGCGAAAAAGCTCCGAAATCCGCCATCAGCGATTCAATTTCTTTCCCCACCACGCTTCGAGCCAGAAGCTCGATGATCTCGCAAACGATGCGGTTCCCGTCACCGAGCGTCAGCACGATACCGGTGCCGGTGAGGGCGCCATCGGTCTCGAGCAGTGTCACCGCCAGACAGTATTCCGACTCGGAATGGACGGCGTCCGTGCCCGCGCCCGCGGGCAGGGGAAAGCGTGCGTCGTATGACCGCGCGGATCGAATAACTGTTCCCGAAACCGGCATCAGGTTCTCTTCTTCACCATCAGCAAGTGCTCACACGCGAGTACCACTTCCTGGCGCTGATTAAAGGCCTCGACGAGTTCCACGACAATGCCGTAGCCGGGCCGCTTTGAAGAGTCGCGCTTCTCCTTGACGGTCACCCGGACGCGCAGGGTATCGCCAATGAAAACGGGCTTGACGAAGCGTAAGCGGTCGTAAGCGTAGGTGAACGCTTCAGGGTTGACCTCTCCCGCGCTCAGCCCCACCGCCATGGTGAACACCAGCGTGCCGTGGGCGATGCGCTGGCGGAATTCCTGCTCCTTGCACCATTCCGCATCCATGTGATGCGGGTAGAAATCGCCGCTTTGACCGGCGTGCAGAACGATGTCGGTCTCCGTCAAGGTCCGGCCCTGGGTTTGGCGGGTTGAGCCCACCTCGTAGTCTTCGAAGTATTGCGAGCGCATCTTAGGCGGTAATCTCCTTGGGGCTGACGGCTCGCCGCTCCTCCATGGACCGATACTCGGCGAAGACCACTTGCAGCGTCTTCAGGTTATCGCTTCCGCTGGTCAGCGGCTCCGAGCCATCCTCGATGGCGCGCATCAAGGAGCCCATTGGTCCCACGAAGGCATCCGGAATCCAGAGGTAATCGTTGCGAGCGGAGAACCAGTAGCCCATGCTTTTCTTGGACATGAACTCGAGCGTGTCCGGCCGCCCCGCCGGGTAGTTATACATCAGCCCGATGCTGCCCTTGATGACGCCGTCCGTTCCTTCAAAGCGGAACGTCGCGTAACGATCGTCCTGCCACACGCCATGATTCACGTCGATGAGCACTTGCAAGCCCGAATCGTACTCCCAGATGGTAAGCGTGCGGGTCTCGGCCTCAGTCGGCTCCCCAGGCATGCGGCTGCCGCTCGAGAAGACCCGGTCAGGTTCGCCAAAGAGGTACCGCAAAGAGTCAATGTAGTGGATGCTGTGATTCAGCACTTCCAGGCGCTTGCGCTTGTACATCCACGGCCACATCGACCAGTCTGTCTGGCAGTGAACCTGAATCGTGCCGTAGGTCGGAGCGCCGAGCCATCCCTGTGTGAGGAGTTGCCGGCTTCCGCGAATCGCCACCGTCCAGCGCATTTGCTGGTTCACGGCCATTTTAAGATTGGCCTCGCGGGCCATAGCCACCAGGCGGGTCGCTTTGCCATATTCGTCAGACAAAGGCTTTTGGCAGAGGATGTTCTTTCCGGCTCGAACTGCCTGCTCTCCAAGGTTCAGCGTTTCCCAGGGGTAGACGGCAATATCGACAATCTCGACTTCCGGGTCGGCGGTCAGTTCTTCGAGCGAAGTAAAAACCTTGGGAATCTTGTGGTCGGCCGCCGTCTTCTCTGCTCGCTTGCGGTCCTTGTCAGTGATGCCCACGACTTTGAAACCCGCCTGCGCATAGGCCGGCAAGTGCGCGTAATTGACCACGCCGCCAGCGCCGACAATGCCGATGCCGTGGTCCAACCGTCGGGGCATTTCCGGCTTGAAGTCGAGTTCCGGGTGAGCGCTGGACATGCTTTCTCCCTTCCTGCCTGCCCGCGAGCGCAGGCTTGAGCGTTGATCCAGAAAAGCCGAGCCCCAATTTGGATGTACTGTCGGTGAACGACTCGATTATACCGCACTCTGATTCGATATTTTCAGGGCAGTCGCTCATGCCCGCCGGCCGACGTGCACCCGGAAGACATGAGAATGCTTCCCTTCCTTTACATGCTCGTAGGGGGACGGCTTGCCGTCCCCTGATGAACCGGGCAGGGCAAGCCCCACCCCTACACCGTTTCAACCCAGCGAAGGATCTCGGCAGCACATGCGTGTCAAGATATACTGTAGACATCGTCAAGATTGTTCGAAGGGCGTTCATCAGAAAGGCCAAGGTTGCCGTTTCGAATCTGAGTTGAAAAGGAGAGGGAGGAAAAGTGCCTAAACCGTTTCGAGCCTCGGTCACCGGCAGTTACCCCAGACCCGTGCAGCCGCGCGATACCTTGAAGAAACCCACGCTTTCCCGGCGGGAGGCAGACGAACTCATTCGCTGGGCGGTGCGCGATCAGCTGGATGCGGGTCTCGATGTCATCACCGATGGCGAAGGCCGCCGCGAAAACATGTATTACTTTTTCCAGAAGCGGCTGGATGGGCTGTCGTTCGAGGACATGGTTTATCGGAAGTATGGCGATACGGGATTTGGGATCGAGATTGCCTCGGTCACGGGCAAGATCGATAACCCGCGGTTCGAGCTCGCCCATGATTGGAGGATCGCGCGCGATGCCGCTCGGCCGGAAGTGGAGGTCAAGATCACCTGCACCGGGCCGCACCTGCTCGCGAGGTTTTCGAATAACACGCGTCCTGACCTCTATCCCACAGACAAGGACCTCGCAGCCGCATACGCCAAGGTGCTTAACCAGGAACTGAAGGATGTGGTTCGTGCCGGGTGCGAGTTTGTCCAGTTCGATGAGCCGGCTTGGACTGCCTTCCCCGAAGACCTCGACTGGGCCCCGGAGGTCCTGAATCAGGCCAGCGAAGGCCTGGACGCAAAGATCGGCATGCATGTGTGCGGGGGCAACCCGCGCCGCAAACGCGTCTATTTCACCCACTATGATGATCTGGTTGAGGGATTTCGGAGGGTGAAGATCGACCAGGTTTCACTGGAATACTGCACGCTTGGCTACAACATGCTGACCCTTTGGGAGAAATGGAAATTCCAAGGTGAGTTTGCCGTGGGCGTTGTGGACCAGCGGAGCGACGCAATTGAATCGCCCGAGATCGTCGCCGAGAGGACCCGCCCCGTGCTTAGCTACTTCGAACCCGAACGTGTGCTCATCTCGTCCGAATGCGGATTTCAACATGTCCCGCTCGAGATCACCCGGGGTAAACTGAGAGCGCTGGTGGCTGGCGCTCAGCGCTTGCGTGAGGAGCTGCAGGGATGAGCTTTCTGGTGACAGGCGGCACTGGGTTCATCGGGTCTTACGTCGTTCGGTGTTTGCTTCAGCACGGAGAGCGAGTGGTGTGCTTTGACCGCGCTCCCGACCCCGAAGTCGTGAGCCTTTTTTCTCCAGAAGTCGCAGTAATCGCTGGTGATGTGGGTGATCGCCAGCAAGTGTCGGCTGTTTTTGAGGGCCATCCTCATATCGATCGCGTCGTGCATCTGGCCTATATGATGGGCGCCGAGTCGGAGGCCGATCCGCCTGCCGCCATGCGGGTCAACGCCCTGGGCGCCGCAAATCTGTTCGCCGAAGCCTGCGTTCGCGGCGTGAAGCGCATCCTGTTCACGAGTTCTGAATCAGTTTACGGCAGAACCCAGGCCGTTTATGGCGATCGTCCTGTGACTGAGGAGGATTTCTGTTCTCCCCGCGATCATGTGCTGAATTACTCTCTCACCAAGCTCGTGAACGAACACCTGGCAGCCAAGTATGAGGCGCGCCACCAAATACCCATCATCTCGATTCGGCCTCCCGTCGTCTTCGGACACGGGCGGAAACGCGGCACCACGGCTTGGGCGAGCGACTTCGCAAGCTTGCCGGCGATGGGATTTCCGGCGACGCTCCCGTTTCCGGACAACGACCGGAACGCCTACATTTATGTGGCGGACCTGGCGGAAGAAATTTACCAGCTTAGCGTCAAGCCATCGCTCGCGTACCGCACCTATAACACCGGCGGCCATACACTGACTGCTGTGGAGTTGGTGGCGTTGGTAAGAGAGCTGGTGCCGGGCGCGCAAATCAGCTTCAGCCCCGACAAGCCAAATTCACCTTTCATCTACCGCATGGATGATCAGCGGATTCGCCGGGAGGTAGGCTGGCTCTTGCGTCCCATGCAAGAGGCGATAAGGGACCACATTGAGGAGGTTAGGAGAAGGGGGCGCCGAGCTGCTCTGCCGGAAGTAGAAAAGGGGGGCGAACCGTGAAGCCGCTCGAAGGCCTGACGGTTTTGGAATTTGCCCAATACATGGCTGGCCCGTCGGCAGGGCTGCGCTTGGCCGACCTGGGAGCTCGCGTCATCAAGATCGAGCGGCCGAAGAGTGGAGAAGGCGGCAGGCAAATTGCCATCAAAAACCTGTTCGTGGATGGTGATAGCTTGGCGTTTCACACCATCAATCGCAACAAGGAAAGCTACGCCGCCGATCTGAAAAGCCCAGTGGACTTGGCTCGCGTTAAGCAGCTTATTGCCCGCTCCGATGTCCTGACCCACAACTTCCGGCCGGGCGTCATGGAGAAGATCGGGTTGGATTGGGATTCTGTTCGTCAAATAAATCCACGAATCGTGTACGGCGAAGTTACGGGTTATGGGTCCGAAGGGCCATGGAAAGACAAGCCCGGGCAGGACCTGTTGCTGCAATCGCTATCCGGGTTGACTTGGCTAAGCGGGAATGCGGATGAAGGGCCGGTGCCGATGGGTT
>Ga0209517_10006586_pt1 | contig 14285 bp, 8 predicted proteins | sample PeaSoiMetSII2010_FD_187695 | JGI IMG/M metagenome (GOLD analysis project Ga0209517, IMG submission 187695) | Peat soil microbial communities from Weissenstadt, Germany - SII-2010 (SPAdes) (version 2) | ecosystem: Environmental > Terrestrial > Soil > Wetlands > Peat | place: Germany: Weissenstadt...
CGGTCGCCAGCTCGACCCCAGCCACCCCGCCGGGGGCGGCGCAGATTGAAGCATGCGGTCCACCAGATCAAGACACGCCTATAGCAGGTTGACGGGAAGGGGCATCTCGGATCGGACTCCGATCGTCGCCCCTTGCCCTGAGGCCCCGAAATCCACCGTCGGGTGTCACGATCCGTGCCGATTGTCCGAGCCGGTCGCGCTTGGGGCCCGGTGGAGCGAGTGGGGCGTCTTCGTCGCGGCGATCGCCGATCCCGGCCTGCGAAGGGGACGCCTCGGATATCGAAGCACGGTTGTCCCCAGCCGGATCGACGGAATCTTTCCCCGCCGCCGGAAGGCCAACGCGGTGAGCAGTGACGACCGAACGAGCCGGTGGATCGGTGAGATCCGCTTCATGAAATGATTGAGCCGGTCGGCGAGCCGGTAGCGCAACGGCCATTCGACCGGGACCGGCGGCGTTTCGCCGATACTGGGGACCGGATTGCGGATCGACCTCCAGTAGTGGGAGTGGGCGTAGCTCAGGACGTGGTGAAGGGAGTCGGGCAAGGCATCGCGATACGGCCGCAGGCCGCGCATCGAATTCAGATAGTGGGACGAACTGAGGTTGATCCCGGAAGGGTTCGCGCGATACCAGTAGAGGGCTTCCGGAACGACCTCCAGCCGGTAGCCTTTGAGAACGGCCCTGGCATAAAGTTCCTTATCTTCATGGTTGTAACCGTAATCCTCGGTGAATCCGCCGAGCGCTAGGAGACAGTCGCGCCGCACCATGGCGTTGGTGTCACCGAAGCAGTTATAAAAGGCCCCGACCGCGAGTGCATCACCCATGTAAAGATAACGGTGGTCCGGCCGCTGGTCGGGGCGGATGAGCTCGTGTCCTCGGATGACGTCGGCGAAGCATGTGAGGATATCGGCCCCAGTCTTCAAGGCAACTTGGATGAATCGAGAGATCTCGTGGGGCTTGGCGACGTTGTCATCGTCCATGAAGAGGAGGAACTCGCCACGGGCATGCCGCGCGGCGTTGTTGCGCGCGGCCCCCGGGTAGCGATTCTCCTGACGGACGATTCGCCAACCCCGCGAGGCGAAATCCGGTGCGAGTGAGTCGAGATAGGCGAGGGCCTCGGGGGAGGTGCTGCCGTCGTCGACAACGATCACCTCGAAATTGGGGTAGTCTTGCGCACGGATCGATGCGAGGGCCTGGGGGAGATAGTGGGCTCGGTTGAAGTGAGTGATGCAGACGCTGACCAGCGGTGTCGCCTTCGGAACCTGTTCGGCCTGGGCCGTTCGAGAACTCCGCCCGGGGAGTCTCTGGTGCCAGGCGAGCCACGCCTCTCGATTCGTGGCTTCCTCGAAGGCGGGTCGCGCGGGACTTAGCCCCTCGCGCAAGACCCTCTCCAATTGCAGGGCCAAGGCGTCGGCTCGCAACGGGAAAAGGACGTCGGGACGATCCTCGGCCCTCACCATCTCGGGGATGCCACCGACCTGACTGGCCAGGAAGGGGACCTCCGCAAGAAGGCATTCGTGGAGTGCCATCGGGGAGTTTTCCATCAGCGAGGGCATCACGGCCACGCGGCCGGGTTGCAGGAGATAGTCGACTGCCTCGAGGTTTCCGAAAGTCGTGATGATCTGACATTCGAATGTCCAGGCGCGAGATCGCAGATCAATGTACCCGAGCCCGGATCGGCCCTCGATCGTGCCGTCTTTCCCTAAGAAGGTCACGCGGAACGGACCCACGCCCGAGGAGGCGAGGCGGTCGAGAGCGTCGCAGAATAGCTTCAATCCCTTGCGGCCCTCCAGCCTGCCGAAGAAAGCGATTTCCTCGACCTTCCGCTTACCCTCGCGCGGGATTCGGTTCCCAGGAGTTGAGTCCATGCGCGCCAGGGCCGAGGCGGGGAGCACGTTCGGGATCACTCGGTACTCCGGCGCCAAACACCACCCCTCCGAGGAGATCCAGTCCAACATGTATTGACTGGGGCTCAGCAGGACGTCCGCGAGTCTCGCGCTTTGCCGCTCCAGGTGATCGATCTCGAAATCGGCGACCTGATCCATGAATTCGTGGTTGCCCTGCTTGTTCCACGACGTAGGGCTGTGCGTACTGACGCACAAAGTCGTCGCGTCGAAAGCCAGGCCTTGGTGTTTGGCCAGCAGGCTGTAGTAGCCATTGCCATGCCACTCGTGGAAGTGGACGACGTCGAACTCGTCGTGTTTCCTCAGCCATTCATAGGTCAGGTACGAGATCCGGAGGACATGGGCATTGCCGATGCGGATTTCCGGGTCTGGGAGAGGGACGATCGTGAAGCCCGGTCTGCAGTATCGCTCAACCCAGACAGGGACTGGTTCGGATTCGGTCCACGACCCACCGGTGTACAAATACGTCACTTCGTGACCGGCGGCGACCAGGGTGTCGGCGAGACCCATGTAATGAGTCGCGATCCCGCCATTTCGCACGGGCCCGAGAAGGCCGTTGCTGACGATGCAAACCTTCCGATGACGATCAGTGTCTCGGGGATGGGACGCGCGCCGTGGATCCGTGACCGCCTCCGACGACTTGTCGGAATCGTCGTAACTAGACCTCGACCTTGGCATCGTACGTTCCCCCTCATCCTGAAGAGTTGACCGTTCCCCCGCGAGGTTCGGTCGGCATGGCCCCGCACCATCACGCGTCGACTGCGAGGCAGGTTCCGGAGACCATCGGCGAGTAGCCCTGGCGGCGCAGGAGTTGATCGCCGATGTTAAACTGGCCGGGATTATAGGCGGGCGGGACATGGCAAGCAAGCCGACTCCCGGTAGTCGGTTCGGACAGGGCCGGCCGGGCCGGCCGGAACAGGACGACTTCCAATTGACATCATCGGTTAATCGCGTATAAAGGCCAACCCACACGTCGCTCCCCGCCGGAGAAACCAGAGGTCTCTCGAGCAGACGAAGTGTCGCTCGATCCAGTCACCGCTGAATAAAACCGCGCAGCCCATTTCGTCTCGAGAACCCTCGTCGGATCCTGCCGATGGAACGAGTCTTCATGTGGGACCCGAACGATGGACGGGCCACCATCCCGCGCCGCGGGCCTTCAGCGCTGGATCCAGAAGGTGCCGATCGCTCAGGAGTCCTGCTGAGGAGGTCGTAGAGGCCAAGATCCATTGGGAGGTCGGCTCACGGGCAGGTCCGCGGCTGAGTCGAGCGAAATCCTTCCCAGGATTCTTTGCGAGAGTGTGATCTCCAGGTCCCGTGTTCGAATGGACGAAGCGGGCCGGATCCCGAGAAGCCAGGGACTCATGAAATTGGAGAGACGTTGATCATGGACGATTCGTGCTTCCTCTCAAGCGCCTCGTTCTGGCCCCCGTGCCATCTCACTCCATCTCCTCGCTGGCTGGGGCACGTCCCCTTCGCGTTCTGGCTTGTCGACGCCGCTGGACCACGCCGGATCGTCGAGCTGGGGGCGGGCCGAGGCGATGCCTACTTCGCCTTCTGCCAAGCGGTCCAGCGCCTCGACACAGGCACGAGCTGCTTCGCCGTGGACACCTGGGGCAGCGGCGATCCCGACGGTCTCGACGGTGACGCGGCCTTTCGCCACATCTCGGAGGTTAACGCCCTCCACTTCACCATGTTCTCGTCGCTGATCCGGACAAATTGCGATCGGGCAGCGGATCGGTTCGAGGACGGTTCGATCGACTTGCTGCACATCTCCGGGCCCCACTCTTATGAGGCTGCCTGGAGGGTCTTCGACGCTTGGTCGCCCAAGATGTCGAGTCGGGGCGTTGTCCTGTTCGACGGGACCGATGATTCCGAGGGCGATCAGGGGCTGGCCCGATTATTCCGTGAGTTGGCGGGGCGGTATCCGAGCTTCGAATTCCTGCACGACGGTGGCTTGGGGGTCGTGGGGGTGGGGGAACAGCTCCCGGGCAAGGTCGACGACCTGTTGGAGTCGTCGCAGTCCGCGTCGCAAAGGGACGAGGTCCGACGGTGTTATGCACGGCTGGGTCAGGGGCTCATCGATCACCGGGAGCGGCGGACGCTAGCGGGCCCGAATGGTGGGCCAGCCACATTGGGCTCGGTGCCAACTGACCGGCCAGACAGCGAGACTGCGATCTTGGCCGAGCGGATCTCAAGTCTCTCCCACGAGCTTGATCAGATCCAGCAGAGCCTGGGTTGGGCGTTGGTGCAGAAGGCGCGCAAGATACGGACGCTCCTGGTTCGTGACGGCAGCTTTTCGAGACGATGCTGGCGCGCGTTCTCTCGCTTAGCCAAGGTCGCGATGACCCAGGGCATCGGCGTCGCAGTTGCGAAGGCTCGGACTCGCATCAAACAGAAACAGATGGGCGGTGGAGGATCGGTTGGTCTTGTCACCTCGTTCCGGGAACTCCCCTGGAGGTATGACCGAGATTCGGTCGTGCAACCAGCGGACGGTGCACGATCCTACAAGGTGCTCCTGGTCTCGCACGAGGCGAGTCTGACCGGGGCGCCTCTCTGCATGCTTCGGCTCGCCGAGCAACTCGCACAAAACGGCGACCTCGACTGTTGGATTGTCCTGGATCGCGAGGGGGAACTGGCCGACGAGTTCGCGCGGGTCGCGCCCACCGTGAGCGTCGACCTGCTCTCGCATCAGGGGATCGCTCGCGAGCAGGCGCCGGACCTGATTGCTGCCCTTTTCCGCGAATACGCCGACTCCGGCGTCGCGATCTGCAACACCGCCTGCATGGGCGGATACTATGCCGCCTGCGCGGCTCATCATGTGCCGGTTCTGGCCTGGGTGCACGAGATGCCCACGTCGATCGACTGGGTTTGCGGCGGCAGGAACACCGTGGATTTGATCCTCCGCTCGGCGAGGCGGATCATTACACCCGCCAATGCCGCAAGGGGCGCTCTGATTACTCATTATCAACTGGAGGATGATCGCGTTCAAACTTTTTACAACGGTCTCTGCGTCCGAGACGACCATCGCCCCCGCTCGCAGGAGCGACAGCGGGTGCGTGAGGAACTCGGGTTGCCCGAAGACGCTCAGCTCGTCCTCGGCTGCGGGACCATCGACCTCCGCAAGGGGGTTGACATGTTTGTGCAAATGGCGCGGATCGTCCTGGCCGACGAGTCGACCTCCAGGCTGTGGTTCCTCTGGCTAGGGAAAACCAAAGATACGTGCTTGAAGTGCTGGCTGGAACACGATCTTGCCAAGGAGGGCCTGCACGATCGCGTTCGATTCCTCGGCCCCCGTGAGGATCCTCGGCCTTACTTCAAGGCCGCGGACGTATTTGCTCTCACCTCGCGCGAGGATCCTTGCCCTTTGGTGAACATGGAGGCGATGGCGAGCGGACTGCCCGTCGTGGCGTTCAAGGATGCGGGAGGTGCACCCGAGCTGCTCGAAGGTTGCGGGCTTGTCGTCCCCTACGCCGATCTCGAGGCGACGGCGCAGGCGGTGCTCCACCTCCTGGCCAGCCCCGAGAAGTGCGAGTCCTTGGGTCGTCGTGCGAAGCAGAAGATCTACTCCAATTTCACCTGGCCCCGATCCGCGGAGAGGCTCATCCGGATCCTCGAGGAAGACTATCATTACCGCCCGACGAGCGGGCGAACGTTCTCGATCGACGCGCAGCACCTCAACCGAAGACATCACCTGGACACGCAATTGAAGGCACCGCATTCATGACATCGACGTGCTGGATCGGCAAGCGTGTTTGTTTCGCATCTTCGGCCAGCGGAGCACCGCCCAGGCCCGCAACCCGCGTCGCGGACCGCCTCTCCCGACGGTCGCGCCGTTTGAGCTGACTATGGCGGGCCCGGGTTCAAGCCGGGTTCACTTGCTCATGACTACCGCCGTCTGGTAATTATGGCCTTCGGGGTGGAATGCGTGGATCTTAAAGAATCGACCCCAGCGGTGCCGCAAGAATTCGCGGTCGTGGAACACCTGGTGGTTACCGGGCTCGATCGTCACCGACGCCATGTTGAAGCCCGGTTGCGTGATACCGTAGCCTGACTCGAGGTCCATCACTTGCCGGTGCAACGGCGTGTCGTGCGGCCAATGACCGGGCGAGCAGGACATCAGCAGGTCGATCGTGTGATTGTCATGGACGGTCGCAAAGAGCCGACCGTTCGGCTGCAAGACCCGACGCAGCTCCAGCAGCCACGCGTCCTCCAGGTCTCCGATGTGGGTAAAAACCGAGCAGGCATAGATCATGCTGAACGAGTTGTCCTCAAACGGCAGGTGAGGATGAGTCGTCGTGGTGGCGAACCGGAACGGCGGGCTCAGGTACCGCTGGCACCAGAAGATATGCTCGGCGCGGATATCCACCCCCCAGACTTCATGGAGTTCCGCCCGATCCTTGAAACAGCGGATCATCCGGCCGGCGGCACAGCCAAAGTCGAGGATGCGCCCCTCATCCTCTAACACAAAGCCCGACTCCCGGATGATCTCCATCATCGCCTGGTGATGACTCCGACCGCAGACGAGGTACTCGGCCGTGTTGAAGCCGTACCCGGCGTGTAATTCTCGGGGCGGAATCGGCAGCCCATCCTCGGAACTGATCTCGGGCGGCTCCTCCACTTTGGAGACCACTCGGATCGGGACGGTCTCGAAGTAAGGATAGAAATGCCCGGAGACGGATGTCGAATGAGCCGTCGGAGGTGTCGCCTCGGCCGCCTCGGGTTGGGGCACTCCGGTGCGGCCAACGATTCGGTTCAAGGCTTTGTACATGAGAAGTGTCATGAGAGAGACTCCGTGCTGGGTAGAGGACCCGCGTCCGTAAGGGAAGCCCGGGATAATAATCTCATCCTGATTCGCGAATTTCGTTTCGCGTCATCCAAGGTCCGTTAGATGAGTTGAGGTTTAGGGTCAGGCCATGTTTTTAACCTCCGCGCCGGTGCCCGGCTACCCGATGCCCCGTGAACTGGCTTGGGAGTTCATGGGGAGTTTCTTCGGTGAAGAAACTCAAAACATGGCCTGACCCCCACAATTGCACGCTTCGCTGTTATGAATCGCTCGAAGCTGGTCTCTCAGCTCGCGGACTTCCACTTCCTTCAAGGCGAGTTCACGCTTGAGAGCCTCCGTTTGCTCCACTAGCACGGACGTGTCACCCAACTCGCCGATCGGCCTGAGGGCAGGGGCGCTTCCGCGGGCCGGCTCTGTCAGCGATGTGTCCGCCTTGCCTGCCACGTGCTCGGCGATATTGTCGCTCATCCTGAACGATCCCTACATCCAGTAGACGGAAAACCGCGTGCGGAGTCTACACCTGGGGAGAATGAGCGGCAAGGCGAATATTCCACACCCTGAGCCGTGGCCCGTCGAGAGCTTCGGTCCTTCGCGAGCCGGCGTCTTGGAGGATTCTGCAGTTGCGTTTTCTGGCTTTCTCGCGCATATAAGCGATCACTCGAAGGCCTTCGTAGATTGGAATAGCGAAGACGTTTTCCTACTTACAATTATTCCAATGATCTCAGAAGGTTCTTCGGTCCTTAGAAACGCTAACTTAATGAACTGGTAAGCACACTCCAACAGATGAGGCTACAGCAGCCTGTCCGCAAAAGGTAGAAGATCGCGTTGATCACCTCCCGGATGTTCGTCTCGCGGGGCCGTTTACCAGGCTTGCCTCCAGGGATAAGTGGCTCGATGATCGCCCACTCGGCATCGGATAAGTCGGTGTCGTAAGGCTTCAGTTCCGTACGATCGTCCATCGCTGGGCTCCGCCCTGATTGAAGTTAGAGTGCCTCCTGCCAGTGATCGTGACGATTTCCGCAATCTTGTCCAGGCCACTCAGGTTTCCAAACTCCCTCTGAGTGTTGGCTAACTCGCGGCGATCCAATGGTTCCGTGGACCCCAAGTTCCAGGGGCACCGTACCGAATGGAACTCAATCACTTCGCTGTGGGAAGGAAGGAGTGACCGGGGGGCCGGGTTCGTTCTCGGCGTCAGGCTCCAAGCCCAGGCCAGAAGCCCGGACTCGGTCTAGCCTCGCGCCAAGTCTCGAGAGAGACCCACCGGGTGATGCAAGCCCGAACCATCGGCGGTCTCCGGTTTTGCCTCTGTCGGCTCGCGTTCTCGCGGTTGGTGGTGCTGGAACCGAACTGGGGTGGACCGGTCCCGAACCGTTTGCTAGAGTCCGCAGCCGTGTCGGGGTGGTGTTGGCATTGCGCTCTGAACTGCCCCGATTCTGGTATTGCGGCGCGGCAGGAATGCCGTGATTGGAGGAGCGAGATTCTTAGCCAGGAGAGCTGGATGTCCGCCAACCGTTTACACGCGGGGTTGCTCGAAGCCGCTGCCCGGGAACTCGACCGGAGTCTCCGCGCCCTGACGCCGGGGGAAACCTTCCGGGCCGAATACCTTCGCGACCATTCTGGCCAGCTCGACTTTCTCGCCAGCGCGATCGACACGGGGGTCGAAAACCGCGGCCGGTTCACCTGGGCCAAGATACTGCTGAAGCGCTTGCTGCGGCCGTTTCTGGCCCATCAGGCGCGGGTCGACCGCATGATCGTCGAGCGGCTCTACGACCTGACCGAGGCGGTGAAGCAGTCAGGCTCGGCGCTGGAAGGGCTCCGCGAGGAAGTGCGCGACGATCTGGAGTACCAGGAGAACCGACTCCGAAACGCCGTGCTTCGGGGTCAGCGACGCGTCGAAGGGATGTCGGCCGGCTCGACCACCAACGGCTTGCGCGTGGCGGATGCCACCGAGACACTCGATATTCCCGAAGGAGCCCGACTGTTCCTGGGTGAGACCCCCGTGCCGCGGCCGGGCTATCTGCGGGTCGCTCCGCATGACGCGGAGGCCGACGTCTCCGCCCCGCTCGATGCGATCCCCGCGCGGGCCGGGAGTGTCGCGGAAGTCGTCGCGGCCAACGTGCTGGAAGACTACAGCGCCGCGGAGGTCCGGCACATCTTGCTGCCGCACTGGGCCACGCTGTTGCGCCCGGGAGGCTGGCTCACCCTGATCGCCGACGACTTCGGGGCCGCCGCCGACCGGCTTCGCGACGGCCAGATCGATACCGAGTCCTTCGCCGAGGCCCTCTTCGGCGACGGCGGGCGTGCTCGGCGGTCGGCGTTCACGCCGGAGACGCTTCGACGACTGGCGGAGGAGGCTGGGCTGGTCAACGTGCGCGTTTCCGAGCGGGCCCAGCGGCCGGACGCTGGCGTGTATGGGTTCGAGCTGACCGCCGCCGCCCCCGCGGCCTGAAACTGAGTCTGCTCGCACATCCCCGTTCGCATAGCTGTCAGGACCGAACGGGGCGCCTCGGGTTATCGTCGCCCGGCGGCGTCAAGGATTCGGTGGTGATGAGCGAAACGTGGCCGCAAATCTCTAGAGTGAGGACCCATGCGCCAGGAGGGCGCCATCATGTCGCGAATTGGCCCCGTTAACCCCCAGAGCCTCACGGCCTCGGTCGTCGTCGTAACCGCTGGGCGTCGGCAATGCCTGCCGAACTGCATTGCATCACTGCGACGGCAGACCTATCGGCCGCTGGAACTCGTCGTCGTGGTCGGACCGTCGAAGGACGGAACGCATGACTACGCGTCGAGCCTGACCGACGCCAAGGTCACCCAGGTTGACCGGCTAAACGTTTCTTTCGCCAGGAACGCCGGCGTGGCTCTGGCGTCGGGCGACATCATCGCGTTCATCGACGACGACGCAACTGCCACGCCGACCTGGCTGGAGGAACTCGTCCAGATCTACGAGGCCGAGGGGCCAACCTGTGGCGGAGTGGCCGGAGTCATCATCGACGAGAACGGGCCGGGCCGGCCGGTCCAGGCGATGAACACCACAGTCAACGATCTCGGTGAGGTAACTCCTTGCCGGCTCGCGCACTCGGGGTTCAACGATCCCGACGGCAAGCAATTCATTTACTTCACCGGGTGCAACATGTCGATGCGACGTGAAGCCATCCTCGCCGCTGGCGGATTCGACGAGGATTTTCGTTTTCATTATGAAGATGCAGGCCTGGCGGTCGCGATCATCAAGGCAGGTTATCGGCTGTTCCACCATCCTCGAGCGCTGGTGCACCATTTTTGCGCCCCGAGCCACAACCGCCGCAGTCGGTTCGACCCAAATTATTTTTCGCTCGCGCGCCACCAGCTGTATTTCACCTTGAAGTTCTCGAAGCGAACGAGCTGGGAGTGCTTCCGTGGGGTTGTCCGAACGAAGATCCACTGGCTTCATGAGTTCGTGCGGATGACCAAGCGGGGGCAGATCGGTTATCGCGATGCCGCCCGCTTTAGCTGGAACACGATCAAAGGTGTGACGAGCGGGCTAAGGTCCGGCCTGCGGTATCGTCGAGAAGGGTTGGTTCCGATCCTTACGCCGGATCATCCGCGGCCAGAGTTCCGCCCGTTGACGATGGACCCGCTGCCGCGACCGCCGCGACGCCGACAGCGGCAGTCGCTTCGCGTGGCGCTTCTGTGCGGGGAGTTCGGCGGTCCAAGCTCTGGAGGCGTCGGCGTGTACACGGCTCATCTGGCCGAGGCGCTTGCCTCGCGAGGGCACGACGTCAGTGTCTTCCGTTCGCGAGTCGGCCCGTGCCGGATCGAGCCGGCGGGTTACCGGGTGATCGGCGTGCCGCTAGAGTGGGATCCGGTTCGTGAGCGGCACGGGTTTCTGATAGCCCTGCACCGCGAAGCCGACCGCCGCGAGTTCGACCTGGTCGAGTCCCCATTGTGGCCTGGCAACGGTGCGGCCGCCGGGTCCGCGGTCCGCTGGCCGTTGGTCGTCCGGATCGAGACGCCGCTTGCCTTGGTCCAGCAGATGTGCGGGATCGAGTACAATCATGGCACCAAGACGTTGATCGCCGCCGAACAGCTTCAGCTCGCCTACGCCACGGGCATCATCGGGATCAGCGAGGCGGTTGTCTCGACGGTCGAATCCACTTATCAGATCCCGCTGTCGTATCACGGCCGACGGCTCGCGGTCATTCCCCTGGGATTGCCCTCGCTGGACCGCATTCCGTTCCGACAGGTCGAGACGCCGGCTTCCGAAGGGACGAAGTTCCTCTACATCGGCCGGTTCGAGACGCGCAAAGGCATACTCGAACTGGGCGAGGCGTTTGCCAGGGTAGCACGTCAAGAGGAGAACGCGACGCTCTGGCTCGTCGGCGCCGATAACAGCGCGAATGACGGGTTCGCGGCAAGAACCGGAAGATCCTACGTTGAGGCTCTGTTCGACCTGTGGGGCGAAGATGTCCGGAAGCACGTGCACTTCTTCGGCAGGGTGGATGACGCAGTGAAGAACTACCTGCTCTCCGCCTGCGACGTTCTTGTGGCGCCTTCGCTCTACGAGTCGTTCGGGTTGATGTATGTCGAGGCGATGCGGGCGGGCAAGCCCGTCATCGGATCGAAAGCCGGCGGCATTCCCGAGGTCGTCGATGATGGTGGGACCGGGCTTCTTGTCCCCCCCGGCGATGTGCCTGCGCTGGCCGAGGCGATGCTCTACCTTGGTGCCGACGCCAATCTCCGACACACCCTCGGCCGCCAGGGGTTGCAGCGTTTCGAGCAGCGTTTCAGCCTCTACAATTTCGGCCGGCAGACCGAGAACTTCTACCGCGAGGTGCTCGACGAGTGGCGTGGCAGCCTGGGTGCCTCGAATGCCCGCGCGGGAACGCATAGCTGGCGGCAAGATTCCGTTTCCAGTCAGCGGTTCGGCCTGTCGGAAAACGGAGGGTTTTTGCAACGCCAGCCAGCATGACAGCGGCGTGCCGTGTTGCTGGCTGCAAGCCAAGCCGCATCAACCGCCTGACGAACTCGCAGTCGCCGCGAGTCGTCGATGCCCGCCGATTGACTGCACCACCGCCCGCTGCCCCGGCCTCGAGCAGGAACTGGAGCATCTTGTTGCTTGGCTTGACCTGTCTCGCGCGGCTCCGCCCTGATCACCGATATGAGCGTCAAGACTCGTCAAGGGCTCCGTCGAGATCAGACGGTCACCCAATCCCAGGCGGACATGGTGGTGGCCCAGCGCGCGGACTTGGTGCGGGTGACGCGGTCGTTCAGACAGCTCGCCGCCGACACCTCGGGCACCAGGTCCGGTCGCAAGTCGTTGCGCACGAAAAAAGCGTTGACTGCGTTCCGGTTACTGCCGACGAGCCTGTATCCCTTCTCTCGGCCGAGCTTTACCCACGCCGCCAGTGACGCATTCAAATAACCGGGCTTCTCGTCAGAACACATAAAACTACGGTCGTAAGGAACAGCGACCGACACGTCGGCTGGGATGCAGTCGTTGAACTCCAGAACCACGACCCGCGGGTTCACGCAGGTGATCGCCTTCCAGATCCAGAAGTCCACGCCGTCCATGTCGAGTGAGAGGAGGTCAATCTCCCCGGTGAAACCGTTCTCCGAGATCCGGTCGTTGATCGTCTCGGCGTCGACCCAGGCGTGGAGAATGGTCGGCGGGCGCCAGAACGTGTCGGGATATTTTTTGTAAAAGGCACGCGCGACTTGCACGTTCTCCGGGTTGCCGTCGACCAGCAGGCCGTCCCACGCGTGATTGATGATCAGGTTGGCCGTGTTACACTCGTACCCGACCCCCGCACAGATCTCGACCGAGGTCTTGTGGGCGACACTCAGTAAGGAGAAGAGGTAAAGCAAGATCCCGTCCTCGTCGAACTGCGAAAAGGCACGGAAGCCCACTTCATCGAGCCTGGGGAGGGGCTTACCCTGACGTACCAGGTCTTGGTAGGCAAGATGGAGCAGCGTCTGGGTGCCCTTGTCCACGCGCGTTCTCTGCCAAGGTACGTCGGGGAAGCGTTCCCATTGGGCGTCGAGCAGGGCGCGGACTTCGGCAACCGTGGAAACCCGCCGAGCATTGAGTACAGGTCGGAGCAGGCGTGCGCCCCACCGCCGAACAGTCTTCTTGACGAGTCCCATCGTCGTTGTCCTCCGTCGTATTTCGTGACCGCCCTTACTTTATCGTCGCGGCGCACGGAGCTGAGCGGAACAAGTGTAGCGATTTCCGGATACGACAATAGTGCAGTTTATCCCGGGGTCCTAGAACAGGCTTGAGAATCGCTGGCGGAATGTCCCTTGATCGCACAACGTAGCCTGTAGAGCAATCCGAACAAACAATCACAAAAGTTTCGACACAACAAAATCACAAAAGTTTCGTCCGCTGGATCGGGAAGTCGGTGTGCGAGTGCACCACGAAGCCGGGTATTGCGGGCCGAGCGGGGCCTTGGTTAGGGTCGAAGTGATTCCTGAGCGACAGACGGGACACCGCCGGTGTCTGTCACCTCCAGAGAGGGTTGCGACGTTGCAGGTGACGATTCATGCCAGAGCGAAGAACTCGCCAGGGCCCACTCGCCGCGTCATGCCTGGCCAAGCAACTCCTGCCCAGCCAGCGGCAAGACTTGGCCAGAGAATTCGCGTTTCCGGCCTTATAACGGCTTTACATTGCTTGGTTTTCGGTTGGAAATCAAGCGGGCAATGACGAAAAGTTGGGACCTGGAGGCACCCTTGTCGGAAACCGCGGTGGGATGGCCTGGTTGGCTTGGCTGGGGCGGAGTCTTCGACGCCTCGGCGCGCACGCCGGTGTTTCCGGGCGTTGAAGATTTCGCCCCGGAGACCCCGCACGTCGGTTCCGATTCGGATCAACCCGCGCGGGCGACGTCGGCGCGGCGGTGCGCGACGAGCCGGTCGATCCGCGCGGAGAGCGTGGCGTGGCGGTCGTCCCAGGAGTATCCCGCGTGGACGAGCGCGCGGCCCGTCTCGCCCATCGATCGCGCGAGGCGCGGGTTGGTCAGGAGCGAGTCGAGCGCCTCCGCAAGCCCTTCCACTGCGCCGAACGGCACGAGCAGCCCGGTCTCCCCCTGCTGGACGACCTCCGGCACTCCCCCCGCGGCCGCGGCGACCACGGGAACGCCGTTGGCCCACGCTTCGAGGAACACGATCCCGAACGAGTCGGTCCGCGACGGCATCGAGAACACGTCGAGCGCCGCGTAGAAGTGCTTGCGGTCCTCGTTCGAGAGCACCCCGAGCAACCGCAGCCAGGAGGGCGCGCCCCCGGGATATTCGGCCCAAAACCGCTCGAAATCAGGCGAGGTCGTTCCCGCCATCAAGAGTTGCACCGCGTGATTTGAAGGACGTCCCGCGTTGATGCGGGCCACGGCGCGGACGAGGTCGGTGGACCCCTTGTTCGGGTCGAGCGTGGCGAGGTGGCCGATCACCGGGGCGTCGGCGGCAATGCCGAGGCGCTCGCGGATCAGGCGCGGGTCGCCGCCGGTCACCTCCGCGTGCTCGACGGCCATGGGCAGGAGCAGAATCTTGGACCAGGGGATGTTCCAGTCCGCAACCGCCTCGGCCTCCAGCCGCGTCACCACGACCACGGCGTCGGCCTCGGCGAGGAGGCGGA
>Ga0209517_10006588_pt1 | contig 14279 bp, 10 predicted proteins | sample PeaSoiMetSII2010_FD_187695 | JGI IMG/M metagenome (GOLD analysis project Ga0209517, IMG submission 187695) | Peat soil microbial communities from Weissenstadt, Germany - SII-2010 (SPAdes) (version 2) | ecosystem: Environmental > Terrestrial > Soil > Wetlands > Peat | place: Germany...
CTGTTGCCCGATTCCGTCCTCAAAATCCGCGACCAGGCCGACGCGCGAAAGCTCCATCAGGCTCGCAAACTTCTCGAAGAATTCTTTGCCCGCGAGGGCAAGGAAAGAGCTCGTATGCCATGAGTGCAATGCTTCTTCCCGGAGTCTTTTCGCTCTTGACACCGTTGCTTTGGGTAGCCGCCATGTTCTTTCTGCTACTGGCAGTGCGGAGCGTGTTGCAGAGCCGGTCTTCAAGTAAACGGCGGGATCTGGAGACGATCGACTGGGGCCCACCTCGGCCAAGTTTGATCCAGAGATGGAAGACAAAGATGGGCAGAATCCGATTCAGACTGCCGAGATTGTCGCAGCGGCAGATGCCAGAGATCGCATCAAGACCAGCGCCATCTGTGCCCGCGAATGCTCTCGCCGATCCGCTGAAGAAGCCTGCCCAGCCGATGCTCGGACTCTTTGATTCGACTATCGGTGCGTCCGAGACCAAACCCAAAGAGGTGTTCGCTTGGGAGAAGGCGAAGGGAATCGAATGAGAGACAAATTGCCAAGAACAACACTTCAGGCTTGAGGAGCCCTCGGTATGCTCACGATCTCGAAACCGCTGTCAGCCAGCCAGGCGCAGACCTACCATGTGCGGGAGTTTGCCTCGCAGGAACAGAACTACTGGAGCCGCGATCAGCGGGGTCACAGTGAGTGGCAGGGCAGACTCGCCGAGCAGTGGGGGTTGCAAGGTGGCGTTGGCTCCGAACACTTTGCACGACTGAGTGAAGGCCAACATCCGCACACCGAAGAGCAGCTCGTACGGCATCAAGTTTCGCGAACCTATGAAGGCAAATTTGGCAGAGAGGTGACCAGCGCCGAGCATCGCGCCGGGTGGGACGCTACGTTTTCCGCGCCGAAGTCGGTATCGCTTACCGCTCTCGTGGGCGGCGATGATCGGGTGCGGGAAGCCCATCGGGAGAGTGTACGCGCGGCACTTCAGGAACTTGAACGATACACGCAGGCGCGGATCGGCAATGTCCATGCCCCAGAGACGACCGGGAAATTTATCGCCGCGACTTTCGAGCACGACACCGCGCGGCCCGTCGATGGCTATGCTGCGCCCCAGCTTCATACCCATGCTGTGATCTTCAACATGACCGAGCGCGAGAACGGCCCTGAAAACGGGAAACAGATGCGAGCTTTGCAGCCGCACCAGATGTTCGTGTCACAGCGCTACGCCACGGCGGTCTACCGATCCGAGTTGGCTCTGCGTCTGGAAAAGCTGGGCTACGAACTGGAGCGCGGCAAGCATGGACAGCCGGAAGTAAAAGGCTACACGAAGGAATATCTGGAGGCTTCCAGTCCGAGGCGAGAACAGATCAAAGACCATCTCCGGGAACAAGGAATCGATGGAGCCGCGGCGGCACAGATCGCGGCCCACCATACGCGTGACCGCAAGGAACTGCTGTCGCCTGGCGAAGTCTTACAGCGGCACCGCGAGTTGGCCGCACAGTACGGGCATCAGGCGAACCGTGTCGTCGCACAGGCGCTCCAACATGGGCAATACCAGATGCGTGAGCTTGAGATGCAGGCGCAGCGGGCCGTGACCTGGGCGCGCGATCATGTCTTCGAGAGATCGGCTGTGCAGGACCGCCGCGCGATTCTTGAAACAGCGCTGGTGCGCGGTATGGGAGAAACCACCTATGCCCAGGTCCGGCAGGAGTTCGAGCGCCGGATCGAGGCCGGGGAGTTCCGCGAAGTCTCGCACGTTGGTGCTGGCAGACAGTACACAACCGACGTCATGGTACGCATGGAGCGTGAGATCGTTGGCCGGATCCAGGAAGGCAATAGGCGCGACTACAGCGATCCCATGCTAGTCTCGCCGCAAGTGCGCATCGCGACAGAAGACCGCCACCCGGACTTGAATGCGTCGCAGCGCCAGGCAGTCGACGAAATCTTTCTTTCGCGGGAGAAGGTTGTCGGTTTAGATGGCATCGCAGGCGCAGGCAAGACAACAACTCTGTCCGTGATCCGCGAAGGCGCGGAGGCCGAGGGCTACAGGGTGGAAGGTTTCGCGCCAACGTCCCGTGCGGCACAGAGGCTCGGGGAAGCAGGCATGGAGACATCCACACTACAAAAGCATCTGGTACGTGGGAAGCAGCCGGATACCGGCGAGAAACGGCTCTATGTGCTCGATGAATCCTCGCTGGCATCGACCAGGCAGGTGCATGAGTTTGTGAACCGGCTTCATCCGAATGACCGGGTGTTGCTCGTCGGCGATCGGCGGCAACATGAGGCGGTTGAGGCCGGGAGGCCCTTCGCGCAGCTGCAGGACGCCGGTATGAAAACGGTGAAGCTCGAAGTGATCGTGCGGCAGAAAGACCCAGAACTGAAACAGGTAGTCGAGCAGCTTGCCCAGGGCGAAGTACTGGAAGCAATACAGAATCTTGACCGGCAGGGCCGAGTCCACGAAATTCAAGGCCACGACGAGCGCATCGCCGCGATTGCGAAGGACTACGCAAAATCGCCGGAGAACACGCTGGTGATTTCTCCCGACAATCGCTCTCGCATGGAGATCAACGAGCGCATCCATGCGGAAATGCAGCGGAGTGGACTCGTCAGCAACGAGGAGCACCGCATCAGGACGCTAGTGCCGCGCCAAAGCCTCACCGGCGCGGACCGCACATGGGCCGAGCGCTATGAGGTGGGCGATGTGCTGCGCTACTCGCGCGCATCGAAGGAAACCGGCATTGGGAAAGGCGCGTACGCACAGGTGAAGAGCATCGACGCGCCACAAAACCGGCTGACAGTCGAACTACAGGACGGCACGCAGCGCACTTACGATCCACGCCGACAGCAGGGCGTCTCCGTCTTCCGCGAGGAGGTGCGGAGTTTTTCAGTGGGCGACCGCATCCAGTTCGCCGCGCCGGCCAACGAACTGAAAGTTGCGAACCGCGAGTTGGGCTCCATCGAGAACATCGACGGAGACGGGCGGCTGCGCTTGAAGATCGACGGTGGGCGTATGGTTGAACTCGATCCCCACAAGCATCCGCATCTCGATCATGGGTATGCCATGACCAGCCACTCCAGCCAGGGACAGACAGCCGACCGTGTCTTGATTCACGTGGACACCGAACTGGGTGCCAAGGATCTGCTCAACAGTCGCATGGCCTATGTCGCTGTCTCGCGTGGACGCTATGACGCGCAGATTTATACAAACAATGCAGCGACGCTGGGCCAGGAACTCAGCCGCGACGTGTCCCATTCCCGCGCCATTCAGCAGGAGCCAGCGGCGCACAAATTAGAACCACAAACCACGCACACGAAGGAGATCAGTCAGGGTTTCGGTCTTGGTCTTTGATGCAGCATTCCCGAATGACATACCCCGGATAGCCAGAGCATAGCCGAGGCCCGGTCTGTGTCAAGACTCTGCGACCGCGTTCCGCGGCGGGCTTCGCCCGGTCTTGACACAGACCTCAGCGGCCTCGGCTTATCATTCCACTATTCCGGGGATGTCAGATTTTGTGCTTTTCTTGCAACACCCTGTGATTTCTTCGATCCTGCATTCTCGACGACGCAAATGCATCCGAGTTCGGTCACAGGTAGCGCTCGAAATCCAGAAATCCATTGGGAAGTCGCCAGCCGTTTGTTGTGCACGACTGGCTTTGCTCACGAAGGTCTTGGAGAGATCCATGAGAGCTACCTTTTCCCGCCTCTCTCCCGAGTTTCCACGAACCACAAGGCTTTGCGTTGAACCAGGGGCCCTAACCCAGTTTCCAGGAGTTCTCAAGAACTGCCGCCAAAAAGCCCCAGCTAGTTCATGCGCTCTCGTTTTGCGCCCTTGGGGAGGTCCATAGCGGAACTTGGCAGATGAGGGGGGTTAACTTTGACATCGGAGTAGGTGACGAGACGGTAGTCGCCGCTGGGCGTGTAGAATTTCTGTTGCACTGGGCAGCTTGTCTTCAGCGAAATCCACAAATCAGCTCTGGTTAGCTGCTTCAGGACGTCCGACGATTTCGGGATCAGTTGCAAATGAACTGAGTCTTGGGATTCAATACGCTCACTGCCAAGATTGGTGATGTCATAGTTAGCTGCGAGTTCGTGTCCAGTCATGCCAAATCCAAGCAGAATCAACTTCTGAGCGAGGTCTTTGTACTTGCCGATGTCATATTCACGCACGGCGTTCAGCTTGGGATAGTAAATCTCCACCATCTGGCCCTTCAGGGCAATTCCCTGAGCATCTGGTCCAGTAAAGTTGATCAGGAAACGTAGCTCATTTTTTGGGTATCGTTTCACGACCAGCGTGCCAGTCTGAACTTCGTCTTCATTGATTACTCCTGTGTGCGTCGTGGCTCGTATATTCGCCGTCGCCGCGGTGAACGATTGGGCCGATTGATCCAACCGCGAAAATATCTCAGATGTCGATTGCGTCGAACCCACTTGGGGGGAAATGCCCAAGAGAGCGACTGCCCAAACTGTGCAATGGAATCGGACGAAAAGACTTCTCACGGCGGGGCTGGTCGTCATGAGAAAAAAATAGTTATTCATATGATAGGGCTTGAATGACATCCTGCTTTACCGCCTTCCATCCAGGAAAGATCGCTCCGAGCAGAGCGCCTACGACCGAAATAGCTCCAGCTATGGGCCACCATTGATATACAGTTTCTTGGGTCAAGCTAGCGGGGACAGCGTGCAACATCAGCCACTGGGTCCCATATGTCATGATGATTCCTACAACCGTGCCGATGATCGCAATCAGCAAAGTTTCCCGAAATATCAGGTTAAGGATATAGCCCGAAGAAGCACCGAGCGCCTTAAGAATGCCTATTTCCCTCGTCCTTTCTAATACTGCCGTGTACATGGCCATGGACACCACGAGAAAGCCGACAATTACTGCGATACCGATTACCACACCAATGAAGTTCCGTAAGAGACCGACGCTGTTGATGGTCAAGAGTGAACTGAACTCCTCCATAGTGTAGATGAAGTATCCTGGCAGTTTGTTTCGCAAGTCGTTCACGACCGACTGCGCACCATTCGGATTGTCTACCTTTAGATAAATCTGGCTAAGCTTCCTCGAATTACTGGTAAGGCGCTGAAGGACATCGAGCTTTGCACAGATGCGGGCGAGTTTACCAGACTCAAAGATTCCGGCCACTCGCCACGGGTGGTTCATCAGCGTAATTGAGCTTCCGACACTGAGTCTCTTTTCTCGGGCGTAGTATTCGTCAACGATAACGTCGTCGTCACCCTGAAAGGGACCTCCTTTGACGAACCGGAAGCCACCACTCAGTTTGTTGAACTGAGCGAGATCAATGCCGGTGAGGGTGTCAAAGCCGCCAAGAGACTGAATCATTGTGCCTGTTGCCAATGTGACATGGGTTTGCTTCATGAGGAACGGCAGCAGGTCCTCGCTCATGGGAGAAGAACTGAGGCTGATAATGGAGGTTGCAGGTGGCCGAATCACAATGTCTGCCCCCACGCCGCGAGCGCGGCGTGCGGTTTCATCGAGCGTTCCATAACTGATGCCAACCAGTGTCAGGATCATGGTGACCTCGACACCTATGGCCAATACGCTCAAGAACGTACGGACAGGCCTCTGGCGAAGGTTCTCAAAAACAAGTCTATTGAGCAAGCCAGCATTATATTATAAGGGAAAGAGGAACGCCTCGTGGCACAGGCAGCGAACTACCTCGCGAAGGTCACTGACACACTCGGGATGTTCGTCGCAAAAAAAACTGGCGCGCAGGATCAGTCCGAACACGGGCCATTTGTTCGGCCCCAATTCTCAACGAGAAGTCTCGCTCGAAGATGGTTCGTCGTTCCTGTTTCCGCCTGGTTCGCTTGCCAGCACTCTGCAGTAGCGTGTCCAAACATGGCAGCACAACTATTGGCAGGGTGCGTGTCATTTATCAGGATAAATGTGGATGATGGGGTGTTTGTTCGGATTTCGTAACAACACTCACTTTCCTTGTTGGCTTAGGGCTTTCCTTTGCTAAAATCCAGCGTTTGATTACTGAAGACGCGCAAATCAAATGGATGCTGCACGGATCTCCGCTACTAAGTCCCGGTACGCCGATGTTGTTGTCTTGGTGTTAGCGGTAGTCTGCGGTATCCTCCTTTTCGTAAATCATAAACTCCAGAAGCAGAATCGCCTACTGGTGGAACAATTCCGTAGCCTCTCAACGGCACAGGGTCCCCCCGTCGGCTCTAAGATTTCTTTGCTCCGTGGCCACACAATCTCTGGTCAGAACATCGCACTCGATCTTTCGCACCGTGAGAACGGAACGCTCTTGCTTGTTCTTTCTCCGCTGTGCCAATACACCAAACTCAATTTTCCTCGCTGGCGGGAAATTCTGTCACTTGTGCCTCCTGACCAGGTGGTCTACGTGGATCTGACAGGAACAGCGGACTCGGGCTATTTGGCATCTGCTGCAATACCAGTTAGCGCGGAAGTGATTCGACTAGATCCCGAAGAGCGCACACTTTATAGTCTGACTATCACTCCTACTACTGTTTTGTTAGGTCCGCGAGGTGTGGTGAGGGCCGTCTGGCCTGGACTCATGAGCGAGGAGCAAGCGCAGGAAGTGCGGCGCTTGTTGTCGAAGCCGCCGATGGGATGACGGTCAATAAGTTAGATTTAGAGTACAAGTCACAAACCGGAGGTTAGGACTATGATTAAGACTCAACTTTGGCGTGAAGTGTTGTCGCTGATCTATGTCGCTGTGGCGTGCGCGGCTACAGTGCTAGCCGGTGGAGCTACTTCAAGTTCCGCTCAGATCCTCAAGCAGCAGGGTCCTATTCCACTAACAGGGTGCGGTAGTGTTGGATGCGTCGTCTTTAACGCGGAATGCGCGCTAAAAACCTCAGGTATCTGTAATTACTGTCCTTTTGGTTATTTCACCTGCTTAATAACGTAACAACATGGCAGGCCGCGTGATGTCATGATCGGTCCTTCATCCGGGTGCGTTGGGAGCGGTGTGTCTTAACATTGCGTGCGGTATGGGACAAGGGTCCAAGGGGGTGTTTTGCGGATGATAAGTGCACGCGGTAGCGTGTTTGTTCTTCTGTTGCTCACGCTTGGCACAATGGTTGGGCAGTCTAAGGGGTCCCTGCAGACCGTCCAGAAGCAAGCGTCGGAAAAACGCCTGAGTGTACTGCTGGAGAGCATATCTGCGCTTCCGCCTGAATATAAGGCCGATCTAGCCTTCACGCTCCTCGATTCAACTTCATCGAGACTATCGCCTGTGCGAACACGAACCCTGCTTGATGATGTGTTTCAAAGCAGCAGGCACGCACGTTACCCGTATCTTAGCGTTGATGCAGCGCATCATCCCGACGGTGTTGCGAGTCAAGAAGAGCAGTCCATTCGTTTCTCAAGGTCGGATGGCCTAGATATCCAGGTGCGCGTCGTCGATCACGCACTGCCTTCGATGCCGCGACTGGCCACGCATTTCTTTGAAGAGTTGCGGCTAGGGGAAGTGCGCGCTGCTTGCAAGGATGCGACCGTTGTTGATGTATCTGCGTATTACAATACTCTGGCCAAATTGATTGAGGACAAGCGAGTCACAACCATTGTTAATCAACAGAAACGATTGTATGTGCAGACTTCTGCTTCCAGTATGACATTTCCATCACAGCTTTCTGGCTTCGCAAAAATGATTGGTGAAGTATCTCTTTCACATAATGATTTGGAGCAGGTCAGCACTGCCTACGTGTCCTCTCTTCGGACGATTACGGCTTCTGACCGGGAGATGACTGCCGCCGAAGAAAGGGAACAGCTAACGGACGCAATCGAGTCTCTTTCTGCTCAACTTAGCAAGTCCGGTATTTCCGTGGAACCCTTATTGGCCGCGTATCGTGGGTTCCTCCTCCGAAGCTTGACCAAAGAGGCCTGCGTCGATCACTCTCTTGATCGAGCGGAAGTGGCGCGTCGATTTAATGGTCTTGTGCACAGCAAGGCGCCAGCGCCCTCTGGCGTTCCCCTTCTTTCGGATAGAGATTTGCTTCCGAGGGAAACCGGGGATGCAGCTCGGTATGACATGATCTCGCTTAATAAGCAGTTACTACCTCAGCTGCAGCGTATCGGCGTGGCACATAACGCTAGGCTTGCCGAAGAGTATCGGTTGGGTCAAGCGGGCACGATTGAGCCGGAATACTCGGACGTTGAAGACGTTCTGAAGTTCACAGTCTCACTCGAGCCGAAGGACGCCTCGTGTCCGCTATGCGACTTTTATTCGAAGGGCGTATTGTTCGTAATGCTGGTGGATCTCCTGCCATCGGGTCAGCAGTTGCAGCAGGCTATTGACGCGGAGACAGACTTCCTTTCTTTTCATTCCATGGAAACCGAAGATCCCCCTGCCTTCCTCTTGCTCCTAAAGCGGCTCATCAATGTTAGCCGGAAACCGACAGACAAAGGGCTTGCCGCGCTGATCGAAGCGGAAAAGAAGGGCATGCAGCCTGCCGCGACTCCCAATCCAGAAGCACTGGCAATTCGCAGTTCTTTGAACCGCTCTTCCGATCCTATAATCGCTGCCTACATGTACGCTGACGACTTACTACGTCTGCCGTATGAGCCCAACTTGCCGCACAAGCCAAATAGTTGAAGCGGTTCTGTGTGGCTCGGTAGCCTTGATCTTGAGATCGAGATAAAGGTGCTCGCTTCCCAATGACGGACGACTCAACGGGTAAATCGGCCAACGATGGGTTGGTTGTTGGTATTTTTGTGAGTGAAAGCATTCGTTTGTTCGATGCTGTTCGGCAACAGCAGGGTCTTTTGCATCGACTGACGAAGGCAATGCTAAGAAAGGCATTTTCTGGGATGACAATGGGAGTGCGGGGCAACATAGTTGCCGCAGATACCCTGGTGGAGGCGCTTGTTCGAGATGGTACCATACGTGCCGACCTGTTCGTTCATTCTTCGAGAAGAGATGCTGCGCAACAACAAATAGAGTCGTGGGACCTATCCGAAGAACGAAAGCGACAAATATACGTCGCATCTGTTGATGATATGGTTGCAGGCGGAGCTTCTAGGCATGGACTGAGGGCGTGGTTCAATCCGCTGCCTATGATCTCAGACCATGAGGGGATAGAGTTGTCACAAGCTATTCGTCAAAGTCGCGGCGATGCGGTTTATCCGGTGACGATTCTCACCCACGGTCTTAGTTATCACCGGATGCTGTACGACTACTTTCTGCGTATCTTGTTGGAAGGAACATACCAGTGCGATTCTTTTATCTGTACAAGTCGCGCCAGTAGGGATGCAGTCTACAAGATACTTGCGCATGTAGGGGAGGAGTTCCAGAAGTCTTTTGGAGCACACGTTGGCTTCGAGGGACGCGTCGATTTGATCCCACTCTGTGTGGACACTTCCACTTTCAGTGTACACAACAAGGCCCGTGCTCGGGACCGGCTGAAGCTCCCTAGGGAGTGTTTTATGATTTTGATGCTGGGACGGCTATCGCCGCTCAAAGCGGACTTGTACCCATTTGTTCCGGTGCTTAAGTCGCTTGTTGAGCGAAATGCGGACCGTCAACTGCTCTGGGTGGTGGCTGGCTCGGAAGATGAGGGTTATTCTAAGGTGCTCCAACAGCAAGCTGATGCTCTAGGTCTACATACGCGGTTAAGGGTCATGCTCGAAGTGACAGACGATACGAAAACGCTCTTGATGCAAGCAGCAGATGTCTTTACGTCACCCACGGATTGCCTATCAGAGAGTTTCGGCCTCACAGTCATAGAAGCAATGGCGTCTGGCGTCCCTCAAGTTGTTCCTGACTGGGATGGATATCGCGATACGGTCTGCCATGGAGAAACAGGCTTTTTGGTGCCCACGCGTTGGATGAGTTGCTGTGACGATTTAGTCCATATCAGCCCGGTACGCGGATTCCTGTTTGATCAATTCACTATGGGTCAGTCTGTGGCCGTAAACATGCGTGAAATGGAGAACTACCTACAGTTGCTAATTACCAACGAACCGCTGCGTAGCAAGATGGCTGAACAATCTCGACGCCGTGCTTCAATCCACTACAGCTTCAAGGCGGTCGTAAAACAGTACGACGAATTGTGGCTGGACCTTGGACGGATTGCAAGCTCCATCGTTGCTCGGCCTACCGTGATGCGGTTTGACCGGCCACGCTACTATCATTTCTTTGGACACTACGCGTCAAGGGCGTTGTCGGACGAAACGCCTTTGGAAGTCACGCCTGCGGGGAGGGAGATCAGTCGCGCAAATAAGATTGCCCCAGTGTATCCCGCACTGTTCTCAGCGTTTCGGATTCTGGATGAGGACATCCTTCGACGAATACTCGACCTGCTGAGAGATTATGACAGTCCTGGCGGGTCGGACCGTATGGTGGGTGGAAGTTCGCATGCGCGAATAGGGAGCGTGGTTGAATCCCTGAGCAAGAGCTGCACTTTTCACCCGGATTACATTCGTCGCCACGTGATGTGGTTGATGAAATATGGGTTCATAGCCTCCCTGGACGACCAGTAGGAAGCAGATTGCACTTGTCTTAATTATTGCTCTCGCGGGTTCGATTCTCGTTCACGCAACACGAGTTAAAGAATGTGATTCTTTCCGGAGTTTACGCGTCGTTCTGGTAAACGCATGGAACTGCACCGATCTAGATCGCCGCTTTCAAAGCATGTTCTTCTTGTTTTCCTACTAATCGCCCTGCTGTTCCGGTTGGTCGCCGTGCGATTTCCGAATGTTATACATCCAGACGAGATTTTTCAGACAGAAGAACCCGCACACCGCTTGGCGTATGGCTATGGAGTGGTCACGTGGGAATGGAGAGAAGGCGTTCGCTCCTGGGTCTTCCCCGCGTTGTTGGCTGGTGTTATGCGAACGACAGATTGGATGGGCGCTAACTCCGCCGGATATTTACGTGGAATCGCTCTTGTCTTATCGCTGATTTCTCTCACCGCGGTTTGGTTTGGATTTATGTGGGCAAAGCGGACAAGCGGGATGGCGGCGGCAATCATTGCGTCTGGCGGTTGTGCTATTTGGTATCAGTTGGTCGATTTCGGTGGGAGGGCATTGACTGAAGTTGTCGCCACCGATTTGCTTCTGCCAGGATTGTACTTCGGAGTTTACGGAGAAGGGCTTCCCGAGCGGAAACGACTTTTCCTGGCTGGGATATTCTGCGGGGCCGCATTGTCCTGTCGGATTCAGTTGACTCCTGCGATTGCATTTGCCGTATTGTATTTTTGCCGTTCAGACTGGCGAAAGAAAGTTGCCCCGGTTGCCACGGGATTGATGTTGCCGATTCTTGCATTCGGCATCGTGGACATGCTTACTTGGTCTTACCCCTTCCAGTCGTTTGTACGCTATTTCTGGGTGAATGTAGTTGAAGGACGCAGTATAGCTTATGGCGTGGAGCCTTGGTATTGGTACGTGATTGTTTTGCTAGAAACCATGGGACCAATGCTCATCTTCGCGATACTAGGCGTTCGCAAGAGCCCATTCCTTGGCTGGGTAGCTTTGATCATTTTGGTGTCCCACTCCGCTCTGAGCCATAAGGAAGTGCGCTTCCTGTATCCGCTGGTGCCGCTCATAATCACCCTCGCAGCGCTCGGCATTGCAGAATTAGCGTCTACGTTTTCGATCCACGGGAACTCGGTTCCATCATCAAGCGCAACTGTGGCTGGGGGCTTGGCAGTTTGCGCGCTGACGTCATTGTTACTCGCCCCGCGATTTCCCTATTGGGCCCGGAACTCCGGGGCAATCGTTGCTTTCGACCGACTTAGCCGAGACTCCGACCTCTGCGGGCTTGGGATTTATGCTGTCCCATGGTTTGGCACTGGGGGCTACACTCATCTGCACCGAAATGTGCCTATTATTCCCGTCTTGGATACCACAGGACTTGCGAAAAGTGCCCCGACCTTCAATGCTTTAGTTGCACCCATTGGCATATCTGACCTGCCAAACGGGTTCAATCGCGTTGGATGTTGGAATGGAATTTGTTTGCACCGACGTGCGGGCACCTGCTCCGCACCTCAACGGGAAAACGAGCTGAGCGAGTTTCTCCGTAGGACCGGAAAGTAGGAACTGAGCCAAGATGTCGGGTAGACGCGCAGATTTCAAGTGACGCCGGATTGCAAACTGCACGGAGTCGGGTGCATCTTAGGATGACACAGAATGAGGGGAGCATCGGATGCTTGATCAAGCGCCGCAATCCCCGACAGCCTGCTATTGCGGTTGCCGCGTGGCAATGGGACATGTTCATGAATCGAACAGGGCGTTTGTCGATGATTTGGCCGCCGATCCGACGGACCGGCACGCCGGACAAACCGATCTCTTAGGGAAACTAGCGATTGTAATTCCAACGCTCTGCGAAGCGGACAACATTCTAGAATTGCTGGAACGCATCAAGAACAGCCTCGCCCCCCTTCGGATATCCTATGAATTGCTTATAGTTGACGACGATAGCGGGGACGGCATCGCCACTATCGTGGAAGAACTCACCCAGAAAGATCCTCGCATAAGGTTACTGATTCGAAAGAATGTCCGCGGACTTGCCGGGGCAATCATTCATGGATGGCACAACACGGACGCTGCGATTTTGGGCGTACTTGATGCTGATCTGCAACACCCGCCAGAGTTGTTGCCGCGCCTCTGGTTCACTTTGCTGTCCGGACCCGATGTCGTGGTAGGCAGTCGCTATGCACCACAGAGTGGCAGACCAAATTGGAGCCGGTTCCGTCATGCAGTCTCGCAATTGGCGATCTGGATGGCGTGGCCTGTGCAAAAGCCAGGCATTCGCGTGTTAGATCCAATGTCTGGGTTTTTCTTAGTGCGACGTTCGTGTATTCAAAGTCTTCATTTACAGCCGGAAGGATTCAAAATACTCCTTGAGATTTTGGCACGAGGAAAGATTCAGTGTACAGCCGAGGTTCCTTTTACGTTTGGACGGCGGCGTGCAGGGAAGAGCAAAGCATCGCTACGCGTGGTGATTGATTACTTAAGACTTTTGGCGAGGTTGTGGAAGGAGCGCTGAACCCCGACGCCACACGGAAATTCTCGGCGTCCATGTATCCGACCCCAGTTTCGCTTTCCGTCCCAAATCCCGGTAATCCGGTAATCTGACGTTGGGGGCTGCGGCTGTTTTGAACCCACGATTTCAACCCACGATTCGCATGTCTCTCGCGACTTCTCAAGGACTTAGGCGGCCACCTGGAGTCACTTAAGTTGTTGAGACTACAGCGTAATGTAGCCCTGAAAAGGCTGGCGTCGGCGGTTCAACTCCGTCCCTGGCCACCACATTTTCAATCACTTAGAAGCCTCGCTGCTGGTCACTTGGTCACACTCGGTCACAATTCAATTAACTAAACGGCTCAGTCTGTCGACTGCCCGCTGCTGGCTTTCGGGCACGAACTGCTGGTAAATGTCCAGCGTGGTGCTCGAACGTGAGTGCCTCATTTGTGCCTGTGCGTCCTTCACGTCGGCGCCGGCCATCTTGAGCCAGGTCGCGTGCGAGGTTCGCAGGCTTCTCCAATTCACCCAGGGCAACTGCATCGATCGAGCTGCAGGCTTGATGAATCGAACGAGGATGTTGTTGTCGCGCAGCGGACCGCCGGATCGAACTCCCAGGAAAACTAGGTCATCCGGACCGTCGGACTTCACGACTTTGTACTTGCGAATCGCATTGCCGGCCCTAACCTCGACAGTCAGTCCCTTCAGCCGATGGATACGGTCAACGACGCAGCTGTTCACCCCGATCGTTGCGTTGGAGGCTTCACTCTTTGGTGCCCCCCAATCGCCGCGGCAAAACCGCTCGTCGATCGTGATTGAGCTTGCGCCTATATCGTTCCAGCGTAAGCCTGCCAGTTCACTGACCCTCAGCCCCGTGTAGATCGCCACATAAACCATCGAAGCGTAGGGTTCCGGAATCAGTTCAACGAGCAGGTCGAACTGCTGAGGTGTGAGGTAGGGTTTGTTGCGTTTTTTGCCGCGCTTGTCTGGAGGTATGCGCAGCGATTCCGCTGGATTTCTCACCAGAAGATCGTGCTGCACAGCGAACCGCAACGCGCTCGAAAGCACATCACGGATCTTGTCTCGCGACTCGTGCGACAGTATTTGGTTTGTTGTGCTTGTTGTGAGTTTCGAGAAGTAGGTTTGAAGGGTGAGTGCCGTGAGGTCGCGCAGGCAACAATTTCCGAACGCGGGAATGAGGTAATTATCCAGAACCCCTCGCGTTCTATCAAAACTGGTCGTCGCCATCAGAGGCTTCACCACCGGTTTGTAGATCGTTTCGATGTAATGCTCGAAGTTGGTTGCCGATCCAAGACTTTCTAGACCTTGGTTC
>Ga0209517_10006589_pt1 | contig 14270 bp, 11 predicted proteins | sample PeaSoiMetSII2010_FD_187695 | JGI IMG/M metagenome (GOLD analysis project Ga0209517, IMG submission 187695) | Peat soil microbial communities from Weissenstadt, Germany - SII-2010 (SPAdes) (version 2) | ecosystem: Environmental > Terrestrial > Soil > Wetlands > Peat | place: Germany...
ATTCTGGTGAAGGTCCATTCGATCGACTCCTTCGAAGCGGATTGGTCAGCACCATCAGCTTCTCCGGTGTTGCTCGAATGGGCTATTCACTTCTTGGGAACAACGTGTTGAAAGATCACAGGCACCCCAGGGGGCGGTGGCGTAAGCGTATGGGGCAGAAATTCGAAGCGCGGACCTACGGGGAGCACTGTCTGTTTCCGAACAAGGAGACCGTCTGCGGACTGCCGCCGCCATTGTCGTTGACGAAGATTTCACCTCCCCCAGTCAAACGAGACCAAGTGACTGAAAGGGTGCATGACTGTCTCGCTCCCAGGTTCTTCGGGCACGCGTTCCCCAGACCAAAAGGCCCGGTGATCGTGACACTGGTGATGCTAAGCGCTGCGCTCCCGACGTTGGTCAGTGTCGTCGTCTTCGACGGAGTGCAGTCGCAATGACATCCAAGAACTGGCAAGCATATTCTAATGCAACTAAATTGCAGGCTGGTCGGATTGAGCTCAACGACCGTGCCCGTGCCGCTTAGGGAGACCCTCTGCGGGCTGCCTGGCGCGTTATCTGTAACCGTCAGTGTCCCAGTTCGGGTTCCGCCTTCCGTGGGTTTGAAGGCCACGGTGATGGCGCAACTGGCTCCGGCGGCGAGGCTGGGACCGCAGGTGTCTGCGTGGGAGAAGTCACCGCTCGTCGTGATACTCGTGAGGCTCAACGTTGTCGTGCCATAGTTGCTCAACATGGCCGACTGCGTAGCGCTGGTGGTGTCCACAAGCTGGGTGGGAAAGATCAGGCCGGTGGGTTCCAAAATAGCATTCGGTCCTATAACCAACGGTGGTTGCAACAAAACTGAAACCATCGAGGTGCCCGACGCCCCGTCGCCGACCGCCATGTCCAGCCTGCCGTCGCCGTTGAAATCTCCCACTGCCACCGAGGAGGGACTCGAGCCCGCGTCGTAGTCTACTGCCGACTGAAACGTCCCGTCGCCATTGCCCAGGAGCACGCTCACGCTGACAAGGCCGTTGCCGTAGCCGCCGTTCGCTACAGCCAAATCTGGCTTGCCGTCGCTATTGAAGTCTCCCACAGCCACCGAGTAGGGGTTTGACCCAACTCCGTAGTCCACGGCCGCTTGAAAGGTCCCGTCACCATTACCTAAGAGTACGCCCACGTTGCCGAAACCTTGGTTGGTAACGATGTTCGCCACCACCAGGTCCAGCTTGCCATCGCCGTTAAAGTCTCCAACCGCCACCGAGGTAGGTGCGTCGGCGGCATAACTCACGGCGGCATTGAAAGTACCATCGCCGTCGCCCCGGAGAACGTTTACGTCGCTACTGCCAAAGCTCGCCACGGCTAAGTCCAGGTTTCCGTCGCCGTCAAAATCTCCCACTGCCACCGAGAGCGACCCAAACCCAGCGTTATAGTTCACGGCGGGTTGAAACGTTCCGTCGCCGCGACCGAGAAGCACACTGATGTTGCTGACCCCGTTGCTGGCACCGCTGTTCGCCACGGCCAAGTCCAGCTTCCCGTCCCGGTTGAAATCTCCTACCGCCACCGAGGAGGGACTATTTCCTGTTGCGTAGTTCACCGTCGCCCGGAAAGTGCCATCGCCGTTGCCCAAGAGAATGCTGATGTTGCCACCGTTGTTCGCCACGGCCAAATCCAGCTTGCCGTCCCGGTTGAAATCTCCTACCGCCACCGAGGAGGGCCCGGATCCAGCGCCATAGTTCACCGCGGCCTTGAAGGTTCCGTCACCCTTGCCTAGGAGCACGCTAATGTTGTTGCTGCCGGCGTTTGCCACAGCTAGGTCCAGCTTGCCATCGCGGTTAAAGTCTCCAACCGCCACCGAGAGGGGGCCTGATCCGGCGCGAATGCCCGTCGTGCTCAGTGCGACCGAGGCAGTAGGAGTAGTAATTTCGAAGAAGACTACATTCGAGGTACCGCCGCCCGGGCCAGGATTGACCACCGTAACCGAACTCGTGCTGGCTTTGGCCAGGTCCGAGGCTAGGACAGTCGCTTTCAACTGCGATCTGCTCACAAACTTCGTCGTCTGTACGCTGCCGTTCCACTTCACTACCGAACCCGAGACAAAGCCTGTGCCATTCACTGTGAGGGTGAATCCCGCTGCCCCCGGTCTGATTGCGTCAGGCAGCAGAGGCTGACTAATCAAGGGGACAGGGTTTGCAGTCGCCATCGCGCTGTTGTCGCCCTGTTCCTGCGCGCTCAGCCGAACCGGAATCGCCAACGCAGCGAATAGGGTCATTGCGGCAAACCACGTTAGCGTTCTGGATTCCATCTTGCCTCCTTTGTGGGGGGGCTGGGAGCGGAGGGGCCGGTTCAGTCGAACCACCGCTGAGGAACAGGTAGAGGGTGCGGCTGAGCGAGAAAAGTTTACGCTCAGATCGGTTGGTGTCAAGTCAAAATTATTGCGCGTAGAACGCTGAATGCCCGTCAGACGGCGCTTATGCGAGGGGCGCGCCCCCGCCCACGCCCCTCTTCTTGCCGCCAGCGCCTACTCGACGCCTCGGTTTATACTTCGAGACATGTCGGAACGCTCAGCCCTCGAAGACGGCGGGCTAGGCCTTAGCTGGGTGGGCTTTCTCCCACTCGTCCTTGCAGAGGCCTACTCGGTGCAGATACCCAATGAGAGTGCCGTGTTCATCTCTCACGTCAAGCGAGAGGTCAGGTGCAGGGCCAACCGCCTTGTTGCATTGTAGGCAGAACACTGGGCGAGCAGTTGTTTGCCTTTGGTCGCGTACTGTATACGCCGTCATCTTTGCCCTCAGAGCTTGATCCTAGCAGACAGCGGATCAATGGTCACTGCGACAAACTCCAATACGTACCCCTATACTGCGCAGCTAGAACTGCCCCCTCATGCCCCGCCACACTCCCCCGCACCTCCCGCTCCCGCGTTCCCCCGCGCCCCGGCCCCGCGCCCTCCACTTTCTCGCCCCCCGCTCTCCCGCCCGTCAGTGTTAACTCGGAAGCCTAATCCCCCCATCTGAAGTGGGCGAAGTGGGAATTGAAAGCGGGGGAGTGGGATTACAAGAATCCGAAGAAAATTAACCTCTCGCTCTCACGAGGCCAAATGCGCTCGAACTGGGATTATTGGAGGCGAGAGTATTGCAGTCTGTCCGAATCAGGAGCCAAGTACAAAGACTTGGACGGCAAGAAGCAGCGCTGTCACTGAGAACGACCTACGAAGGGTCAATGAGTGTAATCGCGATTTATCGCCAACCGACAGCAGGTGAGTGGCTAGCCTCAAAACCCTCGAAGCAAATCAGATATTTTCATTGACATCCGCCAGCTCCAAGTACACAATTTTCTGCCTACCATCCGTCCGCAATAATCCGGCTTCTTTCCTACACGTCGAAGCGCCCGTAGCAGAGGTGGGCATGAGCAAGAACTATCTCACGCCATTTATCTGGTCGCTCAGAGTTTTCATTCTGAGCTTATTGTTTGTGACAATCATGGCTCGTGCTGCGGGGGCTACGAATCCGCTGCCCTTAGTCAATTGGCCACTGACTCCTGCGGCTGTTGCGCCTGCGGGGGCAGGGTTCACGTTGACAGTTCATGGCACCGGTTTCGTTAGTGGCTCTGTTGTGCGCTGGAATGGTAGCGCCCGACCTACAAAGTTTGTCAGCAGTTCCGAGTTGACGGCCGCCATTCCAAGTACCGATATCTCTCACCCGACCACGTCTTCAATAACAGTCTTCAATCCCACTCCCGGCGGGGGCTCCTCGAATGTAGTTTTCTTTCAAGTTAGGGCTGCCAGTAGTTGGGCTGCGTTCGGCTCACCCGTACACTTCACCGCGGGAGCGGGACCCGAGTCTCTGGTAACCGCCGATTTCAACGGGGATCACAAGTTGGACCTCGCTGTGCCCAATCCGAATAGCAATAACGTCAGCATTCTTTTAGGCAATGGCGATGGCACGTTCCGGCCCGCGGTGGACTACGGTGTGGGCCAAAGTCCCGTGACGGCAGCGGTTGGAGATTTTAACGGTGACGGCAAGCTGGACCTGGTAGTAGCGAATAACGTCAGCAACAACGTGAGCGTACTTTTGGGCAGGGGCGACGGGACTTTTCAAACAGCTGTGGAGCACACCGCAGGCGAAAATCCGGTAGCAGTTGCGGTCGGTGATTTCAACCGGGACGGCAAGCTGGATCTGGTTGTAACAGACTCGGGCAGCAACAAGATAACCGTGCTCCTGGGTAACGGGGCCGGATCGTTTCAATCGGCTGTGTCCTACGCTGTGGGGCAAAATCCCGTTTCGGGCGCGGTAGGCGATTTCAATGGTGATGGCAAACTGGACCTGATAGTAGCGAAGCATGACAGCAACAATGTGAGTGTGCTACTCGGCAATGGCGATGGATCATTCCGGCCGGCAGTCAACTATGGCGGTACGCCAAACGCTGCCTCAGCCGTAGTGGCAGATTTCAATGGGGACGGCAAACTGGACGTGATTGTAGCGAATGCGCTCGGCTATGATGTAGCCGTGCTTTTGGGCAACGGCGATGGGAGCTTTCAGTCGCCCGCAACCTACAACACTGGCTACGAACCGAGTCTGGCCGTGGGAGATCTGAATGGCGACGGAATGCTCGATTTGGCCGTTGCAGACATTGGCGCCGCTAACGTTACCACGCTCCTGGGCAACGGCCACGGAGGCTTCCAGGAAACCGTGAGCTACATGGTTCCTGCGGGCGTTCTATCAGGGGCGCTGGGAGACTTCAACGGCGACGGCAAACTCGATATCGCTGTCCCGGACGGTGCCTCAGGGTTCTCCATTCTGCTGCAGACGCAGCCCTTGTCAGGACCGAATGCCACGTTATCGAGCACGTCGATGCGATTCGAGTGCAGACACGTGATTAACGCTGGCTGCCAGTGCTTTACGGAGGGCAGTCTCACCCTAGGCAACTATGGCAATCAAACGTTGAATGTCAGCGGAATCACGATAACAGGACCGTTCACTGAAGGAAACAACTGCGGCACGAGCCTGAAACCGGGGAAATTTTGTACTTTATCCGTCACATGGTTGGAACAGAAAGGATCAGGATCGGGCACTCTCTCCATCGTAGATAATGCATCCGGGAGCCCACAAGTGGTATCTCTTTCCGGGGAAAAGCTATGTACTCCTCTGGCAATGAGTAATACTGAAAGCCATGTTCTTTGTGGAATGACCTCGTTAAGCTCGCACTAGAGACTGCTTTTTCCGGCTCGTCTGGTGATATTGTGGTCGACCATTCGATTCGAGGTGAAGCATAACGCAGGTCAACTGTCGAAATCAGGCGACTACACACATTGAGAATTGGCCACCCCCGTTCGGGTCAATGAGTGTAATGGGGATATTCCAACAGTTGACTTTCGTTCCCGGGTTGCCCGTTCTAGAAGCCATCTCTCTTTCGATTGGATCGGGGAGCGGAAAAAGGGAGACACGTCAGGGATGTCCTCTTCAAGCTCCGATTCGACTCCTGGTCACTGGCTAGGACGTTCCAGAGAAGAACCGCCGCCCGGTAGGCCGCGCGCATATTCGACGCGGCGGCTTCAGGGAACATTGATATCAATCCGATCCGCGTGCGGATTGTTGGTCATGTTCCTCTGCGCAGAGCCATCGGCGCTCATCTTGTAGACTTCATAGTTGCCGTCCTGCCCGGTTGTGAACCACACCTCGGTGCCGAGAATCATGAGTTCGGAGATCTGGCCACCAGAGTTGGTGATGGTGCTTCGACCGCTGCCATCCAGGTTGACCGATGTCATTTCCCCATTGTCGACCCACAGTCCATCTGGCCGCTGTTCAAATTCGTGCGCTCTCCACGACTGAGTTTGCCAGAGACTACATGCCCTTGTAAGGCTCATACGGAGGCTCAGGCGGTTCTGACTTCTTGCCATAAGGCTGGTACGGAGGTTCCGGCGGCGCTGGCATCTTGGCATAAGGCTTATATGGAGGCTCCGGCAACGGCGGCTTCTGGGCGCGCTCCCCGTCAGGCGTTGCTCCTGGATGGGTCAGCGGTGGTTCAGGGGATTTGTTCGCGTCGGTGGCCAATCGGTTCGACATGATTATCCCTCCTGGGAAGTGGATCGAGGGCGGCGATCATCCGATACGCTCTGCGCGCGCACAGCTTCCAGCCTTGACCCGGTATCCTGTCTTCAGAGATGGTGCGCCTTTTGGAGGATGGCGTGATGGTCAAAATTGCTCGCTTCTGAACATTCAAATACGCCCGGGTCAACGAGTGTAATCGCGATATTGCAACAGCTACCAGCCTTGCTTGACACAACCCTGCATTCGGTATCAAATGGCCCGGCGCTGAGGACAAGTTTTCACACAATTACAAAGCAACACAGGAGGCTCTATGAAGAGAGTTGTTCCATGGTGTGTGCTAGCTCTGGTCTTGTTGGCAACTGCCACATGGTCGCAGGCCCAGAAAAATGCCGGGACCGAAAAAGCTGTCGCCGATCTCGAGCAACAATGGCTCAAGGCACAGCGGACCAACGATGTGAAACTGCTCGAGCCGCTTCTGGCGGATGGCTTTACCAACACCTCATCCGAGGGCAAAGTCAGCAATCGAGCCGAAGCGATCGCCGACGCCAAAGCGACGAAATACACCAGCGTCGACTACCTCGACCTGAAGGTGATGGTCTTCGGCGACACCGCGATCGCCATCGGAAACTTCCGAGGCAAGGGCACCGATCCATCCGGCAAGCCTATCGATGCCAATGAACGCTTCACCGACACATGGGCCAAAATGGCGAACGGCAAGTGGCAATGCGTAGCCAGCCACCAATCGCCAATAAAAATGTAAGCGTCCAGCCACGCTATAAATGCAAACGTTGGCGCAGGTCTGGAAGCAGTTGTGGAAATGGCGGTGATCGCGCGGAACATCCGGCACGGTCAACGAGTATAGTGGCGATGTTTCGCCAACAATCCTCTTGAGCCACCGCCAACTCCACCGCATTCATTGACTTGCCCCTGTCACAGACGTAAGATTTTGCGCCAGTGATCGGTCAGACCATTTCGCACTACCGCATCGTCGAGAAGCTGGGCGGCGGCGGCATGGGCGTGGTCTACAAGGCAGAGGACACGCGGCTGCATCGTTTTGTCGCTCTCAAGTTCCTGCCGGAAGAAGTGGCCCGAGACATACAGGCGCTCGCCCGCTTTCAGCGCGAGGCGCAAGCTGCGTCCGCACTGAATCACCCTAATATCTGCACGATCTACGACATCGGTGAGCAGGATGGGCAGGCGTTCATTGCTATGGAGTTTCTGGACGGCCTGACGTTGAAACATCGCATCGGCGGGCGTCCCATGGAGACTGAGTTAATTCTGTCCCTCGCCATCGAGATTGCGGACGCTCTCGACGCAGCCCATGCAGAAGGTATCGTCCACCGCGACATCAAACCTGCCAACATCTTTGTCACCAAGCGCGGACACGCCAAAATTCTCGACTTTGGTCTGGCGAAGGTCAGTCTTGCAAGCAGTTCTTCGAGCAACATCGCAGCGGCTGGGACGCAGACGGGCTCCATCGATGAACAACACCTGACCAGTCCCGGCAGTGCGCTGGGGACAGTGGCGTACATGTCGCCGGAGCAAGTGCGGGGCAAGGAACTGGACGGCCGCTCGGATTTGTTCTCTTTCGGGGCGGTTCTGTACGAGATGGCGACCGGTACTTTGCCATTCCGCGGTGAAACTTCTGGGGTGATCTCCCACGCCATACTGGACGGAGAGCCGACGCCCGCCGTTCGGCTGAACCCTGACCTTCCGCCCAAGCTGGAAGAGATCATCAAAAAGGCACTGGAGAAAGACCGCGAGCTGCGCTATCAGGTTGCGGCGGAGATGCGGGCCGACCTAAAGCGGCTGAAACGCGAAACGGACTCTTGGCACGGCGCGCCAGCTAGTTCTGGGACTGTGGCGGTCGCACAGGAAAGCGGCTCCAGAGTTACGCAACCCACGGTCGCCCAATCGCCGTCGCCAGCATCCGGTTCCTCCCCTGCGCTTGCTCCATCTCCGTCATCGAGCGCGGTGAAGGCCGCCGAAGTTCCCGTCGCGAGCAGGAAACTCTGGAAGATTCTGTTTCCCACCGCCGTGATACTTGTGGCTGCTGCCATCGGGGGAACGTTGTATTTCCGGTCGCGCCAGAGCACGCACCGCCTGACCGAGAAGGACACCATCGTTATCGCCGATTTTGCCAACAGCACGGGCGATGCGGTGTTTGACGACACGCTCAAAACGGCGCTCAGCGTTTCTTTGAACCAGTCGCCATTTCTGAATGTGCTCTCCGAGAACAAAGTTGCGGCGACGTTGAAGTTGATGACGCGCCCACCCGACACCAAGCTCACGCCCGACGTAGCCCGGGAGCTTTGCCAGCGGGCGGGTAGCCGGGCTTACATTGCTGGATCAATTGCCAGTCTGGGCAGCGAATACGTGCTGGGGTTGAAGGGGGTGAATTGCCAGAGTGGCGACCTGCTGGCGCAGGAGCAGGTGACGGCATCCAGCAAAGAGAAAGTGCTGGACGCGCTGGGAGCAGTTGCTTCCAAGCTGCGTGGAGAACTTGGCGAGTCGCTGGCCTCGGTGCAGAAGTTCGATGTACCGCTCGAACAGGCCACCACATCTTCTCTCGAAGCTCTGCGAGCCTATAGCCTTGGCTCCGAGGCTGGGCACGCGAAAGGCCCAGCCGCAGGCCTGCCTTACGATCAACGTGCCATTCAGCTTGATCCGAGCTTCGCGATGGGGTATTTTTCGGTTGCCGCAGACTACTACGGCCAGGGTGAGACCGGACGTGCCAGCGAGTACCTGTCCAAGGCATTCGAGTTGCGAGAACATGCCAACGAGCGGGAGAAGTTAGCGATCACCGCTCTTTACTACGAAGCGGTGACCGGGGAAACCGAGAAAGCGGCACAAACCTATCAGGAGTGGATTGCGAGCTATCCACGAGACCCCCGAGCCCATCTCGACCTGGGCAATGTGTACATCGAGGAGGGGCGGGCTGAAAAGGCGGCGGAAGAATATCGCGAAAGCCTCCGCCTCGCGCCAGATAATGGGGCCTCGTACGGAAATCTCGTCAATGCCCTGCTCGCTCTGCAGCGTTTCGATGAAGCGCGACAGACAATTCAGCAGGCGCAGGCGCAAAAGCTGGATCGTCTCACGCTCCGCAGTGCTCTCTACGCTCTGGCTTTTCTGCGGACAGACTCTCCAGCTATGGCCGAACAGCAACAGTGGTTCGCAAAGTCTGCCTATGAGAACAATGGGCTTTCGCTCGCATCCGACAGCGAAGCATACGCCGGTCACCTCGGCAAAGCGCGGGAGCTGATTAAGCGGTCTGTAGATTCCGCCATCCGCGCCGACAACAAGGAAGAAGGGGCGATCTGGCTAGAGAATTCGGCTTTGCGCGAAGCTGCATTCGGCGGCATGACAGATGCCAAGCAAGCAGCGGTAGAGGGATTAAAGCTGGTGCCAACCAGTCAGGGAGTGGGGGTCGAAGCCGCGCTTGCGTTTGCGATGGCGGGCGATACAGCGCGAGCCGAATCTCTAGCACAGGAGTTGGGGAAACGCTTTCCGCTGGACACGCAGGTGCAGTCTCTGTGGCTACCGGCGATTCAGGCTCGACTCGCGCTCAATCGAAAGAACCCGGCTTCCGCCCTGAACAGTTTGCAGGCTGCTTTGCCCATCGAATTTGGGCAGATTGCGTTTCTCAACAATCTCTCCTGCCTCTACCCAACCTACATTCGCGGCGAAGCGTACCTGGCGGCTGGGCAGGGCACCGCTGCCGCCGCCGAGTTTCAGAAAATTATCGACCACAGTGGCATGGTGTGGAACTGCTGGACGGGAGCGTTGGCGCATCTGGGCGTGGCTCGTGCCAACGCCTTGCAGTCGAGAACTTTTCAAGGACAGGGGCAGGGCGCCGATGCCGATGCCGCCCGCGTCCGGGCACTCGCCGCCTACAAAGACTTCCTCACCCTCTGGAATGACGCCGACCCCGACATCTCCATCCTGAAGGAAGCCAAAGCCGAATACGCGAAGCTGCGGTAGCGGGAAAAAGTCCTGCGTAGCGGCTCGCTGTTTGCGATAGTTGACGCAAACAGGCGATTACACTCACGACCCGGTCAATCAGTGAAATCGAGGTCGGATGAAGCCAGCGGTCCGAGTCTGTCTTCGTTTACTCGCTGTAAGGGCGCTGGCGACCCGGAACGCGCATGTTAATGCTGATGCTGCCCTTTCTCATCGTGGTGGTGAGAGTGATGCCTTCTGATTTTGAAAGCGCCAGTAGCGGTGGCGACCGTAAACAACCACCATCCGACGAGAGCGGCGAGTATCAGGGACAAAGAAGTGATGTCCATGACCGTCCCCCCATCAGAGACTAGATCAACTGCGAACCGAACCGCAGTGACCTAAATCACCGGTTCCTGCCCTTTCATCGTTTCGCGTGTTCAGGATCATAGTTGATGAAATCATAGTTGATGAAAACAGGCGATTACACTCACTGAGAATTGGCCGATCCTGGTCAATGAGTGACTGAATTTAAGCAGTATGGTGATAAGTCGCTGTGGCTGAAAGCTGGCGAATCTGAGCGTCTATCCGCTTTGTCCTCCCTGACGGCCCTCGCCTCGCTCCTCTGACTTGCTCTTTTTTCGGGCCTTCGCTTTGGCCCATCTCGCTGTGACCGCTTTTCGCGCACCCCGGCAAAATAAACTTCGTGCGGCCGAGATCAGCTCGGGCTTCCCTGCTGATGCCGCGGCAGTCTGGGCACCCTTAGCCGAGGAGATCGAGGTCGACCTTGTGCCCGGGGATCATCTGGGAGGGATCGCGACGCACTACGAAAAGCTTGCTTCCGTATCTGGTCGCCTTCGGGAGAAGCATTCGCCGATCTTTCCCAAGGAGATATAGAATACCATTTCAATATTCTCTTGAAGTAAATCCATCCTCTGCGGCGGGATGGCTTTACGACTCACGACGGCTTAAGCCGTCATAAGCCATGATTTATTGAATCGCTAGCCGTCTATGTAGCCATACGGCTAGGTGGCTTCCATGGGATGTACCGAGGAGCCGGGTGCTTCTCGAGTCTCGGCGCGGCCTTGTCGCTCGTACCGCTTACGAACATGGGCTAGCGTTTCGGCGAGCCCCGAAAGAGGAGCCGAGTCCTCCTTTTGGTCGAGATCTTCCTCTGCTCCGGCTTCATCCAACAGCTTCTCCAACTTCGCCAGTCGGCGCTCCAGATCCGTCGTCTCATTGAAACCTCCCTGCATTAAGAATGTTCGTAAAACCAAAGTTATCCACGACGTTCCTCAAGACTGGCAGACCTTGTGAACCGCCAGTATCGAACTTCGGGCTTCGGAAAACTGTTCAGAATTACGCTAACTCTACCCTCAAAACACGAGGAGTCAAGGGAATTTTGAACGCTTGGGGCGTTTGATCTGACCAAACTAGACGAACCAGGCGCACGAGATTGTACCGTGCCGGAACGATTGTTCTCAAAAGGAGAGACCAGTTGCCTGATCGAGTGGCTGTCACCGCCCACCCTTCCGTGATGATTGAGGCTAACAGGCGATTTACTCATTGAGAATCGGCCACCCCCGTTCGGGTCAATGAGTTTAATGACGATATTTCGCCAGTAAAGATGCAAATCGGGCTGTCGGAAACGGGGCTGAAGAGGTGTAAGATCGGTGCGTTCCCAAGGAGATTCCCCTTGCGCACATTTTGTCTCCGAGTGGTGCTCCCACTCCTCGGTCTGCTCGTCAGCTCCTCGCTCTGTGGCGCCCAGAATCCTGCATGGAACAACCTTAAACAACTCAGTCCCGGACAGCAGGTCCGCGTCGTGGTCAATGGCAAGAAATCCTTCAAAGGCCAGTTCCAGTCCACCACCGACGATGCCATCATCATCAGGTCCAAAGGAGCAGACCAGACCCTTCTCCGCACTAGCGTGCAGCAGGTATCCTCACGCCGCTCGGGGCATCGCGGGCGGCACGCCCTCATTGGCGCAGCAATCGGGGCGGGTGCTGGCCTCGGAACTGGGGCCGCCATAGATAATGACTGTTCCCACAATTCCATCGTCTGCACCGGCAACAAGGGAAAGGCCATACTTACGCCAGTATTCGGCCTCCTCGGCGCAGGTATAGGTGCTCTTCTCCCCGCCGGTGGCTGGCAGGAAGTTTATGGCTCGAACTAGGGACGCTGGGTTTCCTTTGCGATGCCGTCCACTCACGCCCGCATGGCATGCCCAGCACGGCATCTACTTAAGCCGCACGACTATTGCCCAAAAGGTCACACACCATTTTCCGGTTCTGGATCGGTGTTTGCGGTGTCTGATTTCTTTTCTCCAAGCGGCAGATCGGTGAGCATGACCGGTGCGTATCACGTGAAGAGAGCAGTATAGGGCGATCCCGGAAGCAACTGGTGTAACCAGGCGATTACACTCATTGACCCTCAATGAGTGATATGGCGATATTTCGCCAACTGTGCCATCAAACGCAATTCCAGAAATAGATGTTCCGGCCAGTCTCAGAAGCTGCCTTGGCCAAACGCACGAGTCCTTCAATAATTGGCTGCACATCAGCCGCTTCACAGGCCATCTCGTCTGTGGCTGCCCACTTGGTGGCAGCAACTGAAATCTGCTCCGGTGTCAACCGCGCCAGTTCAATAGTCATTGACTTGGGCAAGCGTTTGATGATGCGTTCGCCGCCATCTTGGACAAGTACCGTATGAAATTCATCTAACGAATTCACGTCCCACTCGACGCCTCGAATCTTTGCCCATAACGTGGAAAGCTCCAGCTCCGTAAAGCTTGTGTATTGCTCGCGGTCTTTGAACGTAGTTGGCTCGCTGTTGTACCGGATTGCTTCCTCGTCGCCGCGTGAAACGTAAATATCTGCCTGAACGCTCATCTGCCCCCCTTGAGAGACTTTTGTCGTCGCTCCGCCGGGTGTGCGCTTCAAGTTTGCGGATGGCAGCTAGTCGTTGAGAACGATGTTGAGAAGTGAACTGTGAACTTGCAAATCATCACCAGCGTGATAGTTAATGAACCCCAAATTCCTAAACCTGTTTATGAAAAAGCTGACCCGCGAGCGAGTCGTGCCTATCATCTCTGCGAGGGTCTCCTGACTGATCTTGGGGATTAGAGTTTCAGGCACGCCTTCCTTGCCGAAGTGAGCCAGCAAGAGCAGAATGCGAGCTAGTCTTTTCTCACTGGAATTGAAAAGCTGGTCAACCAAATCCTCTTCGTATCGGATGTTTCGTGTCAGCAAATATGCCACGAACATGTCGGAAAGCGCATGCTCCCGGTGAAGCACTTCCATCATGTACGTCTTATCGATTCGCATCACAGAGCAATCGGTCATTGCGGTTGCGGAACACATGCGGAGAGGCTGCCCTCTAAGGCAACCTTCTCCGAAAAAATCACCCTCGTTCAGAATGCCTATGGTGGCCTCCTTCCCGGTCTTCGACACAACCGTGAGTTTTACCTTTCCTTTCTGTATATAGAAAACAGCATCGGACGAGTCGCCCTGAACAAAGATCGTCTGCTTTCTGGGAAAAGCTGCGATCTTCCTACCGCCGTCCATGGTCGAAAGGAATGTCTTAGGATCGAATTTGCTGAGTTTCTTGGCCGCGACCACGGGTGTCATGATTGGCCCCCTCTCAAGAGTTCCGAATGCGCAGAAGGTAACTTCCTAGAATCGAAGATAAATAAGTGCAGATGAAAGGCGAGAACAACGTCGAGTTTGCGGGCAAAATCACTCTGCACTCGACGAAATAATGATTCCACTGTTGGTGTTGAAAGTCAAACATTGCCGCGCGGATGCGCTTATCAATCCTTGTGTTTGTTGTCGAACATTCAGATGGCGTAGAAGACTTCTATACTGGTACGTCCGTCCCCTTCTTGCCGCGCCACACACCCGCCACACACCCCCCGCGCCCCGCGCTCCCACACCCCGCGCCTCGCACATCCCACCCTCCCCGCACGCCCCTCGCCCGCGCGCGCCAGTGTTAACTCGGACGCCACTGGGGTCACTTTTGCCGTCGCCATACAAGATCCCTTGACCGGTTTGACGGGTAGGTATAAGGCGACGGCAAAATGCTCCCTCCCCCCTTCCTCCCCCCTCGATTTTGGACTGGGGCCGGGGCCCGCCCGCTCGTCGCATCGCGAGGTCAATGAGTGTAATCGCCTGTTATCAACAGTTACTGTCGCGGTAGGGACGATCATCACTGATCGCCCCCCGCACAGATCCGTACGAGCGCGTCTACGCATACGGCTCTTACGAAGGATGAGTGGCGTAGAAGCGTGCATCGGGATAGGGGTGCAGAACG
>Ga0209517_10006590_pt1 | contig 14270 bp, 10 predicted proteins | sample PeaSoiMetSII2010_FD_187695 | JGI IMG/M metagenome (GOLD analysis project Ga0209517, IMG submission 187695) | Peat soil microbial communities from Weissenstadt, Germany - SII-2010 (SPAdes) (version 2) | ecosystem: Environmental > Terrestrial > Soil > Wetlands > Peat | place: Germany...
CCGAAGCCCTGGTCGCGATCGACATCAACACCGGCAAGTATGTCGGCAAGACCGCGCGTCTGGAAGACACCATCGTCAAGACCAACGTGGACGCGATCAAAGAAATCGTCCGCCAGATCCGGCTGCGCGATCTGGGCGGCATCATCATCATCGACTTCATCGACATGGACGAACGCCGCAACCGCCAGCGCGTGATGCAGGCCTTGGAAGAAGAACTCCGCCATGACCGCGCGCCCTCGAAAACCCTCCAATTTAACGATTTCGGCCTGGTCGCCATCACCCGCAAGCGGGTGAAGCAGTCGCTCGAGCGCACCATCGGCGCGCCCTGTCCGTACTGCGAGTCGACTGGATACGTGAAGTCGGTCACCACCGTCTGCAACGAGATTTACGTGGAGATGCGGAAGATCGCCAAGCACTTGGAGCATGAGGACGTCATGCTGCGGGTGCATCCCGACGTAGCCAAAGAGTTGAAGGGCAACAATGGCCGCTTACTGAACGAGATGGAAGAAATGACCAAGCGCACCATCATCGTGAAGAGCGATCCGGCCGTGCATCAGCAGCAGTTCGACATCAACTAGCTGTCGGCTGGCGGTTATCAGCGATCAGAAAAGACGGGCGATTAGCGCCCGTCTTTCTTTTTGTAATGCAGGTGTTTCTCCGTGTCCTCTGTGTCCCCTGTGGTTTAATTCCAGAGCGTTTACCACAAAAGACTGGGGACTCATAGGAGCGAATCGGAAAGGGCGAATAATCTAGCTGGACACGTTGGCGAGCGTCTTCACCGCGATATCAGCATGGTTGCGCAGTTTTTGCGCGGACTGGTGGATCGCCCGGGCCGCCTCGCCCGCGCCGCCCTGCTCGGCCGTCCTGCCCACACCGCCTGCTTCCTCCGAGGTCGTGCTGGCCATGTCCAGCAGCACCACAACTGAGTCCGCGTGCAGTTTCCACAGGGACGACATCTTCTGGCTGCGCTTCAGTTCCTCCAACTCGGTGCTGATGCGCGCGGAAATCGATACCATACGGATCAGGGTCCGGGCCACGTCGGCCCGCTGACTTTTTTCTTCCAGGAACGACGCGCTGTAGGCGTCGGCTTCCGGCGTTGTTAGCGTCAAGTTGAAGAAGCGCATGGGCACGACCTGCCGGTATTTCGGATCGGCGACCCGCACAAAGACCCGAATCGATTCCTCCACCCGCCGCAGTTTGCCTTCCTCCGCCGAGAGTTGGTGTGCGGTAATGGCGGGCGGCTGGAACACTGGTGCTGCTGCCGCAGGAGCCTTTGCGGCAGCCGCTTTGGCGGCCCTGGGCGCAGCCCCTGCACCGCCCGCTGCGCGCGATGTTTGCGCGGCTGGCGCGAGCAGCGAACGCCGGATCGGCGGACGCCGGTCCAGTTCTTTCTTCAACTTCGAGACCCGGCGGAATTTCTCGAACGTGCTGCCGTAATCCGCCTCCAGAAGTTGCTTCCCTTGAATCGCCGCCACGTGGTCCACCGTGACTTCAACGCCGTCGACCGTGGTCAGAATCGTTCCGCCCATTTCTTCGAGTGCCTGTCCAAAGGTCTTAATCTCGGTCAGCGCTTTGGCGAACAACTCGTCAAACTTCTTGCCGAAGTATGCGTTGTGCGCAGAAACCGTCGCCAGCACGCCGGGATGATAAAACGAAGAATCCAACCACTGCTTCAGTTCTCGCACGCGCCCGATAACGCCGGAATCGATCAGCGTATTGAAGTCTCGAAAGCGCGAGATTTCGTCGCGCAACGGATCGAACCGCCGCAGCAGTTGCACATGCTCCTCCGGCAGCGAGGGCACGTCAGAATCCGCCAGAATTTCAATCAGCGCGATTTCAAAAGGCGAGAGCGGCAATGCACCGTCCAGCCCATAGCCAGTTTGCTCCCACTGCCCCGGCACTCGCGGATGGCGGTATAAGAAGGTTGCGATCAGGTCGGTCTTGTCGCGGTTCACGTCGCTGGGCTCGCGGCGCCGCACAAAATAGCGCAACAGCGCCTCAGCCACTTCAGAATCCGTGTCGGGAGTCAGCGCCTGCCGCACCATGGCCGGCGTGATCGCCATATCCAGAAGATGCAGCCAGCGGTACATCCGCGACAGCGTGGTTGGAAGTTCGCGCTCGGAATGGCGCAGCGCGTCCTCGTCGAGACCGCTCGGAATGGGCACGTCCCCGCCGAGCGCGTCGCGCATGAGCTTCTGGTAGAAGCCCTGGACCGTCGCCAGAATGGCTAATTCAAACCGAAGATCTTCGGCCAAACGTGCCCCCGAGAGCAAGAGTTCCCTTCTGAAACTTTACTAATGTCTTAGTTAAAACGAAATGTTACTTCCGGTGCAAGTTACTACCGGAGCGACACTCTCACCACGTGAAAACATGTTCCCGGAAGTGCATGACCTTCCGCGCGGATGCACGTTGGCAGCTATCGCGCTGCCCAGCACCGGCTCATCAATCCGATTGAGAAGGGTGCGGCCTGTGAGGCTGCAAGAAAACTCCGAGATTTTGTTTTGAAAGGGCGCGACTTCCAGCCGCGCCGTTCGAGGCTTGGAGAAAATGTGGGCTTTAGCCCCTGAGGGACGCCGCGATCAAAACACCACGGTCTTGTTCCCATACACCAGGACGCGGTTCTCCACATGCCAGCGCACCGCGCGCGACAACACAACCTTCTCCAGGTCGCGCCCCTTGCGGATGAGATCCTCGACGGTGTCGCGATGCGACACCCGAACCACATCCTGCTCGATAATAGGTCCATCGTCGAGTACCTCGGTGACGTAGTGACTGGTAGCGCCAATGAGCTTCACTCCCCGCTCAAACGCCTGGTGATAGGGCCGGGCGCCGACAAATGCCGGTAGAAAAGAATGGTGAATATTGATGATCCGCTGCGCATACCGGTTGACGAATCCGTTGGACAGAATCTGCATATAGCGCGCCAGCACCATGAAGTCCGGCCTTTGTTCATCGATCAGCGCCCGGATCTCGGCCTCGGCCTGGCTCTTGTTGTCCTTCGTGACTGGAACAACCGCATAAGGAATGTTGTAGAACCCGGCAATCGCCTGATTATCGTGGTGGTTCGAAATAATCAGTGGAACGTCGCACGCCAGTTCGCCGCTCTTCTGCCGATAAAGCAGATCCGCCAGGCAGTGGTCGTACTTCGAAACCAGAATGATCATGCGCTGCCGCTGCGACGACTGCGCCAGCCGCCACTGCATATTGAAAGCTTCAGCGACGGGGGAGAAGTGCTTGCCGAAATCCGCCAGATCTTCCTGAGAAAGATCGATGTCGAAGTCCTTGGGATCGAACTCGACCCGCATCAGAAACAGCCCCGACTCTTCATCGGCATGTTCGTCGGCGTGCAAAATGTTTCCATTGTGCCGGTATACGAAGTCGGCAATCGTCGCGACTTCGCCCTTACGGTCGGGACACGAAATCAGCAGAATGGCAGAATTTTTCATGGTGTCGGCGCGACGACGAATTTCCCGTAGAGACGTAGCTCGCTACGTCTCTGCCTGCGGCGCTACTTCTTCAATTCCTTCAGGATCTCACGCGCCGCATTCGCACCTGACCCTCCGGTCAGCCCCGCCCCCGGATGCGTCCCGCTGCCGCACAGATAAAGATTCTGAATCGGCGTGCGGTACCGCGCCCAGTCGAGCAGCGGGCGCATCGTGAAGAACTGGTCGAGCGCTAGTTCCCCGTGAAAAATCTGACCGCCTGTCAGCCCGTACTTTTCTTCCAGATCGTGCGGCGTAATGATCTTGTGCGTCAGAATCAGTTCCGGCAGATTCGGCGCATACTGCGCTAGTGTCTGCACCACCGTCTGGCCCAGCGCCTTGCGCTCCTGTTCCCAATCGCCTTTCAGCTTATACGGCGCATACTGCATGTAAATGGACATCACATGCTTGCCTTCGGGAGCCAGCGTCGGATCAGTCAACGACGGAATCGTGGCTTCCAGATACGGCTGGCGCGAGAAGTTGCCGTATTTCGCTTCATCGAACGCGCGCTCCAGATAGTCAATCTCATGGCCAATATGAATGCGCCCCTTGAGCGCGCTCGCATCGCCATTCTTGAGCGCTGAGAATTTTGGCAGCCCGGAAAGCGCGAGGTTCACCTTCGCGACCGTGCCATTCCCGCGGTAATGCTGCAACTTCTGCACGAAATCAGGCGACAGATGCGTGGGATCGGTCAGCTTGAGCAGAGTGCGTTTCGGATCCGCATTGGAAATAACCGCCTTGGCCAGAATCTCCTCGCCTGTCGAAAGCAGCACGCCCGTCGCCGTCCCGTTCTGTACATGAATTTCAATGACCTCCGCGCCGGTGCGAATCTCCGCGCCCGCAGCTTGCGCAGCTGCTGCCATGGCCTGCGTAACCGCTCCCATGCCTCCCGCAGCCAACCAGGCCGAGCCCGCGGGATGAGGATCTGCCGCCGCGCGGATCAGCAACACCAGCGCGCTTCCCGCCGACCACGGGCCCAGAAAAGTTCCAAAGATCCCGCGCGCCGCGATCACCGCTCGCAGCAGTTCCGTTTCAAAATATTCCGATGCCAGATCGGCCACAGCCATGGGCCCCCAGCGCAGCAGCCGGAACATATCTTTCTTGCCGAGTTTGTGGATCGCGCGCCCCGTCTTGAGCATGCTCCACAAATCGCCGCTGCTGGGATGGTCGATGTCCGGCGGCGTGGTCGCCAGCGCTTCGCCAATGACCTTGCTGATCTTCCCCAGCGATTGCTCGAATTCCAGATACTTCGCCGCATCTTTTGGCGAGAACGCCGCGATCTCCTGCGCCGACTTGCCCGCATCCTGGTAAAGCGATAACGCCCGCCCATCAGGCGAAAGCGCAGTCACGCAAACATCGGGCGTAATCAACCTGAGCCCATGCTTCTCCAGTTGCATGTCGCTCACAACGCTCGGCAGGATCGGCCCTGCTGTGTGGGCCAAAGTTGAGCAGCGAAACCCGGGATGAAATTCATCAGTAACCGCGGCCCCGCCGACCTGTGCGCCGCGCTCAAGCACGAGCGGCTTGTACCCCGCCTTGGCCAGATAGAACGCGGTGATCAGGCCGTTGTGGCCGCCGCCGATAATCACGATGTCGCGCGCCTGGGACATGCTATGCCGCCCCCTTGATGTCTTTCAGAATCTCCAGCGCCGCTAGTCGTCCATTCGCGCCCATGATGCCGCCGCCCGGATGCGTCGCCGATCCGCACATGTATAGGTTCTTGATCGGCGTCCGGTAGCGCGCCCAGCCTGGCACGGGACGCAGAAAGAAAAGTTGCTCCAGCGAAAGCTCGCCTTGGAAGATGTTGCCCTCGCTCAGTCCCCACTCCCGTTCCAGATCGAGCGGAGTCACCACCTGCTTGTGAAGGATGATGTCTTTGATGTTCGGCGCATATTCAGCAATCGTATTCACTACGGTGTCGCCGAACGCCTCTTTCTGATCGTCCCACGTGAGACCGGGCCGCAATTTGTAGGGCGCGTACTGCACAAAGCACGACAGCACGTGCTTTCCCGGAGGCGCAACCGAAGGATCGGTCAGCGACGGAATGACCATGTCAATGTACGGCCGCTTTGAGAAGTTGCCATACTTCGCGTCGTCATACGCACGCTCCATGTACTCGACCGAGGGCGAGATCGAAATCGCACCGCGCAAATGCGCGCCCGGCCCGGGCATACACTTGAAGTTCGGCAGCCCATCCAGCGCCATGTTCACCTTGCCGGAAGATCCGCGGAACTTATAGCGGTTCACGTCTTCCAGAAAATCGCCCGGCAGGTGCTGAGCTTCAATGAACTTGGTAAAGGTCAGCCGCGGATCCACGCTCGACGAAATCACGTCCGCGTAAACTTCATCGCCGTTCGAGAGCACGACGCCCTTCGCCTTGCCATTCTTCACGATAATTTGTGAAATCCCTGACTGGGTACGGATCTCCACGCCCGCCTCGCGGGCCGCATCGGCAATGGCATTCGAAATCGCCCCTGTACCCCCGCGCGCAAATCCCCAGGCGCGGAAGGCGCCGTCGATCTCGCCCATGTAATGGTGCAGCAGCACGTACGCGGTCCCCGGAGAGCGTACTCCCAGAAACGTCCCAATAATCCCCGAGGCCGACATCGTCGCCTTCAGCACATCGGTTTCGAACCATTGATCGAGAAAATCAATGGCGGACATCGTCATAAGCTGGACTTGATTGTATTTGTCGTAGCTCGACATGCCCTGGAAGCGCCGCCCGATAAATAGCAGCTTCATCAGTTCGCGCGGATTCAGCGTCGTTGGGTCCGGGGGCACCATGCTGAGAATGGGCTTCACGAACCGGCACATGGCCTGCATCGCTTTGCCGAATTCGTCGTAGGCTTCGGCGTCAACCCGGGAGTGCCGGGCGATCTCGCGGTGCGTCTTACCATGATCGTTCACGCGCCACAGATAATCGCCGCTGGGCATGGGCGTAAACGTGCCATCGAGCGGAAGGATCTCCAGTCCATGGCGGGGAAGATCGAGGTCGCGAATAATCTCCGGCCGCAAGAGAGAGACCACGTAGGAGCATACGGAGAACTTGAACCCCGGCACAATTTCTTCCGTGCAGGCCGCGCCACCCAGCACGTGCCGCCGCTCCAGCACCAGCACTTTCCTGACAGCTTTCGCCAGATAGGCGGAGTTGACCAAACCGTTGTGCCCACCGCCGATCACGATCACGTCGTAGGAATTAGAACCAGCCATTAGCTTTTAGCTCCTAGCTCTTAGCTTTCATGTTCGGGTGTCGGGAAACGCAATAATACTCGCGCAGGGAAGTGGGAGGAAGAAAAGATCAGAGCCCGCTGGGAAGGACGCACCAACTGCGGAGAAGGCTCAGCGAAGATGAGGTGGTGCTGGGCATGGTTAGTGACGAACGGCCATTCTATCTGGAAGTGAGCGCTTTTCCCAACAGATTGCGAGGATGTGCGCGTCACGAGTCGGCCAGGCAATCCCATTTCAGTTGGCGTCATCCCGAAGCCCCGCGTTTTCTCCAGCGGGGCGAGGGATCTCCCGCTGATCTGCTGCCGGTTTGGGCTTGTAAACATTTCCCCAATCCTCGGCCAAGTCGTCCCAGCGAGGATTCATTGACTCAGTGAGCTTTATCTTCTTGCTCCGCCCCCAGCCTTTGATTTCCTTTTCTCCAGAAATGGCCGCGTCTGGGTAAGAAAAGCGCTCGTAGTATACGAGGTGGGTCAGGTTGTAGCGGCTGGTGAATCCTGGTATCAGCTTGTTCTTGTGCTGCCAGACGCGGCGGCGGAGATTGCCCGTCACTCCGGTGTAGAGGACGGCCGATTTCGGTCCATTGGTCATGATATAGACGAAGACTTGCTTTGGAGGGCGCATGCCTTTCCTTAGCACGGCACGATTGATAATGTCTGTGACGGATGAACATGAGTCTGTGGAGTCGTGAGATCCCTCGTCCCGCTGGAGAAAACGCGGGGCTTCGGGATGACGCATTCGGAAGGAGCGCCGGGGTATAATCCGGCTTCGGCGTCTTCACTCAATTCGAGGTCAACACCTTGCCCATCGGAACCGCATTTCACGAGAGAACGTTCCCCCTTTGCCACAGCCTGAACTACCGCGAGTGGTCCGGCTACTACACCGTCAGCGTGTACGAAGTCCATCACGAGCACGAGTACAACGCCATTCGCAACGCCGCCGCGCTCATCGACATCTCGCCGCTCTACAAATATCTGATCACCGGCAAAGACGCGACCCGCCTCGTGAACCGCGTCATCACGCGCGACATCAACAAAGTCAAAGTGGGTCAGGTGATTTATTGCTGCTGGTGCGACGAGGAGGGCAAGGTCATCGACGACGGCACCATCTCGCGCCTCGAAGAAAACGTCTATCGCTGGACGGCCGCCGATCCCAGTCTGCGCTGGTTCCGCCAGAACGGCCTGAACATGGACGTGCAGATCGAAGACATTTCCGAGAAAGTGGCGGCGCTGGCTCTGCAAGGCCCCACATCAGACAAGCTGCTGAAGGCCGTTGCCGAAGCCGACATCGCCAACCTGAAATACTTCCGCGTCACCCGCGGCAAAATCGCCGGGGTTCCCGTCGACATTTCGCGCACAGGCTACACCGGCGACCTCGGCTACGAGATCTGGATGCCATGGAATGACGCCGTCAAAGTCTGGGATGCCCTCGCCGACAAGGGCAAGCAATTCGATCTGCACGCCGCCGGCATGCTGGCACTCGACGTTGCCCGCGTGGAAGCTGGCCTGCTGCTCATCGAGGTCGACTACACCAGTTCGAAGAAAGCGATGATCTTTTCGCAAAAATTCTCGCCCTACGAGCTCGGTTTCGCCAAGATGGTTCACCTCGACAAGCAAAACTTCATCGGCAAACACGCCCTCGAACAAGACGCGAAGAACGGCGTGCCCCGTCATCTCGTCGGCCTGGAAGTCGACTGGACCGACGTCGAGCAGCTCTACGAGCGTTACGGCCTCACTCCGGCGGCACCAGCCCAAGCCTCGCGCATCGCCGTTCCTGTCTACTCCGGTGAGAAGCAAGTCGGCAAGGCCACCACCACCAGCTGGTCGCCAATTCTGAAAAAGCTAATCGCCCTGGCCAGCGTTGAGACCGAATCTGCCAAGCCGGGAACCGCGCTCCAAATGGAAATCACGATAGAAGCGATGCGCCTGAAGACGAATGTAAAGGTGACTAGCCTCCCGTTCTTCAATCCTCCGCGGAAGACAGCGACGCCAGTGTAGTTGGTTTATGTGGGGACAGCCGCCTTCGGCTGTCCGCCGGGCAAAGCCCGGCGGGGTTTGCTTGCAGTTTGTCACTGTCTCGAACCACAAGCGAGCTTCGCTCGCTGGACAGCCGAAGGCGGCTGTCCCCACATAAAAATCTTCTCGAGCGATGCTGCGCAGCGACCTTAACTTCGCACAGCACGTCGCTTGCCCGCGACATAAATCCAAGCCCCTGTCCCCACCAGCGCTCCGCACCCGCCGATCACCTTGAACAGCGCCAGCGGCTTGTTCGGCTCGTCCGGTTGCGGAATCAGCGACAGCGCGATCGTGAGCCCCGTGGTCAGAAATCCCACAGCAGCGACCAGTTTCGCCACCGTTGTTCCTCCCGGCACTCGAATCACGTCCGGCCCGGCAGCCTCGCGCTGCAACTTGATCATCGCCGCAAACAAATACAAATACGGAATGAAGTAGGTAATCACGCCCATGCTGACCAGCACATCGTAAGCGCCTTTCACGCTGGTGCCCGCTTGGCCGAGAAAGATGAAGACGACTCCCAGAAAAAATTGCGTCAGCAAGGCCACCCATGGAGTCTTCCATCGCGGATGCAGCGCCCCAAACGCCGGCGGCAAAAAGCGGTCGAGCCCCGCCACGAAGGGAAGTCGTGCTACTGCAGCGAGGTAAGCCCCAGCCGCGCCAATGTTGCTCAGCGCAATCAAAAACGCCGCTAGCGGCAACACTCCCGGATATCCCACGCGCGTCGCGGTTTTCGACACAGCCTGTACCAGTCCTTGCAGGCTGTTTACCTCATTCGAAGGCAGCGCCAGCAGCACGCAAACCGTCCCCAGGATGTAGCAGATCGTCACCGTAACCCCACCCGACAGAAGCGCTAGAGGAATCGTGCGCCGTGCGTTCTTGATTTCTTCTCCCATGAAAGAAGCGGTCTCACAGCCGCCAAACGCAAACGTCAGCACCGACCAGAAAATGAGATCGTTGAAATGCGTGCTGGGAATCATGGAATGCAGCGTGAACGAAGTGGCCGATCCGTAGCGATGCCACGCCACGAAGCCCATCACGATGACGATGGTCACCGGAATCCACATGGCGATCGCGCCCACGTTGTGCAGCCACTTGCCCACATCGAGCCCCAGAACATTCAGCAGGGTCGCCGCGCTCAGCGTGAGCAGTGAAAAGACAATATAGAAAGTCGCATTGCCGGAGAGATGTTCCCAGGCCGCCTGCCGCATGAACAACACATTGCTCGCCGCGAAGTAGAGCACGGCAGGGAAGTAAGGCAGATTGCTGGTCCAATACGTCCACGCCGACATGAAGCCTGAGAAGTCTCCGAAGGCGCGCTTGCTCCACACGTAGAGCCCGCCTTCATTGGGATAGCGCGACGAAAGTTCCAGCACCGAAAGCGCCAGCGGCGTGTAGAAGCACAGCCATGCCCCGACCCAGACGACGATAGAACTCGGCCCCGCCGCCGCGGCCGTCGCGATCCAGCGCAAGCTGATGCCAGTGATCACATAGAACAGCACCAGGTCGCGAAATCCCATCACCTGCCGCGGGCGGTTCGCGTCTTCCACGTCGGCGATGGAAACGCCGGGCCCGAGAAAGCCGATGTTGTCAGCTGCCTGCTTCGGATTGGATTCTGCCAAGGGCGTGTCTCGGGGTCAGTCTAACGCGAGCGAGAATGAAGAGGAAATAACACCGCGCCGGGTGCTGAGCAAGTCGAAAGTGCAGGCTATGTAATGTCCGAGTACGAACCGGAAATGAAATCCGGCCGCGCCCAGAACTTGTCATAGCACTCCAGGCACAGCCAGTCGCGGCCATTGGTGTAGCCAGTTCCATGGTCGTCTTGCGATTCGAACAACTCCCAGCAACAGATTGTGCAATGATCCTTCTTCCACCCGCCCTTGATCACCTCGAAAGCTGCGGAATCTTCGGCGAGGGTGATGTCCAGAGAGACCTTGCCCGACTGCCGCTCGGTGACGCAATCCCGAGGTTTCCATGACGCCTTGCGCCAGTGCCACCTGTGGAGTCGGCACCGTCTCACTTCGCCAAGCACGTCGTCCAACTTAAAGGGCAAGCCATGGATTGTTATGATCACCCTGGGCGTCGTAGCCAGCTCCCGATCGCGCGATGACAAGGCCACTTCGGCTGCCTCGTACGCTCCCATGACTTCGACTTTTGTTCTGAACTGTTCGAGCTTCACGCCGAATGCTTCGAGCAGTTTCGCGGCAAGAGAGTTTTCCTCACGCAGCAGGCCGAGAAAGAGATGCTCGGATCCAATGTGCGGGTGGTTCAGGCGCTCTGCCTCCTCGGCTCCGTACGCCAGCACGCGCTTCGAAGCATTGCTCAACGGGAGATCGACGCTAACGGAAACCTTTTCCCGGATCCCGCTTCGCGCGTCGATCTGCGCCCGTATGGTCTCGGGAGCACCTGCGGGAAGCATGCGCGCAATGCGCGCGTCGTCGCGTAAGATGCCTAGAAGCAGGTGCTCGGTCTCAATGACCGGAGAGCCGAACTGGCTCGCCTCATACCGCGCAAAGAAAATCACGCGCCGCGCTTTCTCCGTGTACCGCTCAAACATCGTCTACTCCACTGTCTACTCAACCCCTACAGCCTTCCGGTGGCTGCGCTTCCAGTACAAATAAAACGGCACGCCGACCAGCACGATGCCGATGCTCACGAAGCTTTCCAGCGGCCGCCGGAAGGTTGTATTCAAGATCCAGGCAATACCGATCAGCACATAGATCGCGGGCAACCATGGATATCCCGTGCAACGGTAAGGACGCGGAATCTCTGGCCGTTTCCATCGTAACCAAAACATGGCAATCACGGTCAGCGTGTACGACAGCACCATGCCATAAATCACATACGTATAAAGCTGATCGTAGCGCCCACTGAGCGTCAGTAGAGCGGCCCAAACGCCCTGCCCAATCAAGCTGAAAGCCGGCGTCCTCCACTTGGGATGGATCACTGCCATGCGCTTGAAGAAGACGCCGTCCTGCGCCATGGCGAGATATACGCGCGCGCCCGAAAGCGTGCAGGTCGCCGCCGCACTGAAACACGATATGGCAATCATGAGCGACAGCCACACCGCCGCGCCCGGCGAGAACAACGCGGCTGCGGCCGCGTGCGCAATGGTCTCATGCGTGGCGATCTCTTTCAACGGCAGCGCATACATGTAAGTCAGGTTCATCGCTATGTAAATCACGCCCACCGCGAGCACTCCCAGCACCATCGCCAGCGGTACATTCCGTCGCGGTTCCTTCACTTCGCCGGCGACCCAGGTGATGTACACCCATCCGTCATAAGCCCAGTACACCGCGATCAATCCCACGCCCAGTGCCGAGATCAACTGCGCCGGCCCCAGTCCCATCGTCAGGCCAATCCCGTGCGCTTGAAAGTTCGACCAGTGGCCTTTGCCGATGGCGAATCCCAGTATCACGAACGCCGCCATCGCCGTGAATTTCGTCCAGGTGGAAACGTTCTGCAGCAGCGCTCCCCAGCGCAGCCCCACGACGTTCACATAGGTCAAAACGACGATTAGCCCCAACCCCAACAGATGCGCGCGCGTCACTACGATCCCGGCGAATGCGACCACCACGTGATCTTGCGACACGACGGGAAAGACCTGTCCCACGTATGCCGCCGACGCTACCGAAAGCGCTGCGATCGTTCCGCCGTTGGCCACGCTGAACAGCATCCAGCCGTACAGAAACGCGATCAGATCGCCGTAGGCCTCGCGCAGGTAGATATACTGCCCGCCGGAGTCGGGGAACATTGAACCCAACTCGGCAAACGCGAAGCAGGCGCAAAGCGAAATCAGCGCCCCCAACACCCACACCAGCAGAAACAGCACGGGCTGCGGCAGCGGCCCTGCAATGTCTTTCGCTGTCAGAAAAATAGATGATCCAATGACGCCGCTGACCAGGAGCAACACCGAATCGAGCAGTCCGAGCCCGCGAACCAGCGTGGGCTTTGAGTCAGCCGGTGTTGAGCCTGGCGGCCGGGTTTCATCGGAGGAAACGGGGATGGCTTCCATTATCCGATGCCCAGTTCATCGGAGGACTCGAGTGCCGTACCGCAACGCCGGCAGATCACCGAGGAACAGTCGCCGCAGGTCAGGGGATCGGTCACTTCTTCCGCACAATTCGGACAGTAAAGTGATCCGCGATCGGGATCAGGCTCGGCCTGTGGATTCTGAGATCGGGTCACCATGAAGAGGAAAACTGTAGCACAAGTCGTCGTTCTTCGTGCTCCTTAGTGTCCTTCGTGGTTATAGAATTTAAGTCACAACCACCAAGGACACGAAGGTGCACGAAGGAAGCTTATGCCCGATAAACCGCAGACTCCCGACGAGAAGCTGCAACACGAATTCAACCGCTGGGCGGCCGCCGGAGAAGGCGAGAAGATGGAGCGCCATCATCTCGACATTACCGAGAAGACGATTCGCCTGATGAATCTGCGCTCCGGCGAGCGCGTGCTCGATCTCGGCTGCGGTTCGGGATGGGCCACCCGCCTGCTGGCACGCCTGGTTGGCGAGGGCCCTGAGGGATTCGGGCAAGTCGTCGGCCTCGACGTTTCCGACGAAATGGTCCGCCAGGCCCGCGAAGCCTCCAAAGACTTCGAGAACATTCTTTATGTCTGGGGATCGGCGCAGCAAATTCCCTGGGAGGAGAACTTCTTCGACAAAGTCTTGTCGGTGGAATCGTTCTACTACTACCCCGATCAGGACCGGGCGCTGATGGAACTATTCCGCGTGCTGGCTCCGCGGGGCAGGCTGTTTATCCTGATTAACCTTTACAAAGACAACCAATATTCCCTGCAGTGGGTCGACAAGCTGAAGGTCCCGGTCCACGTGCGCTCCGCAGCTGAGTACATCGAGCTCTTCAAGAAGCACGCTTTCGAAGATGTACAAGCGCTCCGCATTCCCGACGACACGCCCACTCCGGATGATTACCAGACCAAGTCGTTCAACAGTCTCGACGATCTCAGAGCCTTCAAGCGCGAAGGCGCTCTGCTTCTCATGGCCTCAAAGCCCGACTTGCGCACCCCGCTTCCGGGATACACGATCTATTAGCAGCGCCGCCGAATTTTGTAGCGCCGGCGTCTCGGCCTCGCAGACTGCGAGTCGCCAACATCACGTCGCATCTGTGATCTGTGCCACGGACCAGGCCGCTAGATGCTGTCATCATCGTCGTCTTTGTCGCCATGACTCAGGTCCTTCACCGGGCTCAGCGCCCGGCCATCCTGCGCGTGACGAATGTCAATTCTGCCATTCACGTTTTCCAGCTTGATGTGTGTCCCGCCAGTGCCCAGTTCCCCGCGCAGATCGTGGCCGACGAACTGATGATGATTCACATGCAGCCCAAAATCGTTGTTGATTCCGCCGGAAACCGTGCTGGCCTCGATCTCCGCCTTCGAGTCTGAGGGGATGGTCAGTTCCACTGACCCGTTGACCGAACTCAACTCCACCGAGTGCCCCGCAAGGTGGTCGAACCGCGCCTCCAGGTGTCCATTGATCGTCGACAAGCGGGCGCGCCCAGCCAGATTGTGCGCCTCCAGCCGTCCGTTGATG
>Ga0209517_10006593_pt1 | contig 14264 bp, 10 predicted proteins | sample PeaSoiMetSII2010_FD_187695 | JGI IMG/M metagenome (GOLD analysis project Ga0209517, IMG submission 187695) | Peat soil microbial communities from Weissenstadt, Germany - SII-2010 (SPAdes) (version 2) | ecosystem: Environmental > Terrestrial > Soil > Wetlands > Peat | place: Germany...
GAGTGGAGCACGCCTGCCAGATCGAGAACGTGATAGCCAAGCATCAGCGTCATCAGAATCAGGTAGCCGCGCAATACGGTGAGCGAGATGCGGACCGCGGGTGTCATGGCGATATGGCCCAGGCCCTCGGTCGAACACTTCTCTTCCGGTACATCATCGAGCGGGTGGATGACACGGAAGTATTCGGGAGCGTATGAGTTCTGCATGGTTGCCATGAATCACCTCGTATTCTCAGTTAAAAAGATTGGGTAGCATGACCTGCGCGGCGAGCAGCAGCGACAGGGCGAAAAGGACAACAATGATGGTCCAGTTGATGTAGTTGTTCCACGGCCTGTTCACCCAGCGTTCGCCAAGCAATTCGTGGTCGTTGAGGAGCAGTTGCAAAAAGATGATCGCCGAAGGAAGAATCAGCCCCGCGAAGACCTGGACGCTGATGATGACCAGTTGCAGAGGCACATGCGGAATGAGAACGATGGCTGCAGCCGCGGCAACACAGGCAATGTAGGTGGCGTAGAAGCCCGGAGCCTCCCATAGTTTCTTGTGGAGGGAGTGTTCCCAGCCCTTGACCTCGCCATAGGCCCAGGCGCTGGCCAGCGAGATGGCGGTTGTGCCCAGGACCGCGGCGTTAACCATGAGCAAAAGGATTCCATTGCGGGCGAAATGGCCGAGCATCGGCATGACCGCCAAGGCAAACTGAGCCGGATCCTGGAACGTTATGCCATGCTGATAGCCGAAATTTCCAACCAGCATCATGGCGCCGGCAACAGCGACCGTAAAAGTTGCGCCGATAAGGGTGTCGAGCCGCGCCCATTTCAGATCGGAGAAACGCAGCCGCTTCTCGGCCACGCAACTCTGCTGGAAGAACAGCTGCCAGGGAGCAATTGTCGTGCCCACAACGGCAATGACCAGGAAGACTAGGCTGCTGGTGATGCCGCCCGCCGGCATCGTGGGCATCACCGTGTTGTGCACAACGACCGCCCAATTCGGATGCACAATGTAAGTCAGTGCAAACCACGTCAGGTCCATGAGGCAAAGCGCGATGACGATACGTTCCCAGCGCAGATAGCTGCCGGTGACGACCATCAGCGTCAGGCCGAGAGCCGAGACGGGGACCGAGATCCAGGGGCTGACGCCCATGGCGCTGAGCGCAAGAGAGATCGCGGCAAACTCGGTGATAAGCGTCAGGAAGTTGACCAAGAGCAAATCGAAGAGCGAGAAGCGTCCCCACCACTTGCCGAAGCGCTCGTAGATCATGGCCGCGTGGCCCTTGCCGGTCGCAATCCCCAACCGGGCTACCATCTCCTGCACAAAGTAGCAGATGGGCAGCAGCACGATCAGAGTCCACAAGAGATGGAGACCGTACTGGCCGCCCGCCTGCATATAGGTGGAGACCGCTCCGGCATCGTTATCCGCCTCCATCACGATCAGGCCGGGGCCGAAGACCATGAGGAAAGTGAGCAGATGCTTCTGCCAGGAACGGCGAACTTGCACGCCCGCGACCGGCGCGCCCTCGACGGGCATCGCGTCAGGCTCGAATTGGGGTTCCGCTACGCGCACAGGTGCACCCTCTCGGCTTCATCCGTGGAGGATGCAGTGGAAAAGGCTTGCACGGGCGTCGATCCCGTCCAAACGCAAGCCAGTGGTATCTTGGGATTGCCCGTCGACACCCAATTGCAGGTCAGAAAAACAGTCTTCTGGACCAAACGCAGTTTGTTCTTCATGGTTCCTCCTCGTGCAGTCCACGCGTGGGTGCTCGAAGCGGACGCGCATGAACGCAGTCCGGCAGCGGCTTGACGCAATAGGCTGTTGGTTCGGGAGGGTGAGTCAGGCTTTCGACACCAGCGGCTCACACGCTCAATTCACAGGTCGTATGTCGTGAAGAGCGGTGTGGGAATCGCCGGTAGCCACGCTAGAGGCGGTTTCCAGAGCGCTAATCACGACACAGGAGAGAACTCCAGGTACTCGGAGGCTCTTGTGCGGATTTTTTGCTCATAAACTGGTTTACAGCTCCTGCGCGGGCAAAGACCTGCGCAGCTTCTTTGTACCATACCCCGATAGGGTATTGTCAAGCTTGAACGAGGGGTCGTCACGCGGTAGTGTGCCGGCGGTCACATTCGTCTTGCGTCGGGGCGGTCGCCGCTTGCGTGGCCACCTGCGGATTGAGGGATGGTCTGGGTTCGAGGGTTCCCACCCTTTCCGCAAAAGGATGCGGAAAAGATGGGGCACCCTCGGTTCGTGGGGCCTTATCAGCGGAATGGATGAGAATTATGGATGGGGTTGTAAACTCGGATTCGGTGCGGGCGTCTACATGGGTGATGGCAGCCGGCACTGCAGTGGAAGCGGTAACCATGGCTACGGCAGAAGATACTGCCGCGCAGGAGTTTGCGCGCGTGGTGGAGCGGCACCGGCCGCAGATCTTTCGATTCCTGCTCTCGTCCACGCGCGACGTGGACCTGGCGGAGACGCTGACGCAGGAGTGTTTCCTGAAGGCGCACCGCAACTGGGCGAGCTTTCGGGGCGAGTCGAGCGCGATGACCTGGCTGATGCGCATCGCGATCAACCTGCAGAAGGACCACTGGCGGAACCGGCGGATGCAATTCTGGCGGACCACGCGGACCAACTCCGTGGACCTGGACGAGGCCAGCGAGTGGCTGCCCAGCGGCGAGAGCTCGGTGGAGCAGCACCTGCTGGCGAAGGAGCGGGTGAAGCAGGTTTGGAAGGCTGTGAAGGGATTGAGCGAACGGCAGCGGACGGTGTTTCTGCTGCGCTACGTGGAAGAGCAGGAGTTGAGCGAGATTGCAGCGGCGACGGGTTTGAGCGAGGGGACAGTGAAGGCGCACCTTTCCCGCGCAGTGGCCAGGGTGCGGTCGGAGCTGGGGGGAAAGCGATGAGCGGGACGGAGAAGCGCGAGAACAAGACGGACGGATTGAACGAGCAGGGAGAGACGCGGGCCGTGGACGCAGAGGATGTGGAACTGGAGCAGGCGCTGCAGGATTTCAAGCTCAGCGTGCATGCGTGGAGCGATGCGGCGTATGGCCGGCCGCGGACGATTGCGCACGAGGTGCGGCGGCGGAGCTGGCGGCTGGCGGTGGGCTGGGCGCTGGGATGCGTGCTGGTGGCCGGAAGCGTGAGCGGCGGATTGCTTGAGAGGCAGCACCAGCTGGAACTCAAGCGGATTGCCCAGCAGCGGGCGGCCGAGCAGCAGAAGCAGCTCCAGGAACAGCAGGCCCGGGCGAAGATTTCGGATGAGGTATTGCTGGCCGATGTGGACAGCGATGTATCGCGGCAGGTTCCGAGCGCCATGGAGCCGCTGGCACAGATGATGTTGGAAGACGAGACCAAGTAAGCAAGCGAAGAGAAACCAATTAAAAACGGGGGCCCTCAAGGGTTGAGGGAAGGAGAAGATGATGAAAGCTGGTTTGACGGTAAAGCTGGGAGTGGCGATTGCGGGCGTTTTGCTCGCCGGGACCGCGTTTGCACAGGGGCCTGGTGGCGGCGGGCCGGGGATGGGCTTTGGAGAGCATCGGCCGCCGATGGAGCGGTCCTTCGGGGCGCAGGGCGAACATGGCCGCTGGTGGAACAATCCGCGCGTGGTGGAGCGGCTGAAACTGACCGACGCGCAGCGCAAGGCGATGGACGACACGCTGCAGCAGCATCGGGAGACGCTGGTGGACCTGCGCGGCACGCTGGAAAAGGCGGAGCTGGAGCTGGAGCCGATGATGAAGGAGGACCAGCCGAACGAGAGCCAGATTCTGGCCCAGATCGACAAGGTGGCGCAGGCGCGGGCGGAGCTGGAGAAGGCGAACGCGCGGTTCCTGCTGGCCATCCGCAGCAAGCTGACGCCGGAGCAGTGGAAGCAGATGGAAGCCGACCGGGCCAACCGTCCGCGCGGCGAGTGGGGCAGGGACGGTCAGGGGCCGGGCGGTCAGGGACACGGCAACTGGCAGCCGGGACAGCGTCACGGGCAGGCGCCGCCTGCTCCCGCGGATGGGCAGGCCCCTCCGACCTCGGGTCCGCAAAGCATGATGGACGGCGGCGCGGCTCCGGATGGGCCTCCTGCGCTGGAGGAGGGCGCGGGCGCCGTGCAGTAGGCAAGGTTTCTCAAACAGGCTTACAGGCAGAGAGCAAATACGGTTGCAGTCAAGACCGGTGGCGGCAAGGGGCGATCCTCTTGCCGCCGATTTTTTTGTGCCTCGGATGCCGCCCTGGCCGCGAAAAACAAGGGTGCGGCGGGGGGAACGCGAGCCTGGCCGCAGCGAACCGGGACAAAGCGGTGGAGCGCAATGGGACAGGAGGTGAAGCGAATTCGGACAGCGAATGGAGCGGATTCAGACAGTGCGTGGAGCGATGCGAAACAGGTTGCACAAGAGTGCGACAGACGGCATTCGGAAGGCTTCCTAAAAAATGACTAAAGTTATTTTCCCCGGCACCGATGAAGTGGGTGGATGCAGAAACGCCTATCCGGAAACTGCGGAGGGCCTGGCGGAAGAAAAGAGGCACCGCGGGCAAGGGCGAGCAACAAGGCATCCTGAAAAGGAGTGATCTTCCATGGCCCTCGGTGTATTGAACAATCTTTCAGCAATCTACGCAGAGCACAACCTGAACAACACGAACAGCAGCTTGCAGACGGTGCTGCAGCAGTTGTCGTCAGGGTCAAAGATCAACTCCGGAGCGGATGACGCAGCCGGTCTTTCGCTGATCAATGGTCTGGCGGCGAATTCGGCGGCGCTGACGCAGTCGACGACGAATGCGACCGAAGGCGTGGGTCTTCTGCAGGTGGCCGATGGCGCGCTGTCGCAGGTGACCGCCCTGCTGAACCGCGCGGTCACGCTGGCCACAGAAGCCTCGAACGGCACGCTGAACAGCTCGCAAGAGTCGGCGGCCAACCAGGAGTATCAGTCGATTCTGTCAGAGATCAACAACATCGGATCGACGACCACCTACAACCAGAACCAGGTGTTCAACGGTTCGCAGGCCGGTGTGGCGATCTATACGGGCGACTCATCGGCGGCGGGATCGTCGATCGACAACTTGTATTTTGCCAAGCTGACCTCGGCGAGCGTGGGCGATGCGGGCGGGACGGTGCAGCAGAGCAGCACGGGGCTGTTTGTCGATTTGTCGGCCGACGCGGCAGGCCCTGTGTTGAGCACGGCGGCCTCGCAGAGCGATGCGCTGGGCGGCACCGGAATCGTGTTCACCATCAAGAATGCGGACGGGACGACGAGCACACTGACGACAACCGCGACGACGGTGAGCGGGCTGATCACGGAGATCAACAAGGATGGGATTCCGGGAGTGACGGCCAGCTTTACCACGGCGGCGGCCGTGGGCGACAACACGGTGGCCGGAGGAGATACGGGCATTCTGCTGTCCAACACCAACGCGAACGTGACCATTGCGGCGGCCAATGCCGATGTCACGGACACGACCACCGGCGCAACCACATCGAACTACAATTCGACCTCTTCAACCACAACCATCAGCTACGTGACCGCGACAGGCGGCGACACATCGGCGGACCTGTCGAACACCAATCTCAGCACGCAAGGCAATGCGCAAAATGCTGAGTCGGTATTGAACGCTGCTATTACTTACGTTGCGGCACAGGACGGGTACATTGGCGCGCAGATCAATACGCTGAACTCCATCAGCCAGGTGATGAGCACGCAGCAGGAGAACGTGGTTTCGGCACAAAACGCGGTGCAGGCGACGGATTATGCGTCGGCGACTTCGAACATGTCGAAGTACGAGATTCTGAGCCAGACGGGCATTGCAGCGCTGGCGCAGGCCAACAGCGTGCAGCAGGAAGTGACCAAGCTCTTGCAGTAAGCAGGCTTCAGAGGTAAGCGCAACACTGCACCACCTTCAAGACAACCCAGGGACAGGGCGGCGGCAAGGGAGGAATCCATTGCCGCCCATTTTTTGGGTTTAGTGGAATCTTGGGGATGAGTTGGTGGTGGTGCAGTTTCCAAATAGGCGACAACCCCCCTCCGAACCCCAATTCACGGCTCCGAAGTTGGCGGAGGTTGGATTGACTGCCACGTCTCGACGGCCCAATCTTCTTGGTCAGGGTCTGAAAATAGAATTGTGCAGACGGCCCTCGTGCCGATTGCCAGGTTCGAGGAATTCAACACGAAGTACTCCTCTCCTGTTTCACGACGCTTGTTGCTGATGGTCGCTTGAGCGAAGTAATCATCGCGCTCGATCAGATAGTCCGCGCCGCTCTTCTTCCTATCGTTCTTCACTGATTCGAATGCGCTGGGTGAAGAGGCGGCCTCGAACCGATACGCCGTGAACCAAATCTCCCTTGGTGGGTCAATTGCGCAAAGATCGTTGTCGTCATCAGGTTCGAAGTCACTGAAAGAGCCGGGAGTCTTGATCCCCCATCCCCCTGGCAGGGCGACGGTGACTTCCTTCCGCCTATATCCGATAGTGGGCTCTCCCTCGACTCGCGAATTCACCAGTTCTGCTTCCGCCCCGTCTCGATTGAGCAATTCGAGTACCTGCTTCCACTCTGCCCAAGGGTATCGAAGACTGGGGTTGAGTTCGTAGGCCCGGCGGAGGGAACCGGCAACATCCTCCAATGCGAGCGTTTCGGATTCGCTGATCGGAGGCCGCCAGCGCACGTCTGTCCACATCTGAGCCAACGCTCGTCCGAGGTAGTATTCAGCATTGAAGCCAGGAGTCCACCACGCGAAGAAGTCCGTTCCGCTGCCTCCATCCTGGGCCGTTCGATGGAGCCATTCGCGATCGCGGGGACCGAGTGGCGTCGAAGCGGGTTGTTCGACCTCGAACTGAGGATTCATAGGCAAACAGAGGGCGATCCCGCGGTCGTCAGGGTCGAGTGAACCATCAAAGAAGATCTTGGCGAGAGCAGCCAGCCAAGACATCATTTCGGCGTTCAGCCTCTTCTCATCGCCAGTGAAGAAATATCCGGTCTCATCTCCATAATCCTCGGAGTCTTCGGCCGCACGTACCCATCGGGCGTGAAATTCATGAGCCAAATCCTTGAGCACCGATGTTAGGAAAACGTGATAACCGGGACCTACAGTCGTAGTGTTGGCTGACGCTACCAGCTGCGACGGACCGACGAATGACAGCTCAAATTCTTCGGCGGCAGGGTGCATCCGGCAAAACAGGGTTGGTGTGGAATCGACCACCTCCCGCCTTGTCCTTGGCAGCATGTCCGAGTATTTGAGTCGCAGCCAACTCTCCATCTGCACGATCAACTCTTCTTGAGTAGTCGATGGTCTTGAGAGGTGCGCAAGGAGGCGAATACCCAAGGACATTTCGGTCTCCGGAATTGTACTGATTCTACTCCACAGACCAACGCGATTCCCACGCTGAATCGAAGAAACGGCTGAGAACGCCACACAGATACTGTATGACCGGCAAACCGGAAAATGCGCCACTGCCGATGTGTTAGACGTGCTGGACGGCCTGGGCGAGGTGTGTGAGTGTGGATTTCGCGTCGCCGTAGAGCATGTTGGTGCAGGGCTTGAAGAAGAGCGGATTCTCGAGGCCCGAGAAGCCGCGGCCCTGCCCGCGCTTGAGCACGATGACGCTCTTGGCGCGATCGACTTCGAGGATGGGCATGCCGGCGATAAGCGATTTCGGGTTGTCGCGGGCGTCGGGGTTGACCACATCGTTGGCGCCGATGACGACGGCTACATCGGTGGATGGGAACTCGGGGTTGATCTGCTCCATTTCATACAACGAGGCATAGGGGACGTTGGCTTCGGCGAGCAGGACATTCATGTGGCCGGGCATTCTTCCCGCAACCGGGTGAATGGCGTATTTGACGGTGACGCCGCGGCCTTCCAGCAACTCGGCCAGCTCGCGGACCGCGTGCTGGGCCTGAGCGGTGGCCAGGCCGTAGCCGGGGACGAAGATGACGCGGTTGGCGAAGGCCAGTTGCATGGCTGCATCGTCGAGAGAGATTTCGCGCATCACGCCGCCTGCGTTCGAGCTGGCTTCGGCGATGACGGCGCCAAAGCCGCCAAAGAGCACGTTGGTGATGGAGCGGTTCATGGCCTTGCACATCAGCACGGAGAGGATGAAGCCGGAGAAGCCGTCGAGTGTCCCGGCGATGATAAGCACGTTGTTGTTGAGCACGAAGCCCGTTGCGGCGGCGGCGAGACCCGCGTAAGAGTTCAGAAGCGACATGACGACGGGCATGTCGGCCGAGCCGATGGGGATGACCAGCAGGACGCCGAAGACGAAGGCCAGGCCCAGCATGGTGTAAAAAGCAACAACGATCTCGGGGTGGATCCAAAAGAAGACGAAGCTGGAGACCATGGCCAGGGCCAGAGTCAGGTTGACGGCGTTCTGGCCCCGGAACTGAATGGGCTTGCCAGCGATGACGCCCTGCAGCTTGCCTGCGGCGATGAGCGAGCCGGTGGTGGTGAGGGCGCCGAGCATGACTTCAAAGCCCAGCGCGCCGCGGGTGACCGCGCCCATTTCAGAGGCTTTGACGACGAATTCACCAATGCCGACCAGGGCGGCGGCAAATGCGCCGAAGGCGTGCGAGAGTGCGGTCCGCTGGGGCATGGCGGTCATGGGGACCCAGATGGCCATCAATGCGCCGATGATGGAGCCGACGGTGAGGCCGGTGATGATCCAGACCCAGGTGATGATGTGCGCGCCGATGAGGGTGCCGACGATGGCGGCGAACATGCCGCCTTCGGCCAGGAACATGCCGCGGCGCGCGGTCTCGGGGTGCGACATGCCTTTGAGCGCTAGAACAAAGAGGATGGAGGCGATCAGGTAAGTGGCCTCCATGAAGTAGGTGGTGAGACTCATTTCTGGACCGCCTTGGCTTCGGGCTTGGCTTCAGGCTTGCGCTTGCCGAACATCTTCAACATGCGGTCGGTGATGCCGAAGCCGCCGACCACGTTGATGGTGGCGGTGGTGACGGCGACAAAGCCCAGGATGTGCGCGGGCAGGGGATAGCCCCTGGCGCCGGCCAGCACCAGCGAGCCGATCAGCGAAATGCCGGAGATGGCGTTGGTGGCCGACATCAGCGGCGTGTGCAGCAGAGGCGGCACGCGGCTGATGACCTGGTAGCCGAGAAAGGCGGCCAGCGCGAAGACGTAAACGGAGGCGATGAGGACGGCGGGATTCATGGGATCTCGGTAGCGGTGTTCGCGGAGTTAGCGTCCGCCGCGGCGGACGGTTAGCGGAGTTAGCAAGTTCGCCTTGTCGTTTCCCAGGTCTCAAAACCGAGACCTGGGGCACCCAGCGCTTTGCGCGAGTCAGCGGAGTTAGCTGGTTGTTGCGGCCGGTTCGAGCAGCTTGGCCACGCGGGGGTTGACGGGGGTTCCGTTGTGGGCGACGCAGGCGCCGGCGAGGACTTCGTCCTCCAGGTCGACGGTGAGCTCACCCTTCTTAGCGATGAGGGCGAGGAAGTTGAGGATGTTGCGAGCGTAGAGCTGGCTGGCGTGAACGGGGACCTCGGCCGGGAGGTTGAGCGGGGCGAGCAGCGTGACGCCGCCGAAGGTTTGCTCGACGCCGGGTTGGGTCAGTTCGCAGTTGCCGCCGGCCGGCGCGGCCAGATCGACCAGGACGGAGCCTGGGCGCATGGCCTCGATGGCGGCGCGGCGGATGAGGCGCGGGGCGGGACGGCCGGGGACCTGGGCGGTGGTGACGATGACGTCAGAGTGCGCGGCGGTGCTGGTGATCAGGTCGCGGCCGCGGTCCAGGGCCTCCTCGGTGAGTTCGGCGGCGTAGCCTCCGCCGCCCTCGGCGCTGATGCCACCCAGGTCCACGTCGAGGAACTTCGCGCCCAGGGAGCGGACCTGCTCGCCGGCGGCGGCGCGCACGTCGTAGGCTTCGACGACGGCGCCCAGGCGTCGGGCGGTGGCGATGGCCTGCAGGCCGGCAACGCCGGCTCCGATGACGAAGACGCGGGCCGGGGGGATGGTTCCGGCGGCGGTCATGAGCATGGGAAAGAGGCGCGGAAGGCGGTCGGCGGCGGCGATGACGGCCTTGTAGCCGGCAACAGTGGCCATGGAGGAGAGCGCGTCCATGGACTGGGCGCGGCTGATGCGGGGGACCAGCTCCATGCTGAAAAGCGTGGCCGGGCGGGCGATGGCCACGTCGAGGGCGTGCGGAGCGTCGAGGGGTCTGAGGAAGCCGATAACGACCGCGCCGGGCTTGAGACGGGCCTGGTCGGCGGCGTCGGGGGCGTTGACGACGGGCAGGACGTCGGCGCTGGCCAAAAGGGTCGCGCGATCGGCGGTCACGGTGGCCCCGGCTTCGGCGTAGGCCTGGTCCGATGCGGCGGCGGCGATGCCTGCGCCCGACTCCACGGTTACGGAGATGCCCTGGGCGATGAGAGACTTGAGGCTCTCCGGCAGCAAAGCGACGCGCGTTTCGCCGGCGGTGGTTTCCTTCAAGATGCCTAAAAGCAATTTGCCTCCGCAATCAGTGGGAACAATGGGCTCGAAGGAGGAATATCACCCCGGATAGACACGAGTCCATAGCCAACACGGATGGATTATTCAGGAATGGGCGCAGGGGTGGGTGTGATGCGGGTCACCAGCGGGGCGAGGGGCCGAAATCTGAAGTCACTTCCGAACAGGGATTTGCCTGCTCTCTTGTACGATGTCTGCGAGGGTTTGTATTAGATGAAAGTGAGATTGAAATCGGTCCGTGGTCTTTCATTTCCGCTCGTTTTCGGCCTGCTGCTTGGCGCGACGGCCTTGGGTTCAGCCCAGACCGCGAAACCGGCGCAAAGCTATCCGGCCCACCTGCCTTACAGCTTTGGCAATTTTGTGTGGTGGAGCGACGAGGAGCTGCGGACGCTGCTCAAGAAGCGGATTCCCGGCCTGGGCGATGAAATTGCGACCACTACCGCGGCCGAGGGCCGAGTGCGCGACGCACTGACGGCTTTGTTGAAGGAGAAGGGGATTCAGGCGGAGGTGCAGAGCGCGGAGCCATCACTTTCTTCGTTTCGACCGCTGATGGAGAACATGGTTGGCATGGGAGACCTGGAGATTCCGCCATTTCAACCATCCATTGTCTTCAGCGTGCTCAGACCCGAAGTTGTTTTGGGACGCGTGACGGTGCAGTCGGATGCCGAAGATGCGATGGAAGCAATCTCGGCGGAGTTCAATGGAGATGAAGGAAAGGAATTCGCGGCTGGAATGGTGAGTTTTTCTCGGTCGCGCGCCGAAGAAATCCTAAAGAGGAAGGGGTACCTGGGAGAACAGGTGCTTTTCCAACGAATGCCGCCTTACAAGCGGGCAGAATCCTACGCGGCGGACTTAACGATTGTCGTGACGGCCGGGCCAAAGTATAGAATCTCGGCGCTGAAGGTGGATGGTGGCCCTTTGTTCGAAGGCAGGGACCTGATGCAAGTCGTCCAAACAAAGGTGGGCGATCCGGCCGGGGGCTCGCCCTTTCGTGACTTGGGGCCAGCGTTGCGCGCCTATTACGAGCAGCAAGGATTTGCGGACGTGCGGCTCAAAGTGGATCAGGTGCTCGACAAGGAGCATGCGGCCGTTGCCTATTCTCTGAATGTGGTTCCGGGGCCGGTCTATCATTTGCGAAGCCTGACCGTTGAAAACCTGAATTCGGAGCAGGAGAAGAGGGTGAGGGATCTTTTGGGAATGAAGCCCGGAGATGTGTATTTGGATAAGGCAATCAACGACCTTTACCACGAGATCGCAAATGAGCCTTCGCTCAAGGGGTATAGCTTTAGCTTTGGGCCGAAGGCGGACAAAGCTGCTGCCATGATCGATCTGTCTCTAAGTTTCTTCAAAGAGGGCGGCGAGAGCAGCGTCACGATCAAATAACGGGCCGGATGTCTCGGCCGGCCCGCTATTTGCACTTCTATTTCGGCAGCGGAGCCGTGCCGGTGACGGTGAAGGCGGCTTCGGATTTGGATGCGGCTTCCTGGGGCTGGGCGCCTGCCAGGGTTAGGGTGTACTTGCCGGGAAGGATGCTGCGGTTGCCCTGATTGTCGACGCAGGACAGCGTGCGCGGATCGAGGGTGACGGTCACATCCTTGCTTTGACCGGCGGGAATGTTCACACGCTCAAAGCCGGCAAGGGAGTGGATGGGGCCGTCCTTCTGCGGAGTCTTGAGATAGGCTTCCACAACCTCGTCGCCCGGCACTGTGCCGGAGTTGGTGACGGTGACGGTGGCGGTCAACGGGTCGCCGGCCTTGAGGGATTCGGCGGAGAGCTTGATGGGGCCGTAGGTGAACTTGGAGTAGCTGAGGCCGTAGCCGAAGCCCCACAGAGGTTTGCCGGTGAAGTAGCGGTAGGTGCGGCCTTTGAGGGTGTAGTCAGTGAAGGCGGGCAGACCGTCGAGCGAGGCGTAAAAGGTGACGGGGAGGCGGCCAGCGGGGTTGGAGAGGCCGGCGAGGGTGTGGGCGATGGCGTTGCCGCCGTCGACTCCGGGGTACCAGGCTTCGAGAATGGCCTGAGCGTGCTCACTGGCCCAGTTGAGGGCGACGGCGCTGCCGCTTTGGAGAACGACGACGAGCGGCTTGCCAGTAGCGGCCAGGGCTTCAAGGAGCTTTTGCTGGGGCGCGGGCAAGTCGAGGCTGGTGCGGTCTCCGCCGTCGAAGCCTTCGATCTTGATGCGCATCTCTTCGCCTTCCAGTTGCGGCGAGAGGCCGACGAAGGCGACGAGGACATCGGCCTGTTTGGCCTGAGAGACGGCTTCGGCAATCTGGGCTTCCGGAGGCGCTTCCCACTTGAGGGTGAGGCCGCCGCCGGACTGGTCACCGGAGTGCGAGTACTCGATGCGGATTTCGTGGGGGTTGGTGTCGGTGAAGTCGACAGGGATGGAGGGAACCTTGGGGAACTGCATCACGGGCGGCGCGGTGGGCGAAGCTCCAGGAGCGGCATGGAAGTTGCCCATGGCGGAGATGTCAGAATGCTCTGGGCCCTGGCGCAGGCTGCCCTCTGAAAGGACTTTGCCGTCGAGGATGAAGCGATAGGACTCGACCGGCGAGTATGGGAAGCTGTCGCCGGATTCGAGGCTGAAGACGTAATGGCCGGCAGCGGGGACGGTGATCTGGCCGGACCAGCGAACGGAGTAGTTGGTGGTTTCGAGCTGCGGGACGGGGCGGGCGTTCTCCCAGTCGGACTGGACGGCGGGCTCGGTATGGGTGGCGACGGGGCGACCGGTCCAGTCGGACGTGGCGAAGTACTCCGTCTTGAGGCCCTTGTTCATGCCAAAGGCGGAGCGGGGGACGGGGACGCCGACGCCGGCGGCCAGCGTGGAGCCTTGCGCGTAAAGGATGGGCGAGGAGCGGAACTGGCGCAGCATACCGTCAAGCGGCGTGACCGGATAGAGCGGTGTGCCGACGTAGTTGCCCAGGATGGAGGGCAGCAGGTCGGCGGTGGGTCCGATGACGGCGATGTGCCCGGGCGCGGCTTTGAGGGGCAGCACGCCGGAGTTCTTGAGCAGAACGATGCTCCCTTCGGCGGCTTTGAGGGAGGTTTGGCGATTGGGAAGGGAGCCGGCGCTCCCGAAGGGAATCTTGTCCAGCGGGTTGGAGCCCTGAGGATCGAAGAGGCCCAGCTTGAAGCGGCCAGTGTAGAGCCGTTCGGCGGCCTGGGTGACGAGGTCTTCGCTGACGAGTCCCTGGCGGACGGCGTCGGCAAGGGTGTTGAAGCCGGGTGTCCAGATGCTGCAGGAGAGATCGGTGCCGGCCTCGAGGGCGAGAGCGGCGGAGTGGGTGATGTCCGGGGTCTTCTTGTGGCCCTGGTTCACGTCGACGATAGCGCCGCAGTCGGACACAACGAAGCCCTTGAAGCCCCATGCGTCGCGGAGGTGGTCCTTAAGGAGCATCTTGTTGGTGCAGGCGGGCCATTCGTCAATGGAGTTGTAGGCGCACATCACGGACTGCACGTGGCCCTCGGTGACGGTGGCGCGGAAGGCGGGCAAGTAGGTCTCTTCGAGGTCGCGCGGGGAGGGGTCGACGTTGAAGCCGTGGCGCAGGGTCTCGGGGCCGGAGTGAACGGCGAAATGCTTGCTGGTGGCCACGGCGCGAAGATGGTCGAGGTCGTCGCCCTGGACACCGTGGATGAAGGCAACGCCGAGTTTGGAGGTGAGGAAGGGGTCTTCGCCGTAAGTCTCCTGGCCGCGGCCCCAGCGCGGATCGCGGAAGATGTTGATGTTGGGCGACCAGAAGGTGAGGCCATAAAAGATGCGGTGGTTGCCCTGGCGCTGGGCTTCGTTGTACTTGGCGCGAGCCTCATTGGAGATGACATTGCCCATGGCGTGGACGATGGCGGGGTCCCAGG
>Ga0209517_10006596_pt1 | contig 14263 bp, 10 predicted proteins | sample PeaSoiMetSII2010_FD_187695 | JGI IMG/M metagenome (GOLD analysis project Ga0209517, IMG submission 187695) | Peat soil microbial communities from Weissenstadt, Germany - SII-2010 (SPAdes) (version 2) | ecosystem: Environmental > Terrestrial > Soil > Wetlands > Peat | place: Germany...
CTGCGGCGGCGAAGTCGCCCTTCTTGAACAGTGCGTAGCCCAGGTTGAAATGGTAGTCGGGATCGCTCGGGTCTTGTTCGAGAGCCTTGCGAAATGTGTCGATGGATTGGGGCAGGTTCAGGCGGCTCTCGGCCGCTCCCAGATTGTTCCACACCGGGCTGATGGGGACCTTCTCGGCGATGGTCTGAAACGCTTTGCGCGCGGCTTCGAAATCGCCCGCCTGATAGCGGGAAAAGCCAAGAAAAAAAGTCGCCTCGCGATAGTGATTCTCGCCGAGGCCCACGTGTTCCAGCCACACCGCCGCCTCGCGATACTCCTTCCGCTCGAAATGGATTTTGCCCAGCTCGAAGGCCGGCGGAGAAAAATCCGGATATAGGCGGGCCGCCTGGGTGAAATACTTCTCTTTCTGTTCGGGCGTAGCGGCCAGTAGTCCGCGGATGTAATTCTCCAGCACATCCAGCGGAACCGAAGTGCGCAGGGACCGGAATTCCGATTCGGCCGGCGCGCGCGCCGGAGCGACCACCGTCAGAGCCTGCCAGGCCAGGTGCGATTCGAGCGTGGCCAGGTCCTCGAGCGCGCCGGTTTCTTCAAAGAGGGCGCTTTGCCGCAGGTGACGGCGATCGGAAACGCGCGCCTGGATCTTCAAGGACCCTTTGGAGCCGCCGGGCGCCGCGGCCGGAGTAAAGGAAAACGTGCCGTGGACCATCTGCTCCGCATCGAGAACTTCTCCCAGCTTGAGGATGGAGGCTTCGGTCAGCTCGGTCCGCTCGCGGAGCTGGAGACGCCGGTAGGCTTCGGTGGTGCGGTCGCGTTCGAGAATCAGAACGCCGCGCGCGGAGAAAGCCGCGCGCAAGGTTTCGGCGATGCTTTCGCCGATCCAATCCATGCTGGCTGGGTTTCGGATCGCGCCGGGCGACTCCGTGGAAACATTCGAAAAGGGAAGGACAGCCGTGTTATCCGCGAACAGCGGAATCGCACCCGCCGACAGGGCGAGCGCGGCGCGCAGATAAAACCGCATTTCCACAGTTTAACCCGCCGTCGCCGCGAGCGAGTACGCTCGCGGGCACTCAGCGATTGGCCGACATTACGGAGTGACCGTCACTAGGGAGTCCTCTTGGCCAGCCTTCCCGTCGGTGTACATCAGCAAAAGCCCAGTCTGGGATGGAGATTGGCCGTTATACGGACTTCCGAGGTAGGGGTTCGCTGCATTGTTAGGAAAAACCGTCAGGTTTGTCGATCCGCTGGCCGGAACCGTGAAGTCGGTCGTGCCTGAATAAAACTGGGGCATGTCCAGCTCGTAATGCATTGGGCCGATCGAATCGGTAACGGCGCCCGAGAAATAGTTGTCGATCGCCAGAACGGAAAAGGCGAACGGCGTGTTGGTGCCAAGCTGCAATCCGGTCGACGTCTGGAGCGCGCTGAGCGGAACCGTCAGGATCGCATTGGCCGAATCAAGATCGGCGGTGGTGTAGAAGAACGGTCCGGAAGCCATTCCGTTTGTGAGATCGGCAATGAACACGCCATTTTGTCCACTATAGGTCCCCGTGGTGGCAAAGCCGATGTCTGTGTTGTATACGTCCAGATCGTCCGTGCCATCGTGGTTAATGTCGATGTGAACATCGAACTCCGCCGGAACATCGGGATGGGACCTCTGTCCGAAAGTGCTGATTGCGAATTGGGCGCCATAAACGGGGGTTGCCGCGCAATTGGCGATACAGATTAGCCGCACCCCCACCGCTTGAAGGTTGATGACGGCGTGCTCCGAGCCGACCGCCGGCAGAGCCGAAGGGGGAAACTGCACGCCCGTCCCGGTGAGCGAGAAGACACTGACAAGTCCCCCGACGGTGCTAGGGGTGTTCGACAACGTGAGATTCGTCGGGTTCCCACTCAACGTGAGCGAGGATACAGCGGGCTGAACGTTGGCGGCTTTATGGGGCAGAATGTGCCACGGCAGGTGAACATTTTCGCCGCCGCTGGTGAAGGTCAGATAACCCGCGTATTCGACGGTATTGAGCAGCTCGCCATTGCCTCCTTGAGTGCCTCCATTCAAGGTCCAAACAGGAAGCGCGGCGACGTTTACAGTCAAAGTCAGGTTGAAACTTGCGCTGCCATTGGCCGGCACAAAAATGCTCGGCGGAACGCTGATCGTGACGCCGGTGAGGTTGGGCGCGTCGCGGTACGTGTTGACGACGGTGTACGTGCGCGCAGAATTGCTGTAGTTCCGAATGATCACTTTCTTCCGGTAGCTCTGATTGGTATTGAGCCGGTAGGTTCCGAAGGAAAGACTCACCGCGAGCGGAGCGCTGGCGTCCCAGACCGTAGTGCTCGCCGCCAGTGCCCGATCGACGCGCAGCTCGCCGGAACCCATCCGGCTCATTGGGGCGAGGACGCCAGGCTGGATCGCCACGTTCTCAAACACGTTGCTCTCGGCTGTCTCCATCAAGAGCGCCTTCACGTCCAGCGGTCCGAGCGTATGGTTCTTAGAAAGGAGTAGAGCCGCGGAGCCGGCCACCAGCGGGCTCGCGAACGACGTGCCGCTCCCCGAACTTTGCCCGTTGCCCGTGCCGACGGTTGCGGCCACTAAGGTCCCCGGCGCGCTCATGTCCGGCTTGAGCATGTTGTAACTGTAATTCGGTCCCCGTGACGAGTAGCTGGCGACATTGCTCGCCAACGAAATGGCGTTGGCGGCGCTTAAGGTCACGTTTACCGCGGATGACATCAAGGCGTTCTTGATAAGAGTGGCAGTCGACTGCGTGATCACCAGAGTTGGAACGAAAGTCGATCCACCGCCGTTGGAGAAAGAAATCGCATCGCCTGGCGCGACCAAACCGATCAGGACGCCGATGGCTCCGGCATTTGCCGCCCGATCGATCTTCAGGCTTACGCTGCATGTTCCGCGATCGATCAGCGCAATCTTGCCGCTTGGATTCGCCAGATACAAATCGGCGGGAGTGGCTCCGCTGGCCGGGCATCCCCGTCCGACGTATGCGACGTTGCCCGTGACGGCCGACGAAACCGGAGCGAAGTCCAGTGTCGCCGTATTCGCATAGGTTCCCGCGATGCTGGCGGGAGAATTGACGACGAGTGGAATGTCAAACGAGTTGACGGCGGTGGTGGCAGCCACGGCGAGGACTTCGGGTGTAGCCGCGGGGTGCCCGATAATGTACGGAATGTCCCCGGAGTCGCCGGCGGAAACCACCGCCACAACTCCGAAGTTCACCACGTCCGTTAAGGCCTCGCTGGCATCGTCTTCCCGTTGCCCAAAGGCGCTTCCGAGAGACAGGTTGATGATGTCTACCGCGTTATTCAGGGTTCCCGTGTTATTGGGATCGAGCGCGAAATCGATCCCTTGCAGGATCGCGGCGGCGCTGCAGGAGCTCCCTACGGAACTACAGACTTTCACGGCGTAGAGCTGGGCTCCGGGAGCGGTGCCGACATGGAGGCCGTCCAGACTGCGCCCGCCGGCAATATCCGCGGTGCTGGTGCCATGGCCGTTCAGGTCGATCGGATTCGAGTCAGGCGCCAACGGTCCGCTCGGCCACACATCGCCTACGAAATCGTAACCTCCGACTACCTTCTGAGTGGGAAATAGATTCGCGGGTGGGATTCCGGACGCGACAGCGCTTGCTGCGTTGTAATCGGCCACATTTCCCGAACCGCCCAGGTTGTAGTGGGTGTAGTCGATCCCGGTATCGAGCATCGCCACCCGGATTCCCTGGCCGGTGATGCCCGTACTCTGCACGGCTGTGGCCCCGATGTATGGCAGCGTCACCGCAAGCGCTAGCTTGGTGTCGGTCAGGGGTCGGACTGCAAGCACGCCGCTGGTGCCTTCCACGGAATGGAGGAGGCCTGCATCGATCGAGACGATGAGTGCGTTGTGGCCTTTACTCACCCGCCCCAGTTCGACGCCGCCCGCCGAACGGATCTGCGACATGACGGCATCCTGCTTCTGTTTCAATTGCGCCAGATAAGCGATCTGCTGAGCGGCGGTCATTTGGATTCCGTTTTGTTTGGCATTGGCGCCTACGGCCACCACCAGAGGCGGATCTTGCAGCTTGACGGCGACTTGTACCGTACCGGTCAGGCCTTGAGCGAATGCGGACAACTGCAGGAATGGAGCTCCAAAGCAGGCAAATCGAAACAAGTGTTTCACATGACCCTCGCGTCTTAGAGTAAGCGCAGTTAAGAAGTTGTAGCGACCACCGGCGGCTAGTGGACGACTAGCGGACCTGCAGTTTTCGGCGAAACAGCATAAGAGCCAACACCGTGGCGGACAGGGACCATGTCGATGGCTCCGGAGCATCACTGATATGGATGTCGTATTGAGTGAGGTCGAAATCGGACGTGGTGAAGGCATTGTTGTCCCAGTCGATGACGGGATCGCCTCCTCCGGCGGTGGGGTCCGGTCCCACGACATCGGTCGAAAGCACCGGCGAGAAAATGTAACCGCTAGTGCTCAGCGGAGAGTTTGCCGAACGCGTGATGGCCAGATAGTAGATGCCGGCGGCCAGCGGGCCTGAGCCGCCCCGAGAGGATGAACACGGATTGCTGGAATCGGCCGACGGGAGGCAGGACTGAGTATCGCTTCCACTCGCGTCGTCGTTCTCATACACGCCTAATCCACTCGCATCGAACAGGAATAACTCTGGATCCGGTACGCCGAAGGAAACCGGGACGGTGTACGCGGAAAAATCCGTCGGGTAGAGGATATCAATCTTGAACATGCTGACACCGTCCGGAAAATCCAGGGTTCCTGTGATTTCCGTAAGCGAAGTATTCGCGGAAAGGTCTTCGGCACTTCCGGGCAGCGGGCCGGCTCCGCTAGCCAGGATGGTATTAGCGAAGCCCGGCACAACCAGACTTATGCTCAGCAACGAGACTGTAAGAATTAGCTTGCCCGTCAAAATCTCGCCTCCACTAAACCCCTCGGTAGAGTTGATCCTGGCTTCACGTTTTGCGCCGTCGAGGAGTCAGTATACATTGAGGCGCGCGGAATTGGGCAAAAATTCCTCCCGCCCTGTCAAGTTTGATGGTACTAGTACGGTCGCCCGCTGAGCTCTTATGCCTGCTTGGCCGGCTCCGGAAGTTCCCCGGCGTTCTTCGGCGGAGTGAGGCAGTGTTGTTCGGCTTCCTCGAAACCAAAAATCGTCAGCGTGTAACGTCCCCCATCGGTCCTCTGCACGTACGCCTTTCCCCTCAGGTACCACAAGGCGGATTCCAGATGCTCGCGGGGGCACCCCAGCAGATCCTCAAACGCGTGGACGGTCATCGAAGCCCGCTCGGGATCCTTCACCGTGGCTGCATACAACAGCGCGAGAATCCCCTGGCGTTTGCGCTTCTCAACTTCGGGTCCGGTGGCCACTACCGCCTGGTCGAAAATCTTCCAGCGCAACTTCTTCTCCGAACTGTGACGCGCGTCGTAGGCGGCCCGCTTCTGAGGATCGCCCAAGGTCTGGAAAGCCTCGGTGAGTTGCACGAATAGCTCGGCGTTGCCGGTGTCGGCGTTGTCGGGATGATAACGCTGTGCCAGGAGCCGGTACACGCGATGAACGGTCTCGGTGTCGGCGTTCGGACTCAGTTGCATGATCTCGTAGTAGTCCTGATCCTGGAAATCGGACGCGACGTTGTGCGTTTTGTAGTCCGAATCGTTGGACTGCTGGCTTGAATTCCCGCTGGACCCGCTCGACTGGGTGTCCACAAATTCCAGGCCCATGCGGAATCCGCCCTTGGGATCCTCGGTGCACCAGAGGATGCTGGCGCGCCGTGAGATATCCACACGCTCGTCGCCCAGCTTTCCTCGGACCTGGAGGATCGTCCCAGGCTTGATGGGAGCCACCAGCGTGACGCTGAGCCCGGTCTCGGACCAATCGACCAGATCCGCGGTGATGTTGCGCGCATTCCCCATCCCGTCCTTCAGTTCGATGCGGACGACAGATGTTCCAACAGCCTTACGCCGGGGCGCACGCCTGCGTTGATCGGTTTGGGTTGTACTCATCGGAATCCAGGTACTATCCTTTCGGCGGTTTTCACACCGATCTGTAGGTTCACAGGGATCGACCCAGGGGATTAAGGATCACTCCGACAAGAACTTACGAACTGCCTCGAGGCAGGCCTGCACCACCTCTGGATGGGACCCGAATCCGGTAAACCACACGATCCGCGGGTCATGCCTGGAAGCGCCCCGAAACCAGGTGAGCTGTCTCTTGGCGTACTGACGGGTTTCGAGTTCGGTGGATGCCAGTGCTTGTTCCAGGGACATCTGGCCGCGCAGATGCGCGAGCGCCTGCTTATAGCCCAGCGATTCAAAGGGTTTTTCTTCGCCTGAGAGGCCCTGTTCGAGCAGCCCGCGAACCTCGTCTACCAACCCGTGAGCAAACATCTGCCGTGTGCGGGCGGCGATCGCATCGGCCAGCAGCGACCGCTCGGGAGCCAGTCCTATCTGAAATAGCTTGAAGCCGCGTAAAGGTGTTGCGGCTGCCGGCGGCGGCAGAGCCGTGCGCGTGAGCAGGCGGATTTCCAGAGCCCGGGTTGCCTTCTGCACATCGCGCGGGTGAATACGGGCCGCGGCCGACGGATCGAGACGGCGCAGCAGCCTGTGGAGTGCTCCGGGACGACGCTGCTCCCGCGCGCTCAGCCGCTTCCGCAGCAAATCATCGCGGCCAGGCAAGGCCGGCAGGCCGTCCAGGAGTCCCCGAAGATAGAATCCAGACCCTCCTACTACTAATGGCAGATGTCCCCTGGAGGAGATTTCGGCGATTACTTCGCGGGCGGCGCGAGCATAATCGCCTGCGGAGAAACTCATTTGGGGGTCCAGGACGTCTAACAAATGGTGGGGTATGCCGCGGCGGGCGGAGGCGGGCGTTTTGGCCGTGCCGATATCGAAACCGCGGTAAAGCTGGAGGGCATCGCAATTGACGATTTCACCGGAAAAGGCTTCGGCGACGCGCAGTGCGAGTTCGCTCTTTCCCGACGCCGTCGGGCCGACGATCGTGACTAAGGGGCGCTCCACGCTCTGCCATCGTAACAACCGCTCGATGACTCTCGCGGCTCGGAAAACGAGTCTACGGAGATGGGACAGTGGTGGAGCGGTGTCTTGGATATACTGAGGATGTGGGATTTCGCCAGGCGGTTGAAGAAAGCGAACTGAAATGCGACTACTGAACGCAGTCTTCCTGATCTTGCTGCTGGGCGTTGGAGCTTGCTGGGGGCAGGGAAACGCGCCCGCTCCGAATGCCGACCGGGCCACGGCCTATTACCACTACACGCTGGGCCACATGTACGCCGAGTTGGCCGGCAATGCCACTAGCCGTAACGATTACGTGAATCTCGCGATTGAGAATTACAAGGCGGCCATCAAGGCCGACCCTAACTCCGCGCTGCTGGCTGAGGAGCTGTCCGATCTGTATAGCCAGAGCGGTCGCTTGCGCGACGGCCAAACCGACGCCGAGCAAGCCATCAAAACCAACCCCAACGACCTGGCGGCGCATCGCGTCCTGGCTCGTATTTACGTGCGTCAAATCGATGCGCAGCGCGGCCGCGTCAACGAGACCATGCTGCGTCAGGCCGTCACGGAATATCAGAAGATCACCGAGCTGGCTCCCAAGGATGCCGATGCGTGGGTCTGGCTGGGCCGCCTGCAGAGCGCTGCGCAGAACATGGATGGAGCCGAACGTGCGTTCCGGAAGGCGCTGGAGATCGAACCGGATAACGAGGATGGCCTCACGGGCCTGGCTACCGTTCTCGGTATCAAGGGCGACGGCACCGGTGCAGCCGATCTGCTCAAGCGGGCTTCCGATAAAAACCCAAGCCCCGACAGCCTCAAGCGGCTCGCGGACGCATACGAGCAGATGAAGGAATACGGACTGGCGGCCGATACGCTGCGCCACGCGCTGGAACTGAATCCGCCGGACGCTCCCGATATCGAGCGTAAGATGGCCGAGTACCTCATTTCCGCCGAGCGCTACGACGACGCACTCGCGGCCTACCAGGACCTGATCAACGACGATCCTAACGACGCCGACTCCTATCTCCGGATGTCGCAGCTCTACCGCCAGAAGAAGGATCTGGCCAAAGCGCGCGAAGCTTCCGACAAAGCCAAGGCGATCGATCCGAACAATCTCCAGGTCAGGATGAACGAGGCGTACATCCTGCAAGCGGAAGGCAAGCCTAACGAGGCCATCGAGGCCATCAAGGGTATTCTCCAACAGACCGAGAGGCGCACCTACGACCCGACGCAAGTCGGCCCGAGAATCGAGCTACTGGAGCAGCTGGCCGTCATGCAGCGGCTGGCGGATCAGACGCAGCCTGCCGTCGATAGCTACCGCCAGATCGCGGCTTTGGATGCTTCGCAGGCGCCCCACGCGAGCGCGAGTATTATCGACACCTATATGGGTGGCAAGGAATTCTCCAAGGCTCAGGACGAAGCGGATGCAGCCATCAAGAAATATCCCAACGATCGCGAGCTGCGCGTGGGACGAGCATCGCTGCTGGCCGAAATGGGCAAAACCGACGCGGCCGTGGCGGATGTAAAGAAACTGCTGGACGGCAAGAACGATCGCGCTATTCAACTGGCCCTGTCCGAGCTTTATGTCAAAGGCAAGAAATTCGACGACGCCGCCAAAGCCCTGGACGCCGCCGAGAAGCTGTCGGAATCCCAGGAAGACAAGATCGACGTGTGGTTCAAGCGCGGCGCGATGTTCGAGAGGATGAAGAACGTGCCTGCCGCCGAAACCGAGTTCCGCAAAGTGCTGGCGGTGATGCCCGATAATCCGGCCACGCTGAACTACCTGGGCTACATGCTGACGGACCGCAATCTTCGGCTGCCGGAAGCGCTGGCCATGATCCAGAAGGCTGTCGACCGCGATCCCAACAATGGCGCGTATCTGGATAGCTTGGGCTGGGTGTTCTTCAAGTTGGGGCGGATTCCTGAAGCCGAGGACAACATGCGCCGCGCCGTGGAGCAGACGCCGCACGATCCGACCATGCGCGATCACTACGCCGAAGTGCTCTTCAAGGCCTCCAAGGTTCGCGAAGCCATCGCGCAGTGGGAGGCTTCGCTTCAGGAGTGGCAGACCAGTTCGCCCGCCGAACTCGAACCGGCCGAAGTGGCCAAGGTCCGGGACAAGCTCGAAAACGCCCGTGTCCAACTGGCACGCCAGAATGGCGCCCGGCAGTAATCGCAGGGCGATGGATCTCTTTCAGCGCTGGCGGTGTCATACATTTCAGTCCCGATCCGATGGGTTGTAGAATAATTTCATAAGGAGTTCGACTCGCTCATGCGTTCAAAAGTGTTACGCGCGGTTGCTGTGTGCGCCGCTGGATTTATTGGTGTTTCGATTTCTGTTTCCACGGCAAGCGCGCAAGCCCCCGCCGGATCCACGCAGGCCAAAGTTGCCGTGGTCAATTTTCAGAATGCCGTGTTGAGCACAGGCGAAATGCAGAAGGTGCTCAGAGACATTCAGGCCAAATTCAAGCCGCGGCAGGACGCGCTTCAGAAGGGTCAGCAAGAGCTGTCCGATATTCAGACCCAGCTCAGCGCCAGCCAGGGCAAGTTGAGCCAGGCCGGTGAAGCCGATCTCCAGGCTCGCGGCCAGCGCAAGCAGACCCAGCTTCAGCGCCTGAGTGACGACCTGACGGCCGATTTCGAAGCGGAACGCGACGATGCCGTCCGCAAGGCCAGCACCCGCATGCAGGAGCTGCTGAAAAAGGTTGCGGAGGAAAAGGGCCTGGACCTGATCGTCGACTCGGCCGCCGCGCCCTTCGTCAGAAGCGGAATCGACATCACCGACCAGGTGGTCGCCGCCTACGACAAGGCTTATCCCGCGAAGTAAAACGCAAATGCCAGGCTATCTGGACACCTACGGAGCGGGCGAAGAGCGCCGTGGGCGCTGGATCAAGTGGACTGTGGTCGTGGTGCTGGCTGTGGCCATCATCGGCACCTCCTCCTACTTATACTTCCGTACGTGGAGCCAGGAACAAGCCCTGCAGCGCTTCTTTTCCGCGCTCGAGAGCAAGGATTTTCAGGGCGCGTACAGGATGTGGTGCCCGACCGACAATTTCTGCAAGTACAATCCGTTCGACATGTTCGAGAAGGATTGGGGTCCGGCGACGCCGTACTCTCACGGGAGCGCCGCCAAGGTGGAGAACATCGACTACTGCGGCGAGGGCGTGGTCTTCAACGTTTCTTATCCCAATGCCGATCCCCTGGTGCTGTGGGTGGAACGCGGCACCAACATCATCAGCTTCGCTCCTTCGGATTGGGAACGCTGCCCGGGCCGGCACTGGCAATTCCGGCGATTCTTCAAGTCGCTCTTTTCAAGCTAACGTCACGGATTCCCCTTCGGCCAACAACGCCGCATTTAACTGTCGCAGTTCGACGAGCATCTTCAAGGGCAGGGAGAGTCTTATCCCCACCTCGTGTGCTCCATCCATGTGGCAGCAGCGTTTGACCGTTCCGAACAGCAGCAGGTCCTGCGCCTCAATCCTGACATTTGCGCCGACCGGAACCTCCTCCGGGACACGCAGGCGCGCACCGCTCGTCGAAATGTCGAGCAGACAAGCCTCCACGGGGTGTGCATGCGGCGTCTTCAAGAGGACGGAGAGGCCGGTTTTGGTGCGCGGCTCTGCTCGCCGCTCCAACGCCGCAGCGACCGCTGGATTCTGTTCTGTCTTGGTCATATGTGAGCGCCTCCGTGAGCTCGGCTCTGTATGGGCAATCCCAAAGCCATACGCTAAGTCCATGTTCCGAGTGGTTTTGATCTTCGTGAGCGAAACTGCACGCCAGCCGCGTGGGGCATCTCACCCGGCACCTCGCGCGGCTTGCCCTAGTATGGATCGCTTAATACTCCTTAAGCCGGCCGTCTCTCTGCTACGCTAGATCCTTGCCTATGCGTTCTCGTCAGATTTCGAACTGGTCGGTCTGGGGATATCTGCCCGTCTTGGTGGTCCTCGCGGTCGTATGGATGCATTCCATCGCCTTCGCCCAAACGCAGGCTGGCGCGCCGCTGAAACTCGATACGGGCGAAGACATCTATAAGGCCGCATGTATCGGCTGTCACGGTCCAAACGGAAAAGGTCAGCCGCAGAGTACGCTTGGGTTCGAGTTGCCCGATACGTTTCCCGATTTTTCCGATTGCGCTGGCAGCACCGGGGAGAAGGTGTTCGACTATAAGGCGACGATCCATGAGGGAGGCGCGGGCCGCGGCTTTTCCCGCATCATGCCGTCCTTTTCCGAGGCCCTGACCAAGCAGCAGATCGACATGGTCGCGGGCTATGTCCGGACTCTTTGCACCGAGCCGGGCTGGCCCGACGGCGATCTAAATTTTCCCCGCGCCTTCGCCACCGAGAAAGCTTTTCCGGAAAGTGAGACCGTGCTCACCTCAACTTTTAATGCCAGCGGCGCGCCAGGCGTGGAGCCGGAAATTGTCTACGAACGGCGCATTGGCATGAAGAACCAGTTGGAGCTCTCCATCCCGTTCAGCTTTCAGCATGCGGACACGGGGACCTGGTTCGGAGGTGTGGGAGACGTGGTTCTCGGGTTCAAGCGCGTGATCGCGTCCAGTCTCAAGACAGGTTCCATCTTCGCCTTGCAAGGCGAAGTGAATTTCGCCACCGGAGAAGCTGCTCACGGACTGGGGAATGGAGTGACTGTCTTTCAGACCTTCGCCATGTTCGACCAGCGCTTGCCTGCCAAACTGCACGCGCTGGACTTCGTGCAAACCCAGGTTGGCGCCGAGTTGCCGACTCACACCCAGGAACGTCCTCAGAACTTCTATTGGCGTACGGCGGTCGGGAAAACGCTCGCGCAGAACAAAGGGTACGGCCGCATCTGGACGCCTATGGTCGAGTTCGTTTCGAGTCACGATCTGATCGATAGAGCCAAAGTGAACTGGGACATCCTGCCGCAGATGCAGGTTTCGCTCAGCAAGCGGCAGCACATCCTGGCGAGTGCCGGCGTCCAGTTTCCCATGACCAACACGACGGGCCGCACTACCCAAGTCCTTTTCTATATCCTGTGGGATTGGTTCGATGGAAGCTGGCGCGAGGGGTGGAAATGAGATTCCTTGCACTGGGTTTTGCTGCGGCGCTGCTGGTTCAAGGCGCCGATGCCAAGAAAGACACTCACAAGAAAATTGGCGAGCTCTTCAAGACCTCCGACCGCTGCTTCGCCTGCCACAACGGCCTGAGTACGGCGGGCGGGGAAGACGTATCCATCGGCTTCTCCTGGCGTCCGACCATGATGGCCAACTCCGCGCGCGATCCGTATTGGCAATCGGGCGTGCGGCGCGAGACCATCGATCATCCGGAAGCTGTCAAGGAAATTCAGGATGAGTGTTCGAAGTGCCACATGCCCATGGCGAGATTCGAAGCCAACGTCAACGGCCGTGAGGGGGAGGTTTTCTCGCATCTGACGCCCGACGCGGACAAACATGACGACCGCTTGGCCCAGGACGGCGTCTCCTGCTCGCTGTGCCACCAGATTTCGAAAGACAAGCTGGGAACCCGCGAGAGCCTGGTGGGTGGTTTCGTCGTCGATACCACACGCAAACTCGGCGAGCGCGAGGAATACGGCCCGTACAAGATCGAAAACGGGCAGACCCGTATCATGCGGACGTCGTCTGAAGGATACAAGCCCACGCAGTCGGATCACATCAAGCAGTCGGAATTGTGCGCGACTTGCCACACGCTGATCACCAAGGCCCTGGGACCCGGAGGGAAGGTCATCGGCGAACTGCCCGAACAGATGCCTTACCAGGAGTGGCTGAACAGCGAGTACAAGGACAAGCAGAGCTGCCAGAGCTGCCACATGCCGGTGATCCAGGAGCCGGTCGCGATCACCAAAGTACTGGGCGTGACCCGGGAAGACGCCAGCCGCCACATCTTCGTAGGTGGAAACTTCTTCATGCAGCGGCTGCTCAACCGATACCGCGCCGACTTGGGCGTTATCGCCTTGCCGGAGGAATTCGAGGGCGCCGCGAGCCGCACGATTGAGCATCTGCAGTCTAAGACCGCCGAGATCGCGATCCAGAATGTGACGGTCGCCGGGGGCCGGTTGCAGGCCGATATTTCGGTGCAGAACCTGAGCGGCCACAAGTTCCCGACGGCGTATCCGTCGCGACGGGCCTGGCTGCACGTGACCGTGAAAGATCGCAACGGAGCAACCGTGTTCGAATCCGGCGCGCTCGATCCCAGCGGCCTGATCCGCGGCAACGACAACGATGCCGACGCAACGAAATACGAACCGCACTACACCGAGATCAACGCGCCCGATCAGGTGCAGATTTATGAGGACATCATGGTCGATCAGGCGGGCAGGCTCACCACCGGTTTGCTTACCGCCGTGCGCTTCATAAAGGACAACCGTCTGCTGCCGCGCGGCTTTAATAAACAAGGAGCCGACGCCGAAATTGCAGTCGTCGGAGGCGCAGCTCAGGATCAGGACTTCGTCGCGGGCGGCGACAAGATCCGCTATTCCGTGAACCTGGCGAATGCCCAGGGTCCGTTCCAGTTGCAAGCCGAGCTGTGGTTCCAGCCGATCTCCTACCGCTGGGCGAACAATCTGAGACCCTATGATGCATTTGAGCCGAAGCGGTTCGTGGGTTACTACGAATCGATGGCGTCGGGCTCGGCCGTCCGAATTGCGTACGCGTCAGCCGCGCGATAACCGCATTTAAAGGGGACAGGCCTTACCCTTCCGACTGTTGATGTTCGCTCCAGAATCGGGCCTGTCCCCTTTAAATCACTGCAACAACATATCCAGAGCCGGAAGCGGCACGCCACTCTCCTTGAGCGCGCGCTCGTTGAACTCTTTCAGCGAATACGAGCTGCCTCTGCGCTGCTTGTAATCCTCGCGGACATCGAGCCATCCCTTCCAGCCGACGAAGTAAGTCGGCAACTGGCACGAGGAAAGCTGCGCGCGTTGCAGCTTGGCGGTGGCTTCTTCCTTCTCCTGATAGGTCTCCTTCATCATCAGGTCGAGCGCTTCCTGGTCGGTCATTCCCATGGTCTGGAGCCGGATATCCAGAATGGTGTTCGCCAGCACGCGCAGGATCTGTTTGTAGAACGTCAACCACAGGGCTTTGCTGCCGTCCAGATAAGCCGCGTCCGACATCATCTGCTGTGTGTAAACAGCCCACCCTTCCACATACGGGGTGTTTGAAAAAATGGTTCGCAGCAGGCGGCGTGAGACAGGCTGTAGGTCATTGGCGTACTCCAGTTGCACGTAATGTCCGGGCATGGCTTCGTGAATGGTCAGCTCCTGCAG
>Ga0209517_10006597_pt1 | contig 14261 bp, 10 predicted proteins | sample PeaSoiMetSII2010_FD_187695 | JGI IMG/M metagenome (GOLD analysis project Ga0209517, IMG submission 187695) | Peat soil microbial communities from Weissenstadt, Germany - SII-2010 (SPAdes) (version 2) | ecosystem: Environmental > Terrestrial > Soil > Wetlands > Peat | place: Germany...
CGCGATCCCCCCGGCAAGAATAAACAGAACGTAAAATGCCCAGCGCGCAACGCTCTGGTCATGGCGCGGAAAGTAGTCCTGCGAGAGCCCGCCATGAAACGTGATCAGGGCGGGGCGGAACAGCATCCGGCCGGTCAGGGCCGCAGCCATGGCCAGCCAGTATCCCTTCTTCGACATGCCGTTGACGTGCACGTTGAGCCGGTATCCGCGCCAACCGTACCGCCAGATTTTCTTCAGGTAGTCGCCACCGCTCTGCACATCAACGTATTCTGGACTCTTGATCTGCCGCCCTTCGTTGATCTTGAGCACTTCGCAAGTGTGGCCGCGCCGGCGCAGTTCCTCGGTCACCAGCTTGAGCTGGATCGCCCAACCGCACATCGGCGGCGGGTAATTTCCGATCTGAAGAATCTTTGCCGACGGTTTCATGGCTGACCCGGTTCGTCCTGATCTGGTTCGTCCTGACCTGGTTCGTCCTTGTGATCGAACTGCGGCAAATCGCTGGACACCAGCAGGTTGCTCATAGGCACTTTTTTCTTGAGCAGCAGTTTCAAATCGAAATAAGACTCGTAGACGAAACGCATCGTTCCCAACGATGCCCTGGATGACGATGCTTTGAATGACGATGACGCGGACCTGGACGCCGGCTCCCCCAAACTCTCCCGCGAATACCCGAGTTCCGCCAGAGTCCCTCCCAGCAAAGTTTCGAGTTGCTCCAGTCGAGCCGGCGACAAGCCGGTCTTCCATCGGCACACCGGACTGAACTCCCCATCCTTCACTTCCTCAAGGAATGAGCTGTTGGGTTTACTCACCGAACCGATCCCCACACGCTCGATCGAGTCATAGTCCAGTTCTTGCCCGACAAAGCCGCCCACTTCTCGAAGAATCTTCTGGGGCGTAAGCACGAGATCTTCGTAGCGCACCTCGAGATAGTCCGCGCCCAGCTCGCCGCCGTCCCTGCGCCCCTTTCGCACCATCCAGTCCCAATACAGCGCTGCCACCTCAAGCGTCTTGTGACGATCCCACAGAAACGGACGGATCCAGGCCTGTTTCTCCAGCGATAACGCCACATCCCGGCCGTCGCGAATGATGTGGATGATCAGCGCGTCGGGAATCGTCCGTTTAATGCGATCCAGATAGAGCAGATGTTCGGGCGTGCAGTCCGCCCACCGTTCCACGCCCTGACGCCGTGCCATCGCTTCCATGACGATGCGCAGAAAGTCTCCGCCATTGCGGCACTTCGCCATGACCTCTTCGCTGATTTCGTTCCACTCCAGGCCGGTGCGCCGAAACAGTTCCGTATCCCGCCAGGCGGCCAGCAGCCTGCGCCGGTTTGCCGCCTGACTTAATCCGCCGAAGCGCGGCTCGAGCAGGTTAAACACATGTGACTCCGCGCGGTAAACCGCAAAATTTCCCGCCGACAGCAACATGTGATAGAGCAACGTGGTCCCGGAACGCGGACACCCGAGTACGAACACAGGCGCCTTGCTTCTTGCGCTGCCTTTCGGCGCCAGCTCCGTGCTCAGTTCTGCATGCTGCATGTTTGGCGTTTGCAGACTCATGTTTGGCGTCTACAGATCATGCTTGGCGTTTACAGACTAAAGACTAAGGCGTTGACTGGCTTCGATTCCGTGCCCGGGATCAGGTTGAGGGATCATCTTGGGCGCGGGTGCAATCGGGCTCTCCTTGAATGCCAGTCGCGGAGGCGTTCGATGCCCAGCCTCGCCCTCCAGATAATTTCGGTGCCACCACTCCAGGATCAGCATCTTCCACAGCACTCCGGAACGATTGCGCCGCCCGCGCACATGCTCGTCCACCAACCCCCGCACCGCGTCTGGCCGGAAATATCCGCGCTGCAGCGTACGCGGTTCGGTCAGGATCGCGAGAAACTTGTGTTTCAACTCGCCCCTAAGCCATTGTTCAAGAGGCAACTGAAAGCCTTGTTTCGGACGGTGCAGCAGCTCCCGCGGAATCTTCAATCGCTCGGCCAGCCGCTTCAGCAAGTACTTGGGCAGGTGTTTAGATTGTGAAGCGCGAAACTTCCACTCGACTGGCAGCGACGCCGCCCATTCCACGAATTCGTGGTCGAGCATCGGCACTCTTACTTCCAACGACGTCGCCATGCTCATGCGATCCACTTTGGTCAGGATGTCGCCCGCGAGGTACGTCTTGGTATCCAGATACAACAACCGGCTTAGGTCATCGTTCGCCCCGGGCGCATGGTCGTAGTAGTTCTGAAAACCCTGCAAGGGATCGGGAAGCCGATCCGCGACCGCCAAGAACTCGTCGCTGAACACCGACCGTTCCCGGTCGCGAGCGGGCAGGAAGGTCACGCTGTCGAGGTACCGGTCGCGCCAGTTGAGCGACGCATTCCAGGCGAGGTTCCGGCCGTAGAATCCCGCGGGCAGCCGGGGATGAACCTGCTGCCGGTAGAACTTTCCCGCCCATGGCGGAATCCCGCCGAAGCCCTTGCGTTGCATCGCCAGTGCGTAGCGATCATACCCGGCGAACATTTCGTCGCCTCCGTCGCCGGAAAGCGCCACCGTCACTTTCTCGCGGGCCATGCGGCAGACAAAATACGTCGGCAGGATCGAAGAATCGCCGAACGGTTCCTCCAGCATGCTGGAAAGATAAGCAATCGTCTCTTCGATGTTGGGGTCCACGATCATCTCATGGTGCTCGGTGCCGAAACGTTCGGCCACGATGCGCGCGTACTGGGATTCGTTGAACCGGTCTTCAGCAAATCCGATGGAGAATGTCTTCACCGGACTCGAGCTGGCCCGCGCCATCAGCGCTACCACGATGGAAGAGTCCACGCCTCCGCTGAGCAACGCCCCCAGCGGCACCTCGCTCATCAGACGTATCCTGACCGCCTCGGCCAGCTTGCTCTCCAGGGCCTCCAGGCATTCTTCTTCCGACTTCGGCGGCTTGTTACCGTACGCGGGAACATCCCAGTAGCGGCGGATCGTCAAGTTTCCCCGCGAGTATTCCAGGAAATGCCCGGGCGGCAACTTCTGAATCTCAGAAAACGCGGTCAGGGGATCCGGGATATAACCGAAATAGAAATATTGAAGAAGCGCCTCGGGATTGGGTGTGACTAACTCCGGGGCTACGGCGCGAATGGCCTTGATCTCGGAACCGAACAGCAACCTGCCCTGATGCAGCGCGTAATGCACCGGCTTCTTGCCCAGGCGGTCGCGGGCCAGAAGAAAGGATTCGGTACGCTCATCCCAAATCGCGATGGCAAACATCCCTCGCAGTTTGCGGAAGCACTCAGCACCCAGTTCCTCATAGAGGTGAATGATCACCTCCGTGTCGCTGTGCGTGTAAAAGGAGTGACCGCGGCTTTCCAGTTCGGCGCGGAGTTCGGGGAAGTTGTAGATTTCGCCGTTGAAAACTGCCCAGACCGTGCGATCTTCGTTGTGAATGGGCTGTCGTCCGCCCGCTACATCAATAATGCTGAGCCGCCGCATACCCAAACCAACCGAGCCGCGAACGTAGAGCCCCTCATCGTCGGGCCCGCGATGCAGAATGGCCTGGCACATGCTGTGGACGTCGGAGGCCTCGACCACCTCGCCGCTTCGGCCAACGATTCCAGCTATCCCGCACACGATTCAGTCTCCCGGTCCGGCTCTGGTGAGTCCAAGCGCCGTGCGGCGCCCGGCTTACGGCCACGCACGGCGATCGGCACGTCCCCGACCGTCAGATCGCGCAGGCCACAACTCTCAAACCAGCGAAACACTTCCTCATAGGTATGCTTCGACTGATACCACGGCGAGTACCAGTCAAACGTATCCAGCACCCTCCACTCCGGGTCGGCATTAAATGACATAGGTATCAGATAGCGGATAACTCCACTCATCGGCCGGCCCACGAAAGGAATCTTGCGCAATATATGGTGGACGCCATAGAGAGGAATCGTTCCCTGACACAGCGTGTGCAGCACACGGGGAGACATGCGGCGGGTCAGTTTACGATAGACGTCGCTCATGCGGTACCAGGGGTTGTAGGCGCTGTAGAGCCACACCGAAAGAGTTCCGCCCGGCTTCAGGTAGCGCGCCAAACCCTTCACCGCTCTTTCGCAGTCCGGTGTGTGATGCAGAACGCCCAGGCTGTAGATATAGTCAAAGCTCTCCGGCGCAAACGGCAGACGAAGCGCGTCCGCCTGCAGGATGGCGGCATCTCGGTCGCGGAGGTTGGCCGCGGCGGCTTCCACCGCCTGACTTAGATCAATCCCCACCACCCGCGCGCCCCATCGTGTGGCCACTTCGGCATAGCGGCCCATGCCACAGCCCACGTCGAGGACCAGCTTGCCGGCCAAGTCCGCCGGTTCCAGCCGCGTTCTCAGGATGAAGTCCTTCTCCGAACGCCGGCTATTCTCATCATCCAGCTGAGTCTTGTTGTGCTTGAGCCACTGAAATCCGAAACTGCCGGTATAGAACTGCTGATCCACGAAGCGAGGCACTCCCTTGACCACTGGATAGCGTTTGGCACAGCTCACGCACACCAGTGCTTCGTGCTCTTGCCTCAGCTCGGACTGACATTCCAGGCAGCGCAGAATCGCCAGAACTTCTCTAGCGAGTCCCGGCCAGTTCTCGGTTTGTGTAGGACCCATTATGGATTTCCCTTAGCCAGTGATGCTTCTTCACAGGAGGTGGGCTCTGTGGCTGCGCCGTCGACTGGCTGGCAATCTTGTACAGCACGCAGATGTACCCCACAATAAAATATTCGAACAGGTTGTACTCGGTGGTGGCGAACATGGCTCCCACAATATAGGCAGCCATGCCCGCGCGCAGAGCGCTGTTCCACAGTCGCAGATCCGCATCTGCCAGGTATCCTGGCAGTTTCTGTGCTTTCTTGGTCTTGCGCAGCGACATGAACATGACGATCGCAAACAGGATCACCGCGGGTAAACCGGCCTCCGAACTCAGACCGGTGTAGGTGTTATGGGTGGGCTGCCAGGTTCCGCTGGCTGCGGGGAATCCTCCCGGTCCGACTCCAAAGATCGGATGGTGCACCGTGAGCGACAAGCTCTCCAACAGCAGTTGTTTGCGGGCCTCCAGCGATCCTTTGTCCTTCGAGCCCGCAATGTTTCCCTCAAAAATGCTGCGCACGCGAGTCATATAGCTCGGGGTCGCGAGCACCATGCCGATGCCCGCCACACCGACCACCAGAATCCCCACGAGCAACGCCGTCCGCTTGGCCTTCACGATGAATTCCCAGAAGCAGATCATGCAGGTGATCACCAGAGCGATCAATCCGCTGCGCGAATAGGTGGCAATCACCGCGTAAATCATGACCAGCATGCTGAAACTCCAAAACACCTTGTTCAGCGCTCCCTTGCCTGACAGCAGGAAAGCCAGGCACAGCGGAAAACTGATCACGATGTTGATGGCCAGGTCGTTCGGATTCTCCAAAATCCCCTTCTGAATGCCCATCAACCGGCCATCCTGCGTGTGGTGGACGATCACTGAGGCGATGGTGATCAGGGCGATCGTCGTGGCCTGGATTACCAGCAACTTCCGCAGTTCGTCAATCCTGCTCACCACCAGATAAATCAGAAAAGCGACAATGACCCCCTTTGAAAACCGGTTCACCACCATGTCGAAGGCGCCGCCGTGCCACTGCGCAAACACCATGGCCAACAGCATATGGAACAGCAGCAGAGCCAGGACCTTCAGTTCGGCCGGGAGCTTGGCGCGGTCCTTCGGTTGGGAGCCGAAGATCAGCGCAAACAGTGCGATTCCGCCCGTGATCTTTCCGATGGGAATGTAGGTGAGACCCGGAATGAAATCCTCGGGGCGCACGAAATAAACGTAGGAAAACAGCACCAGGGCCTTATACGCCAGCGATTTTCGGTTGGCTTTCGCCGCCCGCCAGGTTTTGGCCAGGGGACCAGGCCGGCTCTCCGCTGGGGTGGGAACCGCCGGCCTTATCGCGTCCATGCGACTTTTCTCCCGAATACGAAGTTGGCGAAGGCGACCGCCGCTGCGGTGTTTAAGACCACGAACGTCAAGGCCGTATCCCCCAGCCGCTTCAGCAGACCAATCTTCACCGGGGACAGTCCAAGCAGGGCCAGCGCGTAAAAGGAAAGCTGCGCAATCAGCAGAACGCGATACAGCATCTGCGGAAGGAACACGGCGGAACCCAGCATCGCCAGCAGAGCAAAGGGCACGGCCAGACGCAATAGCTTGTGACTGACGTATTCGAAGCGAATCGGATTGCTGGAACTCAACAGCCACGGCGCCAACTGCAGCAACTGATAGTTGCCGCTCAGCGTTCGCACTTTGCGCGAAAATTCGCGGCCCTGATCGACCGACGGACGATCCCAGGCCCGGGCCCGCCCATCGAACACCACGCGTTTGCCCTGGCGCACGACTTGCATTGGAATGTACACGTCGTCCAAAATCGTTCCTTCCGGCAGGGGTGTCACGAGTTCCCGCCGCACCGCATACAACGCTCCGGTTGCGCCCACCACCGAACCCGACGCCGACTCCAGTTCGCGGATTCGCTTCTCAATGCGCCAGTACAGACCCACGCCGTGCTCCTTCTCGCCGTGTGCCGGATCGCCCAGCATGAGCTCTCCGCTGACCGCTCCCACTTCCGGGTCCGCAAAATTTTCCACCAGCAAGCGTAGCGCCCCAGGCTCAACCTTCTGCCTCGCATCGGTGAAGAGCACGACCTCTCCCTGACACATTTCGAGGCCGTGATTCAGGCTCGAAGCCTTTCCCTCAGCCAGTTGGCTCAACACTGCGCTGAATCTCGAATCCCCCGCATGCTCCCGCAGAATAGCCTCCGTACGGTCGGTGGACCCGTCGGAAGCCACCACGATCTGGCGGAGTTCCCCGGGATAGTCCAGTTCGAATAGGTTCCGCAGTTTTTGCGGAAGCACCAACTCCTCGTTGCGCACCGCCAACAGAATGGAAACTGAAGGCTGATGCGGGCCCCGCCGGACCGGCCAGGGACCTACGCGCGCCCGCAGCCACAGCCAGGCGGCGTATCCGGCGTAGGTATAGGCGATCAGGGCCACCGCCGTCCAGAACACCCAAGTCATTACTCCTATTACAGTCACTGCGCGCCCCGGCCCAGCAGCACAATCTTGATGGTCTGGAACATGATCAGAAGGTCAAGGCCGAGCGAAGCGTTCTTGATATAGAACAAGTCGTACTGCAATTTCTCCCGCGCATCCTCCAGGGTGTTGCCGTACTTGTACTGCACCTGGGCCCAGCCGGTAATGCCGGGGCGCACCATGTGCCGCACTCCGTAATAAGGAATCTCTTTGCTCAGCCACTCGACAAATTCCGGCCGCTCCGGGCGCGGACCTACAAAGTGCATATCGCCCTTCAACACGCAAAACAACTGTGGAATCTCATCGAGCCGGGCGGAACGCAGGAACTTACCAACACGCGTGATGCGGGGATCGTCGTCGGTGGCCCAGGTCGCGCCCGTATCAGCTTCCGCGTCCTGCCGCATGGTGCGAAATTTGTAGCAGTAAAAAATCTTTCCCCGCCGGCCCACGCGCTGCTGATGATAGAGCGCCGGACCCGCCGAGCCCAGCTTTACCGCCAGCACAATGAATGGAAGCAAGGGCAACGCCAGCACCAGCCCAACCAACGCCACCGAGAAATTCAGAACCCGCCGCAGCACCCGGAAGAATGTGCTAAAGCGGAATCCCTCGGCAAAAATCAGCCAGCTTGGATTCAGGTTTTCGACCTCAATTTTTCCAGAGATTCTTTCCAGCCAGTTGGTCGCCTCTTCTACCTTTACGCCTCCCTGCCGCAGTTCCAGCAATTCGTCCACGGGTAGCGTCCCGCGCCGCTCGGGCATCGCCACAATGACCCGATGCACGCCGTTGCCCCGGGCCATCCCGAGCAGATGGTGGGCCACGCTGTCACGCGTCAGTTCGCCTTCAATGTTGCCCGTCCACCCCACCACTTCAATCCCCAGTTCGGAACGCTGGCGCAATCCATTCAATAATCGTTGCGCCCGTTCTCCGGTGCCCAGAACATAGACTCGCTCGCGGAAGTAGGGCCGCCGGACCAGCCAGAAGTACGCGCCCCGCCAGCCAAACAGCAGGAACGTCATGATGACCAGCCCCGCCAGCGCGGCGCCGTTCCCGGGTAAAAAACTGGGAAACAGGAAGCCCACTGCGGAGAGCGCCAACGCCACGATGCCCAGTACCAGCAACATCCGCACGATCTGATCCCAGCGCGCGCCCAAGCTCGCAGAATCGTAGAGATCAAACCCGTGGGAGAGCAGCAGAACGACCGCAGTCACCAGCAGAATCTTGAAGTAGCCGCCTTCCACATTGAGCAGAAGCCAGCTTCTTTCCTGGTTGCGCAGCATCGTGCCCAAGACAAAAGAGGACCAAATGATCAGAACTTCGACCCCCAACAGAACCAGCGTTCGCAGCGGGTAATACACCTTGAAGAGTCTGATCACGATTGCCCGTCCCTAAGCCTTTTTCCCGGTTCCGTTCTTCTCGTACGCCTCGTAGTAGTAACGCTCGTAGGGGGCCGCGTCCTCGCTGGTGCCGTTCAGCACGACGCCGATCAGTGCCTCGTCCGGAAACTCTTGGCGGGCCCGGCGCGCCATATCGAGGGGCGTGGAGTTGGAACGCACCACCATCAGCACTCCATCGCACGCCTTGGCCAGCACGCTCGAATCCGACACCGGCACCGCCGGGGGCGAGTCCACGATGATCCAGTCAAACGCCCCCTCCACACGCTGCAGCAGGAACTTCAGGCGGCCATTCGCCACCAACTCCGCCGGATTCTCGCAGCGGCTTCCACTGGGGATGAAGAAGAGGTTTTCCAACGGGCCCCGCTGCATAATCGAGTACTCGTCGTTCTGCCCGTGCAGGTAGTCGGAAAGCCCCGGACTCACCTCCGTTCCCAGCATCCGGTGCAACTGAGGCCCGCGCAGATCGGCATCGATCAGCAGCACCCGCCGCCCCTGTTGCCGCACCAGAACCTGGGCCAGATTCATCGCGGTGAACGACTTGCCTTCTTTGGGAAGGGCGCTGGTGATCAGCAGCTTGCGCAGCGGCATCTTTTCCCGAATGTGGTAAAGACGCGAGCGCAAAGTACGATACTCTTCGGTTCCCCGGGCGCTATCATCGCCGTTGGTGAACAGCACGACGCTGGAATCTGGTTTCCATTGCAGTTGCGGACAGTGCGCCATCAGGGTCTCAAGGCTGAACGGGCTCGGGAACACCGCGGGCGCCGCATGGATTGCGGCACTCACCGGTACCCCTGCGGATGTGGCATCCGGGGTATACACCGGCGGATCCGCCAGCGGAGCCCCCGTGTAGACCGGCGCGACGGCACCTCCCTGCGCGGCCGCCCGCTCTTGTTCGGCTCGCTTTAGCGCTTCATGAATCCGGCTCATAGTTTCCTTTCGTTGGGGATGTCTTTTTCTTCCAGTCGCAATCGATCGGCCAGGGTGGCCAGGGAACGCAAGGCTTCGACCAAGTCGAGTTTCCCTGCGCCCGCATTTTGCGGAGGCGTTACGGCCGTCGAGTGGAGGTCCGCCAGATCGAAATCTCGAGCCACCGCATCCACCACCGCCGGCACAATGATTTTTTGCTGGTCGACAAATGCGCCCACCAGGCAATGCTCGCACAACAGATTGATCACACGCGGAATGCCTCCGGCGTAGCGGTGAATCGCGACCAGCGCTTCCGGATCGAAAATCTGCTGCCCGTCCGAGCCCGCGATGCGCAGCCGCTGTTGCACGTACGCCTTGGTCTCATCGAGCGTCAGCGCATGGGTCTTGGCGCGCAGCGTCAACCGCTGCCGCAGTTGCCGCAGTTGCGGCTGTTTCAGCTTCTGCTCCAGCTCGGGCTGCCCCACCAGCACAATCTGCAGCAATTTCTCGGTAAAGGTTTCCAGGTTGGTGAGCAGGCGAATCTCTTCCATCACTTCGTCGGAAAGGTTCTGCGCCTCATCGACAATCAGTACCGCCGTCTCGCCTGCCCGGTAGCGGTCCAGCAGCCAGTTGTACAGCCGCAACAGGACTTGGCTTTTGGCCTTCGAGTCGCAGGGAATGCCGAAATCCGCCATCATGTAGTCCAGGAACTGCGGGGTATTCATCCGCGAATTGAAAATGAAGGCGGTCGCCACCTGCTGCAGACGCAACCACTCCATCAGCTTGTTGATCAGCGTGGTCTTACCCGTGCCCACTTCCCCGGTCAGCAACACAAAACCCTTGCGGCTCTGAATGCCGTAGGTCAGGCAGGCCAGCGCTTCCTCGGTGTGCCGCGTCAAGAACAAGTAACGCGGGTCCGGGTTGACGTTGAACGGATTGGCTCGCAGTCCGAAGAACTCTTTGTACATACGGTCCGCCTAGGCTCCTACCTTCTCCTCGGGTTTCTCCGGTTTCTTTCTCCAGAACCGGCCCCCGTCATGGTTGTGGTCGGGGTCCGCGCCCACCCAGGGAACAGCCACCAGCAGCGGCAATTCCAGAGCGGCCTCGGCATCGGCCTGGGTCCGAATCGACGTATCGCGGAATTCATTCCAGATCCCCAGGACCAGTCCCAGAACCAGGCCACAGCCCATACCGGCGGCGGCAAACAAAAGCCGGTTCGGAAAACTCGGTTCTGCGGGCACACTCGCTGCATTGAGCAGGTGCATGCGCTCGCCTTGCTGCTCCTGCTCCATCTTGAGCGCCAGATCCGACGTGCTCTTGTCCGCCAGCAGGTCCTGGTAGTTCTTCTGGGCGTTGTCGTAGTCGCGCGCCAGTTGCTTGTACTGTTCTTCCACCGCCGGGCTCAGCGCGACGTTGCGCTCGTAGCCCGCGATCTCCTGCTGTAGCCGCTTCTGGTCACGCGCCCCCGCCGTCAGCAGGTCGTCGTATTGGTGGATCTGCACCCGCAACTGCCGGATCTCCGGAGGCTCCGTGGCCGAGGCTTTCTGGCTGGAGGCATCGGCATTGGTCCCAGACGCATTGTCTTTGGCAGGATCGGCGGGCTGGTTCGACGCCTTATTGATCTCATCCAGCTTCTTCTTCATTCCCGCGATGTCGGCCTTCATCTTGATCACATCGGGATGATCTTCGGTGTAGCGTGCCTGCAGTTGCAGCAATTGCGACTGCAGTTCTTCAATTTGCTTCTGCAGCGTCACCGGATTAGTCGACGTCTGCAGCGATTTCCACGCCGCCAGTTGCTGCGCCAGCAGCGACTCAGTGTAGGCCTTGTCCTGTTGCGCCCGGTTCATGGTCTGGGTGTTGGACTCTAACTGCGAATTCAGGCCGCTCAGGATCTTGAGGTTGTTTTCCTCGTCGCCGGGAAGTTGTCCCGCGTACTGCTTCTTGAAGACCGCCAGCTTGGCGTCCATGTCATCCAGGTTGCGCTTGGCGTCTTCCAGACCCTTGCCCAGAAACGCCGTGGTCCCCTGCACCGCGCCTTCCCGCGACTTCAGATTCTCTTCGATCATCATGGAAGTGAGTTCCCCGCAGATCTGCTGCGCTTGCTGCGCATTCGAGGACGCATAGCTGACAATGAACCCAGGCGCGGTGTCCCCTGGCTTCTGGTGGACACTGGTCGGAGTGATGTCGGGTATAAAGTTGACGCTGGTATTGGCCTGGATCTCTTCAATTACCCCTTCCAAAGTCCGGTTGCCCCTGACCAACTGCAGCCTGTCGACCATCGGTTGCAGGACGGACTGGCTCAGAACCTCCCGCTCCAGGGTCTGGACGCGAGCATAAACATCGCCGGTATCCACCGGCTTCACCATGCTGGACGGCACCTTTTGGCTTTCCACCAGCACCTCGGATGTCGAGGTGTACTTAGGCGGGAAGGCATAGGAAACCAGCCAGCCGGACAGTGGCGCCAGCAGGGCGGGAATCAGGATCACTTTGGCACGCCGCCGCAGGATCGCCAGATAATCGTCGAAGTTCATCTCACGTTGGATCATCGCTCAGTATCCTGTTCTGGCCGCCCGTTGGTTTCCACGGCGGCCGGGAAATTCAGTCCAGCCGGATGGGCCGCGGAGTCCAATCCAACCCAAACGTGGCCACACTCCGGTTCGAAATCCGGCTGCAGGCGGGAAGCCCTCCGCAGTAGGAGTGGTCGAACGCCAGTTCGTTAAATTGATAGCTCAAGTAGCCGTGCAGGCTTCGCCCAAACGCGCGGTGCAGCCCCGCCCCTACAAAACCATACGAGTAAATGTCGGCTTCGGCTCCCGGACACGGCGGCAGCTTCGGGTTTTGCGTCGGCCCGGATAGGTTGCACGTCGTCAGTTCCGCCGGAGTCAGACTCTGCAGGCGGCTGTTGTGCGCGAAGCCGGAGTCCAGGAATGCGCTCCACACCCGCGTCAGCGGACGTTCCGCACTCAGACGTACGACGTTGGTTTCCGCTCCCGCAAACAATCCCGACCCGCTGCTCTCGAAGCGTACAAACGACAGACCCAGATTGGTTTTCGGAAACTTGTAGCGCAGCCGAGCCTGCCCTGCGACCCCGATTCTGTTATTGGGGATGGATCCGACCGGGTTCCCGCTCTGATCGACCGTACAGCCAGGAACTCCGAGCAAAGCATCCTCCAACGAGCAAGCCGATTCGATTCTGGTAAATTGCGGTCCCGCCCCGATCAGCAAATTCATCCGGCCCGAAATTTTGTGCCCATACATTCCCTGGATTACATTGGAATGAAAAGTCGCACCCAGAACGGTGAAGTTGAAGTCTTGATATCCGTAAACCAAGGCGATCTGGGTATGGGATGTAAGGATCCGGTCGTACCCTACTTGACCTGAAAGCTGCGAACTGCCGATAAACGCAGCCCCCGAGGTCTCGTTTCCCAAGAAGTGCGTGAAAGCGTATCCCCCGGCTGCCGTTAGGGCCGACTTGGGCGTGAGACTTACCTGAGCATCCGCGATGCTGATGTTCAAAATGCGCGGAGCAAGCCCAAAAGTTCCAAAGGAGCCGCTTTGAAAACCGGAAAAGGCCGTACCCCCCAAAGACCCGATCCCCAGCGAGCCCAGCGAACCATAGGACCCTCCAAAATTGCCTTCGGGCAGATAGCTGAAGGAGTCGCGCACCGCGAATTGTCCGCGCTTCCAGATGACCTTCTGTTCGAGATCCATTTGTTGCAGCGACTTGAGACCTTCACCCTTGGTGTCGTAGTACCCGACGCCCCCGACATAATCGAGAGCCAGGTCGTAGTGGCTCCATAATCGTTTGAGGGTCAGGGTTCCCAGCCCGCGGCTGACCGACTTAACCGACTGGCCGCCGAGCGTGGTGTTGATGTTGGAGTCGGCTGACTCGCTGAACGTCGCTCCCGGCTGCAGGTAGCTGATCGGCGCGGCGTGCGGCTCCAGCGACGGCGTGTCCAATCCGGAAAGCGGCGGATTCTCGCTGATCGGCGTCTGCGCGCCCTCCTGGCCGTAGGCGGGCACAGGCTCCTGCTGGCTGCTCTGCGGAGCAGCCTCGGTGGATGGCGTGGGCGTGGTACTGTCCTGGGCCCACGCTGCACTCAGCGCGCACGCCAACATTCCCAGCACCCAGATGCTCTGAAATTTGCTCATCACGTTCCTTTACGGAACCACCAGCGTGTCGCCCGGTTTCAGGACAATATTCTGCTCGGGGTGATCGCCTTTAATCACCGCCTTGTAATCGAATGGCAGCTTCACTTGTTTGCCGTTCTCGGTCCGCAGAAGATAGATTTTCTTCACATTGGCGAACTGGGTAAAGCCGGCCTGCGCCAGCGCCTGCAACATGGTCATGTGCGGCAGCAGGTTCATGGGCCCGGTGTGCGTGACTTCCCCGGTCACGAAGATGCGCCGGCTGTTCATCGCCGTCACCACCACCGTCACCCTTGGATCCGCAATATATTTTTTCAGTCGGGATGTGATCAACTCTTTCAGCAGCTCGGGAGTCATCCCGGCTGCCGGAATATCGTCTAGCAGCGGCATCGAGATTTTGCCATCGGGACGCACGGGCAACGTCTCCGACAGATCGGGCTCTTTCCACACCGAAATGTGCAGCGTGTCGTCGGCCCCAATCACATAATCCGGAGCATTCCACGAGCCCTGCGCGGCATCCGCGTCAGCGGGCTTGCTGTTCGGAACTGCGTCGGCGGCGGGCTTGTTCGGAGTTCCGTTGCTCTTGGCCAAATCGCTGGTCTGCGCCAGCATTTCCAACCCCAGCATTTCCAACCCCAGCATTTCCAACCCCAGCAGACCGATCCCCATCAACAGCGCGAACTTTATCGCCTTCTTCATACCTTCTCCGTGGAGCTCACGACGCTCCGTATCCTTCAAACCCAATT
>Ga0209517_10006602_pt1 | contig 14253 bp, 9 predicted proteins | sample PeaSoiMetSII2010_FD_187695 | JGI IMG/M metagenome (GOLD analysis project Ga0209517, IMG submission 187695) | Peat soil microbial communities from Weissenstadt, Germany - SII-2010 (SPAdes) (version 2) | ecosystem: Environmental > Terrestrial > Soil > Wetlands > Peat | place: Germany: Weissenstadt...
ACTAGTTAACGCGCTTCAAGGTAATCGAGACCTCTCATTCACACAATCTGCTCGCGCAGTTGGCGAGGCTTAGGCAGTCGTGTGCCCACCCTCCAGCCCGCTCGCGAGACCGAAACTGAGGGATTACAAAGGACCTTGATAAAAGCTTGACAACTTGTAACTAATGTGTTAGTCTCTGCAAAATTTTATTTGCAGAGAAGTTCTCATGGGATCTACCAAAAGCCGGGTGGCTGACCGTGTTGCCGGGAGTGTCCGTTGCTTCCATTTTAATGGGAGACATCAGAGCGCCCCCCACTCGCGATCGAGGGGTAATCAGTCCAGTATGATCCAGTACAGATAGCAGATTAATCAGTCTGGAGGTGCTCGTATGCAAAGCAAAATGGCAAGGTTTTTGCCCCCTTCTCTGCTCTTTTGCGTCGCGTTCCTCTGGCCGCATGCGCTGCTTCGAGCTCAGGCGCAGGGCTATAACAGTTCGTTGACTGGCATGGTGTCCGACAACACCGGTAGCACTGTGCCGGAAGCTAAGGTTACCTTGTCCAACCCCGATAAAGGATTAACCCGGACCTTTCCCACGGGGCCGGATGGCACGTACGTGTTCACACTGGTACCCCCGGGTACATATACCCTAACCGTGGAAAAGTCAGGATTCCAAACCTACGTCCAGTCGGGGATTGACTTGGCATCAGGTCAAGTGGCTACACAAAATGTGAGTTTGCAGGTGGGAGCTGTGACGCAGGAAATCACTGTGTCGGGTAATGCTGCCATGCTGAACACCACGGACGCGAACGTATCTCTTGATGTCTCAGCGCGACAAGTAACTGAACTTCCTCTCAACCAACGACACATTTTTTCCCTCATCTTGGTAAACCCTTTCGTCAACAATTCTTATGCGGTTCAGGCGCTTAACGGCCCCGGATCCCAAGGCATGGCCGACCAGGACATGTACTTTCTGACCGTCGGTGGTGGTCGCGTTGGGAGCACGGCCGCGATGGTGGATGGCGTCTGGGATGTCGGCCCTGACTGGGGCGGTTTCATGTATATTCCGTCCGTGGACAGCACGCAGGAACTAAAAGTGCAAACCAACAGCTTTAGCGCCCAGTATGGCTGGAGCACGGGCAATATATTAAGTGCTGTTACGAAGTCAGGGACACGGGATTTCCATGGGGTCGTTTACGAGTTCCTCCGTAATTACGATCTCGACTCCCAGAACTTCTTCGCCAATCTGGAGGGCTTGGCGAAGCCCGCTTTCAGGCGAAACCAATTTGGTACGTCGCTGGGTGGCCCCTTGTATATCCCTAAACTGTACGAGCAGCGAGACAAGACGTTCATTTTTGGCGACTACGAAGGCCTCCGCGCGTCGTCACCCATAACCGGAATCTTCACGGTACCGACGCCCGCTATGAAGACAGGTGACTTTTCGGGGCTGCTCGGGACTTCGTCCGTTGGCACTGACTGTCTGGGGAGGCCCGAGCTTAAGGGCCAGATCTACAACCCCTTTACCACCCGCCCGATCACGGTCGGTCAAGTCGATCCCACGTCAGGCCTGAACGCGACCTGCACTGGCTACATTCGTGATCCTTTCGCAGGAAACATGATCCCCTCTGGCATGTTGGATCCGACAGCCAAGATCGCGCAGCAATATTGGCCGACCCCAACCTCGGGTGGTATAGCGAACAACTACGCCTTTACAGGCCCTGCGCCGACGAACCAGGACCAGTATTCGATTCGGGTTGATCAGAACATCAGCGACAAGTCGCGGTTTTTTGCGCGCTGGGCGCAAAAGCGGGAATTCAAACAAGAGTATGCGGATACTTTCGGACCGAACGACCCGGGCGGAAGCGGAAACGTTGCTCTCGACAACCGCTGGCAGATGAATGCCGACTACACCAGGACGTTCACTCCGACACTGGTCGCGAGCGTAAATTTCGGTGTTGTCCGTTGGGCGGAGGGCAACGTCGTGCAGGGGCACCCCTACAATATTGCCACCTTCGGACCTAACTTCGCGGCGCTTACTGCCTTCTCCAATCAGTTCCCTAACATCACTGTTGATGGAATAGCACCGCTGGCAACCGGCAGCGGGTATGGTTCCTACCCACGTAACGATGGAAGTTTCTCGGTGGATGTAACCAAGGTCCACGGGGCCCACAACATGATTATGGGATTTATGGAGGTCGTGCAGCAGGATCTGGGCGGCAGGCCCGACCAATCAAACTTCAATTTCCCGCAGGCCATGACCGAGGGAGCTGACCCGACCCAGGGTAACACCCAGACTGGATTCGGATTTGCTTCTCTCATGCTAGGTACCGGGAACAGCGGGGCGACCGGCGTCGCCAACTTTGGGGCTTTCGAGCGACGGATGTTCGGATGGTACTTCCAGGATAACTGGAGGGCCACTCGCAAACTCACCTTAAACCTAGGCATCCGCTACGACTTCCAGCCTGGGCCCACGGAGCGCCATGATGGGACGCAATGGTTCAACTTCACAGCTTCAAACCCCGTCAGTCAAAATGTGGGTTTCACCGTTCCGGGCGAGCTCGTTTTCGTGGGCCCTCCGGGAGGAAGGGGGGTTTATGCCGGGCAGAAAACGAACGTAAGTCCGCGCATCGGCGTAGCCTATCAGATTAGCAATAAGCTGGCCATGCGGATGGGTTTTGGCAATTTTTATGCTCAGGCCTACGAGCTTAGCCCGCCGAACGATGGTTTTAGCCAGAATACCCCCTATGAGGGCACCGTGGATGGCATTACCCCGAAGGCCCTGTTTAGTAACCCCTTTCCGAATGGTGTGACCCCGCCTCCCGGCAGGTCCTTGGGAGGATTGCAAGACGTGGGCATCTCACCGACTGCCATTGAGCACTGGCGGGCGACACCTTACGTTACGGAGTGGATGTTCAGTCTGCAATACGAAATCGCCCACAATAGTATGTTCGACGTAACGTATCTTGGCAATCACGGCCTCAAGTTGCCCTTCTCCTCGGTCGAGCATAATCAGTTGCCAACGCAGGACCTGGCGATGGGCGATGCGTTGCTCAACCAGGTTCCCAACCCCTTTGCCCAATATATCGCCTCAAGCGGTTGTGGCCTCAACGAGCCCACGGTGACCGCAGGCCAATTGCTGAGGCCGTACCCCGAGTATTGTGGGGTTGAGGACAGCCAGATGCCCGGCGCGTTTTCCACTTACAACGCCATGGCGGTGACCTTTACCCATCGCTGGAGTCAGGGAGTAATGTTTGTAGCCTCCTACGCTCTCTCCAAATACATCACCAACAGCGACGGGCAGGTCGCTTGGGCGGCAACGAACAACGATTACATACGCAACAACTATGATTACTACGCTGAAAAGTCGTTGAGTGGCAGCGACATTCCGCAAAGCCTGGTTATGAACTACATCTACCAACTGCCCGTCGGTCGTGGCAGGCATTTCGCCTCGGGTATGAATCGGGCTGCCGACGCAGTACTTGGCGGCTGGCAGGTGTCCGGGATCACCACGTTCAAGTCGGGCTTCCCACTGTGCATTACCGATGATACTAATAACACGAACTCGTTTGGCGGTGGCCAGCGCCCAAACCTGGTCGGTAAACCGCACCTCGCGAACCCGTCGATTTATGAGTGGTTCAACGTGAACGCCTTTGGGCAGCCAGCTCCTTTCACGTTCGGGAATGTGCCCCGCGAGATGCCCAATCTTCGAGCGCCCCATCTGAACAATTGGGATATAGGAATCGAGAAGTGGTGGCGGTGGAAGGAAAGCCTGCGCGTCCAGTTGCGTGGCGAGATGTTTGATGCATTCAACCACACCAACTTCTACCACCCAGACCAAAACCTCGGAGATCCCGCGTTTGGTACGATCACGCAATCGCTCTTCTCGCGGGACGTGCAGTTCGCCCTGAAAGTCTACTGGTAGGCAGGGACGAGTTGCCATGCGCTATGAAGCATCCCTGGAGGGCCCGGCGGGGTTCCCCAGGGATGCTGGTTTCTCTTCCGCATCGAGAGTCGAGCGCATAGAATCGTCTGGTCCGGAGGTACTTGGATGAGACCCGAGAGCGTCTCGCCGCCCCGTTTCGTATACTAGGAGGCTCGAAGCACAACTTAGCATGAAGTGCCTTAGAAGGTTCGGCGTGCGGACATACACGACAGCGTTTCTCCTGCTTTTTCTCTTGGGGTCTTCGGTCAGTGCTACTTTTCTTGCCCAAACTCTAGCCGATTCTCAGGAAACCCGGGAAGACCTCTACACACGCGCGCAGGAAGCCCAACGTCGCGGTGATTTCCGCGCCGCTGCAGAACTCTACCAAGCCGTCTTGAACCGCGATCCCCGGTTGGCGGAAGTTCGCGCCAATCTCGGGTTGATGCACCACATGCTGGGTGAATATCCTGCGGCGATCAGCGACTTCCGGGCGGCGCTGCGCGACAAGCCGTCGCTCTTTGTCCCTAACCTATTTCTGGGCTTGGATTCATTGCAGGTGCAAAAGCCCCGCCAAGCCATTCCTTATCTCGAGCGGGCACACGAACTGAATCCTCGCGACGAACAAGCCGTTTTGGGTCTGGGCCGCGCTTACCGAGCGCTGGGCAACCTTTCCAAAGCCTGTGCATACTACGACCAGGCGGCGCGCCTCAACCCCGGCAACGTAGACGCTCACTTCAATCTGGGTATGACTTACATTGATCTCGAAAAGGACAGCGTCGAACGCCTGGCAAGATACCACTCGAACTCGCCTTACCTCCAGGCCTTGGCGGCGCACCTGTTTGCGCAGCAGGGGCGGTTCGGTGATGCCATCGTGAAATACCGAAAGGTCCTGGAATCGGGAGCCGCTCCCCCTTGCCTGCGCGCCGAACTCGGTTTCGCTCTGGTTCAGCAAGGCGACTCCCCGGCTGCCGAGCGCGAGTTTCGGGCCGAACTCGAGCACTCACCTCACTGTTTGATGGCCCGTCTCGGGCTCGCTCGCATCGCGGTGGGCGGTGGGAATATGACCATGGCGCTCGGCGAACTTTCCCGGCTATGGCAGATTGACCGCCACTTCCTTGCAGCACATGTACCGCAGCTCTGGGTGGGCCTTGATCCCGACAAGATTGCGGCCCTTGACACCACACTGCAGGCCACTGGCTCCGCCGACATCCCAGCCGGGCTCACAGAAGCACTGCGAGTGGCTCTGAACAGGTGGCGACGACAGCCCGTGGAGGCTTTCGCGGAGGACTCTGCGATTCCTCCTGATGGTGCTGTCCAACCACCAGGGCGCGCGACCGCAGTCGACGACGCCCGAAGGAAAGCCACCCAGTACTATTCGCAGGGGAGCGGCACTGACTGCCTGAAGACCCTGCAACCTTGGTTGCCCAGGCTCAGGCCACAGGGGTTATTGCTCCTTGCCGAGTGTGCATACGATTCTGGTGATTTTCGTACAAGCTTCGTGTCGAGCCAGCAACTTCTCAACGCCGACCCACAGAACGCTCTGGCGTGGTACTGGCGAATCAAGACCAGCGAAATCCTGGCCGTGAACGTTTTGGTTCAAGCCGGAGCAGCCGAGCCCAATTCGCCAAAAGTCCACGTTCTGCTCGGTGACGCCTATCGCGGCAGGCAGATGTTTAAGGAGGCGGAAGCAGAGTACCGGAAGGCGATTCAACTCGATCCCCGCGACTTGGCGGCGAATCTGGGGCTTGCCGCCACCCATCAGGAAGCACTCCAGCTGGATGAAGCCTTACCCGAGGTGAAAACAGCTCTTCAATTGGCCCCCCAGGACCCCGCCGCGAATTTCATTATGGCGAACGTCCTGGTTTCTCGCCGCGAATTCGGCCAGGCGGAGCCTTACGCCAAGATTGCGTTGCAGGGAGACCCTTCCAGTTTGCCGCACGTCCATGCCTTGCTGGGCAAGATTTACGCTTTTCAAGGCCACATCAGGGAGGCCATAGCAGAGCTGAAGCAGGCCCTTACGGACGATCCCGACGGCTCGCTCCACTACCAGATCGCCGGACTTTATCGACAGGTCGGAGACGAGAAAGCTGCGAACGAAGCCCTGAGGCAATCGGAGACTCTTCGGAAGGACCAAGAACATAGGGCGCAAACCACAATCCAAAGTGTCGAGTGACCAACCGCCAATTCCTGACCAAGCTCGAAGTTCACACGCATGCGGTCGCGTACGCGGCCTTCTCGCCCGACAGCCAACGCATCGTCATCGCCATCGAAGACAAGACGGCGCGCCTGTGGCGCGTGGCTATCAGGGCTGACGTATTCCACTTAGCGCATGGTCTGACGCGCCTCGGCGGCTACTGGTTAACCGGCGGGAGTGGGTTCAGCTTCCTTGTAGAGCGCGGCCCCGGCGATGGCACCTACGACGAGTTCGACGATCATGCCGAGCGTGGAGTAGAGCATCAGGCGCGGGCTGTAGAGGCCGGTCACCGCATTCATCATGTTCGGCAGCAGGCCAGCAAAGGCCCATGCAACCAGGCCGGCATAGACCGCGGGCCGCACACCAGCGCCGAAGCGCGGTCGGATGGCGGCGTAAACCCAGACGAGCAGGATCCCGCCAATGCTGTAGGTCAGGAACAGGCAGAAGAGGAAAGCTCCGGAGAAGGCGTTCGGCCGGTTGAGCGACTTTATGGCGTCTTCCCACAGTTGGCCCATCAAAACCCCGTTCAGAAACCAATCGATAAAACCCGCGATGATCCCGCCAACGATCCCGCCAAGGATCACGCGGCCGTAATTGATCTTGCCCATTTTGTTCCTCCTTGGGGATGCGATTGCGGGAGTATACGCCTGCCGCAAAGTGAGACGCAACTCTTTTGTAAGTCGGCAGCAGGGGTGTTATTTAAGCAAGTATTCGAGTTTTGGGGCGCCTGCGAGTATTTCAACCGTGAATCGCCGGATGATGGTAGTTGAGGAAGAAGGACAGGTTGAGGACGAGTAACGCGCAACCCGGAAGTTGGACCCGCCGGCGCAGACGAATCGTCAAGACCGGAAAACGATAGCTGGCGAGAACAGCCCTTCCCACCAGTAACTATCCAAACTCCCGAGATACGGGGTTCGCGTCAGCTTCAGAGACAGACGCCCTCCAGCCATACTGTACTCGCGGCTTCGGAGGCCGCCTGTATGGCGCGTCGGCAGAAGACAACGAAACGGCCAGGCCCCAAAACGGTGCTTGGGCTCCCCGACCTGGAACAATCGAAAAACGCGGTGCTGAACTCGCTCACGGCGGAAAGTTCTCAGGAATCGTACGGCCACGCAATCGATGAATTCATCGGCTGGTACTGCTCGGAGCCGCGGCTGGCGTTCAATCGAACAGTGGTCCTACGATACCGCTTCTTCTTGGAGCAGAGAAACCTCGCGCCTGCCACCATCAACGTTCGCTTGGCCGCCGTGCGGAGGCTCGCCTACGAGGCTTCCGACACCGGCCTACTCAGTCCCGACCTGGCGGCCGGCATCCGGCGCGTGCTGCTCGGCCACGCATCGGTTCAGACGACCGATCTACCTACGCTGCAAGCAGAAGTTTCGTCGCGCGGTCAACGACAAACTCCGTGTGGAGGAATCCTGACGGCCCGCCGCTCCCAGAAGCGGACTTCCTGGCCCCTTCATGCTACTTCGCTCGCGTGGGCGTGATACGGCCAAGTGAATAATTCCAGTTAGCGCGAAATGCGACAATCGCTTATGCGTCCGGCTCACAGGACAAGAAGACTCAGGCGCAGACCAACTCCTTCGAAGACCTTCGACTCAATTTCAAACGATCCACGCTTCAGTTGAAACGCCGTATCGCGGGAAGTCGGTTATCGCGCCGTCGCCGCCTCCAGCGCGAGATACCGCTCGCGATCACCTTCGGGTTCAGCTTGGGACTTCACGTCGATGCGCATAACCTGGTAACGATGATCGGCGCGATAGGCCGGCCAGTTCGGCAGACCCGAGCCGTTCGCGTTGAACGTCTTGATGAAATTCACGAAGTAGGCTTGCATCGTCTTGGATACTTCGTAGTCGGCGGGCTCCCAGGTGTAGCGCTTGTCGAGATCCAGGTTGCCCATGGCGTATTGGATCTCGGCCGAATGCACCGCACCGCGAGGCGGCGCGGTTTGCTGCTCGCCGGCCCCGCTGTCGCCATTGCCGCCCCTGCCGGCCGCAGGCGCAGCGGGCAAGGACTCACCCGGCATACCGAGATAAGCCGGTCGGGGACGGGCATAGAGGTAACGGTACACCGGTTTGCCGCCGGTCTTCATCTGGAGTTCAGCCCACTTCCAGGTGCCATACGAGATGAAGCGAGCGCTGGCCAGGTGGGTGGCGGCTTCGTAAACCTCATCCATGGTGCTGGCGGCGTAGGCCTTCAGCACCGGCTCGGCCTTATCCCCATAGAACTTCGTAATGGCGTTCGCCAGCGTTTCCGGCGTAGGGTCGCCACTGCCCAAAACGGAGCGTGCCGACTGCTCCTGGGTGTTCGACCCCTCGAGCAGCGGAACCTTAGCCTGCTCACCGGCTTCGAAGATCTCCGTCAAGGACTTCGAAAGAAAGTAGCCGTCCATCGCCGTGCTGAAGCGGACACCCTGGGCTTTGGCGGCGACGTCTTGAATCTGCTCCGCAGTCATGGCGCGAAGGGCTGCAAGCGTGTTGACGCCGGCGGCGGCAGCGAATTTGACGCCCTTCTGTTCGGCATCGGCAAGAGGTTGCGGTGGCAGGCTGGAGATGGCGGCGCCGCTCTCGCCGATGGCGGCGGCCATCAGGTTCTTGGAGAGCGGCGAAGCCATGAGCGCGCTGACGGAGATCGAACCCGCAGATTCGCCGGCGATGGTGACGTGCTTGAGGTCGCCGCCGAAGGCCGCGATGTTTCTCCGTACCCACTGGAGGGCGGCCACCTGGTCCAACAGACCGTAGTTGCCGGCGGAGTTGTGCGGGGACTCCTTCGTCAGCTCGGGATGGACGAAGAAGCCGAAGATGTTGGTGCGGTAGTTGACTGATACCGCGACCATGCCGCGGCGGGCCATGCTCTCACCGTCGTAGCGCGGCTCCGAGCCGTCGCCGTTCTGGAAGCCACCGCCGAAAATGTAAACGAGAACCGGAAGTCTTTCATTACCCGATTTGGCGGAGGTCCAGACGTTGAGGTAGAGGCAATCCTCACTCATACCGTTGCTGCGGAACCAATAGTCGGCGCCGGGTGAAGTGTGCTGCATGCACCGGGGACCGAACTGGTCGGCGTTGCGGGCGCCGGTCCAGTTCTTGACGGGTTGCGGCTCCCGCCAACGTAGGTCGCCGACAGGAGGCTGCGCGAATGGGATGCCCTTGAAGGTGCGCACACCATCTTTGGGCACGGAGGTGGATTCGAGGATGCCGTTCGAGGTCTTTACGCGGTCAGCTGCGATGGACGGCAATACCGCGGCGGTGTAGATAACGATGGCGGGGAAGAGAAAGCGCATACGAAGCCTCATCTGAGATTTCCGTCTTGGAATCCCAACAACTGAGTGTCGCCGATTGTGCCTCCGAGGTCAACGCAGTGGAACTGATTTCTTGGGGGTGCATCGCGCTGCTCTCGGATCGCCGACAATACCGGAGGAGGTTCGCCAATCCGGGGCGAATCCACACGAGCGAAAAGTCGCCATCTTGGACTTCTGCCAGCTCAGGGGATCCAGATACGGCGAATCGATGAGATCTCGAGCGACAAGGCCAGTCGATTGGTCGGTCATGAACTAGAAGGGGACTTCGCGGGAGTCAAGGGTTGCACTTCTACGTGGGGGCGTTACACGTCAAAGCGCCCGGAGTTGCGGGACGTACAACGATTACTAAACGCTTGCCGACAAGGGAGGAGTCAGCCGCGCACGGAAGGCATAAGTTAACTTGGCGCAGGGGCGATCTTTTCCTGTTGCTTTCCAAAAGGAAGTGCGCCAACCTTCCTGTTGGAAACCCAATGAGCGAGGCAAAGGAAAAGAAGGACGTTCTGCAAGGCACGCTGGCATTGATGGTGCTGAAGACCCTGGATGTGCTGGGACCGCTGCACGGCTACGGCATCGCCCGGCGCATCGAGCAAATCAGCGGGGACCTGCTGGCGGTGAATCAAGGCACTCTCTATCCGGTGCTGTTGAAGTTGGAGCAGGAGGGGTCAATCGCGTCGGAATGGGGTGCCTCGGAGAACAAGCGTAAGGCGCGATTCTACCGGCTGACACAAGTCGGGCGCAGGCAATTGCAAACCGAGAAACATGACTGGGACCAGACGGCCGCCATCATTGCCCGATTCTTTGCCGTGAGAGCGGAGGAACTGAAATGAAGACCCTTAGGCGATTTGTCAGACGGTTGACTTCGTGGACAAGAACGCACCGGGATGAAGAACGGTTACGAAGGGAAATTGAAGAACATCTGGCTTTTCAAATCGAGGACAACCTGCGCGCCGGTCTACCCCCGGACGAGGCGCGGCGCCAGGCGATGCTGAAGTTTGGAGGGATGGAAGCGATGAAGGAAGACTACCGGGACCGGCGAGGGCTGCCCGCCCTGGAGACCCTGTTGCAAGACACTCGTTATGCGCTGCGGCGCTTGCGAAACTCGCCCGCTTTCGCTGTGACCGTGCTCCTCACGCTGGCGCTTGGCATCGGCGCCACCACGTCGATCTTCACCTTGGTGCAGGCGGTCCTGTTGAAATCGCTCGCCGTGGCGAACCCGGCCGAATTGTACCGCCTGGGGACAGAAGCACGCTGCTGCTACTGGCCTGCATACAGTCAGGACAAAGAGTTTTCTATCGTCTCGTACGACCTATACAAGCACTTCAGGGACAACACCCAAGGTTTTGCTGAACTGGCTGCTTTCCAAGCGGGTGGAGCGTTATTCGGCGTACGGCGGTCCGGCGCGCAGGGGTCAGCCCAAAGTTTTCCGGGGGAATTCGTTTCGGGCAATTACTTCACCATGTTCGGCATCAAGGCGTATGCCGGCCGGCTGCTGAATCCGAGCGACGATCGACCCGGCGCTCCGCCAGTCGCCGTCATGAGCTACCGTTTATGGCGCGAAAGGTATGGCGAAGATCCCTCGATCGTCGGCAGCGTCTTCAATTTCGACCAGAAGCCAGTGATCGTGGTGGGGATCGCTCCGCCGGCCTTCTTCGGCGACAAACTGAGCGCAATTCCGCGCGATTTCTTCCTGCCGCTCAACACTGAACCGATTGTGGAAGGCGATGACGATCTGAACCAACCGGAGTCGTGGTTGGACCTGATGGGTCGCATCCGGCCCGGCGCGAAGCCGGGCTCGATTGAGGCCCAGATGCGGGTGGAACTCAAGCAGTGGCTGCGCTCTCATTGGGGCGATATGAGCGCTAACGATCGCGCGAGATTTCCGGAGCAGACCCTTTTCCTGCGTCCCGGAGGCGCGGGCATCAGCAGCATGCGCGACCAATATGAGCACTGGCTTTACATCCTGATGATGGTCTCCGGATTTGTTCTGCTCATCGTCTGCGCGAACGTCGCGAATCTCATGCTTGTTCGCGGTATGGAGCGGCGGCGGCAAATCTCGTTAAGCATGGCGCTGGGGGCGCGGGCAGGGCGGCTCGTGAGGCAGGCGCTCACGGAGAGTATCCTGCTCGGAATCGGCGGAGGCGCGGCAGGGCTCGCCATCGCATTTGCTGGCACGCGTCTCATTTTGGATCTGGCGTTCCCTCGCGTTCCAGGTCTCGGAGGCGTACCCATCAGCGCGTCGCCATCGCTGCCCGTGCTGGCCTTCGCTTTCAGCGTCTCGTTGTTAACGGGAATCGCCTTCGGGATCGGTCCGGCGTGGATGACCACGCGCGTGGATCCCATCGAGGCTCTTCGAGGCGCCGGCCGTTCTACCGCCCGCACGGGCTCGCTCCCGCGCAAGACGCTGGTGGTTCTACAAGCCGCCCTCTGCATGGTCCTGCTGACGGCCTCGGGGTTGCTGACCGCGGCTCTTCGCAATCTCGAGAATCAGAAATTCGGCTTCGCCCAGGACAGGCGCACGATCGTGAGTATCGATCCCCGGCTCGCCGGCTATCAACTGGGTCAACTCACGCTACTTTACAACCGCATCCACGATTCCCTATCGAGCATTTCTGGTGTATCGGCCGTGGCCGTTGCCATGTATTCGCCGTTAAACGGCAACAATTGGGGCGGCGGCGTGTGGGTATATGGGCATCCGGCCCCCGGCCCACGCGACGACAATTTCGCTTTCTGGGATCGGGTCACGCCGGGATTTTTTGACGCCGTTGGGAATCCCATCCTTAGGGGACGCGGCATCTCCGAGCGGGATACCATGAACTCGCAGCACGTGGCGGTCATCAATGAGGCCTTTGCGCGTAAGTTCTTCAAGAACGAAGATCCCATCGGAAGGTACTTCGGACGCCCCGGAGCATCTCCGGGATCGCATGATTACGAGGTTGTAGGCATCGCCCAGGACGCCCGCTATCTGGCTTTCGACTTCGACAAGCCGATCGGCGCGTTCTTCTTCCTGCCGGCGGCGCAGTACGACATCTTCAATAACGGACAAACGGAACCTGATCCAGGTTCGCATTTCCTCCATGACATAGTGGTAGTGACCGCGCCCGGAGCCAGCCTGTCACTCCCGCAAATACGCCAGGCCTTGGCCTCCGTGGATCCTCGACTGCCGATCTTTTCGATTGAAAGCCTGAAAGACCAAGTATCCGGCCAGTTCACGCAGCAGCGGCTGATTGCGCGGCTTACCTCGTTCTTTGGACTTCTCTCCCTCGCCCTGGCTTCGTTCGGCCTTTATGGAGTGACTGCCTACAACGCCGGACGCCGCACTACCGAAATCGGCGTGCGGCTGGCCCTCGGCGCGAGCCGGATGCAGGCGGCCGGGCTGATCGTTCGCGGCGCTCTTGTGCTGGTGGCGGCGGGTCTTGCGGCTGGTTTGCCGCTAACTTTGCTGGCAGGGCGGTTCCTCGGCAGCCAGCTTTACGGACTCAATCCTTACAATTCGGTGGTCATCATGACGGCGGTCCTGACACTTGGTCTTTCAGCGTTCATCGCAGCCTTGATTCCGGCGCGGCGCGCATCTTCGATCTCGCCGAGCCAGGCGTTGCGATCGGAGTAGGAGTCGGATGACGGGACACTCGGAGGGGTGTCCCGCGACCGGCTTGCAGGAAGGACTCTCCGGAGCGCCCTAGGCGATGGATCCTCCCTCACGGCGAAGGGTTTACCGATTCCGCGGAACTTGGCTGTGTCGCCAAACCGTAGAAGTGCCTCAAGGATTCAAATTCCCGAGATACGGGGTTCTGGGATGTCTGGACCTGCGCTCCTCTCCAGTTGGACGTATTACGGCCTAAGCGAACTTGGGTCGTCGTCGCCAAACCCCACCTTACAAAGAAGGTAAGCCGACCAAGGGACCAATGCTCGACTCGTCGAACGGGCGCTCTTCAAAGTCGAGTTCAATGGCGTGTGCGACAGCTTGATCGGGCCGACATTCTCTCCGAAAAAACGCGAAGCTCCCCGTCGTGGACATTGCACTCGAAAGACGAAAGCAGCGCCCGGCGTGTCGGGTAGCAGGGCGTTCACTGAAGTTTCCGCTGAGCGAGCTGGCTCTCACATCTGTCGACACGTGAAAAAAAGTTGGCACCCTGCGCCCTCTTGCAGGGCGAACCATCGGATCGCATCGCCAGTCTTTTGCGCGGCAATTCATCCCACCCAGGTTCTCACAATCGCCGACCCGCAAAAATATTTTTGGAGGCCGCCTACATCGCCGAAAAGCCCGCTCTGCTTAACCTCCCTCGTCTCGATTGACATGGATGGCGGACCCGATAGAGAACACCTAATTCTCGCGAGAACCTCCGAATACTTTTCACCCGGCGATGCCACATCAGCTCTCCGCCACGTCTTTATCAGCGGAAAGGGCGTGCGAGAATACGAATTATGGCGGCAAGCACGGGGCGAAAGAGAACCACGTGATAAATGACAGCCGGACCGAACGCCTCTGTCTCCCGCCTGTCTTTTCCTTCACACTTTTCTCCGACCTCATTTGACGCAAAAACAATCTCCGATTATTTTTCGCAACAGGCCGGCGTTGTTCGGCAGTTTTCGGAAACGGAACAACAGCAGGCGGGAAAGGAGGGTACCGATTCATGCGCATGAAGTGGGACAGGGCACTGAAAAAGCCGCTCGCGGCGGGCGCGATTTGCCTCGTGTTGGCTGCGCAGTATGTCCTGGCTCAAAACCTGGGTCAAAACCCACAATTCAACGTAGCTGTTCAAGGTCAAACGGGATCGCAACCGGAAGGTGCGTTCCTCAACTTCATCAACTGGGTAGGCAACGTGATCGCGCCCGTGGGCGCGGGCGGGGCGGTGCTGGGGGCCA
>Ga0209517_10006603_pt1 | contig 14252 bp, 9 predicted proteins | sample PeaSoiMetSII2010_FD_187695 | JGI IMG/M metagenome (GOLD analysis project Ga0209517, IMG submission 187695) | Peat soil microbial communities from Weissenstadt, Germany - SII-2010 (SPAdes) (version 2) | ecosystem: Environmental > Terrestrial > Soil > Wetlands > Peat | place: Germany: Weissenstadt...
CGATCTCCGTCGAACCCGCCAGTCCCACCTGCGCGCACAGCAGCGCATCTTCGCCAACTTGCGAACCGTGACCCACCTGCACAAGGTTGTCTACCTTAACGCCGCGTCCAATGCGGGTTTCGCCGACGCTGGCCCGGTCAATGCACGAGTTGGCCTGCACTTCCACATCGTCCCCGATCACCACCGGCCCGGGCTGCGGAATCTTGTGCCAGCGTCCCTCGGCAGTCTTGGCGAAGCCGAATCCGTCGCTGCCGATGACGACTCCGTTCTGCAACAGCACGTTGCTGCCAATGCGGCAGTTCTCCCGCACCACCGCGTGCGCGTGGGCGAAAAAGTTGCTGCCGATCTTCACCCCGCGATAAATCACCACGTGCGCCAGCAGCACCGCGTCGGCCCCGATCTCGACGTTTTCGCCGATTACCACGTAGGGCCCGATGTGCGCATTCGCCCCAATTCGTGCGCTGGCATCCACGACGGCGGTGGCGTGGACTCCCGGTGCATAGCGGATCGGTTGATGAAAAAGTTCGAGTGCCCGGGCAAACGTGAGATAAGGATCTTTCGCCCGCAGCATGGCCGCGGGAATTGCGGGGAAGTTCTCCCCGGCAATTACGGCGGAAGCCTTGGTAGTCCGCGCCGCCGCCGCGTACTTCGGATTGGAGACGAAGGTCATTTCCCCCGGCCCAGCCTGCTCAATCCCGTTGAGGCCGGTGATTTCCGTGTCGGGAGATCCATTTTCGAGACGCGCGTTGAGTGCGAAAGCAATGGCAGAAAGTTTCATGGCAATGGATGAAGTTGCGAGTAAATCGTACACCAGACGGCCGGAAGGGAAAGACGGAGAGGGCGGGACCGTCGAAGCGACGGGCCGCCCTCCGTCGAAATGCAGCAGGCTACTGCACGACCAGGGTGAAGCTGGTGTTGTGTGACAGTGTGCTGCTGGTCGCGGTCACCGTCACAGTGAAGCTGCCGGTTGGCGTGCCGGTTGTGACGTTGAAGTTGACGCTGTTCGACGCACCACCGCCCGGCGCCGGATTCGTCACTACCACAGGGAAGGTGCCCGTGGCGGCCAGATCGTTCGCCGTCAGGGAAATCGAAAGCTGCGTCGGGCTTGTGTAAGTGGCCGTTCGCGGGGAGGCATTATAAGTCGCCGTCGAGCTGCTCATGAAGTTCGACCCAGTGATGGTGAGCGTCTGCGACTGAGAACCCGCCGCCTGTTGGGTTGGAGACAGCGACGAGATCGACGGAACCGGGTTCGGCGGTGGTCCTCCTCCACCACCGCTCCCGCCGCCACAGCTGGGTAGGAGCATTAGCAAAGCAGCCATCATCAGGACGGGCAACGCACGCCGCCTGCGTCCCCACGCCGGAATACCGATCAGGCAGACGCCCAGCAGAGAAAGCAGCGACGTGGCCATCCACCCAGCTCCGTGGTTTTCGTTCGCCGCCCGCCTCCGGAATTGTCCAGATTGCCCAAGCGGCGTGGTGGTGATGGTCAGCGTGGTCGAGCCTGAGCCGCCCGGGACGGTCGCAGGACTGAAGCCGCAACTCGTCTCCGCCGGCAGCCCGGAGCAACTGAAGTTGCCGACCGCCCCGGTGAATCCGTTTAGAGCCGAAATGTTGATCGCTACCTGTTGTGACTGCCCCTGTGAAACCGTAACTGTGCCTGATGCCGGACCGAGCGAAAAGTCGGGCACGACGATGGTTGACGTTGTTGAGGAGATCGAACCAGGATAGTTCGTGTCGCCGCTGTATTGGGAATAAACCGACTCTGAAGCGGTGACCGGGAACGTAGCTACCACTTGGCAGGCATAATTTCCGCTGGGGTCGGTCGCGTTGGTGCATGCCGTGGGCCCAGACACGGATGCCCCAGTAGCCTGATTGACGAAGGTGACGGTTCCGGTCGGGTAAATGTTCTTGTTGGTCGTATCCACCAGAGTTGTCAGCGTGGCATTGCCTCCCGACACAACGGTTTGGCTCGCAGGGTTGAGCGACACCGTCGGCGTGGGATAGGTCAGAACGAGCTGGTTACCCGGGGAAGTGGACGCCGCGTAGTTCTGATCTCCGCTGTAGCTAGCCGTAATCGTGTAAGTCCCGGGCTGGGTAAAGAAGGTGCTCGTCGTCAAAGCGGCGTAAAGCGTCAGCGGCCCGTTGGTGCCGTATGTCGGAGTGCCTGGAATCGCTGTCCCGTTCGAATAGAACGTAACCGTCCCTGTAGGCACCGCGTCATATGCAGCGGCGTTCCCATCCCCAACCGAGGTGGTCATAGTGACCGGTTGGGTGAAATTGGTTGCCTGAACATAAGGCTGTTGCGCGCTGGTAGGTGCCTTGTTCACGATAACCGCCAACTGTCCAGAATTACTCTTGTAGTTGCTGTCGCCGCTGTATTGCGTGATCAAGGTATGGTTTCCGCCGGTGAGCGCGACTGGCTGGCTGGTCGTCTCCGCGTACCCCTCGCCGTTCAAAGGGAACGTCCCGCCGCTGCCGAATGCATTGCCGTTGTCCGTCACCGTGATGGTTCCGGTCGGACAGGCAACCTCTCCGAAAGGCGACGGAACGCAGGTCTCACCCTTGGAGTTCTCAACATCCATCCGCAGGTAGTACTGCGCGTCATAACTTACCGTTGTCCCCGTCCCCGCTGGCAACATCGTCGGCACAACCGTGCTGGGTTCCGCTGTGACCGTGACCAGTTGAGGTGTTGAATAACTGCCTCCGTAGGTGCCATCCCCGCTATAGTGCGCAATGACGTAGTTGGTCCCGCCGGGCAACAGGCTGGTTGCGGCCCCGGACGCGGTCGCGCCGTTGGTGAGAGTGAAACCGTCAATGCCCTGACCGATGGTTGTGCCGGTCTGATTGCTGACCAGCAGGGAAGCGGCGCCGGTGGCCGCAGTCGGGCTCACGTCAATGCTCACTGGAACGGCGGTTCCGTGCGTCACGTTCACGGCTTTTCCGCCGGTACCTAGAGTCAGCGCAGTGCTCGTCGCCGTGAATGTGGCTTTGCTCCAGTTGTCCACCAGATTGGCGGCATCCACCGACCCCAGGCCCGTCGCCAGGTCGTAGCCCGTGCCCGTGCTGTAGGCCATCTGTCCTGAGGATGAAAGCACGCCGTAAGCATCCCCAGCCGTTTTTGTGGTGCAGTTCGGAGTGTTCGTAAAGCAGGGCATCGCAATCGTCGAACTAGTAGGAACATCATGAAAGGCATTCGTTTGTTTCGTCGCCAGTTGGTACAACGCGAAGCCCGGAACGCCCTGAGGCACACCCATCTTCTGGTTCGCCAACGACATAATTCCGGCAAAAGCGGGAGAAGCTACGGAGGTGCCTCCGTAGCCCGCGAAGGCGTTGAGGCTGCAACCTCCGGTCTGATCCGACTGGCACACTATGTAGAAGCTGCCGGTCAAAACGCCGTTGCTGGCAAACAGAGAAACGTCGGGAAGATCGCGGCTGCTGTCGTTCGGCACGTTTGCTCCCGTCTGCCAGGAGGGCTTGGGGTATCTTTGTGTGCATGAGCCAATCACACCCTGCGTGTTGACCACACAATTGCTTGGCCCGCCGCTGCCTCCGGTAGAGTTCAGGAAAAACGGGTTCAGCTGCGCGTTGTTGCAGACTTGCTCCGCGGTGCTGCCGAGCCCCGCCGTCAACGCCCACGGATTGGTGCACGAATTATTCCATGCAACCTCTGGAATGTAGCCCTTGGCGGATTCCTCATTTGCGCCATTGCTCGGATTCCAGTAGGTGGCCTGGCTCTGGTATTGGTTGAAATCTGTTCCGCCCACGGCGGCATTGAACGGCGTCGAGGCAATTCCGTTGACGTTCAGACCATACTGCGCTGGCCCTCCCGGATTGTCGCAGCCCGCTGCACCGTTGTCGCCCGAGGAAACAAAAACGCTGATGCCCTGCGCCGCTGCCTGTTCCCACAGGGTGTAATAGAACTGATTCCCGGCCGTCCCCAGCCCGAGCTCGCACTCCCCGTAGCTCTCGCTCATCACTGGAGCGAGGTTGTTGTCGACGATATAGACCGCAGAGAGGTCAACGCCGTCCGCGGTTTCGGTGGATTGCGAGGTCACGAAATCAATGGTGGCCTGGGGCGCAACCGCGCCCGACCACTGCACATCTATGTCTGCCTCCCCTTCGTCGCCGTTAATTCCGGGATCGGGGCCGTTGAGGATGATGTTGAGCTTGTTTGTGGGGACCGTTAGACCAAACAGCGTCCAGAAAGTCGAGGGATCATTTGGATTGATATTGGTGCGGCCCACAATCGCGATCGTCTCCCCGGTGCCATTAATGGCCGGAGTTGCGTTCCACAGCGGCAACACATCGTAAATGGTCGCAAAGTCGTATGGAGAAACCGCGTAGCAAGTCTGCCCGCTGCCGCACGCAACCGTGTAATTCGGCCCCGGAACAGTTAGCGACTTCGTCCTTTCCGAGTATGTGCCTACAAAGCGATTCATCGCTTTCCGGGGAAAGTTGTGCAGCGAATCAATTCCTGCCACCGCCGGCGTCAAAGCCGTCGGAATCTGCGGGTCGCTGGCGTTGGCCCAGTGCTGTTCGCCGTTCACCAGGTACTTGTGAATGGTCGTGTGAAAGGCTTCCTGCACCTGGCTGGCTGAGCCGGAGAATTCCACCACGGTGCGGCCTTTGGTCGAGCCAACCTGAAATCCGTGCGACTGCAGCCACGCCGTAATGGTCTGCATGTCGGTGTCAGTCGGTCCAAACTGTTGCCCGACTTCCTCGGGAGTGAGCCACTTGTGATAGCTGGGCGAAGCCTTGTCTTGGTGATCGTCGAGCAGTTTGCGCAAGGCGAATTCCTGCTCGGAGCTGCGCTTCAATACCAGCAGCATCCGCTCCATGGGCAAACTCGCCGGGGCCGTGCCTAAATCGTACTCGGGCTTCGCCAGCGGATACGTATTGCCCGTCAACGTGGTGAGCTGCGTCTCATCTACCGCTTGCGTGATGAGCGGGTGCGGACCGATGGCCGTAGTCCCGGTCGCTTCCTGCCCCCGAGCTAATGGGCAGAGCAGCGTTGTCGAGAAAATGCACACCACAAAAATTGCGGCAATAAAGAAATAAGTGGAAAGGTAAAATTTCGGGAACACTCGCATGGCGAACACCCCTTGAGCAGGATGTACATCTTCCACGGAGAACGAAGCGGTTATGAGGAAGGGGAAGTGGCCCGTATGTCCTTTGGCGGGCTACAGCTCATAAACCCCAAGCTTGGCGTGGCATTCAAACGGTACATCAACTCCTGCGCCTTTTCAACGGCTTTAACGAGCGTTCACCGGTGCTGATCCCCCTGGTGCTGATCTACCACTCGATTTGCGCTCTGCTGGGGCCGCAACGATGCCCAGACTAAGCTGCTGCCCTGACGGATTGCCAACCGACAACTGGAGGCTATGGGAAGAGCATCTTGCTATGAGTACCTTCCAGTTTCTGCGTAAACGCAACGGATGTGATGTAGCGGAGTCAGTGGATTGATCCCGAGAAATCAGCCGACAAATGCTCTGCGTTCTCAGCGGTTTTCTCTCTGCGAGCTCTGCGATGAGAGCTCTCAACGCAGAGATCGCGAAGGATTCGCCGAGTCCGCAGAGAACGGTTGGGCGACTGAACACTAGGGTGGGACACGGCCAGGACTACTCTTCAAACATCGGAACCTGCCGCTGATCTTGAGCCGCAAGACGCCGCTGGCGGCGGGTGGCTCCAATCACCGCCAGCACTGTCAGTGACTCCAGCGCCGTACGCGGCACAAAGATCCGCTGCGTGTTCGAGCGCTGATCGGGCGGACTGACCAGAAATCCCTCGGGCAGGGCTTGCGCCAGGTCGGCGGGCATGAGTCCTTCGAGCACTTCGCTGTCCTTGAACCGCAGCCGCACCCACAGGCCCTCGGAACGGGGACGGGAAGTAAATGTCTTGCGCGTCAGAGACTCGGAGTCTCCGAACTCGCGCACAAAATACACGCCTTTAACCTCGCGCAGGTCAATGGAAATGACCGTGCCCGAGGTATTCAGCAGCTCAAGCTTGCCATCGTGGACAAACTGCTCCGGTGTCACGTAACCGGATACCGAGTCCCGGTCCATCTTGCGCACGATGACTTTCTTGTGTGTCGAAGGCATGAGAGACAGTGATCAGTGATCAGTGGTCAGAGGCCAGCAAAATCAACAACTTTCTCTTGCTGACCCCTGGCCACTGACCACTGGCCACTGGCCACTGGCCACTGGCCACTGTTCCTGATTCTCGCACTTTTCTGGAAGAAACTCGCGGAATCTGCCTTGGCAGTAGCCAAAATGTAAACGTTGTGTTATTTTCTTTATCTTACCGCTAAGATTACGCTTTGCCTAAGTACTTTATATCTAGTCACTTGCACTAAGTGACTGAGGGCCTGCATTGGGTGAGTGGGCAGAGCTGTGGAAATCTTGTGGAAAACTGAGCTGGTCCAGCCCGGCCTGAGGTCGCAGTCGCCAGTTACCCCAGCCGAACGACGGCCGGAAGGCCGCTTGAAAGCACATGGCTGATTACATTTACACGATGGAACTCCGGTTGACGCCGGACCAACTCAAGGGCGTCGGCTTGGTGCAAGACGTGGCCCGTGCAGCCGGCATGAATCTTTACCTGACCGGCGGCGCCATCCGCGACCTCATCAGCGGCTTTTCCATTCGCGACCTCGATTTTACCGTCCAGGGCAATCCCCTCAAGCTGCAAAAAGAGCTGGAAAAAGCGGGAGCGAAGATCGCGGCCCTCGAGGAGGACGTGCGCACGGTTTTCATCACGCTGCCGGGGAACGCCCGGGCCGAAATCAGCATGGCCCGCACCGAGCAGTATGAGAAGACGGGCAGGCCTCCAACGGTTGCCCCGGCCACCATCCACGAAGACCTGCGCCGGCGCGACTTCACGGTCAACGCCATGGCGCTGTCGCTCAATGAGGGTTCGCGCGGCCTGCTGCTCGATCCCTTCAATGGCACGGCTGACATTGAAGCCAAGGTGATTCGCATTCTGCATAACTATTCCTTCCTGGAGGATCCCTCGCGCCTTATCCGTGCCACGCGCTTCGCCGCCCGCTTTCACTGGCCGCTCGAAGAGCGCACGCAGGCCCGCTACGACGCGGCCAAGGAAGGCAAGTACAGCGACTACATTCTGCGCAGCGCCATCGGGCATGAGATCGCGGCCCTGGCGCACGAAGATGACCCCCTGCACGTGGTCAAGATGCTGGAGAAAGAAGGCTGGCTTGAGGTCTTGCACTCGCGCTGGACCAGCGCCAAGGTGGACTCGAACGGCCTCGGCCAGCTCATGAAAACGCGCCAGCAAATGGTGGATCTGGGATACGCCCCGGACGCCGGTCCCGCCGTGATGTATTTCCTGACCTCGCGCCTTTCCAACAACGACATCTCCGAGCTGCAGCGGTTGATTCCACGCAAGGACCTGGTCGAGGCCTGGCGCGACATTGAAGACCACGCCAAGGAACTAGCCAAGCGCCTGATGGGCAAGGAAGCTGCCACGCCCTCGCGAACGTGGGCACTGCTCTCCGCTGCCCGGCCGGAGATGGTGCTGTTTCTGGCCGTGACCGCCAGGCAGCAGTCGGTCGAGCAGAAGATCAAGAATTACCTGACCAAGTGGCGCCAGGTGCAACAGAGGATTCCGTTGCCGGAGATGACCGAGTTGCTGATCACGCCGCAGCTGCCGGCATATCCTAAGATTGCCCTCGACGTATTCATGCTGCTGCTCGATGGCAAGCTCCGCTCCCGCACCGAGACGCTGAAGTTCCTGAAGCCCTTCGCGCCGCCTCCGCCGCCTCCGCCGCCGGCGCCAAGACGCGGCCGCGGCCCCAAGGCAGCCGCCGAAGCTGCCGCTGCAGCCTCCGCCAAGCTAGGTGCAAAGCTAGCGAAAAAATCAAAGGTTGCGGCCGTGGCGGTCCCCGCCGTTCCGGCACCGAAGCCGGTGGCCAAACCGAAGCCGCCCGAGAAACCGAAGCCGCCCAAGAAACCGAAGCCGGCAAAAACGCACAAGCCTGCCAAGTCCACGCACAAGTCTGCGAAGAAGGTCGCCCGCAAACCTACCGCGAAGAAAGCCAAGGGAAAGAGGCGCCGGTAGAAGCGAAGCCCGGCAGCAGGCAACAAATCATGTGGGGACAGCCGCCCTCGGCTGTCCGGTCGAGCGAAGCTCGACAGGCTCGTCCTCCGGAGCCAAACTCCCAGACGCAGGCAACCTTTCCTGCCCGCCAGGCTTATAATCTGAATGTGGCTGTATGCGTCGCCTGGTAACCATCACGGCGTTCGCGCTCTCCCTGGCCGTACCCTTGTGGGCACAGCATGGCGGTGGTCACGTCGGCGGAGGAGGAGGTCACGCTAGTTTTGGAGGTGGCCACGGCGGTGGCTTCGGCGGAGGTCATGTCGGCTCCGGCGGAGGCCATGTCGGGATTAGTCACGTCGTCGGCGGCCATTTCTCCGGCGGAATCCACTCCGGCCCGGGCCCTTCTCGCGGCTACCCGCGCAACTTGTCCTCTCGTGCTGGCGTCTCTCGCGGCCCCTTCCTGCACGACCGCTTCCGCGGACCACACTTCGGCGGATCGCGCTTCCGCGGACCACGCTTTCGCAACTACGGATTTGCGAACAATTGCTATGGTTACAGATGCTGGGGATATGGCTATCCCTGGTGGGGCTCCTACGATCCCTGGTGGTGGGACTCCGACTCCTCCTATGACCAGGACTACGAGCAGGATCTGGCCAACGCGAATGACATGAACCAGCAAAGCCTCGAGGAGCAGCGGATGCTGCGCCAAGAGGAAGCTGACGGTGACCAGGATATCTACGTGCGCTCGGCCCCCACCCCCAGCGCCGGGACCAGTGCAGAACCTCAGGGCGCCTCGATTATGCCGGCTACCGTCCTGGTCTTCCGCGACCGGCACACCCGCGAGATTCAGAACTACGCCATCGTGGGCCAGACGCTCTGGAGCTTCGCCGCTCAGCACACGGAGAAGATTCCCCTGGCTGATCTCGACCTCACGGCCACGGTCAAGGCCAACGACGATCGCGGCCTCTCGTTCCGCCTTCCCTCCGCCAGCGAAGCCCAATAGATCATTTTCTCTGCGCCGGTGGTTCAGGGTCAGAGGAATGGGGAAGTCATGTCACTGACCCCTGACCTCTGACCAAAGACCCCGGAACCCGCGGAAGCAAGTTGCACATCCAATCCGGATGTTAGAATAGGAACTACTCAATATGCCCCTAAAAACACTCTTTCTGAATCCGCCTTCGTTTGAAAATTTCGACGGGGGCGCTGGTTCCCGTTGGCCTGCCACCCGCGAAATTGAGAGTTACTGGTATCCGGTATGGCTGGCTTATCCTGCGGGGATGCTGGAGGGCTCGCGTCTGCTCGACGCCCCGCCGCATCACGTTACAGGTGAACAGACCATCCAGATCGCCAAGAACTACGAGTTCGTCGTCCTGTTCACCTCAACCCCGGGCTTCCCGGGCGACATCCGCCTGGCTCGCGCCGTCAAGGACGCGAATCCCGGCGTCAAGATCGCCTTCGTTGGCCCGCACGTGACCGTTCTGCCGGAAAAATCCCTGCGCGATTGTCCCGCCATTGATTTCATCTGCCGCAAGGAATTCGACTACGCCGTCGTGGACTATGCCAAGGGGAAGCCGCTGGAAGAGATTCCGGGTATTTCATTCCTGAAAGACGGGCAGGTCGTGCACAATCCCGACGCGCCCCAGGTGCAGGATCTCGATGCTCTTCCCCATGTCACCGAAATCTACAAGCGCGACCTCGACGTTACCCGCTACAACGTGCCCTTCCTGCTGTATCCGTTTGTAGCCCTGTACACCACGCGAGGCTGTCCCGCGCAATGCACGTTCTGCCTGTGGCCGCAAACCCTCAGCGGACATCCCTGGCGCAAACGCTCCACCGATGACGTGGCTCGGGAAATGGCGCGGGCGAAGGAGCTGTGGCCGGATGTAAAGGAGTTCTTCTTCGACGACGACACCTTCAACATCCAGAAAGCCCGCACCATCGAGCTTTGCGCCAAGCTGAAGCCGCTCGGCCTGACTTGGTCCTGCACCTCGCGCGTTACCACCGACTTTGAGACGCTGAAGGCGATGAAGGAAGCCGGATGCCGCCTGCTCATCGTCGGCTACGAGTCCGGAGACCCGCAGATCCTGAAGAACATCAAGAAAGGCGCCACCGTGGAGCGCGCCCGCCAGTTCACCAAGGACTGCCACAAGCTCGGCCTCATCGTGCACGGCGATTTCATCCTCGGCCTGCCGGGCGAGACCCACGAAACCATCAACAACACCATCGCCTTTGCCAAGGAACTTGATGTCGAGACCATCCAAGTCTCGGTGGCCCATGCCTATCCCGGCACCGAACTTTACGACCATGTCGTGAAGAACGGATTCATGGTCGCCGGCAGCAAGATGGTGGACGAAGGCGGCCACCAGTTGGTTCACCTGCAGTATCCCGGGCTTCCCGCGGACGACATTCTGGCGGCCGTCCACCGCTTCTACGACGAGTATTATTTCCGCCCCAAGGCGGTATTTCGCATCCTGAGAAGGGCGGCGTTCGACGGCGGTGAACGCAAGCGCCTGTACAAAGAGGCCAAAATGTTCCTGAAGTTGCGCTCGGCACGGAACAAACTGGTCAAGCAGCACCATGAAGCTGCGGCCGCAGCGGAGCCCGCAAAAGCGTAGTAACGGCAGGTTTCAAGGTTTCAGAGTTTCAAGGTTTCAAAGACGCCAATGAATTCAAGGGCGAAAACCTTGAAACCTTGAAACTCTGAAACTTTAAACCTTAACCTTGAAACCTGAGCTTAAGTGACCTTTCGCAAGTATCTTGTGCTGGCCGGAGTGACCGTCTTTGCCGCGGCTGGCGACTCCATGCTCTCCTACGGGATGAAGCAGACCGGCAACATCTCGCTCCATCATCTGGGGAGCGTCATCGTCGCCGTCTTCAATCCATGGATCGCGGTGGGCATCGTTTTCCTGCTCGCCTTCTTCGCCGCCTACATGAATGCGCTTTCGTGGGCGGACCTCACCTATGTGTTGCCCGCCACGTCGCTGGGCTATGTGCTGCTGGCGTTGATCGCCAGATTCGCGTTGCACGAGCAAGTCAGCCTGCTGCGCTGGCTCGGGATCGCCCTGATCTCAGGAGGAGTCAGCTTCGTCGCCGGAGGCCCGGCGCTCACCTCGCACAAGCATGGGGAAAAGAGCCACACTCTGGAGCCCGAAGCCGCCAGAGTTACAGGAATAGTCAATTCCGGCGATTCGTACCAGGGCATGCCTTCAGGCGTGCCATACCCGACCGCAAAATCCGCGCCTTTAGGCGCCGACAGCTCAACGGATGAATAGCCGAGCCAAATCATGAAACACCTCTACACCTGGACTGCCATCCTGCTCGTGACCGTGACCTCCGTTGTGGGAGACATCCTGCTGGCCCGCGCTATGAAACAGGTCGGCGATGTGCATCAGCTCTGGCGCCAGGTTGGCGTCTGGGAGATTGTCGTCCGCGTGTTCACGAATCGAGACTTTTGCCTCGGCCTGGCTGCCATGGCCGCGGCTTTCTTTAGCCTGCTGTTCGCGCTCTCCTGGGGAGATGTCAGCCTGGTTGCGCCCGCCGCCTCATCCTTGACGTTTATCGGCACCGCTTTCGCCGCCAAGATCTTCCTCCACGAAAAAGTGGATCGCCGCCGCTGGATTGCCGCCCTCCTGGTGGCTGCCGGCGTGGCCCTGCTGGCGGGGTAGGCCGAGATTCAAGGCCATCCTCCCCGGTTATCATTCCGAGCCTTCCGAAGCCGCGAGAGGGGCGAGGACGAGCCGAGGAACCTGCTTTTTCCCTATCCCACCCCTTGCAACCGCGGCCTCGCCTGGGGCATACTGTCGCGCATCTGGGGGTGTTCCTATGCACAGAATGGCATCGCTTGTAGTCATCGCCTTGCTCTGCGTCAGCGCCGGGCACACTGCTGCGCCGGCTGCCGACTGGGCGATTAACGCAACCGCAATTGAGGCATGCAGCTGTCCACACTTCTGCATGTGCTATTTCAACGCTCATCCCGCCGCTCATCACGAGAATGGCAAAACCGAACACTTCTGCAAGTTTAACAATGCTTACAAAGTGAACAAGGGGCATTACGGCAGCACCGACCTCGCCGGCGCCAAGTTTTGGCTCACCGGCGACCTGGGGGGTGACTTCTCGCAGGGCCAGATGGAACGGGTGTTGGCCGTTTTTGACAAAAGCACGACGGCAGATCAACGCCAAGCTCTGGGTGACATCCTGGGCCACGTATTTCCGGTGAAGTGGAAGTCTTTCCAGACTGGAGAGGGTGACATTGACACCTGGACCTTCGACAAGGACCAGGCCCATGCCACGCTCAACGGTGGCAAGACCGCCGAGATCAAGCTGAAGCGTTTTCAAGGTATGACCGACGAACCCGCCGTTCTGAAGAACGTCAGATACTGGGGCACGCCGCGCAACGACGGCTTCGTCATGATGCCCAACGAACTGGAGACCTACAAAGAGGGACCCGATGCCTTTGAGTTCAAGGGAACCAACGGGTTCATGCTCACCTTCGACATGACCTCCAAGGACCTTGCGCCGCAAAAAGGCTCGAGTTACTGAAACATGAGTTACTGAAAGACGTCTCTAAAGAAAAACTCTGCCACTTGCCACACTATGCGCCGGAAGCTTCCGGCGCATTTCTTTTTTGCGCAGCTCGTGTTTCTGATCACTGACTCCTGCCGCACAAACAGAAGAGAATCCTGCAAGGAGAGAACTATGGCCGTCGAGAGAGCGTCGCTCGAAACGATTGAGGACTTCCTGGCTCAGAAACGCATTGCCATGGTCGGGGTCTCGCGGGAACCCAGAGATTTCAGCGTCATGTTGTTCGAGGAGCTTTGCCAGCGCGGCTATGACGTGGTTCCGGTGAATCCCAACGCATCCGAGGTGCTGGACCGGCGCTGCTTCGCTCGCGTGCAGGACATCCAGCCTCCCGTGGATGCCGCGCTGCTGATGACCTCGTCCGCTGTTAGTGACACCGTCGTCCGCGACTGCGCCGAAGCCGGCATACATCGGGTCTGGATTTACGGAACCGGCGGTCAAGGTGCGGTCAGCCCCGCCGCGGTCGAGTTCTGCTACGAGCATGACATTCAGGTAGTTCCGGGCGAGTGTCCGTATATGTTCCTACCGGCTGCGGGATTCCATCGCATTCATGGCCTCATCCAGAAGATTATCGGTCGCTATCCCCGTCCCGGGCTATGGGTGGTTGAGCAGGAACGTTGGGAAGACGAGAGCTGATTTCACAAATGGCTCTGGGCAGGGCATGCCGAGACGCCATCTCTCCACTTTCACGCAAAGATCCGCATGAACCCGGTCGCGGACAGGTCGGGACTTAAGAAGTGAGAATCCTTTCGTCCGGCGGCACGCGCCAGCGCTTCCGCCGCAAGATATCCGCTTCGGACCGCGCCTTCCATGGTGGCGGGCCAGCCGGTAGCAGTCCAGTCTCCACAAAGGAAAACGCGAGGCCAGTCCGTTGCCGCCGTGGGACGGTGAATGTCGATTCCCGGGCGCGGCGAATAGGTTGCGTTCACTTCTTTGATCACGGTGGACTTCACCAGATTTGCCGAGCGCGCTGCCGGGAAAAATTCGTGGACTTCGCTGAGGGCGAGGTCCACGATCTCGGAGCGCGATTTGTCAATCAGCGTCTTCGACGAACTCACCACCAGTTCGATGTAGCTCCCGCCCTCAGGGGCTGAAGCCCATATCCCGTCAGCCGCTCCGGCGGCACGACTGAAGTCGTACCCTTCCCGTTCGTTTGTCGTTCGCAGGCGCATGGGCTGCAGCCGCGATTTGTGGAACATCCACTGAATGGTGCGATCGAGCAGCACGGCGTGGTCCAGATCGGAAATCTGGCGATCGAACCACAGATGAATGCCGGTAATGGGCGAGTTCTCGAAGTGCGAAAGTCTTTCACGAATGCCCGCGCTCTCCGGTGCGGCGGGCAGGACACGGTCGAGCGCGTCGAAGGGCAGCGCGACCACAAGATAGTCAAACGCTTCCTCCTGATCTTTCTCCTGACTGGCCAGCCGCACTCGCACCCGGGAAGACTCGGCGGCGAATCCTTCGACCGGCCGCCGGAAATGCAGCACGCCGCCCCGCGCCCGCACGTAGTCTCCGGCGGCATTGTAAAGGTCGGTCAGCGGAACCGTGGGAACGCCCATTTGGCGCGCGGCAGGCGACATCATGGACACACGCACGACCTGTGCCGCTGCCGAAATGGAAATCAG
>Ga0209517_10006606_pt1 | contig 14244 bp, 11 predicted proteins | sample PeaSoiMetSII2010_FD_187695 | JGI IMG/M metagenome (GOLD analysis project Ga0209517, IMG submission 187695) | Peat soil microbial communities from Weissenstadt, Germany - SII-2010 (SPAdes) (version 2) | ecosystem: Environmental > Terrestrial > Soil > Wetlands > Peat | place: Germany...
TACGCTTAGCGCATCCAGGACCTTCTCTTTGGAGGCGGCGGAAGCCTGGTCCTGCGCCAGCGTGTCTCCATTCGCGCAATTGACGGCTTTCAAGCCCACGACATACTGATAGCCTAGGCTCACGATGGACCCTGCGATATAAGCTTTGGCGCCAGCCCGCTCGCAAAGTTCGCTAGCCATATCGGGGGTGATACGCTTGCCTTCCGGACGCCCCATCATGCGCGAAGTAGCGATCACCTTGTTTTCGGAGAGAACGTTGAGGAAGGGGGACTGGCTCAGGGAGATGCTGAGAGCCTGCTTGAGCGTGTCGTCGAAGACGGGGTTGAGGGTGGTGTTAAGGAAGTCGACTAGGAGCACGGTGTCTTTCTCGGTCAACCGCTCGGCGGGGCGAGAGCGACGATAGACGTTGTTTGCAATCAGTACGGCGACGATGAGAACTGCAACCACTACAGCAGCTTTCCCCAGGATGCTCCGTGCAGGCCCTGCCTCTGCCACGGGCGCCTCTGCCGTGTCAGCCTCTGCCACATCAGCGATGAACCGGTAGCCATACTTCGGCAGAGTTTCGATGTAGCGCGGCTCATCGGCACGATCCTCCAGCGCTTCGCGCAACTTCTTGACCGCGTGGTTCAGGCTGTCGTCGAACTCGACGAACGTGTCGGCCATCCATAAACGAGCGCGCAAGTCTTCGCGCGTAACGACTTCTCCGGGACGTTCGACCAGGGAGCGGAGCACTCCGAAAGCTTTGGGGGGGAGAGAGACTTTCTGGCCGTCTTTGTGGAGTTCGCCAGAGGTTAAGTCCAACTCGAAGTCGCGAAAACAAACTCGCTGCCGAGATGCGACAGGAACAGGCACAGGGCCGTCCTTCATTTCGACCGAAGTCTAGCACAAAGTTGTTGAAAAGACTGTGATTGCAGGCCGTGGGAGGATCTGTGATGTTTCTCCGCTGCGACCGCATTCAGGCAGATTTCATGCAATGTTCAGACGCTGTTCATTGTAAGGGTAGTAGGGACGTGAGATAGAGGGCAGGTAAGTCAACAAGTAGCCAAGGTTCGTTTGGGCAATAGCTTTCCCGAGAATCAGAACGTCATTTTCAGGAGTGACAGACGGCAGGCATTGACATCACGAATTCATGGTTCAATTCCAGCCCGATGAGCGTATGAGAAAGTTGCACTTCGCTCTTGTTCTTTTCGATTTCTGACCTCGATCTCTAGCTCGCAAAGAAAAAGGAGAGACACTATGCAACGTGCATATTTAATCGTCATGGCAGCAGTTGTTCTGGGCTTGGGACTGGCAGTATTGTCAGTGCCGAGTTTGTTGGCCAACGATAAGGACGAGAACACAATCAAAATGTTCGATCGCGATTCCGTGGTGTACGGAAGGACGTTTGGCGAGTGGGACGCGGAGTGGAACCAATGGTCATACTCCATCCCTGTAGCCCAGCACCCTCTCTTTGACAACGGAGATTGCAGCGTCGGTCAGTCGGGTCCGGTGTGGTTCCTAGGCGGGAAGTTCTGCGCCGTGGGTGCCACTTGCTCCTACAGCGTGGTTCGCAATTGCAGCGTTCCGTCGGGGAAAGCTATCTTTTTCCCCATCGCAGACTTCGAGGACTCCGCCTTAGAAGAGGCGGTGAACGTACACCCGAGCGATCCAACCTATCAACAGATTGGGACCTTGCGCTCGGTCACTTCATCCGTCGAAGGCGCAACCGACATTTTCTGTCAGATCGACGGAAGAAAAGTGAAGAACCTTGCTCAGAAATTCAGCGTCCAGTCCACCGCTTTTGGTTTTACGATCCCGGGCGACAACCTACTCAAGGCGGTATATGCGCTTCCCAACAACTTTGAAGCAGGCAGCTATTTCCCAGCAGTGGACGATGGCTACTACTTGATGCTTGCGCCGATGTCACCCGGGATGCACACCCTGCACTTTGGCGCTTCCTGGCTCGACGTTACTTATGACCTCACCATAGCGAAGTGAAGGGCCTTCGGCACAGGAAGGCATAACACTGCGATGGAACGGTGAATTCAAGGGCAGAGTTCGCGGCGTCCAGTAATCACGCTCTCGCTGCATTCTTAGCCTCAGCACCGGCTCCGGACGGCCCTCGCGATTGATGCCGACAGACTGGTCTGGAAGCTGATTCTGGATTGGATCGTCGCTCACCGGGGAGGTGAACGATTTGTTTTGACTATCGCGAATCTCCAGCAGCAGTTGTTGGAGGCTACATATGCCTGGATGCGATGTCCGAACACTCGACGCTCTAAGGTTTGAACTCAAACCATGCTGCGACGAAAATCGCGAGTCCATGCTGGACAACCTTCGCGGCCCCAACCACGCCCTTTTTGGACTACCGTGCGCTCGCTGCAGGGCGCACTACGACGCCGATCTAGACGCGTGTCCCATTTGCGGATGCAAAGAGAGGGTGTCCCCGACGCAGGGAAGTCCAGCGGTCCGTCCGCCTTGGGATTCCGTCCTGCTTAACCCAATGGACAGAGAGGTGACTTAAGAATGAAGACAATCATTCAGTCGGCCCTCGCTCTGTGTTTAACGCTGGCGGTTCGCGGCATTGAAGGCCAGAGTACCGCACCCAACTTCTGTCTAATCCACAAAGGAGATCATTGTGAGAAACATACTCAGCGTGCTGACTATGATTCTGTTTGTCCTTGCCTGTGCATTCGGACAGGAAACGCCCACCAAACCCAGCCGGGAAGATAATCATCATTTTGGGAAGGCCGAGTACCTTCAGGCCACTTCAACAGGACAGAAGAAGGCTGCGCCGCCTGTGAAGGGCACTCTGGTGTTTGACCCACAAAGAAGATACGTCGACTTTCTGCAGGACTCCGGCTCACCCGCGCTAAGCATCAACTTTGACGATATCAAGAGCATGACCTACGAGAAGGCATCGAAGCCTCGCATGGCCGAGGCGGTGCTGATCTCTCCGCTGTTTCTTTTGTCGAACTCAAAGAAGCACTACCTCACATTTGAGTACACAGATGACTCCGGACAGGGCAAGTACGCGATCATCCATTTGGATAAAAAAACGCGCGCGAAGCCGTAGCGTGCGCCGAAGCTCAAACGGGCAAGGAGGTGGAACAGATCGACGAAAAGTGACGGGAAATATTCCGTCTTACCGTTTGATATGAAAGGACAAATACCATGCGAAAACTGATGATTATTGCGCTGTTCTTGAGCTTACTCACTTTGCCCGCGGTGGCCCAGCCCCTAAGCGTCCGTGACGTTCCCAAGGCGGAGGTCTTCGGCGGCTATCAATACACTCACTTTGAGGGCGGCGTGGAGGCCAACGGGTGGAATGCGTCCGTGGCGGGTAACATCAGCCGGTGGTTCGGCGTCGCGGCTGATTTCAGCGGAGCGTACAAGTCCGGGGAGCACGTGCATACTTACATGTTCGGACCTGTGTTCTCGGCCCGCTCGGACAAGGTGACGCCTTTCGCCCATGCATTATTCGGCGGTGCGTCCGGTGGAGGCACGAACGCTTTTGCAATGGCATTCGGTGGCGGCGTTGACGTCAAAGTGGCTGACCGGGTCGCTTTCCGTGTGATCCAGGGCGATTGGCTGGTGTTCCGTTCGGAGGGCTACACCTCCAAGAAGAACGCCCGTGTCTCGACTGGCATCGTATTTCGCTTCTGACCAGGTGATTGGCTTCGAATGTTCTTAGATAGCGCGAGGCTAGGGCTATGTTGAGAAATAAGAGAACCTGGTTGTTCGTTTCCGATACCACTAAATGAGGAGCAAGCTATGATCCGAAAATTAGTATCCCTGTTCGTGGTTTTAGTCCTCCTAAGCGCTGGAGTGCAGACTGCAAGCGCCTGTGCACCTCGGCAACTGGATGTCATGACTCGAAATATGGATGCGGGCTCAGACTTCTGGTACGTGCTGACAGCGGACCCCAATGATCTTTCCGCAATCCTGGTCGCGATCACGCAAACCTATCAGGAGATGCTCAACAGCAACATTGCTCAGCGCGCCGACGGCATCGCCGCCGAAATTCAAAGGCATCATCCCGACATGGTCGCTCTGCAGGAAATTACAACCTTGAGTTCGGGACCGTACGGATCGACCGACTTGACGGTCGTGGTGAGTGGGTTGGACTCGCTAATGGCAGCGCTCAAAGCCCGTGGGCTGCATTACAAAGTGGTCGTGGTCCAGAAGAATGCCGACATCTCGCTGCCGGCATTTGACGCCACGTATCAGAACATGATCCAGGTCGGGCTCACGGACTACGATGCAGTTCTGGTGCGGACCGATCTTCCGGCAGCGGAACTTAAAGTGGTCAAACGGCAAGCGGATCACTTCAGCGCTGCCGCGACGCTGAATTTTACCGTTGCCGGCCAGTCGATCCCATTCCTGCGCGGATGGATCGCCGTGGATGTGAAGATACGCGGCAAGAATTATCGGTTTGTCACAACGCACCTCGAAACCTTCAGCCCCGATTATCAGGCGGCGCAGACCAACGAACTATTGAGCGGCCCGCTCGCCACGGATTTGCCGCTCATTCTGGCAGGCGATCTTAATTCTGACGCTCATGCACCCAGTTGGGAGAGCGGCCCGGCCTACGGGATCCTAACCAGCGCTGGGTTCATAGACGTTTGGAGCAACATCCATCCGAACAATGCAGGATTTACCTGGCCACTCTTTGTGGAGGATTCAGGAATTGGCCCGTCGGCGCCACAGAGGATTGACTTGATTCTGACTCATGGTAGTGGCACCACTCCGATGCGCATTGTGCGGACAGGTCTTAGTCCGCGGAATGGACTGTGGTCGTCCGACCATGCCGGAGTCGCTGCCGCTTTTAGGCTGCAGCCATGAAGCTGCGTAGGTCACTTTGTCTCTTGGGCGCGACTGCGTTCACGGTGGTCAGGAGCATGGCGGAGTGCGGTCTGATTGAGATAGTCATCATGCTTATCGCTATTCTCGCCCTCGGAGGCCTGGCTTCTTGCGGTGCGGGCGCAGGCGAAGGGACCGTCGTGCTGCCGCCATTTAATATGTACTGGTCTGTGGCTGTGGCCGACCTGAACGGTGATGGCAGACTCGACATTGTTGTGTCTTACTCGAAGATCGCAGGCCCGCCACCGCACCCGGGCGTAGTCGCAGTCTTTTTTCAGGATGCTGCCAGTCCCGGTAATTTTCTCCCCCCTGTGACCTATGACGTCGGGAACGATCCGGTCGCGCTCGCGATTAGCGATTTGAATGGTGACGGCAAACCAGACATCGTTACTGCCAACACAATCATGAACGCGGATGGTACGGGGTCAAGTAGCGTCTCGGTTCTTCTGCAAGATCCCGCCAATCCGGGTCAGTTTCTTTCGGCGGCGAGCTATTCAACAGGTTTCTCCCCGGTCGCTGTAGCCATTGGGGATTTGAACGGTGACGGAAGGCCCGATCTGGCAGTTGCGGACACGACGGGCATCTCACTCCTCATGCAAAATCCCGCTGCACCGGGAACATTCCTGGCGGCCACCACAATCAGTGTTGGAAATGGTGGGACATCGGCGGTCGCGATCGCTGACTTAGATGGAGACGGCAGAGCTGATTTGGTAGCGTCGACTTCTTCCGGGGTCAACGTTTATCTGCAGGACCCAACTTCGCCAGGAAGGTTTCTGAGCCCGATGATTTATAAGGCAGGCGAACAGCCTATCTTCATAGCGATCCAAGACCTCAACGGCGATGGTCGCCCCGATCTCGCTGTTGCCAATTATGGAACTCCCGACGACGGCTCGACTGCCAGCCTCTCGGTGCTGCTGCAGAGTACTTCGGGTGCCGGAGTCTTTCTGCCCGCAACCAACTACACTACTGGGATTCGTTCATCCGTCGTGGTCGCGGCTGACTTGAACGGAGATGGCAAGGCCGACATTGTTGTTGCAAACAGCGGCGACTTGAGCGGAAGCAGTGTCTCGGTATTCCTTCAGGATCCTCTCGCGCCGGGAAGATTTCCGCCGGCAACAAACTATGTGGGAAACAGCGTTGTCTCCTGGGTGGCTGTTGGCGACATGAACGGAGACAACAAGCCGGATTTAGTGATTGTTGCCAACGGAGTTGAGATTCGACCGCAAGACCCCGCTAACCCGGGCCAGTTCTTATCACCGGTTGTTATTGCCTCTGAATAGTCTGGCGATATGTGACGACGATAGTGCACAAGGGTGAGTTACATACGGGATTTGAGGCGAAGTTGCCGGTTGCCGGCACTCAGCTGTCAAGTCTCGAAAGGAGACTCCACCTATGAATGCTCACGTTGGACTGCACGTGCATGAACCCTTCCGAATGCGCATCGAAATGACTTGGCGTCGGCTTTTCGCTGCGAGTGCGATTCTGATTCTTGCAGGTATCGGAATCCTCACTGCGTGGAAGGCAGCACATCCCTTCGGTCTGGAGAGAGTCCTATTCGCACTCATGGTCACATGGGCCCCAGCGGCGGCATACGCATTTGGTTATTTTCGCGCTTTGCCGGAGGTGCTTGGGGCAGAGAGCGCGGCGCAGAGGAGTTCGCTATTGCAGCGGTGGTCGGACTTCGCCCGCCTGACGTCGGCAGTCGCGATAGTCATCACGTGGACGTGCTGGGTCGCAATTATCGTAAAGCACTTCCGCGGCATTGTGCTCCCATTGAAGCAAATGCCTTCGGTTGTGGATCTCTTCGTTCTCGGGACGTTGACCACTAGACCGGATCTATGCGTGATCGGCGCACTTCTCGCTGCTGCTCTCATGACAATGTGTGTGGTGGCAAGCGAGGAATACTTGGCTTGGACAATGGAGCAGATGGGTCCACGCCCTGCAACGGGTTGGCGGACCGCTGTGAGGCGGACCGTCGGGAAGTGCGGCACCTGGCTGGGCGCGCGCCTCCGTGCCAAACGGGCGTTGGTGTTGGGAAGTGGACTCCTGCTGTTTAGCCTAGTTGCACGGATGGATCTCTTTGAAGGCTATGGGTTGCAAGTGGTATCGGGACGTCAGAGTTGGCCGATGGCTGAATACACGCTAGTAGATCCGGCGCTTGCGATCCTGTCCCAGGTGGGTCGGTGGATGTATGTTGCAGCGCTCGGCATCGCGCTGCTGGGCTTGGCGGCGGTTGCGATGAGACGTCTGGGAGACCGCCTGCGCAGAAGCTATGCGCTCGTATTTCTCTCAACGGCGATCGCATTGTTCGCGACGTGCGACCTGACCCTGGGAGTGTCTCGTTTGGATTCGATGGTGCCGAGTGTGCTAAATTTTGCCGTACTCGGAATGATTTGGGTCCTGCCGATTGCGATTTGGGTATGGCGAGCGCAAGGCGACAGCGGACACTGGGATCGGACCCGGATTGCGGTAATGATTCTTTATATGCCGGTCGTGTTTGCAGGACTGGCGCTCGTTCCCCTCGCACTCATTCTGGTGCCCGCCTACGCGTTTTTCCTGCTTGGTTCGGTGCTCTTGGCATGGGGCTTCACGCAAAGCCGTCGGGAGGTGACGTAGGCGGTTCAGGGTCAGACATCTGTAGTTTGCCCGCTGGTTGACTCCGTCACGCTCCGTGGCCCGCGGGTTCGGTGAATGAAGCGTTGGAACGTTTGTGAAAGCTCAAGGTGAGATCGCATGAGTATCAGCCTTGGTTTGGATGTAGGAGCAGTCAGCGTGAAGCTGGCGGCCTTGGGTGCACCCGAAGACTATCCCGCGCTCGCCCAACTGGCTGAGGTCTCCTCGTCATTCTTTCTTCCGAAGCTGCCCAAAAGCAATGGGTTTTCTGACTGTTGCGTGGCACTTTCCACTTACCGCCGGCTACAGGGCAATCCGCGGGAAGCTGCCTCGGACCTGTTGCGAGAATTCTGCGAACTTGTACCAGAAGAAGCGATCGCGGGCATTCGCGTTACTGGGTCGGGTGGACGAACTGTGGCTCATGTCCTCAACGCCGAATTTGAAAACGAGTTTCGTGCGCTGGCTCGGAGCATGCACGCGTTTTACCCGCAGGTGCGAAGCGTGTTTGAGATGGGCGGGGAGACTTCGAAATATGTCCGCCTCAGCCCAACGGATGGCGCAGATCGTCTCGGTATTCTGGACTACCAATGCAGCACGGAGTGCGCTGCCGGGACGGGATCGTTTATTGATCAACAGGCTTCGCGACTGCTCTATGAGGTAGAGGATGTGGGCACGGCCGCCCGCGGTGCCAGTTGTGCTGCCCGGGTGGCGGGCCGCTGTTCGGTGTTTGCCAAGACGGACATGATCCACGCCCAGCAGAAGGGATACGCCACGGACCAGATACTGCGCGGGCTGTGCGAGGCGGTGGCACGAAATTTCAAGTCCAGCATCGTCAAGGGCCGGAAGGTAGTCTCACCCGTGGCATTTATCGGTGGAGTGGCGCTGAACGCTGGAGTGCGCGAAGCGCTCCGGGAAGCATTCAAGCTGCCGGAATCAGATTTTCTGGTTCCGGAAACGCACTGCTGGATGACTGCGCTGGGCGCGAGCATTCTCGCGATGGAAGGAAATGGCCACGGCACGTCGGGCACATTGTGCCGCGTGCGGGCGGGGACCGCAATCGCGGAAGAGTTTCCCACCAGCGAACCACTGACCCTCGACCACGTCACGTTGCTAAGAGATCGAGTGCCGCCCGTTCAACTACCAGATGTTGGAAGCTGCGTGGATGCCTACCTTGGCATTGACGTGGGTTCGGTCAGCACGAACCTGGTTGTGATTGACTCCAGCGGACACTTGTTGAAGGAGATTTACGTTCCCACCGCGGGCCGTCCGATCGAAGTCGTTTCTGCGGGGTTGCGTGAGATCAAGGCCGAACTGGGTGTACGAGTCCATATTCGCGGTGTAGGCACGACAGGGTCCGGGAGGGAACTGATTGGCGAGCTTACCGGAGCCGACACCATAAATGACGAGATCACCGCACACAAAACCGGCGCGATGCATGTGTGCCACCAACTGGGAATGCCGCTGGTCGACACGATTTTCGAGATTGGTGGGCAGGATTCGAAATTCATTCGTATCCGCGATGGTGTGGTCGTGGACTTCACCATGAATGAAGCTTGCGCCGCGGGGACTGGTTCGTTTCTGGAAGAGCAAGCCGAAAAGTTAGGAGTTGCGATCAAGGGCGAATTTGCGCAGCTGGCCCTATCTTCGCGAAACCCGATCCGGTTAGGCGAACGCTGCACCGTCTTTATGGCGCGGGATGTTAGCAGCTTGATGCTGAAGGGTGCGACCGTCGCCGACCTATGCGCTGGATTGGCCTGCTCGATCGTCTTGAACTATCTGAATCGCGTGGTGCGTGGACGCAACCTCGGCAACGTCATCTATTTCCAGGGCGGTACCGCCTATAACGATGCCGTTGCCGCCGCATTCTCGGTCATCCTGAAAAAACCGATCATTGTTCCCCCACATAACGGAGTAATCGGCGCAATTGGTGTGGCACTGATCGCCCGCGATCGCATGCGAGGCAGCGGTGAGACCAGCAGGTTCCGCAGCTTTGACCTGAACCAGGTGAATTGCACCAGTCGCGATTTTGTCTGCCGTGCCTGTTCCAACTACTGCGAGATGAAGGAGTTTCTCATTGACGGCGAGAAGAGCTACTGGGGAGACCAGTGCTCCGACAAATTTCGCAAGCGCTCACGCACCGATCGGCAGCCGGTGATTGAGGATCTCCTCTCCTGCCGGGACAAGTTACTGGAAGCGGCATTGGAGCCACCAAGAGCAGGACGGAAAACGGTCGGCACTCCCCGTGCCATGTTCTTCTACGATCGCTTCCCCTTCTGGTGCACCTACCTGCAGGAACTGGGATACAACGTGGTGATTTCGCCACCCACCGACGGGCATATTGCGACAGAAGGTGAAGAACTGGCAGTTGCAAAACCCTGTTTCCCGATCCAGGTGGCGCACGGGCATGTGCAAGCGCTGCTGAAGCAAGGGGTCGATTACATACTGTTGCCCAACGCCGTGGACGCGGAGACTCCGTTCATGCAGACAGAGTCGAAGCTGTGTCCGTGGAACCAGACCCTGCCGTTCGTGGTGCGTGCAGTAGAGAAGTTGGAAAAGGATCTGGGCGGCAAGTTGCTGTGCCCGACCATCCACTTCCGCCAAGGGCACCAGCATGTGCGCGAGGAACTGCGCATGCTGGCGAGCACGTTAGGGCGGAGCAAAGCAGCCAGTGATGCCGCTTTGGAGAATGCGTGGCGGGCGCAGGAGAAGTTTGGCAAGGCTGTGCGGAGGGCAGGCGATGCCACTTTGCAAGTGCTGAGCGCGACGCACGAGCCTGCGATTGTGCTGCTAGGCCGGCCCTACAACATCTACGACCGAACCGTGTGTTGCGACATTCCCCGTAAGCTGCGGACGCTCTACGGCATCAACGTGCTGCCTTTGGATTTTCTGCCGCTCGACGACGAAGATATCTCTCCCATCAACGACAACATGTACTGGTACTCCGGTCGGCTGATTCTGGCCGCTGCACAGTTCACCAGGCGCATGCCAGGCCTGCATCTGATTTACATTTCGAACTTTGAGTGCGGTCCGGACTCTTACCTGAAGTCTTTTCTCGACGACGCCTGCGGCAAGCCCAGCCTGGTGCTGCAGTTTGACGGACATTCGAACGACGCCGGGTACATCACCCGGTGTGAAGCTTATCTCGATAGCAAGGGGTTTTTGCGATGCAACTCCGCAAACATCGCTGCGTAACCCGGAAGGTTGACGCCGACCATCCACTGGCTGGGAAAACGGTCTACATCCCCGCCATGGCCGAGGGCAGCATCGAGGCGTTGTGCGCGGCTCTGCGCTGGATGGGCATTGCGGCCCGTCCCACACCGCCCTCGGATCCACGCACGCTTGAGTTAGGCGGCCAGCACACGAGCGGCGACGAATGCTTTCCCGCCAAAATTACGACCGGAGATTTCCTACAGATTGTCCAGCAGCCGGGTTTCGATGCCAGACGCACTGTTTTTTTCATGGGAACTACCGACGGGCCCTGCCGTTTCGGGCAGTATGCGCCTTTTTTGCGGAAGGTCCTGCGCGAACAGGGCTACGGTGATGTGGTGGTTCTCTCTCCGCACGGAGAACACGGCTACAGCGATTTCGAGGATTTTGATACCGCTTTCGTGCGGGCGGCCTGGCGGGCTGTGGTCGCAGCGGACATTCTGCGCAAATTCCTGTTGCAGACACGACCATACGAAACATTGCCGGGGACGGCCGACCGGGCTTTTCGCGAATCCCTTGAGGATTATTGCCAGACGCTCGAACACAGTTGTTCCGACTCTACCTGCCAGATGCGTTCGCTGACCGCATCGTTGTTACGCGCGAGAGCTCGCTTTCGCGCCGTACCCGCCCGCTTCGATGGCAGCCGGCCGCTGATCGGCATAGTAGGCGAGATCTTCTGTCGACTGAATAACTTCAGCAACCAGGATCTCGTGCGTCGCCTGGAAGCCGCGGGTGCCGAGTGCTGGATGGCGGACATCTCCGAGTGGATCGCCTACACGAACATGGAAGAGGTCCGCAATCTGCGCCTGGCCCGCCGGACGTACTCCTGGGAAATGATCAAGTCGAAGCTGCGTGCCCGAATCCAGCATTCCGACGAGCACACGCTGCGATCACTATTCGTCGAGGACTTCGGTGGCTACGAGGAACCGGAGATCGGCGAGGTGCTGAAGCGGGCGCAACCATATCTTCCCTTTCCCGGAGCGGAAGGGGAGATGGTCACGAACGTGGGCAGGAGCGTCTGTCTGGCCCTGCGCGGAGCCGACGGGATCGTGGACATCAGCCCCTTCACATGCATGAACGGAGTTGTGAGCGAAGCCATCTATCCTAAGCTCAGCCGAGACTACAACAACATCCCCATCCACAATTTCTATTTTGACGGGCAACAATCCGACCTCGACCGTGACATCGGAATCTACCTCGAAATGGCGCGGTCGTACCGGCAGAGAAAGCTGTATAAGCGCCTTTACCCTTTGCAAGATTTTGCTTGTGGAGGAAAATCATGAAACGCATCACGATTCTAACTTTCATTCTATGTTCGTGTTTTGCATCGCTGGACTGGAACCAGCAGCAGCGGGTATTGCCTCGTATCGTCCAAAGTGGCATCTCTCATCATGAGATCGGAATTCTGTTAGTTGGGCAGCAAGCGCCCGAACCTCAGACTACTTCTCCAATCGCATTGAAAGAGAAGTACCGCGCTGTGGAGGTGGAGAAATTCGATGTTCTCGAGGGGCTGCAATTCCCTCCGGAGTATGTCCAGTCGTTACAGGATGAAATTGTGAAGGAGTTCGGAAGGTCGAAGACGTTCGATGAAGTAGTCCTTCCTGGACAGAACCCGAGGGACGCCACTGCCTCCATGCTGCGCTTGACAGGCACCGTGACTTACTTTGATCCAGGCAACCGCGGCAAACGCTACGTTGGATTCGGCCTCGGAGCGGGGCAAATCGTCGCCCAAGTTGCTTATCGGGACCGGTCTACCGGCGAGACTCTGCTCTCCGAGCAGATCACCGCGACCCTTTCCGGGGGCGCGTTTGGCGGCAAGGCCGAAGGGATAACCCGCGAGTTCGCGAAAAGGCTTGCACCCACCACAAAACTACTTCTGGAGAGACCAGTGGTTCCACCGGGCGGGTCTGCTACGCCGGAGGCCGCCAGTCCTCCACCACCTGCTGCTGACCATAAGGTGGTGACTATCTCGGGCGGCAAATTTGACCAAGGGCAAGTTGATTTAAATGCCGAAGCGGCGGCGGGATACCGGCTCGTCGCGTTTGCGCCGAAAGGGCCGAAAAGTGCCGATGCCACCATGGAACGCTCAGCTACACCTCTGCAGGTCTACCAGTACCGCGTGCTGCACGTGCTGTTGTTGTCGAATTTGCAGAAAGACATGAACAAAGCTGCGTTGGATGGATACCGCTATTGCCCTCACACTCTGGCTCAGATCGGAGGTATGGCTGTTGCGATTAGCGAGAAGCCCACTGTTCCAAAGACACGCTATGAGTATCGAATACATGCGGCCAGGCAGGTTTCCAACGCTCAAAAGGACATTGAAAAGGACCAGCGCGACGACTTCAGCCTTGTGGGCACACTCGAAATGGGTGGCATGCACATCGTTCTCGCGGAGAAGGCAGTCAGCAAAGCCAGCGAGCGATAATCGAGGGCGACGCGTGGTCTCCATGTATTACTGCTTATCTCTGCCAAAAGCCGCGGGATTGGAGAAGATCTAAACTTACCCGAGGTTCTCCCAGCCGAGAACTAGAGTTAGGCGTACGTGGTTTGAAGATATCTGTTCTTGAGCCAGCGAGTGCACAACACCGGGTGTTTGCGAAGTCAAAAAGGAATTCCTTGAAAAATTCTTTTCTCCTCACGAAGGGGTACCTGGACTGCGTCGCAGAGAGTGGCGATGCAGTGATGTTGTACGTGGCCGATCTCCGCTGGAACGCACTCACAGTCCACTATGGGAGCTTACTCACGGTCCTCGGCGGCAGGGTTGGTTCTATGTCTTCCCTGCGGGGCGGTGCGATACCTGAGGTTCAGGGCGGAATGATAGTAGTCAACCTGCCTCAGCTCTATGTTGAAGGCACATGGCAAGTGTTGAGACCGCCCATTCAAAGAACAATCTTTGAAAGTGAACACGGTTCAGTCTACTGGCACTGTTTGCAACCGATGTCTCAGGTCGACCTGCTTTTTCGAGGTACAACCAGGGTCACCGGGCGCGGGTATGCGGAATGCTTGACCCTTTCCATTCTTCCATGGAAATTGCCTATGCACGAGCTCCGCTGGGGCAGATTTCTTTCCGACCCGGATGCTGTTGTCTGGATTGATTGGCGGGGTCCGCACCAACAGCGTATCGTCTTCCACAACGGCGAGGAACGTCAGGTCAAGTCCATCACAGAATCGGAGATTGTGTTTGCTGACTCGGACGCGCGGCTGGAACTTGATCGCGGATTGGTTCTCCGTCAGGGTCGGTTGGGGGACACCGTATTTCCAGGGATTTCTCGTCTTGCGAAGTTGCTTCCCCGAAGCATGCTGTCAGTGAATGAATGCAAGTGGCTGAGTCGAGGATTCATGCATTCCTCGGGTGCCGAGAGTTCCGGGTATGCGATCCACGAGGTCGTGAAGTGGACAGACTGAGGAAGCTCGCAGTGGCGAAGCTGCTCTACGGGTTGCTCTTCGTGGGCCTCCTGCCCTTTCTGCTGGTAATCTGGGCGTCCAAAACGAGGGATGTTGTTGCGCTGCGGACAGTGCACTCTTTGTCTTGGGGATTGGTCACGGCCGGAGTTGGGCTGTTGTTGATGGCCTTGGGAACAG
>Ga0209517_10006610_pt1 | contig 14236 bp, 15 predicted proteins | sample PeaSoiMetSII2010_FD_187695 | JGI IMG/M metagenome (GOLD analysis project Ga0209517, IMG submission 187695) | Peat soil microbial communities from Weissenstadt, Germany - SII-2010 (SPAdes) (version 2) | ecosystem: Environmental > Terrestrial > Soil > Wetlands > Peat | place: Germany...
CGCCGCCACCAGCGCGCTGGCGGAAAAAGTGGGCATGACGGAGCAGCACCTGCGCGAACGCACCGCCGAGTTGCGCCGCGAGCAGAAGACCTATGAAGTCCGCCTCAAGCAGGAGCAGAACCAGCAGTTCGAGGGCGTGCGCACCGAGCAGAAGGCGCAGAAAGCGCAGATCGAGGGCGTGCGCACCGACGTCAGCGCCACCCGCGGCGATCTGGAAGTCACCAAGGCCAAGCTGGAGAAGACCATCGGCGACCTCGGGGTGCAGAGCGGCCTGATCGCGCACACTCGCGACGATCTGGACCAGCTCAAGCGCCGCGGCGACCGCAACTATTTCGAGTTCACGCTGGCCAAGGGCAAGCGGCCCACGCGCGTGGCCACCGTCTCCATGCAGCTCAGGAAGACCAATCCCAAGCGCGGAAGCTTCACTCTCAACCTGACCTCCGACGACTGGACCATCGAAAAGCGCGACCGCAATATGTTCGAGCCCATGCAGTTCTACAGCGGGCGCGACCGCCAGCTCTACGAGGTGGTGGTGATGTCGGTAGACAAGAGCCAGATCAGCGGCTACCTGAGCACGCCCAAGCAGGTTGGATCGCAGCAGCAGGCACAGGGGCAGTAGCCGGACACAGAAAACCGGTCAGCCTGAGAGAACGGCCCGGCCTTCCGTCTTTTCCAGGCTGACCGGTGCAGCCAGTGGATTGCTGGTCGCGCCGGCCAGGGCCGCCAGCGTGGTGGTCACCAGAAAACCGGTGTACACCATGGACAGCTCTTTCCACACTCCGTGGGCGTTGCAGGGCGTCTCGCTCGAGCACGGCCGGTTGTTGAGCAGGCAGGTGGGCTTGGCCTTTGATCCTTCGAACAATTCCACCACATCGATCAGATAAATAGTGTCCGCCGCGCGGTTGAGGCGATAGCCGCCACCGGCGCCGCGCGTCGATTGCAGGAATCCCGCATTGCGCAGCGTCAACAGCACCTTGGACAGATAATTGGGGGGAACGTGCGTGGCCCCGGCCAGATCGCGGCTCAGCACCGTGGTTCCTTCGGGCAGAGCCGCAATATGGGTGAGGGCCCGCAAGGCATATTGCGAGGTAGTGGAGATCATATCTTTATCTCTGAATGCAGAAGTCTTTTTAGCGCGCTGCGGAACGCAGCACAGTGACCTGGATCACGGTCGATGGTGACGTGCCCGAAGGGGACAACAGGGCAGCCCCCGGTTAACGGCTGGCCGGCGGCTCGATGGCGGAGGTCGTGCTCACCGGGCGCGACGCGTTGGCCTCGCGCGACTTATATTCCTGCCATCCCCAAATCCCTATCAGCAAGAGCATCAGGGCGATCAGGATCAGCAGGCGCGGGCTGGCGTTCAAGCGCAAAGTGAACCACGGCAGCGCCTCGTCGCTGTGCGCATCGGGTGAGGCGGAAGCCCGCGCGATCGAACCTGCCTTCGCTGGCGGCGGCGCGGACGCACGTCCGGAGAGCGGAACCTGGCATTTTTCGCAACTGCTGGCCGCCGGCGGATTCCCGTGCCCGCAGACGTGGCAGGCCACCTGGTCCGGCTTGGACACAGTCCGCGGCGCGGGTGGAATGATGGGCGTAGGAGGGAGAGCGCTCGATCCCCGGACGGGCGGCTTGGGCTGCGGCGCTTCCGGAGCCGAAAGCGTGGCCGAGATCAGGTCGGCCATGCGCCGCAGGGTGAGCACATCGCGGCCGTCGAAGGCGCGGGGAGCGGCGTAGAAGACCTCCACCAGCCCGCTGATGCTGCCGCGCGCAAACAGCGGCACGATCACCGCCGAACGCAGATGGATGGAGCGGCAAGCCTCGCGGTCCACGCGCAAATCCTGCTCCGTGTCCTCGCAACGGACGGTCACGCCGGTGCGCACGCATTCTCCCGAGAGTCCCGATTCCGGGCGCAGATCGGCGCCCACGGGCGGCGCCGAGCCGCTGGAGGCGTGGCAGGTCATCCCCCGGGCATCGCCCAGCACGATGGCGGTGCCATCCGCCCGGGTGAGGCTGCGGATGCGCTGGGCGACCAGCGCCAGCGCCGCGTCACGGTCGAGGCCCTGGCTGGTGATCTCACGTTGCAGCGCCGCGACCTCCGCCACCCGGCTCTCCGGTCCCAGCAGCGCTGGCGCCGCCGGAGCGGTGGCGGGGGCCGACTTGGCTGCGGGCCGATCCTGCACGGCGGCCTTCAGCCCCAGCCATTTCTTTAGAGAGTCCGCTGCAGCCTCGGGCAGGCTCTCAAAATGGATGCCGGCGCGTCCGGAGGCGGCGTCCACCCAGACCACGGTTCCGCGGGCCTCGATGCGGCTGGCGGTGTCCGGCAACTCGAACTGCAGGGAGGTGTTCGCGCCCGCCTTGATGCGGGCCAGCGCCTGCACCGCCATCCCCTTCTCGCTGATATCGACCATCAGGCCGGCATCCGTGTTGTCCAGGTTGACGGTGACCAGGCGCCGATCCATGACGTTGTGGCGCGGAGACGTGCGCCGCTCGCCCGCGACCGTTCTCCCCGTTCCTCGCAGGGTTGCTGAAGTCGACATGAGTCATTACCTCCCTACTCGCTCACGGTCCCCGGCAGGCATGGCTTTCGCCTGCTGGGGTGGAGGTCCGGAGCGGTGCGCACCGTCGTGCCGCCGGCGCCCGCCGGGATTATGGAAACTTCTTGCCCGCTGCGTCCCAGGAAGCGCCATAGCCGGCGTCGGTGGCGCTGGCCGCTGGCGGCGTAGGCCGCGCCGGCGTGGCGTAGGAAATCGCCGCGGTCGCCGGCCGCGGGAAAGCGCCTCCGGCTTCCGCGTCCTCGGAGAGGATGCGCACCGCTACGCGCAAGGCCTCCACGTCTCGCTGGAGCTGCTGCAAGTCCGCTTCTTTCTTTCGCAGAACCTCGTTAATGTCTTTCATCAGGCGTATCCGTCCATGGCGGTTGGGTCGGTGAATGGCTCGCAAGGAAGGAGCGTAGCGTGGGTACGGCAGACGAAATGGCGGAAAACGCTGACGCAACAAGGCTGGACAAGTGCCAAATAAGAACCAACTCCTGAAAACAACCTGACAGGCCGCGTGGAAGTTGAAATTTGCACTGTTTGAGCAAATATTCACGCAGAACGCCGGAATAGTAAAGCGGCAAAACTGTGGAAAAGTGCTTTCAGGCGTTTACCCGGCCGGTGTAGATGGCCATGCCGACCACCGCGTCCACGCCCAGGGCGGCGAGCCGGTCGATTTCGGCGCTGCTGGTGATGCCGCCGGCGACGATGAGCTGGCGCGTGGTGGCGCTCCGCAAATGGGAAACCACGGAGATGGGGATGCCCTGCATCAGCCCTTCGGTGTCGATGTGGGTGTAGAGGAAGGCGGCGCACCAGGGCTCGAGCGCCTGCATCATATCCACGGGGGAGAGTTCGGTCGCCTGCTTCCAGCCGCCGATCGCCACCTTGCCGCCGCGGGAGTCCACGGCGAAGACCAGGCGATCGCGACCGAGCCGCTGCGCGAGTTCTTCCGCGAACGCGCAGTTGATTTGTCCGCCGCGGACAAGGGCTGAACCGATGATGATCCGCCGCGCGCCCAAGCGCAGCATGGCTTCGGCAGCCGCGATGGAGCGAATGCCGCCACCTACCTGGCACGGCAGCCGCGCCGCGAACTGCTCCACCAGCGCGCGATTGCTGCCCCTGCCCATGGCCGCGTCCAGGTCGATGAGCTGCACCAGCGGGTAGCGCGAGAAGCGCTCGATCCATGCTTCGAAATCAGTGGTTTCCAGCGCTTTCTTCGAGCCTTGGATGAGCTGCACGATCTTGCCGTCCATAAGGTCGATGGAGGGGATCAGCACGGCCACCTCACGGGAATGCCTGCGGCGCGGAGTTCCTGCTTCAGCTCGGCGACGGAATTTAGACCGAAGTGAAAGATCGACGCGGCGAGGGCGGCATCAGCGCGCCCCTCGCGGAAGACGGTAACGAAATGCTGTGCGCCGCCAGCGCCGCCGGAAGCGATGACCGGGATGGAGGTCGCGCCTACGACCGCCGCGGTCAGCTCGCAATCGAAACCTATGCCCGTGCCGTCGCGGTCCATCGAGGTCAGCAGAAACTCCCCCGCACCGCGCGACTCGGCTTCCCGCACCCACTCGAGCGCGTCGCGTCCGGTGGGCTTGCGGCCTCCGGCGGAACGAACCTCCCAGCGCGCGCCGTTGCCGTCGGGAAGGCGCTTGGCGTCCACGGCGACGATCACCGCCTGCGAGCCGTAGCGCTCGCCGATGCGCGTGATCAGCGTGGGATCGGCCAGGGCAGCGGAGTTGATGGAGATCTTGTCGGCGCCGGCGTCGAAGACCGCGGCGGCATCTTCGAGCGACCGAATGCCGCCGCCGACCGTGAACGGCACAAACAACTCGCGGGCGGCGCGGCGCACCGCATCGAGCAGCGTGGCGCGGTTCTGGTGGGTGGCGGAGATATCGAGCAGCACAATCTCGTCCGCCCCGGCGCGGCTGTGCGCGGCCGCCAGTTCGGCGGGATCGCCGGCATCGCGCAGGTCGAGAAAGCGCACCCCCTTGACCACGCGGCCGGCGTCCACGTCCAGGCAGGCGATGATGCGTTTGGTCAGCATGTCAGAGCCGGCAGAAGTTCCCCAGGATCGTGAGCCCGACGTCTCCGGATTTTTCCGGATGAAACTGCGCTCCGAACAAATGTCCGCGCTCCACCGCCGCCGAAAACGCTCCCCCGTAGTCGCAGCGAGCCACGGTGCCTGCGACCAGCGGCGCGCGGTAGGAGTGCGTGAAATAGACGAAGGCCCCGCTCGCGACTCCACGCAACAGGCTTGACTCGCCTTCAACTTCGAGCTGGTTCCAACCCACGTGCGGCGCCTTGACCTCCGGCGGGAAGTGCGTGCACTGCCCAGGAAACACGCCGAGGCCGCAGGCGCCGGGCGCTTCTTCGCTGGAGTCGAACATCCATTGCATGCCGACGCAGATACCGAAGAACGGAGTCTGGCGCTCGATTGCGCCCGCGATCGCGGCGCGCAGTCCGGTCTCGTCGAGCGTGGAAGTCACGGCGAAGTGGCCAACGCCGGGAACGATGACCTTTTCCGCTCGCTCCACCACGGCGGGGTCCGAGGTGATCGCACACGGGAAGCCGAGGCGGTCCACGGCCTTCTTCACCGAAACCAGGTTGCCGGCGCGGTAATCGACAATGGCGATCACAGCAGTCCTTTGGTGCTGGGCAGCATGCCCGCCAGACGGCGGTCGCGCCAACAGGCGGCCCGCAGCGCCCGCGCGAACGCCTTGAACAGCGATTCGATTTTGTGGTGGCTGGAGCGGCCGTACATCACCCGCGCATGAACGTTGGCGCGCGCGCCCCGCGCGAAGCCCTCGAAGAAGTCCGGCACCAGCTCGGATTGCAGGTCGCCGACCAACCGGTTGCGCACGCGCGTCTCGACCACGGCCGCCGCGCGCCCGCCGAAATCCACGGCTGCAAGGCCGAGAGTCTCATCCATGGGCATGAGGAAATAACCGGCGCGCAGGATGCCGCGCTTGTTGCCCAGGGCTTTCTCGAAGGCCTCGCCCAGGGCGATGCCGACGTCTTCGACCGTGTGATGCTGGTCCACGTCGAGATCGCCCTTGGCTTGCAATTCCAGATCGAAGCCGCCGTGGCGCGCAAAAAGCTCCAGCATGTGATCGAAGAAGCGGATGCCGGTCGAGATGCGGTATTGGCCGCGGCCGTCCACGTTCAGCGTCAGACGGATGTCGGTCTCGTTGGTCTTGCGGTGGAGCGTCGCTCGCCTGGTTCCCTGCCTCATAGCCGCACCCATAACGGCGCGATCTCGCAGATGGCCTCGCGCAGGGCAACGATCAACTGCTCGGTTTGCCCGCCCAATCCTACGCTGATGCGGACACAGCCCTCGCAGCCAGGATCGCGCGAGCGGTCGCGCAGCAGGATGCCGCGCTCGCGCATTGCCTGCACGAATGCGTCGTGGCGCTCTCCGATACGCACCAGCACGAAGTTCGCGTGGCTCGGCCAGAAACGCAGCTTGAGTGAACGCAGCTCCTGCTCCAGCTGTTCCCTTCCCTGGCGGACCTGGGCGACGTACTGCCGGACGTAGTCCTGATCGGCGAGCGCCTCGGGCAGGCACGCCAGCGCCACCGCATTCACGTTATAGGGCGAACCGACGCGGCGCACCATCGCCATCTGCGCCGCGCTGCCCACCAGCACGCCGATCCGCAGGCCAGCTAACCCATAGGCCTTAGAAAACGTGCGGGCGACGAACAGATTGGGATGGTTCGCGACCTCCGCCAGCAGAGATTCTCCATAGAAATCGAAGTACGCTTCATCCACCAGCACGGCCGCATCGGGCGCGGCGCGCAGAATGCGCAGTAAATCGCTCTTTGCGACCACCGCGCCGGTCGGGTTGTTGGGATTAGCGATGGCGATCAACCTCGTGCGCGGCGAGATGCGCGCCAGCACGTCTTCGGTGGGATAGCCGAAGTCCGGTCCGGCGGGAATGGTGATCACCTGAGCGCCGGTGGCGGCGGCGTAGATCTCGTACATCGAGAACGTCGGGACGACGATCAGGACTTCATCGGCCGGCTCGAGATAAGTTTCGCAGACGAGGTGGATGGCTTCGTCCACGCCGTTGGTCAAAAGCAGTCCGGCGACATCGCCGAGATGCGCCGCGATTTGGCGCTCGATGCTCTCGCGCTCGGGATAACGGGCGAGTTGGTCAAACTGCAACTGTCGCAGGCGTTCGAGCACGCGCGGCGAGCAGCCGACCGTGTTCTCGTTGAAGTCGAGGCGCAGCCCGACGCGGCCGCCGAGCGGCGGATGGTATTCCTTCAGGCTGCGCACTGCCTTGCGCGCTTCAAGCATGGGCGCACCTCACGCGCACCGATTCGGCGTGCGCCTGTAAGCCCTCGGCCTCGGCAAGTCTGGTCACCACCGGCGCGATGCGGCGCAGGGCCGCGGGCGAGAGTTCCTGCACGGTGATGAGCTTCAGAAAATCGAGCACGCTGAGCCCTCCTCGATAGCGCGCAGCTCCAGCGGTCGGCAGCACGTGGTTGGGACCGGAAGCGTAATCGCCCACCGCCTGCGGCGAGTACTCGCCGACGAAAACTGATCCCGCGCTGCGGACCGCAGCCACATCGCCGCGCGCCACCGTGATGTGCTCCGGCGCCAGCAGATTTGCCCACTCCAGCGCCTGGGCGTGCGACGCGGCCACCAGCGCCACACCGTTCGCCGCCAGCGACTGCCGCGCGATAGCGTTGCTCTTCGCAGCCTCGTCCGCACACGCTGCAACCTTCTCAGCGAGAGCGCGCGTACTGGTGATGAAGATGGCCAGCGCTTCGGGGTCGTGCTCCGCCTGCGCTACAAGGTCCGCAGCGATGAACGCGGCTTCGCCACGGTCGGCGACGATCACCACCTCGGTTGGTCCGGCAAGAAAATCGATGGAACAATCGAACGCAACCATCTTCTTGGCGGCGGTGACGTAGAGATTCCCCGGGCCAACGATCTTGTCCACGCGCGGGATGCTTTCCGTCCCATAAGCCAGCGCGGCAATCGCATGCGCGCCGCCGACGTGATAAAACTCGGTCACGCCCACGAGCGCCGCCGCGGCCATGGTCTCGAGCCTGGGCTTGGGCGAAACGACGCGAATCTCGCGCACGCCAGCCACCTGCGCCGGAATGACCGTCATGAGCAAGGTCGAAGGCAAAGGATACCGCCCGCCCGGAACATAGCAGCCGACTGACTCCAGCGGCCGCACCAGTTGACCGAGCGAGATGCCGCCGTTCTTCCTCATCCACTCAGCGGGCTTCTGCCACTCGCAGAAACGACGAATGTTGGCGGCCGCTCGCTCCAGCGCGTTGCGAAGATCAGGGCTGGCGGCCTTCCAGGCGGCGCGAATCTCCGACGGCGCAACCCGCACCGACTGCCCGGCGGCAAGGCTGTCCCACTTGCGAGCGTACTTCACCAGCGCGCGATCGCCGTCGCGGCGTACGTCCGCGACGATCTTCCGCACCTGAGGTTCGACTGCCTCCAGACGCGAAGCCCTCCCCGCAAGCTCGCGCACGCGCTTCTCCGCCGCTTTGCCCGTGAGCACGCGCATCACATCACCACCTTGTTCAGCGGATATTCGACGATCCCCGTCGCATTCGCGGCCTTCAGGCGCGGAATCATCTCCCACGCCAGGTGCTCGTCGATGATGGTGTTGACCGCCACCCACTCGGGATCGCTGAGGGTGGAAATGGTGGGACTGTTCAGCGCGGGCAGCACCGCCAGCACCCCCGGCAGGTCTCCCTTGCGCACGTTGAGCATGAGGCCGACGCGTCCTTGCGCTTCCATGGCGCCGCGCAGCATCAGCGCCAGGTTCTGGATCTTCGCGCGGCGCTCGGCGTCCGCCCAGGCCTTCTTGTTGGCGATGATCTGCGTGTTTGATTCGAGCACAGTCTCGATGATGCGCAAATGGTTGGCGCGCAGCGAACTGCCCGTCTCGGTGACCTCGACGATGGCGTCGGCCAGCATAGGCGGCTTGACCTCGGTCGCGCCCCAGGAAAATTCCACGCTGACGTTCACGCCCTTGCGCGAAAAATAATCGCGCGTCACGTTCACCAGCTCGGTAGCGATGATCGAGCCGCCCAGGTCCTCCGCCCGCTGGTAGCGCGATTCTTCAGGCACGGCCAGCACCCAGCGCACCTTGCCGCGGCTCTGCTTGGCGTAGATCAGGTCGGCGACGGTCACCACCTCGAGGCCGCTCTCCGTCACCCAGTCCAGTCCGGTAAGGCCCGCGTCCAGCGCGCCGTGCTCGACGTAGCGCGCCATCTCCTGCGCCCGGATGAGCATGCACTCGATCTCGGGATCGCCAGTCGTGGCCTGATACGAGCGGCCGTTGGTATAAATCTGCAATCCGGCGCGCGCGAACAACTGCAGCGTGGCCTCCTGCAGACTGCCCTTGGGGATGCCGATGCGGAGCTTCATCGCGCGCCTCCGTTGACCGCGAGCGGCTCGGTGAAGCAGGAGCGCGTTCCGGTGTGGCAGACCACGCCGTCGCCCAGCACGCGCACGCGGAGCAGCACAGTATCGCGGTCGCAATCGGTCGCGGCGGAGACCAGCTCCAGCCGGTTGCCGGAGGTCTCACCCTTGGTCCAGAGCTGGTTGCGGGTGCGGCTGAAAAAAGTCACGAAGCCCGTGCTCAAGGTCTTCTCCAGCGCTTCGCGATTCATGAAGCCGAGCATCAGCACTTCCCCGCTGGCCGCGTCCTGCACGATGGCGGGGGCGAGGCCGCGCATCTTCTCGAAATCAATCTCTGTCATCCCGGTTCCTTTCCAAAAACAAAAAGCCCGCTGACCTTTCGGTGTCAGCGGGCTGAACTTTGCGATGATTGCTCTACTAAGCGCAAGCCTCCGCTGACACGTTGGCGCCGTGGTGGTGATGATGGCGATGGGTCAGCGAAGTCATGATTAGATAGGCTACGGCAGCGCGAGGACGGTGTCAAACGGAATTTGCTAATGGACCGCTTTGAAGGGGCAATGGCGATCTCCTGAACCGTCATCCCGAGCGAGCTGCCCCTGGCCGGCCACGAGTCCGTAAGATTTTTCAGCGGGATGAGACAGGCAGCATCACGGGATTCGTGGATCGACGCGAGGGTCAGGACCTGGTCTTGCGCCGCGACCGTCCCGGTCCGTCTTGAGGTCTTGTCTTTCTCTGCGTCGCGGGCCATAGGTTCTGGACTACTTGCCCAGGACGGTGTCGATCCCCGCTAGCACCAATCCCAGCTTGGACCGCGGCAACCTGCCGACGCGCGCGGTGAGCAAGTCTTTGTCTAGGCTTACGATTTGGGACACGTTGGCCACGGAATCCTTAGGCAATCCAGTGAGACGTGCCGCAAGATGGACATTTCCGGGCGCCAGGGCCCATTTGAGGTTGCTGGTAAGAGGAACGCAGACGACTGTAGCAATGCGGCTCTGATTCAGGGGATCACCCTGCACGACGACCACCGGCCTTCGGAAGCCCGGACCCGAACCCGCCGGCGCCGGCAGGTCCGCCCACCAGATCTCACTTGTGAGATCACCACTCGCTTCGCTCCAGGATGCGGCGCGCGGCAGAGGAAACGAAGGGATCCTTCGCTTCGCCCGCCTCGGCGCACGCCCGGTTCATGGCCTCGGTGACCTCGTCCGGCGCATGGTGCGCCAGATACTCCCGGAGCGCATCGCTGAACAACCGGCTGCGAGACTTCTTGGTCCGCCGAGCCAAGCGCTCCGCTCCCTCGTAAAGATCGTCAGGGATGGATACCGCTGTTTTCATACCCGTAGTATAACCGTACGGATTACCGCGAAACAAGCGTGTTATGTGGTGTAATCGGCGTTGATGTGGACGTAGTCGGTGGTCAGGTCGCAGGTGAGGAAGTCGAGCGAGGCGCGGCCGCGGCCAAGTTGCACGCGGACATCGTACTGCGGCTCGGTGAGATAAGTGTGGGCTTCGCGCTCGTCGAACTCGGCGGCTACGCCCCTGCGGCATACCTGCAGATCGCCAAAGAAAATATTGACCCGCGTGGGATCGAGTGCGACGCCGGAGCGGCCGGCGGCGGCGAGGATGCGTCCCCAGTTGGGATCGGCGCCCGCCCAGGCAGTTTTGACCAGCGGCGAATGGGCGATCGTGCGCGCGACCTGCATGGCCTCCTTGCGATTGCGCGCCTGCTCGATGCGCAACCGGACGACGTGCTTCACGCCTTCGCCATCGCTGATGATCTGAAGCGCGATCTCTTTGCAGACTTCGTTCAAGGCTTGAGTGAACTTGGCGCGAACGCCGGGACTACGCAGCAACACACCGCTGGCGCCGCTGGCCAGGAGCAGGACTGTGTCGTTGGTCGAAGTGTCGCCATCCACGGAGATGCAGTTGAAGCTGTCATCGCAGGCCGGGCGCAGGAGTCCCTGCAGCCCGCGCGGGCTGGCCTCCACGTCGGTGAACAAGTACACCAGCATGGTGGCGACGTTGGGATGGATCATACCGGCGCCCTTGGCAATGCCCAGCAGCGCGAATGAACGTGAACCCGCGTGGACACGGCGCGAAACGATCTTGGGCCGCGTGTCGGTGGTCATAATGGCGCGGGCGAAGGTTTCCGCTGCTTGCTCGCCGGCGGCCTGACCGGCGAGCAACTCCGGCAGGGTGCGGACAATCTTCTCCGCCGGCAGCCGCACGCCGATCACTCCGGTCGATGACGGAAACACGCTCTCCGCGCGAATCTTCAGCAGCCGTGCGGCCTCGCGGCAGACGCGCTCGCAGTCCCGGCGTCCCGCAGCTCCGGTGGCGCAATTGGCGTTGCCCGCGTTGACGACGAGAAACGAGACGCGCCCGCGGCTGCGCTTCAAATGCTCGCGATCCACCTCGAGAGGTGCCGCGACGACGCGGTTGGTGGTGAACATGGCGGCGGCGCTGGCACCCGCGGGAATCCGCACCGAGGCAAGGTCCGGACGTCCGCTGGCCTTGATGCCGGCCACGACCGCGGAGAAGAAAAATCCTGAGGGGACCTCGATGGTCACGGCGGAGGCGCTCATGCCTCGAACTTGACCAGCCTGTGGCCGATGTGGTGCTGGTGGAGGAAGGCGTACTTGGGCAGCTCGCCGCGGACCATGGCGATCTCGTCGCAGCAATGCAGCTTGGGGCAGGCCAAGCAGTCTTTGTAGATCTTGTCGGGCAGGTCCTCGCGATTGGCCATGGTGAATCCCAGCGGCGCGAAGAATTCCGGGATGCGGGTAAAGAGGCAGACGCCGCCCACCTGTTGCCGCTCCGCTTCGTGCAGCAGCGCCTTGACCAGTCTGCGTCCCGCGCCTTTGCCCTTGGCGTCGGGGTGCACGGCGATGGAGCGGACTTCGGCGAGGTGCGGGCCATAGAGATGCAGAGCGCCGCAGGCGATCACATGGCCCTGATCTTCGACCACGGTGAAATCGCGGATGTTCTCGCAGATCTCGGCCAGCGTGCGCGGCAGCAGTGTGCCGTCGCCGGAGTAGGTGGCGATCAGCTCGTGGATCGCGTCGGCGTCGGGCAGGATGGCGTTACGCGTGCGCATGCAACTCACCTCGTAACGCCGCCAGCCGCTCGCGCGCCTCCGCCAGCGCCTGTCGCACACGCGCCGGCGCGGTGCCGCCCTCGACGTTATGACAGCCGAGCACCGCGTCCAGCGTGAGATGCGAGTAGAAGTCCTGGTCCGCTTCGGGGGCGAAGCGGCGCAGGTCGTCGAGCGAGATGTCCTGAAGCTCGCAATGGTTTTCGAGACACCACTGCACGGCCTTGCCGATCTGCTCGTGGGCGCGGCGGAAGGGCACGCCGCGAGCGACCAGGTAGTGCGCCGCCGCCATGGCATTCATGAATCCCGAGCTGGCGGCCGCGTGCATGCGGTCGTAGTCGAACTCGACCGCAGACGTGAAGCCCGCGGCGATGGAGACGACGGCCTGCATGGTCTCGGCTGCCGAAAAAACCGGCTCCTGCGTTTCCTGCAGATCCTTGTTGTAGGCGAGCGGCAGACCTTTCACGGTGACCGCCAGCGCCGTGGCATCGCCGATGACGCGGGCGGCTTTGCCGCGGATGAGTTCCATCGCGTCCGGATTCTGCTTCTGCGGCATGGCGCTCGACCCGGTGGAGAACGCCTGGGGCAGGCGCACGAAGCCGAACTCGCGGGTCGAGAACAGGATCATCTCCTCGGCCAAGCGACTGAGATGCGTGGCCACGAGCGCAAGCCCCTGGACAAATTCGATGGCGAAGTCGCGGTCGCTGGTAGCGTCAAGGCTGTTGCCGGTGGGCTGGTCGAATCCCAGGTCGGCCGCCATCGCCGCGCGATCTAGCGGCAGCATGGACCCGGCAACCGCGCCCGAGCCCAGCGGGCACTGGTTCATGCGCTTGCGGCAGTCGGCAAACCGGCCGGAATCGCGAAAAAACATTTCGGCATATGCCATCAGCCAGTGGGCGACCAGCACCGGCTCAGCCGGCTGCAGGTGCGTGTACGAAGGCATGGCGGCGACGCCGGACTTTTCCGCGCGCGCAATCAGCGCCTCCAGCAGCTCGCCCAGGCCGCGCTGCAGGCTGTCGATGGAGCGGCGCACGTAGAGGCGGAGGTCGGTCGCGATCTGCTCGTTGCGGCTGCGCCCGCTGTGCAGCTTGTATCCAGTCTCGCCGATGACAGCGAAAAGCTGCTTCTCGACGAAATGATGCACGTCCTCGGCTTCCTCGTCCTGGAGGAACTCGGGGTTTTCAGCCTGCTGCCCGATCTGCTCGAGGCCGCGGAGGATCGCATCCAGTTCAGACTGCGACAGCACGCCGGCAGCGGCCAGCGCGCGAGCATGGGCGCGGCTTGCCGACAGCTCTTCCTCAATCAGGCGCTGGTCGAAGGGAAACGACCGCTGCCAGCGCTCGAACTCAGGATCGAGCGGCTGCCGGAACCTGCCGGCCCACATCTTCACTTCGCAACCTCCGTCTTGGCGCGTGCACGCGAGCGCGCGGGCAGCCCCAGGATGCGGATGAACCCGGCGGCATCCTTCTGGTCGTAGCTGTCGTCCATGGCGAACCCGGCCAGCTCGGTGTTGTAGAGCGAGTACTCGGATCGCCGGCCGGTGATCGCGACGTTGCCCTTGTAGAGGCTGAGGCTCACGCTGCCGGTAATCTCGGGCTGTGTCTGGCTGACGAACGCGTCCAGCGCCTCGCGCAGCGGCGTGAACCACAGGCCGTAATAGACCATCTCCGCATACTTGAGCGCGATCTGCTGCTTGAAGTGCATCACTTCGCGGTCGAGGCAGAGCGCTTCGAGTTCCTGGTGCGCGGTGACCAGCAACGTGCCGCCGGGCGTCTCATAGCAACCGCGCGACTTGATGCCGACGAAGCGATTCTCGACCAAGTCGACGCGGCCGATGGCATTGCGACCGCCGATCTCGTTCAGCAGGTCGACCAGCGACACCGGGTCAAGCTGCATGCCGTTCACCGCGACCGGCGTGCCCTGCTCGAAGCCGATGGTAACCTCTTCTTCCTTGTCGGGCGCTTCCTGCGGGGAACGGGTCAGCATCCAGGTGCTGGCGAGCGGCGGGTTGTTCGCGTCTTCGAGTTCGCCGCCTTCGTGGCTCAGGTGCCACAGGTTGCGATCGCGGCTGTGAATCTTGGTGCGGCTGGCAGCGACGGGAATGCCGCGCTGTGCGGCGTAATCCAGGCAATCCTCGCGCGACTTCAGCTCCCACTCACGCCACGGCGCGATCACCTTGAGCTCGGGCGCGAGCGCCTGGTACGCCAGCTCGAAGCGC
>Ga0209517_10006613_pt1 | contig 14231 bp, 12 predicted proteins | sample PeaSoiMetSII2010_FD_187695 | JGI IMG/M metagenome (GOLD analysis project Ga0209517, IMG submission 187695) | Peat soil microbial communities from Weissenstadt, Germany - SII-2010 (SPAdes) (version 2) | ecosystem: Environmental > Terrestrial > Soil > Wetlands > Peat | place: Germany...
GCCATTGGACGGAGAGTCACTAAAGAAGAAATGGCAACCATCAACATAGAGTCATCGCGCTTTCATGGGGAATGGAACTATGTCATCCATCCTCACTAGTTGTAAATGTTATTTATTGACGCGCCCTAAGCCGGGCCTTACGGAATCATACGGAACGACGGTCGGGCCTTGTCGCTACTTAATTTGGTCTTGTAAATCCCGGAGGTTTAGGTAAACTGCCACTAATGCAGGGGAGGCATCCCATTCCCAGGAGCGTTTCCTCGATGGCCCATGCACACCTGACCTGGTGCGTGCTGGTCGTCTGTGCTTGCCTGCTGAAGGCGCCCCCTGCTGCATGCGCGCAGAATCTCACCATCAATGGCGCGCAGACCTATCAAACCATCGATGGCTTTGGGGTTAACGCCAACCACCGGAGTTGGACCAACGATTACCTCCAACCCGTGATTGATGCCTACATCGACCAGGCGGGCATGACTATTTTCCGCATCATCGTCGATAACACCGAATGGGAAAGCGTCAACGCCAACCCCGGTCCGACCATCACTAACTGGGCCTATTTCGACCAAGTGTGCAGTTCGCCGGATCTGCAGAAGCTCTGGGGTCTGGTGGCTTACCTGGACCAACGTGGCCTGAGCAATGGCGTGATGTTGAATTTTCAAGGTTACGGGCCCGCTTGGATGCTTGCGGGCAACGGAGCCACCCTCGCTCCTGGAAACGAAAATGCCTGGGCCGAAATGATTGCTGCTTTGTTGGTGTATGGCCGCAACAATCTCCAGTTGCAGTTCTCTCTTGTCGGGCCTGACAACGAGGAGGATTTCACCAGCTCCGTACAGGGCATCCTCACGGTGGACGCGGCCCAATACGTCACCGCCCTGCACGACTTGGCCCAGCAATTGGACGCCAATGGCCTCAGCGACATGCGGTTCGCCGCGCCCGACATGGCCTACAACAATACAAGCTGGTGGACCACCATGATGAATGACCCGGTGGTCATGGCCAAACTGGGCCATTTCGGCCTTCACGCTTATGTGAACGACGGCGGAAACTATCTGGACGGCGGCAATTCGGACGGCGTTTACGCCTTCCTCCAGCAATCCCCCTATTCGAACCTGGATTTCTGGGTGACTGAGTTCAACGTCGGCTGCAGCACTTGCTCCGGGGGCAGCAATCCTGAAGGTTGGGAATATTTTCTTGGCACCGCGCAGTTCCTGCTGGCCCAACTCGCCAATGGGGCGTCAGCGGGCTTGGTTTGGGAAGGCTACGACGGCTATTACGTGGACGATGCGAGCGCCAACCCCGGCCCTAACGATTATTACTTCAGCGCCTGGGGTATGTTCTCCTTGGCCACCAAAACGCCGCCCACCTATACGCCTCGCAAAAACTTCTATACGGTAGCCCAGATCACCAAATTCGTCCGTCCGGGCGCTCAGCGTATCGCCATCGCGGGTTCCACCTCGCTGCAGGTGCTGGCCTTCTATCAACCCCAAACGGGTCAGCTCACGTTGGCAGGTGTCAACCCGACCAGCAGCGCCATCACTTTGCCAGGCCTTCTCACTAACTTGCCCGCGGTCGGCAGCTTGGAACTCTATTATACCGACATCAATACCAACCTGTGCGACACGGGCGCGGTGCCGATCGTCAACGGCGCCTTTACGGCTACCATTCCCCCGAGTTGCGCTTTCGCCTTAACTGGCCCAACGGCTGTCTCAGTCGCACTGACGAACCCCTCGAGCGGGACGCTCTACACTGCCCCCGCGACCGTCCTGATGCAGGCCAGCGCCTCCACCGTTACCGGTGCTATCGCCTCGGTTACTTTTCTCAACGGCTCCGCTCCGTTGGCCCAGGTCGCCACCCCGCCTTACAATTTTGGGTGGAGCAATGTGCCGCCAGGCAACTACCTCCTGCGCGCTGCCGCGACCAACAGCTTGGGCAACTCTGCTGTCTCCCAAGGTGTCAGCGTAACAGTCGCCGGTCCTTTGGCCCAAATCAGTCTTAACCCTTCTAACGCTGCGGTCGCGCCCTTCCGTACCCTCCAGTTCACGGCCATCGCCGCTGATGCCTTGGGCACCGTGCTCGTCCCTCAACCCACCTTCACGTGGTCGGTTAGCGGGGGCGGCAGCATCGATACCAACGGTCTCTTCACCGCTGGCGGGACCACAGGCGGCCCCTTCTTAGTAACCGCCAGCAGTGCCGAGGTCAGCGGCACCGCAAACCTCACGATTACCCCCAGCGGCCTGGTAGCCGCTTATGGCTTCGAAGAGGGTAGCGGTAGCCTGGTGACCGACTCCTCCGGCAACGGCAACTCCGGCACGATTAGCGGGGGCGCCGCTTGGACCACCGGCAGGTTTGGCGGCGGACTGGCTTTTAACGGTGCCAGCGCTGCAGTGACAATTCCCGATTCGGCCTCCCTCGATTTGAGCAACGCCTTAACCGTCGAGGCTTGGGTTTATCCGCTGGCCGTTAACCGCTGGAACCCGGTTCTCATGAAAGCGGGCAACGGCCTGAATTGCTACATCCTCCAAGCCTCCACGTCCACCGGACCCCCCGCCTTCTACTGCTCCGGTTTTGGTGGAAACCTCAACGCTGTGGCCGCCCTTCCTGCCAACGCCTGGTCACATGTGGCGGCGACTTACGACCAGACCAACGCGATTCTGTATGTCAATGGCTCGCCCGTGGCCAGCGCGGCACGCAACACTCCCATCGTCGTGTCCCCGGGGAACCTCACGATTGGCTTTGCCTCGCCTTCCTATTTCTTAGGCACCATTGACGAACTGCGCATCTACAATCGCGCCCTGAGCGCCACCGACATTCTGGGCGATATGAATACTCCGGTGATCGTCATCAATCAGTCGCCAGCCATCTCCGTGGCCATCTCCAACCTGGTCAACGGCGAGTATTTTTCAGCACCCGCAGCTATCCCGCTGGAAGCCACGGTCACTGCTATCACTGGCGCCGTAACTACCGTCACATTCTTCAATGGGCCAAATCTCCTGGGCAGCGCCTCCGCTCCGCCTTTTAGCATCCTGTGGACGAACGTTCCTGCGGGCACCTACACCCTTAGCGTAACCGCCACCAACACCGTCGGCAGCTTAGCCACCTCCGCCCCTGTTACGGTGGTGGTGGCCGGGCAGCTCGCCCAGGTCACTGTTACTCCCTCCAATGCTCCGGTGGCGCCCCTCCGCACCCTCCAGTTCACGGCCCTCGCCGCTGATGCCTTGGGCACCGTGCTCGTCCCTCAACCCACCTTCACGTGGTCGGTTAGCGGGGGCGGCAGCATCAATGCCAACGGTCTGTTCACCGCTGGCGGGACCACAGGCGGCCCCTTTCTGGTCACCGCCAGCAACGCCGGCATCAGCGGCACCGCAGACCTCACGATTACCCCGAACGGCCTGGTGGCCGCTTATGGCTTCGAAGAGGGCAGCGGCAGCCTGGTGACCGACTCCTCCGGCAACGGCAACTCCGGCACGATTAGCGGCGGCGCCACCTGGACCACCGGCAGGTTTGGCGGGGGACTGGCTTTTAATGGCGCCAGCGCTGCAGTGACAATTCCCGATTCGGCCTCCCTCGATTTGAGCAACGCCCTGACCGTCGAGTCTTGGGTTTATCCGCTGGCCGTGAACCGCTGGAACCCGATTCTCATGAAAGCGGGCAACGGCCTGAATTGCTATATCCTCCAAGCCTCCACGTCCACCGGCCCCCCCGCCTTCTACTGCTCCGGTTTTGGTGGAAACCTTAACGCCGTGGCCGCCCTTCCGGCCAACGCCTGGTCGCATGTGGCGGCGACTTACGACCAGACCAACGCGATTCTGTATGTCAATGGCTCGCCCGTGGCCAGCGCGGCACACAACACTGCCATCGTCGTGTCCCCGGGGAACCTGACGATTGGCTTGGCCTCGCCTTCCTATTTCCTAGGCACCCTTGACGAACTGCGCATCTACAATCGCGCGCTGAGCGCCACCGACATTCTGGGCGATATGAGCACGCCAGTAGTTGGCTCGCTCACCAATCCGCCGCCTCCCCCTTTGTTGTTCCTCGCCGTGGGTTCGAATGGCCTCTCGCTTTGGTGGGCAGGCAATCTTACTAACTACGGACTGCAGGTCGCCACCAATCTCCTCCCGCCGGTACCGTGGCTGCCGTTGACCAATACACCGCAACCGTTCGGCACGAATCAGCGCGTTAACGTCACTCCGGCTATACCCGTCCAATTCTTTCGCCTGCGCCATCAATAATTTCGCTTTGCCCCAACGGTCAGGCCGAAGTTGCTCTCCCTATTCGTAGCTGGTCGCTGTCACCCCCGCCTTGGAGGCCAGCCATTTGTCGAAGTCGGCCTGGCTCTCGATCGTGAGAAAGCCGGCCGTCATGCTGGAGTGGCCGTTGCCGCAAAGCTGGGCGCAGTTGATCTGGTAGCGGCCCGGGGTCATCGGCCTGAACCAAATCGGTATCCGCATGCCCGGGATCGCATCCTGCGTCACCCGCAAGGCGATGACCTTAAAGGAATGAATCACGTCCTTCGAGGAAATATACAGGATGACCGGCCTAAACTGGCCGTCGGGATTCTTGACCAGCGGCACATGCATCTCGTTGAGGGTCTGCACGTCATCTTTGCCATGCGGGTCGGTCGGGTCCACGCCAAAGACGTTTTCCGACGTCACAAAGCTCATGTCCTGGCGACCAAATTGGCCATCTTTTCCAGGATACCGCAGATTCCACGCGAACTGCTGGGCCACAACTTGGATGACTGTCGCGTCGCTCTCCTTGGGGAACTTATCCACTGCCTTGGCCCACAGCGGGACCGCCAGCCCCAGCAGCAGGAGAAACTCCACCCCCGCCACGATCGCTTCAATGTAGGTCGAGGCGTGGTTCCTCACTCCTAGGTAATCGGCCCGTGGGTTCCGCGAGTGGTGAAAGCGATACAACGCGTATGCAAAATACCCCAGCCATCCCACAAACAGCGCGATCATCAGCAAGTGCACGTAGATGATCAGGGCGTCCACACGCTGGCCATGCTCCGAGGCCAGTACCGGCAATCCTAAAAGTTTCCCCATCATGATCCGTTAGACTCTAAACTCACGGCGGCGGCTTTCCTCGCCAGATAGATAAAAAAACCAGCGATGCATCCAAGGACGCCCACCACGACTGCCAGCAGGCTGAAGATCCCCCAGTTCATCCCCTTGGCCATTGGCGAATCGGACTGGCCATAGCAAGCGGCGCACGCCCAAAGCACGCCGGGCCACAGCAACACCCCCACCAACAAAAACAAAATCTTCATCCAACCACGGCCCTTCATAAATAATCCACGTTCTTGAGCTTCTTCAAAAAATACCGTTCGTAAAGAATCAATCCCACCCCCGCCGCCAGCCCGCCCAGTCCGAACAGCAGGTCCAACGCGCTCCCCTCCGGCGCCGCAAAATTCTTGATCTCCCACACCCCGCACCCGAACGCCAGCGCGCTCGAAGCAGTGATGAACAAAACGTGAAATGCTTTAAGCGACATAATCAGTGCCTGACGGTCAGCGAAGGAAAATCGACGAAAGCCAACAGGATGAGGAACATCAAGCCGATGAAAAAAAACGCGGTGAAGGCCAGGATGCCGTAGATCATTTTCCGCTCGGAGATCAAGTGCATGAAGTAGCCGGCCACCAGGAAGGCCTTGCTGCAAGCGATGAACAGTGCCACGCCAATGTTCACCGCCCGGTGGCCGAATGGAATATATGATGCGCCCACCGTAACCAGCGTGCCGAACAACAGCGCATAGAAAACGTAGAGATACCGGCGCACGTGGTGCGTAAACGATTCAAGTTCCTGCGCGCTCATTGGCGCGCCGGCAACTTTGGCTTCATGGCTGGGCGTGTTCATTATGCAATTATAATAGATATAGCACAGGAAAGAGGAAAATCCACACGAGGTCCACGAAATGCCAGAATAGGCCGGAAATTTCGATGCGATTGGTAAATCGCTCGGGGTCGGTCTTCCACATCTTGCTGCCTGGCCCCCAGAGAAATCCAATCACAATTGCGCCCCCGATCACGTGCAGTGCGTGAAGGCCCGTCAAAGTAAAATAGATCGCCAGGTAAGTGTGGTGCCAGGGACCGTATCGCTCCTTCTTTTTGATCTGCGCCGTCGGCACGGTGATTTCCTCGTGCTTATGCACCGCCCCAGGGGCGCGCAAATCAAAGAGTTCCTTGCGGTCGGTCACGTAATGTCCGGAAACCACCAGCGCCTCCGGCTTCTGCTCGACAATGTGCCCGTCCACGATCCTTCCGTCGGCCAAGGTGATCTCATAGTGCGTGAACTTGTCGTGGTACTCGAATGACTTGATGCACACGAAGGTCAGCGCCAGCAGCAAGGTGCAGGCGTGGAAAAACTTGAACCGGCTAAACTGGCCCATTTTGCAGGACGCCCAGGCCATCACCGTAGTGATGCTCGAGGTGATCAGCACGATCGTGTTGGCCGTGCCAATGGGGATGTTCAGCCACCCGTGTGGCCAGTACCCCTCGGGCGCTCCCACCCGCAGCAGGATGTACGACGAAAATAGCGCCCCGAACAACATCACTTCGGACGCCAAAAACAGCCAGATGCCGACCTTGGCATTGTAAAGGCCCGTGTCGGCACGCGGCTCTACGGTATAGGGAATATCCATTTTAGGAAGTGCTTAAAGCCTCAGCCGCTTGGGTCTCCACTTCGTTTTGCGGCGTGAAATCGGTGGCGTGGCCCGGCACGCTGTATTCGTAAGGTCCTCGGTGGACCTCGGGCGGGTGGGCAAAATTGCCGTGTGGCGGCGGCGTCGGTGTCTGCCACTCCAGAGTGGTGGCATGCCAGGGATTGTCGGACCCGGCCTTTGGGCCGTTATTGATGCTCCAAAAGACATTGAGGATGAAAGGAATTTGCACCAACCCCAGGCAAATGGCCGCCCACAGGATGTAGGTGTGGAATCCCATTATTTGCGTGCTCAAGCCGCCGATCGCGCCCGGCACCCTCGCCTGGGAATAGTTGGCTCCCCCGTCCGCCATGCGGCGCAGCATCCCCGCCATCCCCTGGGCGAACATCGGCTGGAAAATCAAGTTCATGAATATAAATGAACCCCAGAAATGCACCTTGCCCCAAAACTCGTTCATCATTCGCCCCGTGAGTTTCGGAAACCAATAGTAAACCCCCGCAAATAACGCAAAAATTGTCCCTGGCGCCACGATGTAATGGAAGTGCGCGATCACGTAATACGTGTCGTGCAGGTGCAAGTCCGCGTAGCTAAACCCTAGCGGCAATCCCGTCAGCCCCCCTATCCCGAACATGGGCAAAAACGCCATCACGAACAGCATCGGCGTGTTGAAGCGAATCGACCCGCCCCACAGCGACATAAACATGCAGGTCAAAATCACCACCGAGGGAATCGAAATGATCATCGTCGTGGTCTGAAAAAAGGTGGCCACCGTCGTGCCCATGCCCGTCAGATACATGTGATGTGCCCAGACGATGAACGAAAGAAAGCCGATGGTGAGCGCCGAATAGACCAGCGATTTGTAGCCCCAGATGGGCTTGCGTGTATTGTTGGCGATTACTTCGGCCACAATCCCCATCGCCGGCAGAATCAGCACGTACACCTCGGGATGGCCAAGGAACCAGAACAGGTGCTGCCACAACAAAGGGCTCCCGCCCCCGCTGATGTTGGCCAGGTTTCCCCCCACCGCCAGGCCGGTCGGCAGAAAGAAACTGGTGTGCGCCACCCGGTCCATCAACTGCATGATCGCCGCCGCTTCCAACGGCGGAAACGCCAGCAACAGCAGAAACGCCGTCACGAACTGGGCCCACACGAAAAACGGCAAACGCATCCAGGTCATGCCCGGGGCGCGCAGTTGAATGATCGTGGCGATGAAATTCACCGCGCCGAGCAACGAGGACGTGATCAGGAACACCATGCCGATGATCCAAAAGGTTTGCCCATCACTCGCGATCGTTGAGGCGAGGGGCGAGTACGAAGTCCAACCGGCCTGCGCCGGGCCGCCGGGGATAAAAAAGCTCACGAACATGATCAGCCCGCCGATGACGTAAGCCTGGTAGCTGGCCATGTTCACCCGCGGGAACGCCATGTCCGGCGCGCCAATTTGCAGCGGCACAACGTAGTTTCCAAACGCCGCAAACGCCAGCGGCACGATCGCCATGAACACCATGATCGTTCCGTGCATCGCTCCGAAGCAGTTGTAGAGGTCCGGCGAAACCGCTCCATTCGCCGCCAGGTTGCCGAACAGCGACGCCAGCAGCGGTCCCACCAGCGGCACGGGTTGCGTCGGATGCGCGATCTGCCAGCGCATCACCAGCATGAGCATGAAACCGAACAATAGAAAGCTTAGCGCCGTCAGGCCGTACTGGATGCCGATAACTTTGTGGTCAGTGGAAAAAACGTACTTGCTCCAGAAACCCGCTTCCGCATGCGAGGTCTCATGGAGGTGAGGATGCTCAATGGCTCCGGTGCTCGCCTGCATGATTAAATTATTGTCTGCTTCAGGTAACTATTCACAATCTCGGCCCCAATGCCCTAAACCTAATTTGGCATGGCCAGGTCAATTTCGGATTAATAAACCTTAACCCGCTCCCTGTCAATGGGAGATTCGTCAAACAGCATTTCGGCCATTTCGGCCGCTCCAGCGGCGGTTAGGGGCGGGGACGTCTCGTCCCCGCAGTCCGTCGCAGACCAGCCCCTGCGTGCCCCGGGGGCTCGTGCGTAGCGCCCAGGAACCTCATCCTTACCCAAAACGCCTTCGCTGGACACCCGCAGGCTTCCGTAAGGCCCTATGCGAGCTCAACGAGCCAGATCAAAGTCCCGGAGGGACGATGCGAGAGTATTAGGGCAAGCGAGGAACGAGCGCCGGCGTGGGTAAGACGCCCCAAAAAACTCCCCCCTTTTCTAGAGTTTTTGCCTTGTCCGTAGCCGCAGGACCTTGTTGGGGCTGCGGACAAGGCAAAACGGCGAGAAAAGGGAGGCAGATAATGGCATCCAATCCACCGCAATCCCCGGCTGAAGGCCAAGACGAATGCGGGGCAGACGAATAAGACCGGACCCTGCGCGAAGGGGGCTTACAATTATAGGACTCACCTCTACACAAAAATCAGCTTCCATTGGTCGAGAGATGATCGGGTCAGCTAATATTGATTATCCGCTCAATGGAGGCGATGCCGGCGCAATCCACGCCGAGCGGTGCTGCTGCATCCCGATTTTCGGATAATACCCCTCTGCCTTGGGCGCCGCTAAAAGGATGATATTCGCCAAGGGGTGCAACCGGCTTTGAGTAAGTCTGATCAGTTCTCTTCCGATGCCGCGATTTTGATAAACCACATCGACCGCCAAATCTGACAGGTAACAGCAGTAGCTGAAATCGGTCACTGAGCGGGCCACGCCGACCAATAGGCTGCCATCCCAGGCAGTGCAGATCAAATTCGCGTGCTTGAGCATCGAGCCGATTCGTTCGGTATCCGTAACCGGACGCCGCTCTCCAAGCGTCGAGCGATTCAACACATCGACGAATTGTTCACACGAAATTCTCTGGTCGTAACGGTAAATGATAGCGCTCATTAAACAATAGCGGAGCAATCCAATGGTGCGGTTGCCCGCGTGTCAAGCCTCGCGCTGGTTTGTTACAAACCTGCGCTACCTTGCCAGCGTGCCTTTGCGCTCTATGTGGCAGCCCGCGGAGGGAGGGGTCAGCGCCCTAACCAACGGCGCCAGCACTCTGTCCGCCTGGGCTGACCCCGCTTCCGCTTTCACGTGCGAGCTCGATTCAGTCGTTTCCGCTGATGCGCCCTCGACTTTTGCGAGATTAGGCTGCCACATTTCGGACGCGCACGCGCCGCTTACTTCCTCTCGCATCGCGTGCAACAGGCGCTCGCAAATCACTGGCGGCAGCACTGGCGCCAGAAACCGCAGCGCGCTCGGCTCAGCGAGCAACTCCATGAGCGTGCCCACAGCCTCGATTCTTCCCCCGTAGTAAACCGCGGCTCGATCGCAAACGTCCTTAACCTCCAGCAGCCAGCGGCTGCTGAGCACCACCGTCTTGCCGCTACGCGCCCGCGCCAGAATTAGATCCTTAAGCTCGTGCCGCGCCGCCCCATCCAGGCCGGCAAATGGGTCGTCCAAGAGGATCAGGCTCCGTTCCTGGGACAGGAGGCGCGCCACCGCCATACCCACCTGGCCCGGCGACGAATGGTCGCCCTCCGTCGAACGATTAGCTTCGCGTCTTACGAATAAAAGTCGGCCTAGCAGCCCGGCTATTGGAGCGCTGTCGGGGCGCCTCTCGCGGCTGTGAGATTGCGCCTGATAGCCAATCCGCGCCTGCACGGCTCGACTTCGAGGTGACCGGCCAAATACCTGGACGCTGCCCTCCGTCCAGCCAAGCCGTCCGGCAAGAATCTTAAGCGCGGTGGTTTTCCCTGAAGCGGGTGGCCCGAGCAGGGCAAACACCTCACCGCGTCGAACCCTGAAGCTGACATTGGTCAGGGCCCGAATGAGCTTCGCGCCCCAGAGACAATCGAAGTGCCTGGTCAGATCCCGCACCACGACGACCTCCTGTGGCGCAATCGAGGGGTAAGGCATACAGGCGCTAGCTCGAACCAGAGCCCTTCCCCGGCGAGGCAGCTTCGGGGGCACGGAGCTTTTCTTGTAGCGCCTCGATTTGCTTTTGCACCGCCGCCGGGCTCGGTGAGCGAGCTTTCCACATTTCCATGTACTCCAGCGCTTGAGAATAATTGCGCTGCTGTTCCTCGATTTTGGCCAGGTGTGAAGTGATCTCCACGAAGGAGAATTTGTCCGGCTCGGGCTTGGCGGATTCCTGCTTTTGCCAGCGGCGCAGGGCCGCCTCCCAGAGGTTGCGGGCACGGTCGGGATCGTTCTTATTTTCGGCATAGACACGGCCCAGCTCGTAAAGGAGTTCATAGCTATTCGGATTGGCACGCAGGCCCTCGCGCAAAAACTGCTCCGCTTCCTCCACTTTGCCCATCCGCTTCCGCAACCAGAACGCCGTTACCGTGTAGGTCTCCACCCGATCAGGGTCCAATGCAGCCGAGAGCCTAAGCCAAGGCAGGATTTCCCGCACCTCGCTGCTGCCGCCTAAGTCTCCCCCTTTGTCGGCCAGCCCCGACGGGCCGCCTTCGTCCAGGTGCGTGTGGACCGAGGGAAAAAATTTGCGGCTGAATTTGTCGATCCAATCGCGCGGCGCCCCCAGGAACCCCTCCTCGTCGCCCTGGTTGTGCCCCCCCATCGCCCCTGCGTCTTCGGCCATGTGCGGGGTTTGAAACGCCTCCCGGTTATCGAAAACGGTCGGGTAAAACCCGCTGTGGAAGTAGGCATCGGCCTTGGCGAAGAAATGGTTGGCGAACATGCGCCGGCTGTCTCCTAAGAGCACCCCCATGAGATTCGCCGATTGCAGACGGTTGCCTTGCCACTGCGCAAACCATAGTCCCAGCCGGGCGGCCAGCCCGAAACAGAGAATCAAAAGCGCCCCCACGAGCCAATAGGGCTCGCGACCCCCAAGCCACGAATGACGACGCACTGCCTTCATAGCCCTCAATTCAGCGCGCGGCGCTGAAAAGCCAGGCAGGCGGCGATCAGAAAGATCATCGCGTAAGCCAGCGCATAGAGCGCGGCCAATCCGCACACACCCCAGGCGATCGGCGGCCAGTTGTGGATGATTAAGTCCCGCACATCGAACAACTCGAGATGGGGAATCGCATAGTAGAATCCGGACAAAAGGGAGCGCCTGGGTTCGGGCAGTTGCACGGCCACCTTATTCAAGTGCCGGCCCATGAGCAGGATTCCACTGACCACGATGAAGCAGATAGTGGTGTTCGAGGACGGAGCGGTAAAAACCAACGATCCAAAAAGTGTGAGCGCCACTACCACCCCGAGCATTAGCCAATGCAACCCCGCCGCTTGCAGATAATTGACGATCTGCCAATGCTCTTCCCGGCTTCCGGCCAGAATCCCAAAAAACAAGTAAAAGCAAAGCAGCGCCAAGCCGCAGGCCATCCAGCACCCGAGGAACTTCCCCAAAATTAACTGCGCGCGCGTGAGCGGCTTGGCCAGCAGCGGATACAGCGTTCGGCTCTCGCGTTCGGCCGGGATTTGCCGCGCGGTGGTGGTGATCGCGATAATGAGCGAAGAAATCCAGACCAGCAAAAGGCAGATTTCCTTCAAGTACCGCACAATCCGGCCATCATGAAAAAGGCGAACCGAACCCATCACGAGGCAAATGAGCACCGTCAAGACGAACAGAACATAAAAATCCTTCCGCCGATAGAGTTCCTTGACAACGACGTTGGCGACAGCAGCGATGTTTTTCATGTGTTCGGGGTGTATCCGATAACTTTGAGGAAGAGTTGTTCGAGGTTGCACCCGTGTTGCTGCGCCAAGGAGTTGATGGCGCCTTCGACTTGCAACTCGCCCTGCTTCAGAATCGCCACGCGGTCGCACACCGTCTCCACCTCGCCCAACTCGTGGGACGAAAAGAAAACCGTTCTACCTTCGCTTTTGAGTCGCTGGATGATCTGCCTAACCTGCATTCGGCCGATCGGGTCCAGGCCGCTGGTGGGTTCGTCCAGGATGAGCAACTCGGGATCATTGATGAGCGCCTGAGCCAACCCGACCCGTTGCTGCATTCCTTTTGAGTAAGTCTTAATCTGCCGTTTGCGGACGCCGTCCAACTCCACCAGCTTCAACACGAGGTCAATGCGGCGCTCTCGCTCCGGCCGAGGAATGTCGAAAATCCGCGCATAGAACTGCAGCAATTCTTCCGCGCTCAGGAACTTGTAATAGTAAGTCATTTCGGGCAAATAGCCCAAGCGCTGGCGAGCGATCGGTTCGCGCACATTCGAACCGAAAAGAAAGGCTTGGCCGCTCGTGGGCTGCCGGAACCCCAGCAGCACATTCATGGTCGTCGTTTTGCCCGCCCCGTTCGGCCCCAGAAACCCAAAAACCTCGCCGGGCCAAACCGAGAGGTTCAAGTTGTTCACTGCGCGTTTACCCGGCTGGCCCCATCCCCGGCGGGGATAGTCCACACAGAGGTTCTCCGTGCGCAGAATTGCCTTGGCGGTCGCCTTGGAAGGAGTGATGAACCGGGGCGATTCCACCGTTGTTGGTTCGCTCAGCAAAACATCGGTCGTCATAGTTTTTGGGTCTGCAATCTCAGGCGCTCTCACGCTCGCCGCGCACTGCCACGCCTCGCCAGCGCGGATGCTGCTTGCCCCCCTGCGGGCGCACAGCAGCCACCCGTTCCAGTTTTCGAACGTTTCATGTCCTGTTAATAGACACCCTCCGCCCGCTTTTCCCCACGGACGGCTCTTTCCGTTCCCATTTTCCGTTTTAGACAGCACGCAATTTGCCAACCCCATCCGCGCTCACTCCGATAATTTCTCTAGCCGGACGATTCCGCCATGCAAAGAGGGACTTCCTCCGCCCAAGCGCGCCGCGGTCAGTGACTGTTCGAAGTTCGTCTCGCGAAATCCGATTGGCGCCGCCGACACGGACCGCGAGCCTCGCAAGAGTAATTTCAAAGAGATTTCCGAAACAAAGTTTCCAGTAGCTGATCTCGTGCGACACAGAATTCCTCCATGAACCTCTCTGTCGGATAGAATCTCCATGCCTAATTACCTCTGCTGCTCTTGGTATGCTAATAGCTGCCTTCGGTTCAATGTCGAAGACGTTCGTTGCTCTAAGCGACCCGGTTCACAACTTGATCCGGAACGTCACTCGCCACACCCTCCTGCAACTCTGCATCACGCCGGGCCAACTGCCGGCGATGCAATACCGCGTCCGACCGCAGGATTTGCCCGAGGCCTATTACTCACTGGCGGTATTTCATGCCATTGAGGGCCGATCTCTGGATGGGACACGCCTGCCCTCCGGACTAGTGACGCCTGCCGAAAAAAACGTTGTCCCTGAACTAGTCAACTTCTTCGATGCCGTAAAACTGGACAGACGATGCTCTCGCGATCTGCGTCTCAAGCTGAAGAAAAAGGGACCCGGCATGTTAAGCTGCGAGCTTCTGAGTTTCGGCACTGGCATGTTGTGCGCTCGGAATGACGACCCTGAGGACCTCTTTCAACGCCACCTGTGGCGTCAGCACGGCAGCCTGCATTCCACTCACGCGGTCGTTTTTGCCCGCATCCGCGCGTTGCACTGCGCTGCCGTCCCCAATGGATTGGAGACGCGCAAGGAATCATACGACTCGAGCAATATCATTTACGGGG
>Ga0209517_10006618_pt1 | contig 14223 bp, 12 predicted proteins | sample PeaSoiMetSII2010_FD_187695 | JGI IMG/M metagenome (GOLD analysis project Ga0209517, IMG submission 187695) | Peat soil microbial communities from Weissenstadt, Germany - SII-2010 (SPAdes) (version 2) | ecosystem: Environmental > Terrestrial > Soil > Wetlands > Peat | place: Germany...
TGGATGGCTTTCAACGCCGCCCGCAATCAGTCCCGCTCGTTCGCTCCCGCGGTTGCCGGAGCGCTGCGCGAGGGCAAAATTGACGAAGCGATTAAAGTCGCCGAGCGCAACAAGAAGAGTCACCTGGCCAAGGTAGTCACCGCGGGTCTGATGGAATTCAAGGCCCACCAGGACAGCCCGGGCGAGATTCCTGGCGAGACCATTGAAGCGTCCAAACGCGCATTAGAGCGCACCGAAGCCATCGTGCACGCGGAATTGAAGCGTGGCTTGGGCGGACTGGCGACGATCGGTTCGACGGCTCCCTTCGTGGGACTGTTCGGAACGGTGGTCGGCATTCTGAACGCCTTCAACGGTATTGCGAAGGAAAAAGCAACCGGTCTGGCTGCGGTCGCGGGCGGCATTTCCGAAGCGCTCGTCACTACCGCCGTCGGCCTGTTCGTGGCGATTCCGGCCGTCATGATGTTCAACTATTTGACCGGCCGCGTGGAAGCGTTCGACGTGGAGATGGATAACTCCTCGAGCGAACTGATCGATTACTTCCTGAAGCGCCGGAGCATGCGCCGGTCCTAAGAACCCAGGTCTTAGGTCCTAGGTCTTAGGTTTCAGGACTGGCGAGTCGCAAACATGAGTTGCTGAAGCAGCGGCGCCGGGGTTCCAAACCGGCGTCCGCTCTTCCTCATCTTTATCGCTGCGGTTCCCCGGCCAGGGCAAGCATACGCAGGAGACAGAATTCCATGGCATTAGCAAAGCGAAACGAAGCGGCCAACGTCACCTCCGACATCAACGTCACACCGATGGTGGACGTGATGCTGGTGCTGCTGATCATCTTCATGGTGGTCACGCCCATGCTGCAACACGGCGTCCCGGTGGATATGGCGAAGGTCAACAGTCCTAAGGATATGCACGACGCCGACAAAGAAGACGCGCTCCTGGTGGCCATCACGCGCGACGACAAGGTCTTCTTTGGTCCGGATAAGATCGAGGTCAATGATCTGACCGACAAGATCAAGGACAAGCTGGCCAACCGGACCGACAAAACCGTCTTTCTGAAGGCCGACCAGCGGGCGCATTTTGGCTGGGTGGTCGAAGTCGTCGACAACGTTCGCGCCGCCGGCGTGGACCAACTCGGTCTTTTGACCGATCAAAAGAAGTCGGGAGCCTTGGCCCCGCCGACCGGCGCGACCTCGCCGACGGGCGGGCAGTAGCAGGCAAGCGCAGGCGCTGGGAATTGGGAGTTCGATAGGAGATCGATATGAGTATGGTAGTTGGCGCCAAAGGGGGCCAGAACGCGAACATGAACGTCACGCCGCTGATTGACGTGTTGCTGGTGCTGCTGATCATTTTCATGGTGATTACGCCACTGACGCCGAAGGGCTTGGAAGCGTTGGTGCCCCAGCCTCCGCCAAAGGATCAGAAACAGCCGCCGCCCACCGATCGCACTATCGTGGTGCAACTGATCGACCGCGGTTCCGGCAACACTCCGGGCGTCAAGATCAATCAGGACGACGTCACTTGGGAAACTCTGCAGGGCCGCCTGGAAGATATTTTCAAGACCCGCGCCGAAAAAATCATGTTCGTGAAGGGCGATGACAATGTGCCCTTCGCCGACGTCGCCACCGTCATTGATATTGCGCATTCCGCCGGCGTCGATAAAGTCGGATTGATTACGGCCAAAATCGAATCCGGTAACTAGAGCCGTTCTACGATGGAGGGACGGGCGTCTCGCCCGTCCGGCCGGGCGGGGACGCCCGGCTCTCCACCTCTGATTTCCACACTCCGTGGTAAGGGAGATTCATAAAGCAATGAAAACGACTAAGAGACTTCTGGTGGTATTCGCAGCCGCACTAGTATTGCTCTGTAGCACTGGATGCGCCAAGCTCAAGGCGCGCGACCACCTCAACAAGGGTGTGCAAGCTTTCAAGAACTCCAAATTCGAGCAGGCGATCGACCACTTCCAGCAAGCCGTCGTCCTCGACCCTACCCTGATCAATGCCCGCCTGTACCTGGCCACAGCTTTGGCCCAGCAGTACATTCCGGGCGTCGATGCTCCCGACAACAACCGCTTTGGCGAGCAGGCGATTGACCAGTACAAGCAAGTGCTGCAAACCGATCCCAGAAACATCAACAGCATTAAGGGCATCGCCTATCTCTACCTGCAGATGAAGAAGTTCCCCTTGGCGAAGGAGTACTACAAGAAAGCGTCCGAGCTGGATCCGAACGACCCTGAGCCGTATTACTCGGTCGCCGTCATCGATTGGACGCAAACCTACGTGCCCCGTCAGGAAGAACGCGCCAAGCTGGGCATGAAACCCGACGAGTCCCTGCCGGCCAAGGACAAGAAGGTTTGTGCCACGCTGAAGGAGCAAAACACCGCCAACGTTCAGGAAGGCATCGATAACCTGAACAAGGCGCTTCATCTTCGTCCCGACTACGACGACGCCATGGCCTATCTGAACCTGATGTACCGGGAACGCGCCGATATCCAGTGCGATGACCCGGCAGCCCGCTCCGAGGACCTGAAGACCGCCGACGAGTGGGTCGACAAAACCATGGCTACGAAGAAGGCCAAGGCCGAAAAACAGCCCAGCGGCGCCATCGTCGTGGATCAGAACAAGTAAATGCTAACGGAGGGACGGGCATCCTCGCCCGTCCCACGTTTGCATAGGGACAGCTCGAGACCCAGCCCCTAAAGGGGCGTTTAATCCCGAGGGCTTGCGGCATCGCTGAAGCGATGCCCTGATACAAATCCTAACCCAAGGCTTCGAAGACCAAATCTGCTGGACTCCAATCTACTAGGCCCAGATCTACGAAGCGGGGTCCTTCCGCAGCCTGCAAATCACAAACGCGCGTGATTTGCGTCATGCAGATTCCCGCTCCGGCAGGTAGAATCAGGGGCGGCCCGTAGGCAACGGGGCAGCGTCAAGCCAGAATGTTCAAGAAGATTCTGATCGCCAATCGGGGAGAGATCGCGGTGCGCGTGATACGGGCCTGCCGCGAAATGGGCATCGCGTCGGTCGTCGTCTATTCCGACGTCGACCGCGCCGCACTCCACGTCCGTAAATCTGACGAGGCCTACCCCATCGGCCCGGCTCCGGCCGCCGAATCTTATCTTCGGATGGACAAGATCCTCGACGTCGCCAAACGTTCCGGCGCCGAGGCCATCCATCCCGGCTACGGCTTCCTCTCGGAAAACGCGAAGTTCGCGCAGGCGTGCGCCGACGCGGGCGTGAAGTTCATCGGACCAACTCCGGGGGCGATGGAAATGATGGGGTCGAAAACTCGCGCCCGTCAGGAGATGGAAAAAGCGGGCGTGCCCTTTGTTCCCGGAACCTCGCGCGGCCTGGCTTCTCCGGAAGAAGGCGAAGAAGTCGCCGAGCGCGTGGGCTACCCCGTGATGTTGAAAGCCGCGGCCGGCGGCGGTGGCAAAGGCATGCGCCTGGTACAGACGCGCCAGGATCTTCGTTCCGCGCTCGAATCCGCGCAGAGCGAGGCGCAGCGTTCTTTCGGCGACAGTGAAGTGTATATCGAAAAGGCGATCGTCAACCCCCGCCACATCGAGATGCAGATACTGGCCGACGAGCACGGCAATGCCGTGTGGCTGGGCGAGCGCGAGTGTTCCATTCAGCGCCGCCACCAGAAAGTTCTCGAAGAAGCGCCTTCGCCGATTGTCGACGCCGACATGCGCCGCCGCATGGGCGAAGTTGCCGTCAGAGTCGCGCAGGCGGCGAACTACACCAATGCCGGCACCGTCGAATTTCTGGTCGATGGGGAAAAGAATTTCTACTTCCTCGAAATGAACACGCGCCTGCAGGTGGAGCATCCCGTCACCGAGTTGACCACCGGACTCGATCTCGTGCACCTGCAGATACGGATTGCGGCCGGCGAGAAACTGCCCTTCGCCCAGTCCGACGTGGCGATTCGCGGGCATGCCATCGAGTGCCGTATCTACGCCGAAGATCCCGATAACAATTATTTCCCCAGCCCCGGCAAGATCACGGTGCTGCTCTCGCCTTCGGGACCGGGAATCCGCCGCGATAGCGGCATGTACGAAGGCTGGAACGTTCCCATGGATTACGATCCGCTGCTCGCCAAACTGGTCGGCTACGGGACCGACCGGCATCAGGCCATCATGCGGCTCGATCGGGCGCTCTACGAATATTTCGTGGCCGGCATCAAGACCAATATTTCTCTTTTCCGGCGCATCCTGCGCGATGCCGATTTCCAGGCCGGAAAACTCGACACCGGATACCTGGATCGCCTGCTCGCGAAAAGCAACCAGTCTGTTCTGTCGAGCGCGCCCGGGGCAAAAGCCGAGGCGGTTGACGAGACGACGATCGCCGCGATTGCCGCCGGAATGTTTGCCGTGCTCGACCCTGCCTCGCCCGTCGGCAAGAATGGGAACGGGGGCGGTGCAGGTTCAGGTTCGGCGGCTTCGGGCGCGTCCAACTGGAAACAGAAAGGGCGCTCGGAAGCGCTGCGTTGATCTCGGCAGTTCGTGGACTACGTGAGATTCGTATCAGGGCATGCGCTTCAGGCATGCCGCAAGGACGTGAGCAACAACGCGCCTTCAGGTGCTGGATTTAGAAATTCGAGTTTCACCACAGGCTTTTCATGGTTTATGAAATCATCGTAGAAGGCAAACCCCACCGGCTGGAGCTGGCAAGGGCCGCCGCCGGTTGGGAGTGTCGCTTCGACGGGCAATCCGTCCCCATCGACGCGGTCATCCCGCGCCGCGACGTTTTGTCCCTATTGGTCAATGGCCACGCCTATGAAATCAAGCGCGAGCAGACGGCCACCGATCTCCACGTATGGGTGGGCAGCACACGCTTCGCGGTCGAGTTGCGCGATCCGCGTTCTTTGCGTTCGCGCCAGAGATCTGGGGGAGACGAAAAAGGCCCGAAAAAAATTCTCGCCCCCATGCCCGGCCGCGTGGTGCGCCTGCTGGTCGCGGAGAATTCCGAAGTCGAAGCTGGCCAGGGCGTCGTCGTGGTCGAAGCCATGAAGATGCAAAACGAAATCAAGTCACCCAAAAAGGGAGTCGTGAAGAAAATATCGGCGATCCCAGGCGCGGCTGTAAACCCCGGCGACGTGCTGGCCATCGTGGAATGAAGAGGCTTTACCCTACCGCCCCAGCACCTCGGTCATCTCAAACCTTTCACTCCCCGCGAGTACCATAGAAGGGCGGAGGTGCCTTCGTGAAGCTGCGCCGCATTATCAGTTTTGCAACCCTGGCAATTTCGATTCTCACGCTCGTCCTGGTGTTAAAGCGGCCGGCGGCGGTTGCGCCTGTCGTCGCGCCCGCTGCGGCTGCCGCCAATGCGCGGTCTTTCCAGGAGAAGGTGAACCGGCTCTCGCAGCCCAGTGCGCCCGGTGAAGGAGAGAGCGAAGTGCGCATAGATTCCGGCGAATTGTCGGCTGGGCTCGCGCAAGCTGCTGGACTGGCGCCGCCGACTGCGTCGGCGAATGATTCCACCGGCGCGCCGGCCGCAAGCCCTGCGATGGAGTTCCCAGGCGCGGTTCCCAATATCAAGGATTACCAGGTCTCCATGGATGGAGACATTGTGCGTGGACAATTTCTCACCCAGATCGCGGGCAAAGACGTCTACCTCACGCTGGCCGGACATCTCGGCTCGAAAGACGGTTACGCCACTTTCAATGCCACCGAGGTCAAAATCGGCGATCTCTCCGTGCCCGCATCGCTGGTCAACGAAGTATTGCAGAAAAAACTTGCCGAACAACGCGATCAGCTCAAGCTGCCCGATAACGTCAAAGATCTGAAAGTTGAAAACGGCGAACTGGTGTTCATGGAAAAATAGCGGCTACGAGCGACGAGCCGCAGGCTACGAGCGGACGGTGTGGTTTTGATCGCAGGTCTTTGATCGCAGATCGCGGCCCCAACCCAGCAACGGGAACTTAACGAAACTCCGATTAGGTAACATCGAAAACCTTTTAACCACAGGGTACACAGGGGTGCACGGAGGACCCCGGGAACTTAATCAGACTTTCTTTAAGCGAAAGCGACCTCCCTGCAAAAAATGCCGCCACCAAAACCTTCGGCGTGTAAAGCAAAATTTGCCCAGCGTTGTACACCATGGTTTGCTTGCAACAGAGTCTTCTAATCTCCATCTAATCTGTTTCTAACCGGGTCGGCTTCGAATCAAACGTATGACGAGTTACCCGGTTCCGCCCAACTATGCCGACCGCATCCTGGTGGCCAGCCCCAGCCACGTGGTGCGCCAGCGCGTTCTCGAAAGTCTACGTTCTCCGGTCCGCCGCGTGGCACAGGCCAGCGGAGGCGCCGAAGCCCTGGTCCAGTTGGAGAGTGGGAGCTGGCAGGTGCTCTTTCTTGATCGCCGCCTGCCCGACCTTGATTCCGAGGAATTGAGCCAAACCGTCCGCCAGCGCTTTCCCGGAATCGAAGTTGTGTTGCTCGATCCGGAAAGCGATGCCACACCCGTGGCCGCGGAAGAGAAAACAAACGCCCTTCCGGAAATTTGGACCGCGCCCTATGGGGACAGCAAGAACGACGACAGCAAGAACAAAAACCATAGCGAAGCCGAGCTTCCGGCCGCCGCCCCCGCCCCGCAGTCGATTCTCGAAGATGCTTTGCCCGGAATGATCGGCAACTCACGCATCATGCAACCCGTGTATCATCTGGCGCGCCTGCTGGCGCCGCGCACCACCACCGTCCTGATCACGGGCCCGACCGGCTGCGGCAAGGAGGTCGTCGCCCGCGCCCTTCATCACTTGAGCCCGCGTGCTGGGCGTGCGTTCGCGGTGGTGAATTGCGCCGCCATCCCGGAGACCTTGCTCGAAGCCGAACTGTTCGGATACGCCCGCGGCGCTTTCACCGGAGCCATGCAATCCTATGCGGGCAGAATTCAGGCAGCGCAGGGAGGCACGCTGTTCCTCGACGAAATCGGCGAGATGCCGCTGAGCCTGCAGCCCAAGTTGCTCCGCTTCCTGGAGCAGAAAGAATTGCAGCGCCTGGGCAGCGCGGAAGTCGTGCGCGTAGATGCCCGCGTCGTTTCCGCCACCAACGCGCACTTGCTGTCCCTGGTCCGCGAGGGAAAGTTCCGCGAAGATTTGTACTACCGGCTTTCGGCCTTCCCCATTGAGATTCCGCCCTTGCGCGACCGGACCGAAGACATTCGGCCACTGGCCACGCACTTTCTCGAAAAATATGCTTTCCGCTCGCCCGCGCCGGAATTGTCCGCCGAGGCGCTCGAACTGCTGAAAACGCAGCCCTGGGCTGGGAACATTCGCGAACTGCAAAACGTGATCGAACGCGCTCTGATCCTCTCGGAAGACCAACCGGTGATTCGCCCCGAGCACCTGTGGCTGGCGGACGCGAGCGTTCGCAACGCGCGCTGAGATGCGAAGGCTTTAACCGCAGAGGGCGCCGAGATCGCAGAGAATTTCCTGTTTCTGTGTTTGACCGCGGGGTCCGAAGGGTTAGCGTGGCAGTACCCAGTGGAACCTGCCCCTGGGGCCTTGATCTCTGTCTTGCTCCGCGATCTCTGCGCTCTCCGCGGTTAAAGCCTTTGCTCAGGCGGAATGGCAAGGCGCGCTCATCCTCACCAAGCCGCGCAATAGGCCGTCTTCCTCCGCACCCCGCATAAGGGCGTTCTAAGGCAATTTATGCCGGGCTGGCATCGCCGTTGCAGGGTGATCTGCATGTCCACCTCTTTTCCAATCCCACGAGATCCGGCACGCGAACCGGAGCATCCGCTGGCCCGTGCTTTTGCCTCATTGGCTCCGCCTCGAGGTTGCGTCCAATGTCCGAAACAAGACGCGCTCCATCACCACGAACCTCGTCTTCCGCCTGCCCAACGATTCCCCTCGCCCCCTCTCATTCCTCCGCCCGTTCCGCGATCCCCACTCCGCCTCGCCGCCGCAAACTCGGTAGGGACGTGCTTCGATGTGTAGAAAGCTAGGAAGCTAAACACATGTGATGACATAGACGCGACAGGCGCTCGGGAGGTGCAGACGAAAAGCCCCTCTGGAGCTTGTCTCCTCGGCGGTGAAAAGCTCTACAGAGTCCGCTTAAACAGCGGCACGGCCAGAGCCATCGTCCCCACCGCGAAGATCGACAGAAACAACAGGTCCGGCACAACCGCGCTCAACCCGCTCTCCTTCAGCAGCAACGCCTTGAATCCATGCACGGCATACGTAAATGGATCCACAAACGCGATGCCCCGCAACCAAGCTGGAAACGCCTGCACCGGATAAATGGATCCACTGGGGAAAAACAGCAGCGTGTTCAGAATCCCGAAGGTGGCGCGTGGTACCAGCGGATCCTCCACCCGGACCATCATCAGAAACATCATGCAGTTGAACGCCGCAGCGGTTGCCAGAATCATCGCCAGCAATCCGAGCATGGTCAGCGGATTGAAAATCGTTCCCACGCCCGCAATCAGCGACCCAATCATCGTAATGACGACCCCGGTCAGCACGCCCTTGATCGCGCCCGCGCCATTCAAGCCAAACACCAGCTCGGCCTTGGTGATCGGAGTCACCAGATATCCTTCGTGGATTCCGCGCGCCTTGTCGTCGATGTACAACATTCCGCCGCCGATCATGGCCGACACAAACATGGCCAGCGCGATCGACCCCGGCAGCAGGTACTTCATGTATTCGATATATGGGTATAACTCGACCACATCCAGCGCCGTTTGCTGCAACAATCGCGGCGACACGTCCGGCTGGTTCAAGGCGTCCGTCACTTCGTTCATCTTGTCTTCGAACGTCGAACTCATGAAGTTGTCGCTGTTGTCCACGATCAGCGCGATCCGCGGATGATTTTTCTCGTACACCATCTTCGAATACTGTGCTGGAATAATCACCGCGCCCTGAATCTTCCCGTTGCGCACGTCCTCCCGCGCCTGCACCTCGTTGTCATACGGGACCGCGATAAACGTCCCGGCGTTCGCCCGCACCGCGTCAAACGCTTCCTTGATGCGGACGGCCTGGGTGCCATGATCGTCATCGACCAGCCCCATCTTCGCGTCGCGGATTTTCCCGCCAAATGCGTTGCCCAGCACGATCAACTGCACCAATGGAAAAATCATCGACACCATCATCAGTGCCGGCGAGCGGAAGAACTTCCGCATCTCGCGCTCGATGATCGCCATCATCCGATTCATGGTTGCACCCCCGGCCGCTGCGGCATGATGAAGGTGTAGGCCTTCACCAGTTCATCGCGCAACTGCCGCCCTGTATAGTGGACAAACACATCGTCCAATGTGGTGTTCTGCACCGAAAGCGTTTTCAGCGGCACGCCCGCCACCACCGCCATCTCCACCAGATCGGTCGTCGTGCCGGACCCATTCGAAGTCAGTACCCGAAACATCCCCGCGCTTTGGTTCTGCACCGACGTGACTCCCGGCAAAGCCTTCAGCCGGCCTTCCCAATCGTCCGGAGGCCGCTCGAAGTGGGCCTCAATCACATTCGATCCCGGCACGCTCGCCTTCAGCGCTTGTGGAGTATCAAGGGCCACCAGTTTGCCGTGATCCACAATCGCAATCCGGTTGCAGAGCCGGTCCGCTTCGTCCATGTAGTGGGTGGTGATCAGTACGGTAAGCTTGCGTTTCGCTTTGATCGTCGTCAGCATCTCCCAAACCGCGACGCGCGACACGGGATCGAGGCCCGTGGTGGGTTCGTCCAGAAAAAAAATCTTCGGACTATGGACCAACCCACGCGCGATCTCCAGCCGCCGGCGCATCCCGCCCGAGAGCGTCTTCGTCTGCGCCCCCCGCCACTTCGTCAGGTCCACCGTCTCCAGCAATTCTTCAACCGCCTCTTTACGCCGCTTGGCAGGAACGTCATATAGCTTGGCGTAAATGTTCATATTCTCTTCCACGGTCAAATCCAGATCGCTGGTCAGCGCCTGAGGAATCACCCCAATCGTCCGCCGCACCGCATCCGGATCCCGAGCCACGTCATGCCCCTCCACTCGAGCCGTCCCCGCCGAAATCGGGATCAGCGTGGTCATCATCCGGATCAACGTGGATTTCCCCGCACCATTCGGCCCCAAGAGCCCAAAAATCTCTCCCTCCTTCACCGCAAAGGAAACATCGTCCACCGCGGTGAAATCCCCATATCGCTTCACGATGTTCTTCACTTCAATCGCGTTGGGAGCGTCCGCCGCAATCTCGGTCCGGCCATTAAACTCGGAAGGGGAAACCCCTTCGCCATTGCCTTTGTTCACTTCCATGCCGATCTCCCAATGCAGGTGTGGGGACACCCTCTCCTGTCACTTTTGCTCCGCGGCTTGCACGGTTCCCTTTAACTGTGCGGGCGACACTAGCACCTCCGCCGTCATCCCCGGCACATACGCACCTTTTGGATTCTCCAGCCTCACCTTCAATGCGATCGTCCGTATGTCGCGCTTCCGGCGCCCCACATCCCGCTGCGTCGCGAAATCCGCTTCCGGCGCCTTATAAAAAACTTTCCCCGGAATCACCGTCCCTCCCGGCAGCCGCACCCGCAGCGTGTCTCCCAATCCAATATGATCGGCGTCCGTTTCCGGAATCGCCGCGAACACCCAGGTGTCGCTGAAATCCACCACCGTCACGATCGCCTGCCCCGCGTTCACCACTTCGCCTTCGCGCGCCGCCCGCACCAGCACCGTCCCCGTCACCGGGGCATAAATCTTGGTGTATCCCAAGCGCACTTCCCCTTCTTTCAACTGCGCCACCGCGTTCTCCACCTGCGCCCGCGTCGATGCCACCGTACTTTGCGCCGCCGTCGCCTGATTGGTGCGCGCAATCGCCGAATTCAGATCCGCTTGCCCCGCTGTGACCTGATCCCGCAGCGCTTGCACGCTCGCTTCCTGCGCCTTCAGATTCATTTCCGCCTGTACCTTCTCCTGCTCCGATGCCACTCCCGCCTGCGCTAACCCAATCGTCCGCCGACTGTCGCTCTCCACCCGCGTCAAAGTCGCTTCCGCATTCGCCAATTGCGCCCGCGCCGACTGCAGCCGTGCCTGCGAATTCGCCACATCCCCCGCCGTCGACCCCTTCGTGGATTGCCGAGTGTATTCGCTCTCGCTGACCTTCGACCGCAAGCTGGCAATCGTGGCCACCGCTTCCCGCTCTTGCGCCTCCAACTCCGCCGGATCCAGCAACGCGATCAATTCGCCCTGCTTCACCGTCGATCCTTCCTCCACCAGCAACTTCTGAATCCGCCCCTGAATCTGCGGACTGACCACAATCTGGTTAGCATCCACCGTCCCCACCAGAACCAAGTCGTTGCCGCCAGGTGTAGAAAAGAAGTAGTACCCCGAAGCAATCGCGACAATGATCGCCAGCAAAGTCAAAAACTTAATCCGCGCACTCATCGCAAATCTCCTAGCAGGATAGCTGTCAGCTCTCAGCCCTCAAGCTGTCAGTTCTCAGTTTCGACTTCTTGCTCTTCGCCCCCCTGGCTCGGGGTGACAGCCAGAAGCGACAAGCTGAAAACTGAGAGCTGAGAGCTAAGAAACAAACAGCGCCGCCGTAATGAACTCCAGCACAAACGCCCGCCGCTCCCGAATCCGCTCCTCCGACAACGGGTCCACCTTCATCAGCGCCTTCATCACCGGCGCGGTTGTGAAATAGAACACAATCACCGCTACCACCGACGGCAGAAAATCCATAGGATTCACCGCCCGGAATTCCCCAGCCTCCGTCCCCTCCCGCAACACCTCCACCAGCTTCTCAAAGATGGGACGGAAATATTTCCTGGCAACCCGCTGCATGGCCGCGCTGCCTTTCGCCCCCGACCGCACCCACTCCCCCTGCACCACCCGCGGAAACCGCGGATTGGCCGCGATGTAGTCGAAATACGCCCCCAGGTATTCCAGCATTTTCTGGCGCGGAGGCAGGTCGCTGTCGAGCACCGGCGTCACTTGCGCCCGCAGTCCGCTGAACACATGGTCGAGCACGGCTTCGTACAAAGCGTCCTTGTCTTTGAAGTAGTAATAAAGCAGCGCTTTGTTGACGTGCGCCGCCCGCGCGATGGCGTCCGTGCGCGCCCCGGCGATCCCGTGCTCGGCAAATTCGCCGACGGCCGCCTTCAGGATCGCCGCCCGGCTCTCCTCTGGATGCCCCCGAGTCCCTAAGCGCCGAGTCGCCTTCATATAATTAACCAGTTAGTTAGATGGTAGCACAGGCTTGGGGGGCTTCATCAAACTACGCCCGGGAAAGCTGAGGAAGCCGACTCGTCGTCTCTGTAGACGAATGAGCGCGACAAATATTGTATGGAGATAAGTGCGAAGATGCAGTAAAGGTGTTCGGCGAAAGGGCAAGCTATGGGCCGTAACCGCGTGATTCGTATCGTTTCAACCGGAGGGTAGCGCCGCCGATCACGACTGGCTAAGCCGCGCGGCCAGGGCGATTAGACAAAAGGCCACGACGATAAGAACCGCCGAGAGGAAATACCAACGTCGAAGGCTGCTGCTGGGAAAAAGCGATTTGTGTCTTCTGAGTATCTTCAGAGAATCACTGCCCCACATTTTGTACCAAATTAGCCGATCCGTCTTCGAGACTCTCTGGTTGACAGCGCTCTGCATTCGGTACGCAATTGCGACATTCACAGCGAATCCGGCCACAAAGGTGCCAAGGAACAGGGCTACCCAGACCATCTGAGGGACCTCAGCGGTGATTGTGATCCAGGGAGCAGCCAATAGGCAAGGTCATCAGGGGAACGAAATCCTAAACTGTCGAAAACGCGTGCGCCCTAACTGAGAATTTCAGGCCCTGCGAGTGGTCAGGCAATGGTGGTCTACTGCGCGCCGCCCGCGATCGACGGCACCAGCAGCACCTCATCGCCGTCATGGAACGAATAGGAAGCGCCGCCGAGGAAGCGAATGTCTTCCTCATTCACATAAATATTCAAGAATCGCCGCGTCTCTCCGGCTTCATCGCGCAGATGGGGCTTTAAGTCGGGGAACTGCGCGTCGAGGTGCGAGAACAATTCGTTGAGATTTGCAGGCGAGCAAACGACTTTTGGAGTTCCGGCTGTGAGTCGTCGTAACGCTGTCGGAATTTGAACTGTAATGCTCATAAAAAACCTCCCGAGCCAAACACAGCCCCTAAAGGGGCCTTTACTTCTGAAGATTTGCGGCATCGCTAAAGCGATGCCCTGATACGAACCTTACGACCAACGAACGACCAACGACTTACTCGTGAGGACGACTATGCAACCGCCGCCGTCGAGGAATCGGCTGCGGCCGCAAACGCCGCCGGCAAGTTCGCGGCCTTCGCCGCGAGATACGCTTCGAACTCGGCCAGCTTCGGAGCGATCGGCGTTTCCGCCCCGTACGCGTCCACCAGCACGTCGGTGGTCTTGAGTCCGTTGCCTGTGATGCAGAGCACGGTCGTTTCGTCGGGAAGGATTCGGTCCTGATGAATCAGCTTCCGCGCCGTTCCCACCGTCACGCCGCCCGCGGTCTCGGTGAAGATGCCTTCGCTCTCCGCCAGCAACTGGATCGACTCGACGACTTCATGATCGGAAACGTCTTCCGCCCATCCACCGCTCTTGCCGATGGCCTGCAATGCGTAATGTCCATCGGCCGGATTGCCGATCGCCAGCGACCGCGCGATCGTCTTCGGACGCTGCGGTTCAATCTCGTCGCAGTACTGCTTGACGGCCGTCGAAATCGGCGAGCACCCGGACGCTTGCGCGCCAAAGAATTTCACCGGTTTCGGATCGACCAGTCCGAGGAGAATCAGTTCATCGAAGGCTTTCTTGATTTTCGTGATCAGCGATCCGCCCGCCATCGGCACCACCACGTTATCGGGCAATTTCCAACCCAGTTGCTCGGCGATTTCGTAGCCCACCGTCTTCGAGCCTTCGGCGTAGTACGGACGAAGATTGACGTTCACAAATCCCCAGCCATGTTCATCCGAACCAGGTTCGCCGGAACCAGGTTCGCCGGGGAGATGTTCGTCGGCGATCTGCGAGCACAGGCGATTGACGTGATCGTAGCTGCCGTTGATGCGGACCACCTCCGCGCCAAACACCTGCGTGCCCAGAATTTTCGCGGGCTCAAGATCCGAAGGAATAAAAATCCACGCCTTGAAACCCTCGCGAGCCGCCTGCGCCGCCACCGCATTCGCCAGATTCCCCGTCGACGAGCAAGCCACCGTTTTGAACCCAAAGCTGCGCGCATTGGCCAGCGCCACCGCAACCACGCGATCCTTGAAGCTCAAGGTGGGGAGGCACACGGCATCATTCTTG
>Ga0209517_10006619_pt1 | contig 14223 bp, 11 predicted proteins | sample PeaSoiMetSII2010_FD_187695 | JGI IMG/M metagenome (GOLD analysis project Ga0209517, IMG submission 187695) | Peat soil microbial communities from Weissenstadt, Germany - SII-2010 (SPAdes) (version 2) | ecosystem: Environmental > Terrestrial > Soil > Wetlands > Peat | place: Germany...
CGCAACAGCTCGCGCGCGCCGGGCACGACGTGCATGTGTTCGAAAAATACGCCAAGGCCGGCGGGCTTTTGCGCTACGGCATTCCCGACTTCAAGATGGAGAAGCACATCATCGACCGCCGCGTCATCCAGATGGAGGCCGAGGGCGTCACCTTTCACTACGGCGTCCATGTCGGCGGCAACGGCGCGCTCGATCCGCGCGAGATGCTCAACGAATATGACGCGCTGGCCTTGACCGGCGGCGCGGAAGCCCCGCGCGACCTGCCGATCCTCGGCCGCGATCTCGCAGGCATCCACTTCGCGATGGATTTCCTGCCGCAGCAAAACCGCCGCGTCGGCAACGAGCCGCTCGGCGGCGTGAGCGAGATTCTTGCCGGCGGCAAGCATGTCGTGGTGATCGGCGGCGGCGACACCGGCTCGGACTGCATCGGCACTTCTTTCCGGCAAGGCGCGCTGTCGGTGACCCAGCTCGAGATCATGCCGGCGCCGCCCGATCATGAAAACAAGGGCCTGACCTGGCCGAACTGGCCGTTGAAGATGCGGACCTCCTCGAGCCAGGCCGAAGGCGCGCGGCGCGAATACGCGGTGCTGACGCAGCATTTTTCAGGCGTCGACGGCAAGGTGGCAAAGCTGCATTGCGTGCAGGTCGACGACAGGTTCAAGCCGGTTGCGGGAACCGAATTCGAACTCGACGCGCAACTGGTCTTGCTGGCGATGGGCTTCGTCCACCCGGTGCATGAAGGCCTGTTGAAGACGCTCGGCGTCGAACTCGACACGCGCGGCAATGTCCGCGCCAACACCGCCGACTACCAGACCTCGCGCCCGAACGTGTTTTCGGCCGGCGACATGCGCCGCGGCCAATCGCTCGTGGTGTGGGCGATCCGCGAAGGGCGGCTGTGCGCGCGGGCGATCGATCAGTTCCTGATGGGGGCGACGAGTTTGCCGAGGTAGATTCCTGCCCGCAGACTTGCTGATGCCCGACGCCGCTTGGTACAGTTGGGTGGGAACCGGGCTTCCACCGCAGAAGCATTGAAAGTGCTAGACTATTTTCTCGCGACTGATGAGCGTTTGTAGCACGTTTCGTATTTATGAGTAGCGTTCACGTGCCGTTTGGAGTGGGGCGCGATGGGTACCAAGTCCCCTTGGGACGAAACTCGGCGGGCGGTGCGGGACACTGAACCAAGTGATACTGTAATAGGTCAGCGGCGTCGCGCGGTGGCAGGACGCCCATACAGTTGGGGCATGTTGCGCGCTCACCTCGGTGAAACGGCGACGGAACCCGGATCACGAGCAATTTTGCATCGCAAGAACGGCAAACAAAATTATATTTGAGTTTAGGCTGCATTCTCAAATCCTACCTGATTCGTATTAGGATTGCTTCAGTCACAAGAGTTTCTGCGTCCCCCAAGGGAAAGGACTGATTCCGTGTCAGACAATCGTAAACAGCAACCGCCTTCACCAACTATGCGCGCATTTGCAGACAGCCTCAGCAACAGCAATCTCCGCGCCGCTTTAGCACAGAGGGGTGCAAGTTCAGCGAACCTAGCAAAGGCCCTTGCGCCTACCCCGGTTAAAGCCCCGGCCCCGGCCCCAGCAGCGTCGACACCCACAAAACCAAAACAATAAAGACAGACCCGTAAGGGGCGGTGGTAATATTTAGCCTTCCCCCACTGTGATTCGGAGAAGGCGCAATGAACAAGTTTCAAGGATCGTTAGGCGGCGGATTGGTTGGCGGTACCGTCAGCGGCGTGAGCGGCATTCAGGGTGGAGTGAGCACAGCAAACCTTCACGAGGTGCTGCAGAAGGGTCTGACCTCGGCCAACTTGGCAGCAGCCTTGGCAAACGTGCCGACAGCCCCAGCGCCTTCGGCGGCCCCCGCTCAGCCGGCTCAGGGTGCCGCCGTTCCAAAGACAGCCAGCGGTTCCTAGTTGTCGATATCCAACTACGTTCCGTACGCACAGATAGTCAGTAGCCTTGCGGCTGCGGTCGGTTTGTTCTTGACCGCATGGCAATTCAGAAGGACGCGCGCGGTCGCCACACTCCAGAGCCTCCAAGAGTTTTTTAAGGCCTCCAATGAACGAGAGGCTGCGCTCGCGGAGGCTCAAGACGATAAGCGTCACGCCTTTATTGAATTCATGAATTTCCTGGAAGTCTATTCCGCAGCCGCAAACGGTGGCCTGCTGACCGGCGTCACTCTAGAGCTGGTGAACGACAAGCTGATAGATTCCATCGTTGTGCTGATGCAGCTGGGCCACTGGCATGATTCCATCGAGGGCTCGGTCACAGGCCCCACTACTTACCTGCATCTGCGCGAGTTTATTAAGCGGCATAAGAAGACAGTTGAGGGTCGTTACGTAGCGGCCCAAGCGGACGCCCAATCAGAGCGGGCCGACAGACAGCCAAAATCATAAATCAGCCACGCAAATTGGAATCGGTGAGATTCCCAAACGTGCGTTGTCCAAAATCTAGATGTCCAATTAGAAAATAGAAAGGACCCCCGCCCGCTCGCTGCCGGATGGTGCAACAGCGGTGCCTAAAAATCGCCTCTTCTCGCAAGAACGGCTCGAGGGTAAGCGAGTCTAATTCTGCACCCGCACGCCCAGCATCACCACCGTCGAGACAGAGCTCGCGAGAGGAATGTTGGAGTCCAGAATATTCCGCTGCAGCGTGCCCTTGATCCAGAAGTCGCGCGTGAGCTTGTAAATCAGGTCGCCCTCGAGCGTATAGGTTTTGTCGGAACGGCCGTCGCCCTGATAGTCGTAGGTGCCGTAGGTGAATTTTCCAATTCCCGTCAGCCAGCGGCGGAAATCGTGATCGACCTCGAAGGTGTAGGTATGCGTCAAGACGCCGGAGACGCCGGGCACGATGACTTCGTCGATCGAGGTGGTGGAATAGAATTTCGCCGTGGTCAGCGGCGTCGCGGTCCAGGTCAGCGAGGACGCGGTCAACAGGCCATCGATCCGGCCGAGGCGGGGGTCGACATAATCGCGCGCCATGTAGCCGAGCGCGATTTCACCGGTCAGGAGCCGGGAGAATTCGAACGAGGTGCCGGCCTTGGCGTAGCCGCCGTCTGAATTGCGCGCGAAGCCGGAATTGTCGAGATACTGATCGTGGAAGCGGCTGTCGCCCTCGATCTCGACGAAGGGTTTCACCCCGGGCGTCAGGTCGTAGCTGACGCGGCCGACCCCGCCATATTGATTGAAGGCGCGGTCGGCGTTGCTGGCAATGGTGCCGTCGGTGAGCGTGGAGTTCTGATAGACGGTGCGGTCGAAGGTCGCGCCGCCTGCTATCTCGAGCCGGTTGAACTTTTGATCGACGCCGACGGTGGTGCCAAACGTCGCGTAGACCGGATAGGCCGCAAGACCCGCCTGGATGTTCGGGCTGCCGGGGTTGTCGATGGCCACGCGCAGGCGGAGCTGCAAGGTGATTCTTGTATCCTCGGTGATGTCGAGACGGCCATCGATGTGACCGAGGAAATCCGGGTGGTTGACATTGGTCGGCGCCGGGGAAATCCCGCCGTCGACGATGGGCGGAAGACTGTTGCCGTATCCGGTGTAGGAACCGCGCAAGTCCGCGACCAGCGCGTGGCGTTCCCAATCGGAGACCGCGAGAAATTCCGGCGCGACCACCCAGAACGGCGCGCCTTGCGGCGTCGATATCCGGCCGGGATTGGTGTCGTAACCGCCGCGCAGTTCGACCGCCGACTTGATCAGAAAGCTGCCGGCGTAGTCGCCGACCGGACCGAACGGATCGTCGTCGACCTTCAGCCGCTTGCGCGGCGGCTGGCCGTCCGCGGTGCCGGCCATCGCAGGGGGTATCGGCGGCTTGTTGGCCGTCTCCGACGGCGGAGGCGACATGCGCACGCGCCCGTTGGTGATCCCTGGTGTTCTCGCGGTCGGCGCCGGCGTGCCCGGCCCTGGCGCTGGCTTCGGCTTGGCCTGGCCGGGATAGAACTTCGGCTTCTTGCGCGTGCGATTGAGCGAGTCGAAACCTACGTCCGACGCACCGCTCGCAGCGGGAAGGCCGTAAGTCGGAATATTGCCGATCCGCGACGGCGCCGGTCTGTTCCGGTAGCGGAGTTGGTCGTCGCCGGCGGCTTCCGCGGTCTTGTCGCTGAGGTTCTCGCTCGTTTTGCGCAGCGGCGAATTCTGCGGCGCGATAAAGCCGTCAGGGATGGGGCGCAGCAGGTCGGCGATCAGGGTTTGGGCGTTGAGGCGAGGCGCGTCGAAGGCGATCAGCGCAAGGCAAGCCAACAGCGCGCGTAAAGCGATCACGCGCTTGCGGCGGCCCGTTGCTGGACCCGACGTCACGATGGGAATACCTCAACGAATTCATACGCTTGACCGCCGGGTTCCAGAGCCTGCGACAAGGCGGCTGGAAAACGTCGTTAACGGAGTTAAAACAATTATGGTTAATGAGCCGTTGAGAAGCTGACCCCGCGTCGCCGGGCGGGTTCGGCCATGCTAAGGAAGGCTCCCGTGCCGCCGGAAACGGGCACGTGGGCCACAAGGACTAAGGGCCGAAATCAAGCCTTAAGCCCCCCTCGGAACCACACATGCCCAATTCGAAACCGCTGATGGCCAAATCATCCGGCACTGACCCCGTGAGCGACGCCGTCCAATCGGCCTTGCGCACCCTCGATGCGGAGGGAAGCGGGATCGCCGCGATCACGGCGGCGCTGCAATCCGACCTCGGCGGCACCTTTGCGCGCGCGGCCGAGCTTATTCGCAATGCCAAGGGGCGGCTGATCGTCACCGGGCTCGGCAAATCGGGCCATATCGGCCGCAAGATCGCCGCGACCTTCGCTTCCACCGGCACGCCGGCGTTTTTCGTCCATGCCGCGGAAGCCGGCCACGGCGATCTCGGCATGATCACCCCCGACGACGTCATTCTGGCGCTGTCGTGGTCCGGCGAGCAGCCGGAGATGAAGACCCTGATCACCTATGCCAAGCGCTTCCGGATTCCCGTGATCGCCATGACGGCGGAGTGCGAATCCACCCTGAGCCAGGCCGCCGAAATCGCGCTGACGCTGCCGAAGGCGCGCGAGGCCTGTCCACACAATCTCGCCCCCACCACTTCCTCGCTGATGCTGCTCGCTTTGGGAGACGCGCTGGCGATCGCGCTGCTCGAAGGCCGCGGCTTCACGAGCGTGGATTTCGGCGTGCTGCATCCCGGCGGCAAGCTCGGCGCCATGCTGAAATATGCCCGCGATCTCATGCACACCGGCGAGGCGGTGCCGTTGAAGCCGCTCGGAACCAAAATGTCTGACGCGCTGGTCGAGATGACGTCGAAGGGTTTCGGTTGCGTCGGCATCATCGATGCGCGGGGCGCGATCGCCGGCATCGTCACCGACGGCGATTTGCGCCGCCACATGATGCGCCCAGACCTGATGACCGCGGTCGTCGACGATGTGATGACGAGGAATCCGAAGACCATTCGCGGCGACCTGCTCGCCAGCGAAGCGCTGGAAATCCTCAACTCCTCGAAGATCACCGCGCTGATCGTGACCGAGGCCAACAAGCCGGTCGGCATCGTGCACCTGCACGACATCCTGCGCGCCGGTGTGGTGTAGGGGCGAGGGGCCACCACCATCGTCATTGCGAGGAGCGAAAGCGACGAAGCAATCCATGCTGCTTTGTGCGGCGCTATGGATTGCTTCGCTTCGCTCGCAATGACGGTTAGGCCTTGGGAAACCTCGCCGCCTTTTCCTCCGGCGGCAGATCGAGCCCGTTCGCCAGATACGACACGGTCCGATAGAAGCCGCAGAGCAGGATAATTTCAAAAATCTTCGCATCATCGTAATGCGCCGACAGCGCCTTGAATTGCGCATCGCTGAAGGTGGCGCGAAGATGTAGCGCATCGACGGCCGCGATCAACGCCTGCTCGGAGGCCGACCAGCACGGCGCGTCGGCGGTCTCGCGCACCGTGGCGCGGACCTGCGCCTCGGTCAAATCCGCCGCTTTCGCAAATATGGCGACATGCACGCCCCATTCGTACTCGCATCCCGTGAGCGCGCAGGTGCGGTCGATGACGATTTCGCGTTCCCGCAAGCTGAGCGGACCACCGTCGAGCAGGCTGGCGGCGCGGAATTTCTCCCAGGCGCGCGCGTTGGAGGCGACCACCCGAAACAGCATCAAGGGCGGCGCGCCGCGCATGATGCGGTCGAACTGCCCCTGGATTTCCGGCTCGTAAGGCGGCTCAAGCGGGGCAATTCGTGACATGGCCGGTCGTGACATGGCCTGCTCCTGTGCTACAATAAACGTAGCATGATGCTACATTATATGTAGCACGGCGCAAGCCGCATGATGAGGGCCGATGCCGAAAAAGCCTGCGATGTCGAACAAACGCCGCGTGCGCGGCTCGCGGACGGGGCGCCCGATCATGGCGCTGCTCGACCTGTTGGGGCGGCGCTGGAGCTTGCGCATCTTGTGGGAGCTGCGCGAGGGGTCGCTGACCTCACGCGCCCTGCGCGCCGCTTGCGATGAAGCCTCGCCGACCGTGATGCAGGCGCGGCTGTCGGAGCTGCGGGCCGCCGGCCTCATCGAACTTGCGCCTGGCAGCGGTTATGGCCTCACGCCCCTCGGCCGGGAATTGCTGGAAACCTTCCTGCCGCTGCATCGCTTCGCCGAGCGATGGAGCAAGGCGCTGGATTAAGCCGCAGCCACCGTCAGGCTGGCGCCGTCGGCGTGCACGATCCTGACCCGGCTGCCGGCGGGAGCGTCGGGCCCGGCGATCCGCCAGATCGTATCGTCGATCCGCACCGTGCCGGTTCCGTCGATGATCGGCTTTTCCAGCGTGAACACCCGGCCGACCAGCGCATCCGCGCGCTTGTTGAGAAAGGGATTGCTCTCGCTGACCGCCTTGTTGGCGCGCGCGATACGCCGCCACAGCGGCACCGCGGCCGCCGCGAAAACCGCGAACATCAGGATCTGGGTCTGCCAGGTCGGGCTGAACGCGAACGACAACAGCCCCACCAGCAAGGCCGCCAATCCCAGCCAGAACAGGAAGACCCCCGGCGCGAGCAGCTCCAGCGCCATCAGGATGAGGCCGAAGATCAGCCAGTTCCAGGTGCCCAAGGTGACGAACATCTCGGTCATGGTCGGATCCTCTAAGCCGGCGGCGGCACCGGCGGAACGGTAGGCGATCCCGCGCTCGGCACCGAGGCACGCCGCGCGGCGGCCTGGGCGGACATTGCGCTCTCACCGAATGTAGCCTTTGCGATCTCGCCGATGCCGGCGAGCGAGCCCAAAATGCTTACCGCCTCGATCGGCAGCATGATGATCTTCTGGTTCGGCGATTCCGCCAATTGCCCGAAAGCCTTGATATACTTGTCGGCGATAAAATAATTCAGCGCGGCGACGTCGCCCTTGGCGATGGCCTCGGACACCATCTGCGTCGCCTTGGCCTCGGCCTCCGCGGAGCGCTCACGGGCTTCGGCGTCGCGGAAGGCGGCTTCGCGACGGCCTTCGGCCTGCAAGATCTGGCCCTGTTTCGCACCTTCAGCACGAAGGATCTCCGATTGCCGCTGGCCCTCGGCCTGCAGAATATCGGCGCGCTTGACGCGCTCGGCCTTCATCTGCCGTCCCATCGCCTCGACCAGGTCGGCCGGCGGCACGATGTCCTTGATCTCGATGCGGTTGACCTTCAGGCCCCACGGCGAGACCGCGGCGTCCACCACCCGCAGCAGGCGCTCGTTGATCTCGTCGCGGTGCGACAGCACCTGATCGAGGTCCATCGCGCCCATCACCGAGCGGATATTGGTCATCGTCAGCACGATGATCGCCTGGTTGAGATTGGAGACCTCGTAGCTCGCTTTCGCGGCATCGAACACCTGAAAGAACGCGACGCCGTCGACCGTGACAGTGGCATTATCCTTGGTGATCACTTCCTGCTCTGGAATACTGATCACCTGCTCCATCATGTTCATCTTGCGGCCGACGCGGTCGAAATAGGGAACGATGATGTTCAACCCCGGCGCCAGCGTGCGGGTGTATTTGCCGAACCGCTCGATGGTCCAGTCGTAACCCTGCGGCACCGTCTTGATGCCGGCAAACAGCGTGAAAATCACCAGAAGAACAAACGCAATGGCGAAGATGTCGAAACCGGTCATAAATCCTCCCAATGCCCGGCTCGAAACGCGCCCGGGCGCACGCTTGTTGGTCTGCATCCCGGCCCCGCCGGTTCAGCCAGCAATTTCCGGACATAGGTAAGGCCGAGTTTGCCGGCCGCCAGATGTTCGGCAACCGAATAGTGGCGGGTTTAGAGGCATTTTCCAATTGGGTCCATCATGACCGTCATCCATCCAACGGCCTCGTCTTAGACCTCATCCTGAGAGAGCGTGAAGCAATGCCTTGCGTGTCCCGAACGCGGTGCAGCGTTCTCCCGGCGATGCCAACGGGTCGCGCGAACGCGCGCCCGATGACAAGCTCCGCATCGTTCGGTACGGTGCACCGCAGAGCCGGGACCCAAGACGATGCGGAGCGCACAATAGGCCCCGGATCAGCAGCGCACCGCCATAGCGCGTCGAAGACGCGCGTAAACGCGCTGAAGACGCTGCGCAGCATCCGGGGCACGAATCCTCATCCTGAGGAGCCCGCAACGCGGCCGTCTCGAAGGATGAAGCCACGGGACTGAACGCGAGGTTTATATCCAGCCCTGAAGCTCGCGCAGCACGAGCTGGCGGATCACATCCATGCCCGGCTCGCTGTCGTTCAGGCATGGGATGAAGGCAAATTGCTCGCCGCCGTGATGTTTGAAAATTTCGGCGTTTTCCAGCGCGATTTCTTCCAGCGTTTCCAGGCAATCGGCTGAAAATCCGGGCGTGACGACGGCAATGCGCCGCACGCCCTCCTTCGCCAGCTTCTCGATCGTCTGGTCGGTATAGGGCTTGAGCCACTCGTCGAAACCGAAGCGCGACTGGAACGTCAGCAGGAGTTTTGAGGCATCCAACCCCAAGCGCCGGCGAAGGCTTTCCGTGGTCGCGATGCACTGGCGCTCGTAGGGATCGCCCTTGTCGACATATTTCTGCGGCATGCCGTGGAAGGAGGCCACGATCAGTTCAGGCTGAAACGGCAGGTTTGCCAAGTGCGCGTCGATCGAGACCGCCAGCGCCTCGATATAATCGGGATCGTCGTAGTAAGGCGGCGTTACCCGCAGCGTCGGTTGCGCGCGCATTTTGCCAAGCACGCGAAATACCTCGTCGCATACGGTCGCCGAGGTCGCGGCCGAATATTGCGGATAAAGCGGCACCACCAGGAGCCGGTCGCAACCCTGCGCGATCAGGGACTCGATCCGCGAGGCGATCGAGGGATTGCCGTAACGCATCGCCCAGTCGACCGCGACATGGTCGTGGTCCGATATGGCGGCAGCCAGTTTCTCAGATTGTGAGCGCGTAATGGTCTTGAGCGGAGATTCGTTTTTCCCGGTATTCCAGATCTTCAGGTAGTCGCGTGCCTTGCGCGCCGGACGGGTTCGCAGAATGATACCGTGGAGCAACAGCTTCCACCGCAGGCCCTGATCTTCGATCACGCGGGGGTCGGACAGAAACTCCCTGAGGTAGACGCGCACGCCGCGCGCGTCCGCAGTGTCGGGCGTGCCGAGGTTGACCAGCAAAACCCCGACGCGCTCCGGCCTGACGTCGGCCGCAGGCTTTGCCTTCTCCATGGGAATGACTGCTGTCATGATATCGCTGGCTTCGCGCGTTGGGCCATCCTTGTCAAGATAACCGCAGTTTCGATACTGTCGGGTCATTGCCCGGCGATGCGAGGCGTCGTCGGCCGCCACGTGCCCGGGGGAACCATGACAGTCGCCGAATGGTGCGTTTTCGGAAGCCTGATGCTCTGTCTCCTGAGCATCGCATCGGTAAAGTGGATCGGGTTTCGCCGCTTCGACAACTCCAAGCCGCGCGACCCTGCTTTCTATCAGGATCCCCTCGCCGCCCGCGCGCTTGGCGCGCACCAGAACGGCATCGAGGCCTTTCCGTTTTTTGCGGTCGCGGTCCTGCTGGCGGAGTTTCGCGCCGGCCCGCAGCGGCTGATCGACGAATTGGCGGTGCTGTTCCTGATCGTGCGGATTGCCTATGTGCTCACTTATCTCGGCGATCGGCCAACGCTACGGTCGATCCTGTGGAGCATCGGCTTTGCGATCAACATCGCGATCTTCTTCATGCCGGCGCTGCGCCGCTTTTTGCCGATCTAGGGAGTAGCCGTCATACCCCGCGCATGCGGGTATCCGGCGCCCGGCGGCCCTTCGGCTGAAATCGGCGCGCTGGAACGTCGGCCGAAGATTACGCGGCGCTCGCCACTCGACCGTCGATCTCCGTGCGAAGCGCAACAAAATCGATGGGCTTGGTCAGGAGCGCCTCGGCGCCCCCTTCGAGGGCTTTCCGTTTGGTCTGGTCATCGCCATAGGCGGTGATCATAATGACGGGAACGTCCGGTCGTAGCGCTTTCGCCTTGGGTAACAGTTCAAGGCCGCTCATGCCGGGCATGTTGATGTCGGACAGGATCAGAATCAGCGATTCACCTGCGGCGTCGCTGATGCGTTGCAGGGCGCTGGCCGCCGACTGTGCAAAATCCATCCTGAAGCGGTTGTCGCGCAGGTCGCGCCTGAATTGCTGACGAAACAGCATCTCGATATCGGGCTCGTCGTCAACAACGAGAACAAGGAAGCTCATGAATTTGCTCCGGCTTTGCTGAGGGCGGCTTTGCGCGGGAGTATGACCCGGAATTCGGTAAATTCGCCGGGTCGGGTATCGACCTCGATCGATCCCGAGTGTTGCTTGACGATAATGTCGTAACTGAGGGAGAGGCCAAGGCCTGTCCCTTCGCCGGGCGGCTTGGTGGTAAAGAACGGATTGAATATTTTCTCTTTTACCCCGGGAGGAATGCCGCCGCCATTGTCGCGAATCCTGATCTCGACGCGGTCACCGAGGTCTTCGGTCGCGGCGAAAAGGGTTGGTTCATAGCCATCCCTCATCTCCGCTTTCCGTTTCATAGCCGCGTAGACACCATTCGAAATCAGGTTGAGAAGGACGCGCGTGATCTCCTGAGGAAACAGATCGATCATCCCGGCGGCAGGATCAAAAGATCTTTCCAGCCTGATGTTGAACTCCCGCTTCTCGGCTCGCGCGCCGTGGTAGGCGAGATTCAGGCTGTCTTCGACGATAGCGTTGAGGTCGACCAGCCTGCGCTCGCCGGAACCTTCGCGCGAATGCAGCAACATATTCTTGACGATGGAGTCCGCGCGCTGGCCATGCTGGACCACCTTTTCGAGATTGCCCTTCAGCATCTTCGTTAGCTCGTCGGTTTCTTCCCGCGTCTTGTTGTCGAGCGTCGCAGGCTTGAGCACGTCGTCCAGTTCGTCGACAAGTTCCACCGACAGAGCCGAGAAATTATTGACGAAATTGAGCGGATTCTTGATCTCGTGGGCAATACCCGCGGTAAGTTGGCCCAGCGAAGCCAGCTTCTCCGTTTGAATGAGGCGGTCCTGCGCGGTGCGCAGATTGTCGAGCGATAACGACAACTCCTTGGTTCGTTCCTGCACCTGTTCGAACATTCGGACATTGCCGATGGCGATCACGGCCTGATCGGCAAAGGTCTGGAGCAAACTGATTTGCTTCTCACTGAAGGGGTGCACCTCGGTGCGACGGAGCACGATGGTTCCGATGCTGTTGCCCTCACGCAACAAGGGTACGCTCAGAATGCTGCGGGTGCCGGTGCGGGCCGTCCTTTGCCGGGTCTCGGGGAACTCTTCGCCCTCGGCGGAGAGGAGGTCGTGCACATGCACCGGCTTCCGGTCGAGGAACGCTCGTCCGGCAACCCATTTCCGGCTGATCGGCCATCTCTCCATGTCAAGCGGTATCGGCCCGTGATGCGCGCTTGTGCGCAGGCTATCGCCGTCGTTCAGGAGCACGATGGCATCGATGGCGTCGCAAAGCTCGCAGGCACTCCCGACAATAGCCTTCAGAACCGGCGCGACGTCGGTCGGCGAGGACGCGATCACCTTCAGAATGTTGCCACTGCCGGTCTGATAGACCAGCGCCTCGGACAGGTCGCGGGTCTTGGCCTGAACCTCGTCGAACAGGCGTACGTTTTCGATCGCGATCACGGCTTGGTCGGCGAATGTCGTGGCCAGTTCGATCTGCTTGTCCGTGAACGGTCGAGCCTTGGAGCGCGTCAGGGCAATAACGCCGATCGGTACACCTTCGCGCAACATCGGAACGCCAAGGACGCTTCGGAAATCGCCCAATTTTCGCCCTTCGAAGATGTAGTCCGGATCGGCATCCACGTCGGGAATATGAACTACCGCTCCTCCAAGGAGGACGCGCCCTATCGCCGAACCTCGATCTGGTTTGATGGGAATGTCTTTGACGTAATCTTTGAACTCGTCGGAAAATCCGTAGTTCTCGGCGCGAAAAAACACGCCGTCCTTTTGGCGGGTAATCGTGGCTCTCTCGGCGTCGCACAGTCGTGCCGCCGATTCAACAAGCGTTTGCAGCACCGTCGGCAAATCGAACGTCGAGCGGCTGATCGCCTTGAGCACGTCGGCGGTCGCGGTCTGCTGCTGTAGGGATTCTCGCAGCTCGTTGAGCAGACGGGTGTTTTCGATGGCGATCACGGCTTGCGCAGCAAAGTTCTTGACGAGGTCGATCTGTTTTTCGGTGAACGGCCGTACTTCAGTGCGATAGATAAAAATAGCACCAACTAACGCTTCATCCTTGACCATCGGAACGCAAACGGTGGATCGCGCGCCCCCAAGCCTCGCTGCCGCGCCGACCACCGCTTCAGCAGCGTCGTCGGCGGTGTAACTTACCTGCTTTGTCCGTATGACGCGATCCAGGTGGCTATCGGGCGTCGGATGAAACGATTTTGATTGCGTAAAATACTGAGCAAGTTTCGGGGGAGTGCCTACCCCTGCCTCCCAGCGGGCGCTATTACCGTGAATCAGAAACAGATTACCGAATTTGGCGTCGCAGATGTGGACAGCTTTCTCCAGCACTGAATTGAAAACGGGCGCCAGCTCGCCCGGCGAGCTGGAGATGACCTGCAATACCTCAGAGGTCGCGGTCTGCTGCTGCAGGGATTCGCGCAAGTCATCTGTACGCGCATTTACTTCATCGAATAGACGTACGTTTTCGATCGCGATAACGGCCTGGTCGGCGAAGGTCTCGACCAATTCGATTTGTCTCTCGGTGAAGGCGCGTGGCGCGAAGCGAAGAAGACTTACCACTCCAAAGACCCGACCTTCTCGTATCAGAGGAACGCCGAGCGCCGCCCGAAAACCCATCAGCTCTTGCGTTGCCAGCCGGGTAAATTCGGGATCATGAAGAACATCCGGCATATGGACGGTACCACCATCGATAATCGTTCGCCCAAAGATCGAGCCACGGTCCGGTTTGGTCGACTGACGCGCAACATGGTCGCGCCACTCTGGAGTGCAGCCAAAGTCCGCCGCAAGGCGGTAGGTCGAACCATCTTGATATCGGAGTGTTCCCATATCTGCTTCGCATAAGCGACATGCCGACGAGATCAACGTATCGAGCACGGGTTGCAGGTCAAAAGTCGAACGACTGATCACCTTGAGCACATCGGCAGTCGCGGTCTGCTGCTGCAAAGAGTCGCTCAAATCGTCCGTACGTTCGCGCAATTCCTTGAGCAATCGTGTGTTCTCGATGGCGATGACGGCTTGCTTGGCGAAATTAGCGACGAGTTCGATTTGCTTTACTGTAAATGGCTTGACCTCCTGGCGGTAAATCGTGATTGCGCCGATCAACTCGTTCTCCTTGAGCATCGGCACGACGAAATAGGTCCGAGCTCCCGCAAGATCGGCTATTTTAACAACGGAGGGATTGCCCTCCAGATACGGCTGCAGCGTTCGAATATCTTCGATGTGAGCCACCTGGTGGGTTCGGGCAACGGTGCCGAGACCGCTTTGAGGGTGGGGGCGGAACGGCGTGCGCGCCAGCGAGGCGGCGTAGGCGGGCGGCACATTGTAGAGCGCAACGGCACGGAAGCTACCGTCTTCGTAAAGATTCATCTGGCCAAAATTCGCGCCGCAAATGCGCGTTGCGTTCTCCAGCAGGCTCTGGAACACCGGCTCCAAGTCGCCAGGCCTGCTGCTGATGACCTGAAGAACCTCTGACGTCGCGGTTTGCCGCTCCAGTGCTTCGGCCAATTCGAGCCTGAGAGCGGCAATTTCCTTTTTTAGATCAACATCCGCAGGC
>Ga0209517_10006620_pt1 | contig 14221 bp, 11 predicted proteins | sample PeaSoiMetSII2010_FD_187695 | JGI IMG/M metagenome (GOLD analysis project Ga0209517, IMG submission 187695) | Peat soil microbial communities from Weissenstadt, Germany - SII-2010 (SPAdes) (version 2) | ecosystem: Environmental > Terrestrial > Soil > Wetlands > Peat | place: Germany...
GCTCAAGCAACGCTACGGCAGGCTGCATGTGCTGGTGCACAGCGTGGCTTTCGCTCCGGCCGAAGAACTGAAAGGCGACTTCGTGAACACGACGCGGGAAGGCTTTCGCATTGCGCATGACGTTAGCGTGTATTCGCTGATCGCGGTTTGCCGGGCGGCGGCGCCGCTGATGGAAGAAGGCGGCAGCGTCATGACCATGTCTTATTACGGAGCGGAAAAAGTTGTTCCCAATTACAACGTGATGGGCGTCGCCAAAGCCGCGCTGGAGTGCACGGTGCGCTATCTGGCTTACGATCTGGGCCGGAAGAAGATTCGGGTCAACGCCATATCCGCAGGGCCGATCAAGACTTTGGCGGCGCGCGGTATCTCGGGGATGGGAGAGATGCTAAGAGGGCACGCCGAGCGCGCGCCTCTGCAACGCAATGTGGAAGTCAGCGAGGTGGGCAGCGCCGGGGTGTTTCTGGCCTCGGACGCGAGTTCCGGGATTACCGGTGAGACCCTCTATGTGGATTGCGGCTACAACATCATGGGATTCTGAAATCTGCCGATTACTTTGACGGCATGCCTGAAGGCATACCCTGATACAAATCCTGCTGCACCAGGGGCTGGAGCCCTGCATCCATGTTGTGTTCGGGAGCGCCGCTATGACCGAGAGGGCTAACGTTGCGACAGAGAAGGCACCTGCGGCCGGGTTTTGGCGCTCGCTGTTATGGGGCTCCGTGTTCAAGCAGCGCGGCGCCACGCCACCTCTCACCGATCCGCTGCATTGCGATACGCCGATGCTCCGCCATGCCGAGATTGCCGCGGTGTACAGCGGGCAGCGGGTGGCTGGCGACTTCTATGAATTGCTGCGGGTTGGGCCGTCCCGCATGCTGTTTGTGCTGCTGGACATCGCCGGTCTGCGCGCGGACACGCGAAAAATTCTGATTGCCGTGCAAAAGACGTTCCGAACGCTTGGGCCCGAGTTGCTCTCCGGGGAAGACATCAACGAGACAACCGCCATGATCGAACTGTGCTACGCCATGAACCTCACGATTTTGCGAGGCGGGGTGCGCAGCTGTCCGGCGTTTCTCGGTTGCTATAACGAAGACCTGGGGACGGTGTGCTACGCCAATGCGGGCCACACTCCAGGGCTGCTGCGCGACCGCACGGGAATCACTCTGCTGGGGGCGACGGGGCTACCGTTGGGATTGTTCTCGCACACGACGCAGAGCGCGGGGGCGTGTCACCTGGTGGCTGGCTCGGCGCTGCTGGTGGTCTCACGCGGGATCGTGGAAGCGGAATACGACGGCGCGGATTTCGGACTCGACGGAGCAAAGCGCAGTCTTCAGGACGCGACCGCGCTCAGCGCACGCGACTTGTGCCTGACCATTCTGGAGTCGGCTCGGATGTCCAGTTCCGTGACTCCAACGCAAAACGATCTGACAGCGCTCGCGCTGGTGCGCAATGCGTCCTCTGTCTCGATCTGAAAAACCAAACTAAAGTTTCTTTTGCAGCCCGCTGGAAATGCGCGTGCAAGAGCGCACGTAATAGTTTTGTAATGTAACCACGATCACCGCGAAGTGCTCTCGCGAGTACTTATCCTGCAAGTAACGAATCTATGAAATCCACACAAGTAGAACCTCACCCCAAGGGGAGTCATGCGCGCATTTTGCTGAGTTCGGTATTCGGGCCTTATGCGCAAGACGACGAATTTGGCAGCCGGTCGATCAATCCGATGGAGCTGTATCACAACCAGGTGACGCGGGCGCAAGGGAGTTTCTCGCTGCGCATGTTCCACCGCTCCTGGGGCATCATGATGATTCAGGAAAATATTTCAGCGCCGTGCAGCGTGCTGGATTTTCCCACGCGCGAACGCTTCGCCGGTGAATTGACCGCGAACCATTACGACATCGTCGGGATCTCTGGAATCATTGTGAACGTGGGCAAGGTGCGGGAGATGTGCCGCATGGTGCGCGAACTGTCCCCGGATTCGACGATTGTGGTGGGCGGACACGTGGCTGCCATTCCCGGCATTGAGACCATGATCGACGCCGACCATATTGTGAAGGGCGAAGGAATTTCCTGGATGCGCCGGTATCTGGGAGAAGACGAGCACGCGCCGATTCGCCATCCCAACATCGTTTCCGGGCTGCGGACACGGATCATGGGAATGCTGCTTCCGGAGCGCAAGGGCGGGACGGCAGCCACCATCATTCCGTCGGTGGGCTGTCCCATGGGGTGCAACTTCTGCACTACATCGGCTTTTTTTGGCGGCAAAGGAAAGTTTGTCAACTTCTACGAGACTGGCGATGAACTGTTTGAGGTAATGTGCGGGATCGAAGCTGAACTCAAAGTGAAATCCTTCTTTGTGATGGACGAAAACTTTCTGTTGCACCGCACCCGCGCCATGCGCCTGCTGGAACTGATGAAACAGAACGGCAAAAGCTGGGAGCTTTCCGTGTTCGCTTCCGCCAATGCGATTCGAAAGTACACCATGCTGGAACTGGTGGAACTCGGCGTTTCGTGGGTGTGGATGGGCTTGGAATCGCCCAAGGCCGGCTATAGCAAGTTGCAAGGCAATAACGTCCGGCAACTGACGCAGGAACTTCGCGAACACGGAATACGAGTGCAGGGTTCAACCATCGTCGGACTCGAGCACCATACACCCGACAACATCATCGAGGAAATTGAAGCGGCGATTGCCCACCAGACCGACTTTCATCAGTTCATGCTGTACACGCCGGTTCCGGGCACACCGCTTTACCAGGAAATGTCGGAGCAGGGCCGTCTGCTGCCGGACGTTGACTACGCCGATGTTCATGGGCAGTTCAAATTCAACTTCCAGCACGCCGCCATCTCTCGCGAGGATTCCAAGAGGTATTTGGATTGGGCTTTCTGGCGGGATTTCGAGCGCAACGGGCCGAGTCTTTACCGCATGTGCCAGACCATCCTGCTCGGCTGGCGGCGCTACAAGGACTATCCCGATCCGCGGGTCCGCGAGCGCTTTGCGCGGGAAGTGAAGAAGCTCCGTAGCGCTTACAATGCGGCGCTATGGGTGATGGAAAAAGAGTTCAAGAAAGTCAATCGCAGCGTGAGTGAGAAGATTCGCAAGCTGCGCCGCGAAGTCGAGAACGAATCCCCGGTCATCGCCCGTCTCACAGCCGCAGCACTGGGCCCGATCCTGTTGTGGACAACACGCCGAGAGGAAAAGCGGCTGGCCAAGGGACGCACCTACGAACCCCCTACGTTTCTTGAGCGGCGTAATTGGGTCGCGGCTGCCGAGGCTCCTTAACGTCCACATCGTATCGAAGATCGACGAGATCACGGGTAACAGTTACTAGCTCCCACCCGAGTCCCCTATCATGGTATCGACTTAGCGCAGCCCTAACGCCTGTTGGCAGCCCATTTTGCGGCTGAGAATCATCGCAAGTAACCATCCAGGCGGCGCAGTTACTCTTACCAACAGGCCGCAATTCCACGAGTTGGGCCATACCCTCCAGCAGACCTTTAACTTAATCTCATCTTGCCAAACTACCTACCTGGCATCCGATGAAATACCTCCTCTTGATTTTGTGGCTGAGCGTTGGCATGCAGGCGCAGAGTTTCACGGCGAACGGCAGCTCCACGCTCCCCGATGCGCCGGATGCAGCCAGCCAACATCGTTTCTGGACGGTGGAAAACAAGGTGAACGTAAGTGTTTTAGCCGGGCTGATCGCAGTCGACGCGGTTACTACTCAGCGTGGACTGAACCAGGGCCTGCGCGAGGTCAATCCGATTATGCGTCCGTTCGTGACTCGGGGCGCAGCCGGAGAGGCGGCGGGATCGGCTTTGGGTTTTGGCGCGGGAGTTGGCGTTGTGTACGTTTTGCATCGCAGCCACCACTACAAAGCTGAGCGCATCACGATGCGGATGATCGTCGCCGGCGAAGGCGGCTTTGTGGCTAACAACCTCTTCGCCATTCGCTGAAGGGCGTCCCGTTTCTCAGTTCTCAGTTGTCAGTTCTCAGCAAAGTCGGGGGCTGGAAATTCGAGGGCTTGCTCGCTGCCACGGTATAATTCCTATCTGGAAGTCATTTCTTCAATGATTCGGGGGAGCCCGTCAGGGACTTCCGCGGATCTTTATACCGAAGGAGTCTGCATGCCGATTCAGAAGACGGACAAAATCTGGCACAATGGCGAGTTCATCGCCTGGGACGACGCTACCCTGCACGTGATGGCTCACGTCATGCACTACGGCTCTTCGGTGTTTGAGGGCATCCGGTGCTACGCGCTGCCCACCGGTCCCGCGATATTCCGGGCCACCGAGCACATGCAGCGCCTGGTTGACTCGGCTCGCATTTACCGCATTGACATCCCTTTCACCCGCGATGAAATCTTGCGCGCCATGCTCGAACTGGTGAAACACAATGGAGTGTGGCCTTGTTACATCCGCCCCATCGTTCTCCGCGGGTACGGTGAAGCTGGAGTGAGTCCGTTCAATTGCCCGGTCGAAATCTACATTGTGAATTATCCTTGGGGGAAATATCTGGGGGCCGATGCCAGTGAAGGAGTGGACGTTTGCATTTCTTCCTGGACGCGGATCGCGCCCAACACTTTGCCGGCGATGGCTAAGGCGGGCGCGAACTACATGAATTCGCAGCTGATCAAGATGGAAGCGATCGTGAACGGGTACGCGGAAGGCATCGCGCTGGATGTGAACGGCTACGTCAGCGAAGGCTCGGGCGAGAATCTGTTCGTTGTCCGCAACGGGGTGCTGCACACGGCTCCGCTGGGCAACTCGGTCTTACCGGGCATCACACGCGACTCGGTGTTGACGATCGCGCGCGACCTTGGGATCAAGATTGTGGAGCAGCAGATTCCGCGCGAATCTCTGTATATCGCCGACGAAGTTTTCTTCACCGGCACGGCGGCGGAAATCACGCCTATTCGGTCGGTCGACAAGATCCCGGTGGGCACGGGCAAGATCGGCGCCGTGACAAAATCTCTGCAATCGGAGTTTTACGGCATAGTGCGCGGCGAGAAGGCGGACCGTTATGCTTGGCTTACGCCGGTTCCGGTGGGAGCGAAGCAGCCGGTGAGCGTGTAAAGTCGCGCTGACAGCGCTGCTTTGCGGGGCAGAGGAGTCGTTAGGGTGTAGAGGTTCCTTCGGCTTCGCGCAGGATAACAGTTGACTCGGTAGGCGGTTTGCGCTTCCTTGTTTTCTTGAACTATAGTAAAGCCCGCCTGATCGCAGGCGACCTTGTTTTTTCGTCGATTCCAGCCCGAAGGAGGACTGTTATGTCTGCACCCACACCCGAGTTCATTCTGGGCTATCGCGCCATGATGCTGGATGGCCTTGCCCGAGAAGCTGAAATTACCAAGAAAGTTCTAGCGGCTATCCCCGAGGGAAAAAGGGACTACCGGCCCGACCCCCACGCGCGCACGGCATGGGAGTTGGCCTGGCACATCACCAACACCGACGTCCAGTTTCTGGACGGGATCGCGGATCTGAAGTTCAACATGGCCAATCCGGCGCCGGCAGACAAGCCTAAGACGGTTGCCGAAGTTGTGGATTGGTACAACAGGAATATGAAGCGCGGGATAGATCGAGTTCGCGCTCTGTCGGCGGAACAGTTGCTGACACCGGTCGAGTTTTTCGGCGTTTTCAACTTTCCGGCGGCATTCTACCTGGGATTCCTGAACAATCACAGCATCCATCATCGGGGCGAGTTAGCTACGTATCTGCGGCCGATGGGGTCGAAGGTACCTTCGATCTACGGAGGCAGTTACGACGAGCCGATGCAGGCCGCGGCTTGAAGTCTGATTCTTTGCGCCAGAAATTCAGCCGCCCTGTGGGGCGGCTTTTTGTCGTCCGAAAACAGCCTGTGGTTTAAGGTGATTTCGATGCTGCCCCTTAAAGGGGCGATTGATTTTGAAGATGTTACGGCATCGCTAAAGCGATGCCCTGATACGAATCCCACTTCCACCACAGGCCCCAGTCCGCAAGCCAAAGGTCCCGTTACTTCCGTCATCTCGTGCATGGGGGCGGTACGCGTCATGATAGGCACGGTACCTGGAGTCTTGCCTGCATGACTATCGATGACCTGCTCCGCATCGCCATGGAGCGCCGCGCCTCTGACTTGCATTTGAAGGTCGGGAACTATCCGCACCTACGCATTGATGGCGATCTGGTGCCGTTGACCGACCAAGCGCGTGTGTCGGCCGAGGACATGTTGAACATGGCGTTCAGCATGATGTCGGCGCGGCAAAAGCAAAAATTCAAAGAGACTACGGAAATCGACATGGCGTACGGCGTCGCAGGCCTGGGACGCTTCCGTGTGAACGTGTTTCAGCAGCGCGGCAATGTGGGGTTAGTGCTGCGCGTGATTCCGACGAAGATTCGAGCGCTCGACGAACTGTTTCTGCCGAAAGTGGTGGAACAGATCTGCGACATGCCGCGCGGGCTGGTGCTGGTAACCGGCGTGACGGGTTCGGGCAAATCGACGACGCTGGCCGCCATGGTGGACCGCATCAACTCGACTCGCGCCGAGCACATCATCACCATTGAAGACCCCATCGAATTTCTGCACCGCGACAAGAAAGGTTACGTGAACCAGCGCGAGGTGGAAGTGGATACGCCGTCGTTCTCGGCGGCGTTGCGCGCTTCCTTGCGTCAGGATCCGGACGTGATTCTGGTGGGCGAAATGCGCGATCTGGAAACGATCGGGACGGCGCTGCATGCGGCCGAGACCGGCCACATGGTTTTCTCCACTCTGCACACGCTGGATGCGGTGGAAAGCATCAACCGCATCATCGCCATCTTTCCGCCGCCGGAGCAGAAACAGATCCGGTTGCAGTTGGCGGCCGTGTTGCGCGCCATCGTCAGCCAGCGCCTGGTGCGGCGGTCGGACGCTGAAGGCCGAGTGCCTGCAGTCGAAGTCATGGTGACGACGGCCTACATCCGGGAGTGCATTCTGGTGCCGGAGAAGACGCGCGCCATCCGTGACGCGATTTCGGCGGGCACGTCGCAGTACGGCATGCAGACCTTCGACCAGTCACTGTGGGATTTGTTCCAAGCGGGGCTGGTGAGTTACGAGACGGCGCTGGAGAGCGCGTCGAACGCGGATGAGTTCAAGCTGCGGATGCAGGGGATTGCGTCGACGGCAGACATCTCGCGGAATGCCATGCAGACGACGGGCTTTGGACGCTGAGATTGGGGATGAGATTGAGATTGTCCTTTGGAGCCTATTGCTTCTGAGCTTTGTTCCTCCTAACTTGGGCGCGCTGCGGCGCGCCCGTTTTTGTTTGTCCCCGAATGCGCGAAAGAACGATGGCGCGCTGGGTGAAGGAGGTGCAGAGGTTTGCACAGTCCAGCAAGCAGGTGCGCAAGAGTTTGCATGACGCCGGAATATTTCCTGGGGAGATGCTGATTTTCCCTTGACTCGGGATAGTGGACAAGCTAACCTCGCCGCACTCCTCAGACGCTGGGAAAAGATATCCCGGCGCGATCGTTTTAGCGGGCAGGGAACTCTCGATGAAAATCTCTCAGATCTGTGCGCTTGCACTGCTGCTGGTTGTGGGGTCGGCGATGGCGTTCGCCGACGGGATCAATGATCCAAAGATCATCATTCATGGCACCAATGGCACCGGCCTTCCGGTGGTGGCGTGCCCGTCGCGGGGCTGCACGGATGTCGGATTGGATTTCAGCTTCACGATACCCAAGAGCGGAAAGGGTACGTTGTTCTTCACGAACACCAGCGGACAGAACTGGACTTCGCTGAAGCTGATCGAGACCGGCGTGCCTGCGGCCGACATCAGCTGCCATTCCTTCCTGTTTACGAGCTGTACAACGAAGACGCTACACAACGGTTCGGTGGAAATTCTACTGGCGGGTATCAAGCATGGGCTCAATCCCGCCACGGGAATCCGGAACGGGCAGAGCTTCGTGATCGGTTTTGCGTGCGTTGGCACGAGTTGCTGGACAAACGGCGGCAGCACGATGAGCGCGCAGGCAAACTCGGTTCCGGAGCCGGGAACGGTAGCATTGATGGTTACGGGATTGGGCGCAATGGTTTCGCGCCGCCGAATGTGGAAGAACCGCGGGAAGGCTTAGTGGTTTTTTTTCGAAAACTGATTCACTAATTGCGAAAACTGAGGCAGGGCCTGGAGCTTCTGTAGTTCAGGGTCGTTCCACGCCTCTTGCGCAGGATAACCCTTCTCCAGTGCCAGGCGCAGCGGTCTCAACGCTTCCTCAGGCTTACCGATCATGGTCCTTACCTGAGCTTCTGAGTACATCAACTGCACGTCGTCGGGACTGAGGGCGCGGGCTTGATTGGTGTACTGCAGCGCGTTTGCCGCGTCGCCCTTCTTGGCGTAGAGGAGCCCAAGATCGCCCATGATGGGGGCCGATCGCGGGTTCACTTGCAGTTCCTGAAAAGACAGCGAGATGGCTTTGCCGTAGGCGGCAGCGGCCTGGTCGGAGTGGCCCGACCAGCGGTAGGCGTCGCCGAGATTGCCCTGAAGCTGTTCGTCGTCCGGAGTCATCTGGACTGCCTTTTCATACATCGCCGTGGCCTGGTCGTAGTTCTTCAGGAAGAAGTAGGCAGTGCCCAGATTGGAGTAGGTAGGCGAGTCAGGAGCAATGGCGAGGGCCTTGGTGAATTGTGGAACGGACTCGCCCCACTTGCCTTCTCGCAGATAGATCATCCCGAGGCCTTCATAACCCATGGGGTTGTCGCTGCTAATTTCGACTACCTTCTGAAACTCGGGGAGCGCCTTAGCGGTGTCGCCGAGCCTTAGATAGGCATTGCCCAGGGCGGTGTGATTGGTCCAATAGTACGAGTTGGCCGTCACTGCTTTCTGGTAAGCGGCGATGGCTTCTTCAGTTTGACCGCTGGACAAATAGGCGTCACCGAGATTGCGATAGGCTTCATCCGAGTTGGGCGCCAATTCGAGCGCTCGTTTCAGTTCGGTAATGGCTTGCGTATTCTTCCCGGTGGTGGAATAGACGCTGCCGAGCGAAAGATGAACTTCGGGCAGGTTGCTGGAGAGGCGTTCGGCCTGCTGTGCGGCCAGGGTAGCTTTCTGGGCCCAAGTGCTTTCTTTGGTCTCGCTGTACATGCGGAGGCTAGAGTCGGCGAGTCCAGTGTAGGCAAGAGCGAAGTTGGGGTCCTTGTCGATGGCCTGCTCGAACAATCCGACGGCCTGGCGATAGACATCCGCGCTGTGGCCGTTACGCAGGGTGTTTCGTCCTTGCAGATAGAGATCGTAGGCCTTGATGTTCTCGGTGGGGTGAGCGCCGACGCGGGCCTGCTCTTCGCCGGTCGGTTTGAGCTCGAGGGCGGCAGCGACCGTGGTGTAGATCTGGTCTTCAATGGCGAGCACGTCGCCGGGCGCTCCCGGGAACTCCTGGCTCCAGAGCCGGTTGCCGGTCGTGGCATCGTCGAGACTCAGGGTGACGCGGAGTTTGTCGCTATTGCCCTGGACCATGCCCTGCAACACCAGGTTGGCGCCCAACTCGCGGGCGAGCTTGGAGAGCGGCAGATTTTTGGCAACCGCTTTATCCACCGCATCAGAGGATGCGAGGTGGATTTCCTTCAACTGAAAGAGCTTGGCAGCGAGAGCTTCCTGAATACCGTCGGCGACGTAGCCCAGGGTTTTCTCATCACCGATCTTCTTTAGGGGCAGAATGGCAACATACTTTCCCTGCTTGAGGGAGGGAATGCCGCGCGCCATTTCTTCGGATGATGTTCCCCGATTCATCAGCATGCGCCCGGCGAAAGTTGCCAATACGATGACGAGCATGGCTCCGGCTATCCACATCCAGCTTTTTCCCGGCAGATCGAGGCTGAAGCGCGAACGATGGACGATGGGATGCGCAATCATCTTCGACAACATTTCGGGGCTGATGGTGGGGTCAGCTTCCCAGATCGTCAATTGCTGCAACAGTTCGACGGCGGAGTGATAGCGGTTGGCGGGCTCGCGCTCCAGGCAGCGGCCGACGATGGCGCTCAGGGATTTGGGTACCGAGGCGTCGACGTCGGAAGCAGATTGCGCGTTCTCGCGCGTGCGCTTCATGAGGCTGGCAATGGCGGTATCGGCTTTGTAGGGAGCTTTCCCGGTGAGTAATTCGAAGAAGATCAGGCCGACGCTGAAAATGTCGGAGCGCTGATCGAGCGCCGTACCCAGGGCTTGCTCGGGCGACATATATTCGAGGGTGCCGACAATGGCGCCGGTCTGGGTCAAGCCGGTGTCGCCGAGGGAACGCGCCAGACCGAAGTCCATCACCACAATGCGGCCGTGTTTGTCGCGCATGATGTTCTGAGGCTTCAGGTCGCGGTGGATCACGCCCTCGGAATGAGCGGCGTCGAGGGCGCGACAGACCTGCTCTACGACTGCGATCGCTTCCTTGGGTGGGAGCTTGCCGGCGCGGCGCAGTAAAGTGCGCAGGTCCTCACCGTCTACGTATTCCATGCTGATGAAGCGGATGCCATCGGCTTCGCCCAGGTCGTAGATGCGGACCACATTCTTGTGGGTGATGTTGCGGGCGAGAATGAGCTCTTGCTTGAAGCGCTGCAGAATCGCTGGATCGGTAGCCAGTTCGGGACGGATGACTTTGAGCGCGATCAAACGGTCGAGTTCGCGGTCGCGGGCCTTGTAGACGGCGCCCATGCCGCCCTGGCCGAGTACGTTCAGAATTTCGTAGCGTCCACCGAAAAGCACGCCCGGTTGCAAACCTTGAAATGCGGAGATATTGCTGCTCGAGGGCGGCGCTGGCCAAGCGTAGGAAGGCGCTGGCGTCGAGCCCGGTATCGGCGCTCCCTGGGGCAGGGTGGGAGCGTCGGAGAGCGGTGCGTTGGAAAGAGGCGGCGGGGTCAGAGCTCCAGCGCCAACGGCGTCTCCGGGCAGACGGCCAGCCGGCATCGTCGGGCTATTGGAATCATCGTCCCTGTAATCGCGCTCATCCATTGGGTTGCCCTGGGCTCGGAGAGCCAGCGAGGGAGCGCGCCTCTGTCCCATGACAAGGAACCGCTTCGCCTGAGGTTGACGAGGGGAATTCGCGAACCCAGCACCCCGATATGCCAAGAGAGTATACCCCGGAAATGAGCTTTGGGGAATGCGAGGGAAGGCATCCGAGACATAGCGTTTCTGAGGTCCGGAAGCGTTTCCAAAGAACGGACCAGTAGCTATCCTCTCACCAAGCCAACCGGTCGGTACACGCATTTCGCTGATTTCCCCTCCGCATGGTTAAATCAGAAGTTGGGCAGCAAGTTTGCGCCATCCCCGCGCGCGGCATCCCAATCGCAACTGAAGAACGAGACTGCAGATCCCTCGCTCCGCTCGGGATGACAATCTGCAAGAGTAACTGTAGTGAGATGGAGGACTTTTGGACTTCCAGTTAAACGACGAACAACTGCACCTGAAGAAGACCGTGCGCCAGTTTGCGGAACGCGAGATTGCACCGAACGTCATGAAGTGGGACGAAGCGGGAGAGTTCCCGCTGGCGACGATCAAGGAACTGGGCAAGCTTGGGTTGCTGGGCATGATCTTTCCACCTGAATTCGGTGGGGCGGGAATGGGGTATGTGGAGTACGTCACGGCGATCGCCGAGCTGTCTCGGGTGGATGGATCGGTCGGAATCATTGTGGCGGCACACACATCGTTATGCTCAAACCATATTTTCCTTGCCGGCAATGAAACGCAGAAGAAAAAGTATGTGTCGAAGCTGGCGACGGGCGAGTTCATCGGCGCTTGGGGGCTGACCGAGCCTTCGGCGGGGTCGGATGCGGGGAGCGCGCGCATGACGGCGGCGCGGCGGAAGGGCGGATGGGTGCTCAACGGCACCAAGACTTTCATCACCAACGGGCACTATGCAGACGTGGTAGTTGTGCTGGCCGTGACCGATCGCGCGGCACATACGCATGGGCTTTCGGCCTTTGTGGTGGAAAAGAACAGCAAGGGATTTCGTCCGGGGAAGAAAGAAAACAAACTTGGGCTGCGCGCCAGCGACACGGCGGAACTGATCTTTGAAGATTGTTTCGTGGCGGAAGAAAACCTGCTGGGCAAGGAAGGCGACGGCTTCATCGACGCTATGCGGGTCCTCGACGGCGGGCGGATCTCGATCGCCGCGCTCTCGCTGGGCATGGCCGAGGGCGCCTACGGGGCGGCGCTGAAGTATTCGAAGGAACGGCAGCAGTTTGGGAAGCCGATCTCGGAGTTTCAGGCGATTCAGTGGAAGCTGGCCGACATGGCAACGGAAATCGAGGCGGCAAAACTTCTGACTTTTCGCGCCGCTGCCATGAAGGATGCCGGGAAAAAGACCACGCTCGAATCTTCGATGGCCAAGCTTTACGCCAGCGAGGTCGCCGTGAAGTGCGCCAACGAGGGAGTGCAGATCCACGGCGGGTATGGGTTCATCAAGGACTATCCGGCGGAGAAGTTTTATCGCGACGTGAAGCTGTGCACGATTGGCGAAGGAACGAGCGAGGTACAACGGCTGGTGATTGCGCGGCAGTTACTGAAAGATTAGACTGCTCGCCATCCCGCTGGGCGAGAAGGGAGCTGCGATGATCAACGGAGCTCACGTTATCGTTTACAGCAAAAACCCCGAAGCGGATCGCGTTTTCTTTCGCGATGTTCTCAAGTTTCCTGCGGTCGACGCCGGCCAGGGCTGGCTCATTTTTGCTTTGCCGCCGGCGGAAGCTGCGTTTCATCCCTCCGAAAAGAACGACCTGCACGAACTGTACTTCATGTGCGACGACCTGAAGGCGACGATGGAGTCGTTGCAACAGAAGAAAGTGAAGTGTGGTCCGGTGCAAGAGGTGCGCTGGGGCAGCCTGACCACGATCTCTCTTCCCGGAGGCGGGAAGATCGGGCTGTACCAGGCCAAGCACCCGACTACGATCGGGCGCTGAGGTTAGATGAACGCGGATCGGCCCAGATTGTTAGACTGTTACACTATCCTGCTTGACTTCCGCGAGTACAACTCTTATCGATCGTCTCCGCTCGGGCGATGCCCGCGCGCTGGCTCGCGCTATCTCCACGGTGGAGAACCGCGCGGCCGGCTGGTCCGAGCTGCTCAAGGCGCTCTTTCCGCATACGGGCAAGGCACGGGTCATCGGTCTGACGGGCGCACCCGGATCGGGCAAGAGCACGCTGGTCGATCAGCTCGCCAAGCACTATCGCAATAAGAAAGAGAATCAGACCGTCGGCATTATCGCGGTCGATCCGACCAGCCCTTATACGGGCGGAGCGATTTTGGGCGACCGCATCCGCATGCAGGATCACTACGGCGATCCCGGGATTTACATTCGCAGCATGGCAACACGAGGATCGCTTGGAGGGCTGGCGCGCGCGACCGCCGATGCGGCCACCGTCCTCGACGCTTCGGGGCGCGACTTGATCATGATCGAAACGGTGGGCGTGGGGCAGGACGAAGTCGACATCGTGCGGCTGGCGGACGTCACCATCGTGATTCTGGTGCCCGGCATGGGCGACGATGTGCAGACGATTAAAGCCGGGATCATGGAAATTGCCGACATTTTCGTGATCAACAAAAGTGACCGCGAGGGCGCGGAGCGCGTGGAGCGCGAGATCCGCGCCATGCAATCGCTGGCTGCGCGAAACGACCACTGGACGCCTCCGATCGTGAAGACGGTCGCCAGCGAGGGCATGGGAACCGAAGAGTTGGCGGACGCGATCGCCAACTACGAGGCCTATCTGAAGAAGGAAAACCTGACGTTCAAGAAAAACGTCGAGAACTGGCAGCAGCGGCTGGTCGAGATGCTGCGCGATGCCATGCTGGAAAAAGCACGCGCGCAAATGGATAGCGGCAGCCTGGAGCGTTATGCGGCCGAGATCGCTGAGCACAAGCGCGATCCGTATTCGCTGGTGGAGGAGATCGTGCGCGGAGCGGAACGCAAATAGCTTGATCGACAACAGGCAGGCAATCTTATGGAATTCAGCATCGATCATCTCGGCATCGCGGTGAAGTCGCTGGCGGCGGCGAAGTCTATTTACGAGAAACTCGGGCTGAGCGTGTCTCCGGAAGAAACCGTCGAGGCGGAAAAAGTCCGGCTGGTGATGGTGCCCGTGGGCGAGAGCCGCCTGGAGCTGCTGGAGGCGACATCGGACGATTCGACCATTGCCCGCTTCATCGCCAAGCGTGGCGAGGGGCTGCATCATGTTTGTTTGCGGGTTCCGGATCTGGCGGCGGCGGTTGCAAGATTGAAGAGCGACGGGGTGCGCCTGGTATCGAACGA
>Ga0209517_10006621_pt1 | contig 14220 bp, 7 predicted proteins | sample PeaSoiMetSII2010_FD_187695 | JGI IMG/M metagenome (GOLD analysis project Ga0209517, IMG submission 187695) | Peat soil microbial communities from Weissenstadt, Germany - SII-2010 (SPAdes) (version 2) | ecosystem: Environmental > Terrestrial > Soil > Wetlands > Peat | place: Germany: Weissenstadt...
TTCATGGCCATCAGGAACTCGGCGTTGGTCTTGGACTTCTTCATCCGGCCGGTGAGCAGTTCCATGGCCTCGACCGGATTCATGTCGTTGAGCACGCGGCGGAGGATCCAGACCCGGCGCAGCTCTTCGGCATCCATGAGCAGTTCTTCCCGGCGCGTGCCGGACTTGTTGACATCGATGGCCGGCCAGACTCGCTTGTCGACGAGACGGCGGTCAAGGTGCAACTCCATGTTGCCGGTTCCCTTGAACTCCTCGAAGATGACGTCGTCCATCCGGCTGCCGGTATCGACAAGGGCGGTCGCGAGGATGGTGAGCGACCCCGCCTCCTCGATCTTGCGGGCCGCGCCGAAGAACCGCTTGGGCTTCTGCAGGGCCGACGCGTCGATGCCGCCGGTGAGGATCTTGCCGGAATGCGGCGCCTCGGTGTTATACGCCCGGGCCAGCCGCGTGATCGAGTCGAGCAGGATGACCACGTCCTTGCCGTACTCGACCATCCGCTTGGCTTTCTCGATGACCATCTCGGCGACCTGGATGTGCCGCGAGGCCGCCTCGTCGAAAGTGGAGCTGATGACCTCGGCCGTCGGCCCCTTGACCGACCGCTCCATGTCCGTGACCTCCTCGGGCCGCTCGTCGATCAGGAGGACCATGACATAGGCGTCGGGATGGTTGGCCAGAATGCTGTTGGCGATCTTCTGGAGCAGGATCGTCTTGCCGGTACGGGGCGGGGCGACGATCAACCCGCGCTGGCCGAAACCGATCGGCGTGACCAGGTCAACGACCCGCATATTGATCTCGTCGTTGTCCGTTTCGAGCCGGATGCGGCCCTGGGGATGCAAAGGCGTCAGGTCGTCAAAGCCGACCTTCTCGCTCAGCTTGTCGGGGTCTTCGAAGTTGATGGCCTCGACCCGCAGCAAGGCGAAGTACCGCTCATTCTCCTTGGGCGGACGGATCTGTCCGGAGACGATGGCCCCGGTCTTCAAGCCGAAGCGGCGAATCTGGCTGGGCGAAACGTAGATATCGTCGGGGCAGGGCAGGTAGTTGTAGTCGGGACTGCGCAGGAAGCCGAAGCCGTCGGGCAGGACCTCGAGGGTACCCTCGCCGTACATCAGGCCGTTCTGCTTGACCCGTTCCTTGAGGATCTTGAAGATCAGGTCTTGCTTCTTGAGCCCCATGTAGTCGCTGATGCCCTCGGTCTTCGCCGTGCGGATGAGCTGGGGCATCGTCATCTTCTGAAGCTCGGTGAGATGGATCTCGCCGCGCTTGATGTCCTCGTAGCGGTCGTGGATCGCCGCATCGCCGAAGATGTCCTCGTCCTCGACGTCGGGAAACCCCTCGGCGGGGAACTCCGGGTTGCAGCCGGGAGGCGCGGGCCGCTCGGCCCGGGGCGGCGGCGGCGGCGAGTAGTCTCGCTCGCGGGAATTGAATGAGGAGTCACGCTCGAAACGGTCGCGATGGTTGGGAGCGGTCTCGACGTCGCGGACCCGGTCGCGGATGACCGGCGCACTCTCCCGGTCCCGGTCCCGGTCCCGGTTGACGGAAATCCCCTCATGTTGGGCGGGGCCGGTGTCGCGCTCGGCACGGTCGCGGGCCAGCCGCTCGCGAATTGACATCCCTGGCTCCCGGTCGATACGTTCGCGCAGCGGCTCGCGTTCGCGGACGAACCGGATGGGCTCGCGGTCGGCCGGGCCTTCCTCGCGGTAGGGCTCGCGGCCGGGGCGATCTCGATAGGACGACTCGGCGGCCGGCGACGGTGCTTCCCCGGTTCCGGGATAGGTCGGGGGCGGGGCGGAAGACGGGCCAGCGGTCTCTTCGGATACGGGCGAAGAGGCAGGGGAGATCGACTTGCGCAGGCGGGAGGTTCCGGAATTCTCCCGGCGGGGACGGGTCTCGTTGGTCATGATGTTCCATTCTCCTGTTCAAACGAAATCAGTGATTCTGTCGAGCCGGGGGATCACGACGGGGCTCGATTCGGGTCGGAGTTGTCCTGAAAAAATCCAGCCGCCGTTGCGAACTGCAAAGGCCGTTCGTGGCCGGAGTGCTCCGCCACCGCGAGGATTGGAATCGATACGCGAAGAGAACGCTGGGCAAGAACTTTCATTGAGAATCGGTTACCAGCCGGCACAAGCGATCGACGTTCTGGTCCAGAATCTCGAGACTCGAATCGTTGTGAATCACGATATCGGCCCGGCTGAGCTTGTGCTCGCGGGGCCACTGGGCGGCCTCGCGGGCTTGCAAAACCTCCGCGGTCCAGCCGCGACCGCGGGCCACGCGCTGCAGCCGGACAGGTTGCGAGGCAGCGACGAAAACCAGCAGGTCGCAGAGATTGTCCCAGCCGGCCTCGAGCAGGACGGCCGCGTCCAGCACGACCATCGGGGCACGGCCCCGCACCGACTCACGATCGATGATCGCCTCGAACTGCTGCCGCATTTGCGGATGGACGATCGCCTCCAGATCGTCGAGCGCCGGCCTGGCGGCGAAGACGATCGAGCCAAGGGCCTGCCGATTGATCGAGCCAGGGGTGGCAGCGGCGTCCGGCCCGTGCTCGACCACCCCGGCGCCAAATCGTGCGATCACCTGGCGGCGAACCTCGGAGTGCTCCAGCACCTCATGGCCCACACGGTCGGCGTCGATCACGACCGCCCCCCTTTTGCTCAGGAGCGCCGCGACCTGGCTCTTGCCGCCGCCAATCGCGCCGGTCAAACCGATCACGGGGACCGTACCGTGTTTCCACCGGCCGGGCAACGAAGCCAACGAAAAGGCACCGGAACAAGACGACGACATGGTACTCCTGGAGACAACCATCGGGCACGACCAGGGTCGCGAGAGCACGCTCGGTCTCGACGGCCGGACAAATCAGGCGGCCGGCTCGAATCGTTCCATGAATTGTGCTTGGTTGATCAAATGAGAAACCGCCGTGTGAACGACTTCACCCGAGAGATTCGCAAGACCTATCGAGACCCGAAATCCGCGCCTCAGGCCTCATGAAGAAGGCATCGCGCAAACTTGGTCAAGCAGGTGGGGGTCCTGGTGGTTCTTGGTGCCGTCATCTCCCGTCCCTTGCAGTTCTCTGGGGTAAGTCCGCGGGAGGGGAAATGAAGCGGGTGACGGGTAATCGCCAGTATCGGCAGCCGATCAATTCCGATCGTTCTCTTACTCTTATACGTCATGCCGCGCCCACCTGCAATGGGTTTTCGCTGATTTGCATCGAAAAACCCGTTGCGGATCCGAAGAACCATCTCACCAGGAGATTCGCCCGGGTCCGGCGTATAGTGCGCCCACCTCATTGCTCGATGGCCTCGACGTCGAGCCAGTTGATGCCGGCGCCCAGGTCGACCTTCAGGGGCACCTCCAGCGCCAGGGCCGTGTTCATCTCCTGTCGAACCAGCGCGGCGAGGCCGGCGATTTCGCCCTCAGGCGCCTCGAAAACGAGCTCGTCGTGGATCTGGAGGATCATCCGCGCTTGCAGACGAAGGGCGCGCAGCCGCCGGTCAATCTTGATCATGGCCATCTTGATGAGGTCAGCCGCGGACCCCTGGATCACGGTGTTGACCGCCGTTCGCTCGGCGAGGTTACGGTTCCGGCCGGTGGTGTTCTTGATCCCCGAGATCGGCCGCCGCCGGCCCAGGATCGTCTCGACGCGCCCCGCGGCCAGAGCGGCCTCCAGGGTCCGCGTGATGAACTGGTCCACGCCCGCGTATTCCCGGAAGTACGAATCGATGAAGGCGGCTGCCTCGGCCTGAGGGATTCCCAGGCGGGCGGCCAGCCCGTAGGGGCTCAGGCCATAGATCACCCCGAAGTTCACCGTCTTGGCCACGCGCCGCATCGACCCGTCGACTGCCGATTCCGGAACGCCAAAGATCCGGGCGGCCACCACGCTGTGGATGTCGTGATCGAGCTCGAAGGCCCGGCTGAGGGCGGGATCGCCCGAGAAGTGGGCCAGGATACGCAGCTCGATCTGCGAATAGTCGGCTGTCAAGAGCCGCCACCCCTCCCGCGCCACGAAAGCCTGCCGGATCTGCTTGCCCTCCTCGGTGCGCACCGGAATGTTCTGCAGGTTGGGGTCGCTGGAGCTCAGCCTGCCCGTGGCCGCCACGCCCTGGTTGAACGAGGCATGAATGCGACCGTCCTCGGGGTGGACCAGGGCCGGCAGCGCATCGAGATAGGTGCTCTTGAGCTTCGAGAGCTGGCGATGCTGCAAGAGCAAGGCGGGCATCGGGTGCCTGGCGGCCAGCTCCTCGAGAACCTCCTGCGCGGTGCTCTGCTCGCCGCCGGGGGTTTTTTGCACCGTGGGCAGCTTGAGCTTCTCGAAAAGCACTTCCCGGAGTTGAGGCCCGGAGTTGATGTTGAACGGCCCTCCAGCGAGCCGGTAGACGTCGTCCTCGAGGGTTGCCAGCCGCCCGGCGAATTCACGCGAGAGCTCGCCCAGGCGCCTGGTATCGACCCCGACCCCGACCTGCTCCATCCCGGCCAGAATCGATATCAAGGGCCGCTCCACCTCGGTGTACAGCTTCCAGAGCCCTTCGGACTTGACCCTGGGAGCCAGGATCTCCTCGATCCGCCAGGTCGCGTCGGCGTCCTCGCCGGCATAGGCCGCCACCCGCGTGACCTCGACCTGGTCCATCCGTCCCTGCTTCTTCCCCTTGCCGATCAGGTCGGTGATCGGAATCATCGCGTGGCCAAGCAGCCGCTGCGCAAGCTGGTCGAGGTTGTGGTTGCGCTCGCCGCTTTCAAGCAGGTAGCTGAGGATCATCGTATCGGTGATCGGCCCCTCGATCGCCACCTCCGCGCGGCCCAGGGCGAGCATGTCATACTTGAGGTTCTGCCCGACCTTCTCGACGTCGGGATCGGCCAGGATCGGCCTCAAGGCCTCGAGCACCTCGTGGGGGTCGAGGACCCGGCAATGGATTGGCCCGCGCAGCGGCAGGTAATACGCAAGGCCGGCCTGCCAGCTCACGGCGATACCCACCAGCGACGCGCGCAGCGGATCGATGGCGGTCGTCTCGGTGTCGATGCAGAACCTGGGCTGGCGCTTCAGCTCGGTCAGAAAGTCCCGGAACAGCTCGGGTGTATCCACGACCCGATAATCGGCCGCCCAGGTCTGGACCTCGCCCGCGGACTGGGACGCCGGCAGCTCGCTCATGAATCGATGAAATCCGCATTCGATGCACAGAGCCTTGAGGGCATCCGCGTTCGGCTCCGAGGTTTTCAACGTCTCCCAGTCCAGATCGAGTGCCAGGTCGTCGCGCAGGGCCACCAGCAGGCGAGCCCGCCGGGCCGTCTCGGCGTGCTCGCGGAGGCTCTGCTGCTTCTTCGGCCCTTTCACCTTTTCGATGTTCTCCAGCAAGCTGTCGAGCGTCCCGAATTCTTTGAGGAACGTGGACGCGAACCCCTCGCCGATCCCCGGCACTCCGGGCACGTTATCGACCGAGTCGCCTGTCAGTGCCAGGAAGTCCACGACCTGGTCGGGGCGAACGCCCCATTCCTTCAGCAGTGCCGGCGCGTCGATCACGGCATTCTTGCGAATGTTGAGAATCCGGACATGATCGGAGAGGAGCTGCCGTGCGTCCTTGTCGGCCGTACAGATGGAAACGTCCATCCCGCGCTCCTCGCCGCGGCGGGCAAGGGTCGCGATGATGTCGTCGGCCTCCATCCCCGGCACCACCAGCACGGGCACCCCAAAGCCCTCGAAAACCCGGCGGATCACGGGAATCTGGGGAACCAGATCCGCGGGCATTGCCGCCCGGTTGGCCTTGTACTCCGGGTAGATCTCCGAGCGGAAGACCGGCCCCTCGCCGTCGAAGGCCGCCGCGAGATAGTCCGGCTTGCGATCGCGCAGCAGGTTGAGCAGGTCACGGAAAATCCCGAACACCGCTTGCGTCGGCTGGCCCGACGGACCGGTCATCTCGGGAATCGCATGGAAGACCTGAAAGATCAGGGAGAATGCATCAAGGATGTAGAAGGTGGGTCGCTGCGCCATCGTGATTCGAACAGAATCGACAGTTCAAGCTCGTGTTTCTTACCGAGCCTGAATCTTACCACCACGAAAGACGTGCGGCCATGAGCTATCGCCCGTCGCCGCTCAGGACCCAACAAGGGCAGGCCAATGCGGGAATCTGGAGTCTGGAATCAGGGAAACCTGGAACCGGCGAACCCGCGGGTGCGTCAAATCTAGTGCCCGTAAACCTTCGATTGGCAGGTGAGTGATTTACAAGCCTGAAGCGCAAGCGAAGGTGATTCATAGGATTTGAAAGGCCTTCGCTGGCGCTTCAGGCTTGTCGATACCCACCAAGCCAGAGCTGAACGAGCACTGGTGTGACGACTCTACCGCTCGGACAAACGGGGCGGATTCGACCGGCTCTGATTCCATTTGATTCTTGGCATGACGGGTTTTACAATCAAATCAATGGCGCAGATTCTCTCGAAGAAGCGTACGGGTGTCATGGCTCGGCACCTTTTTTCGCCGTTGCCTGCATCGTTACCTCTCTCGTGTGACATATTTCAACAAACCAGCGGACCGTATCAGCAGGTCGCTACCGCTCTGCCCGGAGGGAGTCATGATCCATGGCCGCAGCAGCTAACGAATCGCAAGGGCTCAAGATCGCCGTCGCCGCGTTCGTGACGCTCACGGTCGCCCTGGCCGTGACGTCGTATTTCCTTTACTCGGCTTACTCCCAAAGCGAGGCCAAGCTCGAGTCGGCGTCGGCCAACCTGACCAAGCAGCAGAGGGCCGCAAGCGACGCCGTCAACCAGTATGATGAGTTCCGCAAGCTGGCCGGCGCCAGGGCCGAGGAGTTCGACCCGGCCAAGGCCGAGGTCGCCGCGTTCTTCAAGAAGAATGGCGATCGCATCAATAATCTTGTCACTGCAACCAATGCCGCCATCCAGAAGGCCCAGCAAGCCGGCGCCGAGAGCAAGGACCTCGAGGAAGCCAGGGCCCGCGTCCAGACCATCGTCAACTCCTACCAGAGCGAGCCCAACAAGAACTTCTTTTCCACCCTGGACCGGCTCACCGAGCTGCTCGAAAACATCAGCCTCCTGAGCACCGAGATGAGCTCCAACTATCTCGGCCTGAGGAAGAGCCTGGAATCGACGACCAGCGTGGCCAAGCAGGCCAACGACATCCAGGCCAAGGCCGCCTCCGACAGCAAGGCCGACCTGGAAGCCGAGCACAACAAGCACGAACAGTTGCGCCAGGAGTTGCTGACCAAGGTCGACCAGCTCCAGACCGACAATGACAAGAAGACCACCCAGATCGCCAACCTCGAGACCCAGTACCGTCAGATCAAGGACGAGAGCGAGCGCAAGCTCGAACTGGCCAACGCGATCATCCGCGAGCAACGCGATGTGCTCGACAAGAACGAGAACGTGCTCGACAAGCCCGACGGTTACATCACCTTCGTCGATCTCGCACGTAGGGAAGTCCAGGTCAACATCAACCGCCGCCAGGGCGCTCGCCCGCAGATGAAGATGACGATCTTCGACGCCGGCTCGCCGGGTGTTCCCACCGAGAAGCCCAAGGGGAACATCCAGTTGATCCAGGTCGGCGACCAGTACAGCATCGCCCACATCGACAAGATCGTCAACGAGATCAATCCGATCCGTGTCGGCGACATCGTCTACTCGCCTGCCTGGTCGCCCGAGGAGCCCATGCGGTTCGCCCTGATTGGCAAGATCGATGTCAACCGCGACGGCAAGGATGATCGCGAGGACCTCAGGCGGATGATCGAGGAGGCCGGCGGCAAGGTCGATTTTGACCTGCCGCCGCCCAATCACGGCAAGGAATCGGGCAAGCTGACCGCCCGCATCTCCTGGTACGTGACCGACGACCGCATGCCGCTCCGCGAGCTCTTCGAGGCCAGGACCAGCGCGGGGGTAGCCGCGCAGGCTCAGTTCGATAAGCGTTTTGGCCAGGCGATCAAGGAGGCGCGGAGCGAGGGCATCCGGCCCATGCCCTTGGGCCGTCTTCTGGCGTACTTTGGCTATGAGATGGGCACTCCCATTGTGGGACGCACCGAGGCCGTCAATTCCGCGGCGATGCTCCGCCTGGTCCAGCCCCGGAAGAAAGCGGCCGAGCCCAAAATCGAGACCGACAGCAGCAAGGCGGGTGCCGAGCCGGCCAGCACCAAGCCCGAAGCCGAGGCCGCCAAGCCTGAAGCCGAGGCCGCCAAGCCTGAAGCTGAAGCCGCCAAGCCTGAAGCCGAAGCCCCCAAGGCCGAGGAAAATCCCAAGCCCTAGAACAAATCCAAGCACAAGGAATGGGACCTGACCAGAGTCCTCTCCCGACCTACCCAGGCCCCCCGGGATCATGACGACTCCGGGGGGGTTTTGCTTTGGTTCGATGGCTCGTTCGGCGAGGGTCTCCCGACCCCGCCGTTCAGCCGGCCGGGGAGCCGGCGAACCCTCCCGGCGGGAACGATCATCGGCCTTCCGCGCGGACTCGGCGCCGGGTGGGCCCGATATAACGGCCTCGAGGCCGCATGAGCCGATTGTGGTCGATCTGCTCGACGCAATGAGCCGCCCAGCCAGCCACCCGCGCCATGGCGAAGATGGGCGTGTAGAGCCGGACCGGCAACCCCAGGTAGTGATAGAGCCGTGCACTTGGCCAGTCCACGTTGGGATGCAGTTGCTTGCGGGTCACCACGGTCCGCTCGATCGTCGCGGCGATGTCTTCCCAGTGCTCCTCGTGAACCTCGCGCGACAGCTCCTGGCAGTACTGCTTGAGGATCGCGGCCCGCGGATCGGCCTGCTTGTACACGCGGTGGCCAAACCCCATGATTCGCTGCTGGCGGGCCAGCGCAAGGTCGATCCAGCGCCCGGCGCTCTCGGGAGACCCCACGCTCTCCAGCACGCTCCAGGCTTCCTCATTGGCTCCGCCGTGCAATGGGCCCTTGAGCGCTCCGATCGCGGCCACGATTCCCGAAGCGATGTCCGACAGGGTAGAGACCGTCACCCGGGCCGAGAATGTGGACGCATTGAGCTCGTGCTCGGCATAGAGTACCAGCGAGGCGTCGAATGCCTGGTGCATCCGTGCCGACGGAACCTTGCCAGTGACCATGAACAAGAAATTGGCGGCATGGTCGAGTTCGGCGTCGGCGGGGATCGGCGGCAGCCCCGCGGAAAGTCGTTCTCGCAGCGCGATGGCCGTGGCCATCTGGGCAATCATCCTCTCGGCCTTGCGAACGTTCGCCGCATGGTCGGTGGCAGGCAGGCCGAGCTCGGGGTCGAAATGGGACAGCACGCTCACCGCCGTCCGCAAGACATCCATGGGGCTCACGTGCGCCGGTATCGTTTCCAGGAGGTCGACCAGCGGCCTGGGAATCTCTCGCCAGCCGCGCAGCCGAGCGTCGAACTCGCCAAGCTGACTGGCATCGGGCAGGTCGCCGTGCAAGAGCAGGAACGCCGTCTGCTCGTAGCTGACATGGCCCGCGAGATCCTCGATCCGATAACCCCGGTATTCGAGGATCCCCGAACCTTCCCGCTCCTCGATATTCGAGATGGCCGTCTGGCCGGCGATGACCCCTTCGAGCCCAGGATGATACTGTTCCACCGACGCTTCGCTCATGGACGGGCTCCGATCGCTCGGCGGTCCGGCAATTCGTGCTGGTTCCGTCCCCCGCAGTCCAGGTCAGCGCGGATCGCGGCTCGAGACTGACCGAGACGTTGCACCGCCAGGTGGAGGCGGATTGGCCTGACCGCCCGACACGATCTTAAGAGATCGAGCCGCGTCAAGCCACGCCCGCATGTATCAGGCCGTTGATTTCCTTGGCCAGGCCGTATGCCAGGAGCAGCAAGTCGCGGTCGATCAACGGGGAAATGATGATCGAGATGCCCGGTCAAGCAGGACGATCGAGCTCGGTTCGCAGGGCAGCGGAACTTTCCTGCGAACCGTCGCCTGTCACAAGACAGATCCCGTCTCGTACAACCGCTGGGGATCGGGCTGCACCTTGCGATGAGCCCAATCCCCGGCCGGGGTCACGCCCTGCACAAGCCTCACCGCCGAGGCGAGTGTCCACGCCTTCCGCCCAAAGGTGCGCAGACAGCCTGGCAGGTCGTCTTCATTTGGTCCGCCGCGTTGCTGAATCCACAGCAAGCTCATGGTTCTTTTAGGCCGGCGTGAGGCATCGAAAAGAGGGGATTTCAAGTTTGCTCGACAGGAGCCTGGCGGGACGGGCGATGCGGGTCATCGTCCGAGAGAAACTCACCGAGATCGGCCATCTCTCGCGGATCGAGAGTGAGCAGCCGGACCGCCAGCGCATCGATCAGCCCGAAGAACTGGCGCAGGGGCTCGACGCGTGACTTCAGGTCTTGCAGCGCCGGCTCGCTCTCCGCGAGTCGGAAGATCAGGTCGAGGACGGTCAGCGTGGGATCGAGCTCGCGCCGCTTCCGTTCTTTCAAGATTCGCCGAAACAGGGTCCAAACTTCCGTTTCCGCCCGATAGAGCTCGCGCCGTTCACCCGGCCGATGGAGTTTTCGGACCACGCCCCAGGCCAGCAGCTCGCGGAGATTCATGCTCACGTTCCCGCGGGAAACGTGCAGCCAGCTTCGTAATTCTTCCGCCGTCCAGTCGGTGCCGGTAATGTACAAGAGCGCAAAGAGCTCTCCCATGGTCGGGTTGATTCCCCAGGCTCGAGCCATCATCCCCCAGTGTTCCACGAACTGCCGGACCACCGAGTCGGCTCGAGAACCTGAGTCTGGACTCTGAGGAACAGAAGTGACCGCCGGATCATCCATAGCTCAATGCCTGCCTCGCCACGACGTGTTGAGTACTCGGATAGGGCACAGCGCGCGTCTCCGTGGGGTCTCGGCCGCCCCGGGCGTCTCGATCATGAAAACAATCGACCGGGCAATCGTCGCTCCAGCAAGCCAATTACGATTATGTAGGCATGAATCGAGCCCGGCCGTCGCCACAGTAAACTCCCGGAATTTCACACGTGCGTCTCTACCGGGGCGCGAAGCCTTGACCGGATGGATTCTCGAACAAATCCGCGATGGCACACTCACTTGTGTCTTGCAAGTCCGATCTGATTGCACACAATAGGGTGCCAGTCAAACCGTATCATCTCATGGGAAATAATGAAAGTTCTCGCAGGATTTCGGCTAAGATGGTTGGTATGTCTTGCTTTGTCGGGAACTGGTCAGGACTTGAGACTTTGGTACTCGACGTGCTGATCTGGTTCTTCGGATTGTTTTTCACGATTTGAGGAGTCTGTTCCATGCCTGAGACAGTCGTCCACTTCCAGATCCGCATGCCTCCCGTGCTGCATGAGCAGCTCGCGAGCTGGGCTAAGGAAGACAAAGCCTCACTGAACGCCCTTATCGTGGGTCTCCTCGAGAAGGCGATCGAGCAGCACGAGAAGGTCGCACGCACTTCGTAGAGACCGAGCCGTGGTTTGACCCTGCTCGAAATCTTGCATCAACTGACGACGGCACGGGACACGCGATGGTTCATGGCCATTGACGCTTCCTGTTGTGCTCCTGGTAGTTTGCACGGTTTCCTTGCCGTCGTTTGCCCTTGAGTCTCGCCGGGATCACCGGTATGCTTCAGGGCATATTCCCCGATAGCTCAATCGGTAGAGCGAGCGGCTGTTAACCGCTAGGTTCAAGGTTCGAGTCCTTGTCGGGGAGCTCTTCTTGGATCGTCCCGCGCTCTCCGCACCACGTCCCTTCCAAGGGTATCCTGATCCTGATCCATCCCATCACCCGTGAGCCGTCGGCCTTCTGTGCCCGCTCATAACTCCAGCATCCCGCGTAATCTGGCTTCGCCATCCACGGTGCGTGTGTGCTCACAATCGAGCAGAGGCTTGCATTATCGCAATCCCGGAGGTGGTCAGATCAAGCATGGTGACAAAAAGGACCGCGTCAGCCTGAGGGTCCTTGGGCCCTGATCCGCACATGCGAGTCGCGATCGCGGCCGTCAAGTCAGCGGTTTTCCAGGCTCGGAGACCAGGATGATCATCGAGCGCTCCCGGACGCAGTAGGTGTGCCAGATCGAGATTAGCGGGCCATGGTCGATCTCCAGGAAATCCTCAGGAGAGGAGAGAGCTGTATCGACAACCCTGCGCCACGGGCGGCCCGAGGGCGAAGCAGGGATCCGGAAGTCAAGCGGCGTCCACCCGCTATTCATGGCGACATAGATGTCGCAGTCGACGAACCCTTGGCGGTCGCTGCACCGTCCGTCGAGGGCAAATGCCAGCGCACGACTGGTGCCGGAGAAATCGGGATGCGCCGGCTGGACACCATGCCAGAGAATGTCAGGTGGTCCTCCCGCCGCGCCGCCCGTGAAAAAGGTCCGCCGGCGGAGCACCGGATGAGCCTTGCGAAGGGCGATCATGTTCCGCACGAACTGGAGGAAACCGGCGTTCCGGTCCTTCAGCGACCAGTCCACCCAGCTTGTGCTGTTGTCCTGGCACCAGGCATTGTTGTTGCCGTTCTGACTGCGGAGGAACTCATCTCCCCCCAGGATCATGGGAATTCCTTGTGAGACCAGGAGCGTTGCCATCAGGTTGCGCACTTGCCGCTCGCGGATGCGGATGACCGCGGGATCCTTCGTCGGTCCCTCCGCTCCGCAGTTCCAGCTCAAGTTGGCATCGCTGCCGTCCCGGTTTCCCTCGCCGTTGGCCTCGTTGTGCTTGAGGTTGTAGGAGACCAGGTCATTCAACGTGAACCCGTCGTGGCAGCAGAGGAAGTTGATCGAGTGCAGCGGCCCGCGCCCTTTGTACAGATCGTTGCTACCGCAGATCCGCGTGGCCAGCGCCGAGGTCATGCCCGGCTCGCCTCGCCAGAACCTGCGAACATCATCGCGATAGCGGCCATTCCAGTCCGACCACCTCGCGCCCCCCGGGAACGTCCCCACCTGGTACAACCCTGCCGCATCCCAGGGCTCGGCGATCAGCTTGGTGCCGTAGAGCAGCGAATCCTCGGAGATGCGATTCACCACCGGTGGATTGACGAGCACCTTGCCCCGCCGGTCGCGGCCAAAGACCGAGGCAAGGTCAAAGCGAAACCCATCGACCCCGGCCTCGGCGACCCAGTTCCGCAGGCACGCCATCAGATAGTCGCGAACGACCGGGTGATCGCTGTTGAACGTGTTGCCACAGCCCGAGAAATTCAGGTTGCGGCCGTGCTCGTCGAGCATGTAATAGAGCGAATTGTCCAGGCCGCGGAAGCTGTAGGTCGGCCCTTCCTCCACTCCGCCCTCGGCCGTGTGATTGAACACGATATCGAGAATGACCTCGATCCCGCGGCGGTGAAATGCGCCGACCATGTCGCAGAACTCGTCCCAGGGCTCCGACCGCTCAGGGTGCTGCGCATAGGCCGCTTTCGGTGTGCCGAAGGAGATCGGATTGTAGCCCCAGTAATTCTTCAACTGCTCACCAGTCAGCGGGTTGACGAACGGGCAATCGTTCTCGTCGAACTCGTCCACCGGCAACAGCTCGACCGCCGTGATCCCCAGCCACTCCAGGTAGTCGATCTTCTCGGAAAGGCCTTCGAACGTCCCGGGCTGGTGCACCTCGGAAGACGGGTCGATCGTATAGCCGCGCACGTGCAGCTCGTAGATGATCGTATCCTCGAGCGGGATGCGAGGGTTGATGACGCCAATGCGCTCGGTCATCGACTCGTTCATCAAGCTGCGCCGGGGCAAGTCGCCGCTTGTCCCCCATGGCCGCCCGCAGGAAATCGCTCGGGAATAGGGATCCAGCAGGATGTTCCTGGCGTCAAACCGATGCCCGTTGTCCTTGGGTCCATCGACGCGATAACCGTAACAAAACTCCTCCGGCAGCCCGCCCACGCGGATATGCCAGTGATCGCCGGTTCGATTGTACAGGTCATCAAGCTGGATCTCGGTAAAGACCTGGCCCTCGCATGGCTCGGAAAGAACGAGCCAGACCGCGGTGCCATGCCGGCAGATCAGGGCGAAGTTGACCCCGTTGGGCATGGGGTTGGCCCCCGGGGGCAAGGGGCTTCCGCGGCCGACGATCAGGGTGCGGTCGCGATAGGTGTACTCGGTGCGAAAAGCCTGCCGCGTTGCAGTCTTCATTGGTGCCATGACAGTCGGTAGAAGTGTCGAAAGAAAATGAAGAGCAATCCAGATGCGGACCCGGTCGCTCGAACGATCCGCTCCCTGGTCTCAGCCTTCCGGGAGAAGATCGCTGCGAGGCGGGCCGTACCCGGCGCGCGGCAGAGGTCTCACTCCGCGTCGCCAGGCCTCTGTATTGATTT
>Ga0209517_10006624_pt1 | contig 14219 bp, 11 predicted proteins | sample PeaSoiMetSII2010_FD_187695 | JGI IMG/M metagenome (GOLD analysis project Ga0209517, IMG submission 187695) | Peat soil microbial communities from Weissenstadt, Germany - SII-2010 (SPAdes) (version 2) | ecosystem: Environmental > Terrestrial > Soil > Wetlands > Peat | place: Germany...
CCTTACGGCTACGTGGACACCGACTACCGCGCCTACAAGGGCGACGGAGCGCCGGCGGACACATTTCTGGTGCGTCGCGCGCGCTTCGGCTTCCAGGGCAACTACGGTTCCCACTTTGACTTTGCACTACTGACCGATGCTAACTCCACCACGGGAGCGATTGTCCGTGACGTTTACCTCAACGTGAGGATCAGGCCCGAATTCCAATTCCAGGCCGGCCAGTTTAAGGAGCCCTTCGCCCAGGAAACCGGAATCGGCGCCACCAACCTGGACTTCGTTGAACGCGGGCTGCAGTCACTGCTATACCCCTGCTCAGGAACCGCCTACCGCTGTCCTGGCCTCACACTTCACGGGGACATTGACGGTGGCGTGATGCAGTGGTGGGCCGGGGCATTCAACGGCCGGAACGGGGTCGCAGCAAACGTCACCAACGAACCGGAGTTTGTCGGCCGGGTGCGCTTTTATCCCTGGCGCAAGACCAAGAGCGATTGGTTGAAGCAGTTGGCCTTTGGCGGCTCGATCTCGCATAGTCGCTCCCGAGGCCTGTCCGGCGACCTGAGCTTTAGCGGAACTCTGCCTGATGCCGCATACACGTTCTTCCCGCAACTGAGGATCAACGGCCCGATCGAGCGCTACGAGGGTGAATTCACTTATATCAAGGGGCCTTTTGCGGCGCGCGCTGAATACGTGCAGATGCAAGAACAGCGGGACAGTGTGGGTTCTGAGCAACCCGGCGGTCTTGGGTTTCTGACTCTTCCCGGTATCGGGGCGAAGGCTTGGAATATTGGCACGACTTACCTGCTTACGGGCGAAAAGCGGCCTGAGAACGGAACTCCCCGAGTGAGGCACCCGCTGTTTGGACCCGATACTCCCGGTGGAACCGGACGCGGGTGGGGAGCTTGGGAACTGGGCCTCCGGTATTCCGGCGTTCAGGCCAATGCACCCGCCGCGAACTTCTTGGGCTTTTATACGCCGGGCTTCGTCCCGCAGTACGACTATCACACCGACCAGTTCACGTTCGGCGTGAACTGGTACCTGAATTACTGGGTGAAATACCAGTTCAACGTCAACCTCGACCGGCTGGAACAGCCCAGCACCACCGGGCAGTTGCCGCAGACTTTCACGGTGCTGATGCAGGAATTGCAGTTCCGGTTCTAGAAATGGGCTTGATCGTGAACCGGGAGATGTCGCGGTCAGATTTGTTAAACACCGGGCTGGCAGCAGCCCTGGTTCAAAAAGGGAAATTGTTAGGAGGAGATTCGATGAGATCCAGGATTCTACTGACTATTCTTCTCACCGCGTTGTTTGTGATCGCGACCGGCTGCGGCAGCGTGGCGGGTTGTCCCGTGTGCGGTACGACGAAGGCCGACGGTTACGCCGACATCGTTAACATCACGGTGCCGGAGCACAATCCCACTGGCGAACCCGGCGGACCATTCAACTCGTTCGACATTACCTGGGTCAACACGCCCACACACCTCGGCTATACCTCCGATCGCATCGGGTTGGCGGTGGTGGTATTTGACACCGTCAATAACGTGGCCGTGAACGCGATTCAAGGGACGAACGCCGTGAGCGGTGCGGGAAATCAGGCCAGTCCGTGCGCCACTGATGCGGCAGGCAACGACATTATTCCCCCCACCGTGGACGTAGTTGGTAACTTCACCAGATTCGGATGCAGGACGGATTTATCTGGAGTCGGCGGTCCGACGTTCCATCTGATCTCGGGCTTTGGCGCGAACCACCACTTTGGAGGTTTTCCTGGCGCGCAGTGCTGCGCCTCGCGCGCCAACGGCGTCAATCCGATGTCAGGTCCAGATGGCGAGGAAGTGACGCCGGATGGAAAGACCCTGTTCACCGCGATTGGAAACGCAGGCGTTGTAGTGTTTGATCTGAGCACGATGGATCTGACCCAGAGTCCGCCTACCCCACCAACCGTGCTCGCCACCATACCCACCGGTACTTCCGCCGACTACGACGGTCCCTTGGGCATAGCGCCGTGCGTCGCCTCCTGGAATGGGGAGGCCGGATCCGCCGCTACCTGCGGAGACGACCGCGCCGACGAAATGGCATACGATCCGGTTCACCAGGTGCTTGCCGTCATCAACGGCGACCCGGGATTTCCGTTCGTCACGTTTATTGACATGTCTCATATCGTGAACAAGACCGGCACCCTGGCGCAGCAGCACTGCTTCCCGATTGACCCGACACTCGCTTACGGTCCCTATCCGATCGGTTACACGGCCGCTACCTATCCCCTCCAGGGGAGTGGCACCGCTATACCGCAGCCCTCGCCGACGTTGGACCCGCAAAATGGAGGTTCGTTCAATCCCCCGAGTTGCGTCATCGGGCAGATTTTTTATGACGGCGGTGGAGGGGCTGCATCCGGGGGGGTGGGGCTCAACGCCAATACTCCAGTCGACACAGTGGGAGCTACGCTCCCGTGTCCTGATCCCTCCAATCCGCATGTTTTCAGCGGCGTTTCCGGAGGGCCAGCAAACGCCGTTCCAACGGTCGGCTACCCGGGTCTAGGCGGCATCACCCCGAGCGGCGCGACTTACACCATCGCTTGCCATCACGGGCCGATTCTTGACCAGACCTTGGGCACATTCTGTGACCAGGCCGCTCCAGGCGGCAATTGCGGTGGCGCCATCGCGCCGGCAGGATTGGGCGGGATGGTCTGGAATCCCAACACCGGCTTTTTGCTCCAGGCCAATGAAAATGCCATCGGGATTACGAACATCGGCACCATCGACGTGATTAACCCCCGGCTTGGGAACCCGAATGGGCCAATTGTCGTCAACAGTTTTGTGATACCAAATTGCATGCCTACCAGCCTGACTCAAGGCCCCGGGAACAACTTCCTGGTTGGTTGCGCTGACCATGACGGCGAAGCGTTCCCGCCGAATGAGTATGTAATTGACGGCACCTCGGGCAAGATCCTGGCAGAGATCACGAATGTCGGCGGGGTGGATGAAGTTTGGTACAACCCCGGCGACAACAAGTACTACTTGGCGGCGAGAGATATGCCCAACGGCCCAGTCATGGGTGTCATCGACGCTGCCACAAACACCTGGCTGCAAAACGTTACCACCAACTCGAACTCCCACAGCATCGCGGTTGATTCCAGCAACAACCACGCGTTCGTCCCGTTGCAGGCTGGCGGAATATGTACATCGCAGAGCAGTAATGGCTGTATCGGCGTGTTTGCTCAACAGTGAGGAAAGTCACACGACTGATTGCGGAAGCCCGGATCGACGGCGTGGTCATCCGGGCTTTGCGATCAATGACGACTCCAAACCGGGGCGTTTTGGAGTGGTATAGTTGGGCTGTAGGCTGAAGCAGGTGAAGTGATATGGAGACCTTGCGCAGAGCGTTCGTTCCGGTTGTTGCCGTAACTCTGATTTCGTTGCTGGCCGCTCTTGCGCCGGCAAAAGACGCGCCCCCCAATAAACCGACGGATGTGCCGGCCACGGTCATTGCCCATCTACCCCTTCCCCAAGCGACGGGAAATCAGATGTTATTGCAGAGGGAAAACGGGAAGAATTATCTCTACGTGCAGCAGGCTTCCAAGCAGGGCTTCATGATTGTGGACGTCAGCAAGCCTGAGAAGCCGAACCTGCTGAAACGAACCGCAGATTCGAATCAGGCCACCGCCGGAAACCTGGAAATGGTCAGCCCAGATGTAGCCATCGCTGAGTCACCAGACAAAACCCCCACCACGCTCAGCAGCAGCAATCATCCCACGGAGACGGTGCGCGTTCTGGATCTAGCGGATCCACGCAATCCGAAAACCCTGCAAGAATTCACCGGGGTCACCAGTCTTCTTCCCGATGGCGGGCACGGTTTGATTTATCTCACCAACAACGAAGGCTTGTGGATTCTCCGCTACAACCGGCCGACGCTGCTGGAACCAGCCAAGAAGAAGCCGTCATGCGACTCCAATGCGGAAATCATGGCCATGCCGCCAGACTGTGACTGACCTTCTGCTCACGTCCTCTGGCAAAATGAATCTCAATTCGCGGAGCACTTCTTTTGGATTGTTTTGATCGCTGTGACCCTGATCGTTACCGGGCTGGCGGAGCCTGAACGAGCCAAAAAGTCGGAACTGGTGCTCATGGAAGGCGATTCCACGCCGGTTACTTCAATTTCCTGACCGAGGTACGGCCCCAGTCTTAATTTACGGGACCGCTCCAATTCGTAGCTGTTGCCCTGCTCGGGCTGCGTCAAGATGTAATCGGTGTTTGACCTGCCAAGACAACCTCTAACTGTGACCTCGTCCTTAGCTTTCTTGGAACGGCCCTGATTGGCGTTCGTTGGGTTGGCATCGGTTGCTTGCGCGGCGGCTGAGATGCTCAAATAAAGCACAGCCAACACAACTGTAACTCTTCCCATATTCACACCCCCACACTAGGCCCAGTATACTAGCTTGGATGCCGCGGTTGCTCAGAGAGGCGCACCAACCAAGGCTTACTTAACGTGGGTTTCCTGATAGTGCAGCTCTTTCCACTCTCCTCCGCGTTTGACCCACAGTTCTGTGATATAAACCCGTGAATAACGCACCACCGATTTTGGCGGAAATTGCATGGTAACTTCATAGATCACGAAGGTAGCGTCTGGCCCCAGCGGAATCAGTTTGTAGCCCCACAGCGTGTAGTTGAAAACATTTGTCTCCGCCATTTCGTTAACGGCCTGAAGCTTGTTCCTTTCGCCCTTGCCATCGACTTCCACGCCCTCATAGTCATCGGCGAGCAGCGCCCCGTAAGCCTTCTTGTCCTTGTTCTTCAGGGCATCCCATTCAGTTTTGAGCTTGGACTGGAAGAAGTCCTTCAACCCTGCATCGGTGGCGGCGGAAGCTTTGCGCGCATCGTCCGTTACAGGTTTTGCGGTTGACGATTGGGCCACGGCATAAGAAGCCAGCCAAACAACACCAGCGTAGATGAATCGGGTTCGCATATCTTCCTCACCAACCACACCCGGCGAATCTTACCGGGTCCGGTGAAAACCAAGATACTACCGCAAAGTCTTGACCTTCTTTCTCGCGGCTGCGAGCAACGGCGCCGGCAGTTCAGAATAACCTTCCTGGGCTGCAAACTGCTGGCCCTCCGAGTACATCCAATCCAAAAGATTGCTCAATGCGGCGGCACGAGCGGAGTCAGAGGATTTGGTTCGCAGGTAAATCCAGGTGAAACTGGTAATGGGAAAGGTATCAGCTCCGGGTGCGTTGGTCAGCGAGGCGGACAAGTTATTCCACCGCGGCGACTCTGCCGCCTTGCACGCCGCAACCATACTCTCAGCGGAAGCCGTAACAAACTTACCGGCGGGATTCAGCACCGCAACTTGGGGAATATTACCTTTCACTGCGTACTGATACTCTACGAAACCGATGGAGCCGGGGCCGTTTTTCACTTTGTCTGCCATATCGGAACTGCGTTCCGCCGGTTCGCCAACCGGCCATTTGGGCGAAGGAGTGACTCCAACCTGGGCGCGGAACTTGGAACTTACCTTGGAAAGAAAGTCCGTGAGGACATAGTTGGATCCCTTGCCTGCGGGGCGGTTGACCACTTGGATCGGAAGATTTGGCAAATTGATTTCTGGATTGAGCTTCACAATCTGGGGCGCATTCCAGGTCTTCACATCGCCGAGGAAAATCTCCGCCAACACCTCTCCGGAAAGGCGAAGCTCATGGTGGACATCGGGTAGGTTGTAGATGGGAACGATCCCGATGAGCACGACCGGCAGTTCGATCAAACCGCTCTCCTTTCGCTCTTTCTCCGTAAGTTGCACTTCGCCGGCGCCAAAATCGCCCGCGCCATGCGAAATCTGCTTAATCCCTTCGCTGGTGCCGGACGGAAGGTATCGCATCTGAAGGTTGGGGTTGCGCTTGTCGTACTCCTGTGCCCAGCGATTGTAGAGAGGCGCCGGGACGGTCGATCCGGAACCCACGAGGACAACCGCGGTCTGGGCCTTGGCAAGGGCGCCGCACAGTCCGAGAACCAAAACCGACACTAGCCACAAATTCGAAACTGAACGGCGGGAGTGTGGCTGCGGAATGCTAGGCGCCGAAAGTCTTTCCGTTGCTTTCATAAGGTTCCTCCGTTCCAGACTGCATCACGTCACACGAATTCATCTTGTCTACCGGGGAGCGTTGAATCTCGTCAACGGTTGCAGGGTACCATCGTTTTGAGTGAAATCAACGGTTACAGAGATGATCGCTGTTGTTACACTTGGAACAGCCATATCTCCAGCCAGTTTATGCCGGATATTGACGTCGAACTTTTGGCGCGCGAACTGCTGTCGGCGCATGAAACTGGGCAGATGGTTTCTGTCCCTCCCTCTTCGCGTCCCGGCTTCGATCTCAACACGGCTTACGAGGTTGAAGCCACCCTCAAGCGGTTTCGCAAAGCCGGTGGGCACAGAGCTGTCGGCCGCAAGGTTGGTTATGCCAATAAGGCCCTGTGGCGAGTGCTCAAACTTGAAACCCTGGTTTGGGCCCACATGTACGACGATACCGTGCATCAGAGCGACAATGACCGCACTACCCTGGCGCTTGCACATTCGCACTCGCTCAAAATCGAGCCCGAGATTATTTTCGGGTTGAAACAGCCCATCCTTTCTGAAGGCCTCGATGCCGCCGCCGCCCTCGAATCCACCGAATGGTTGGCGGTGGGATTCGAAATCATCGACTGTCCCTTTCCCGGCTGGCAGTTTCAGCCGAGCGATTTCGTCGCCTCGTTCGGACTCCACGCGGCACTCGTGATTGGCGAAAGGATACAAGTACAGCCCGACATGATCGCCAAGTTCGTGGACGAGTTGCCTCGGTTTCAGGTGCGAATGTCGAAGAATGGCGAGTTTGTGGAAGAAGGATCGGGCAGGAACTCGTTGCGAAGCCCCGCGTTGTGCCTGGCAGAACTCGCCGGCGCCATCCTACGCCGTTTCCCGGCACAGCCATTAAACGCTGGGGAAGTTGTGAGTTCCGGAACTCTTACTGCTGGACACCCAACCCATAGCGGTGACCTTTGGACGGTGGAGGTCACCGGGCTCCCGCTCCCATCCCTTACGCTGCAACTCAGCTAGCGCTCTTCTGCTTGGTGCTTTCGTCACATGGAACGGTGATCTGCGTCCTTGTGCTGTTTTCGCTTCAGGGCTGAAATGGGATGGTCAGTCATCAGACCAATTCCAATGTTAGGCACTGAATCACCAGCGAGAACCGGGTTCGAGGCGATCCCCAGAAACAAGGTCTACCAGGAAGTCGCCAAGCAACTGGAGCGGCGTATTACGGAAGAGTTGAAGCCCGGCGACCGGCTGCCGCCGGAACGCGAACTGGTTCGGATGCTGGGCGTGAGCCGCAGCTCGGTGCGAGACGCCATCCGAAGCTTGGAACTCATGGGTCTGCTCGAACCACGCCAGGGTATCGGCACGGTGGTTTGCCACCCTGACGCGGCACTCGCCAACCCCCTGGCGGCTGCGCTTCTGGAGAAGCGGAAGATGGTCGCGGAACTTCTCGACGTGCGCCAGATGATTGAGCCGCCGCTGGCGGCCCGCGCCGCTCAGCACGCATCTCGCGGTGAAATCGCCGATATGGAGGATGCCCTTGCACGCCAGGAAGCGAAGGTGCGCGCGGGCGAACTCGGAGTCGACGAGGACTCTGAGTTTCACTATGCGATTGCTTTGGCGTCCAACAACAGCGTGGTCTTGAAAGTGGTCGACGTGCTGATGGATTTGTTGCGCGAAACACGGGAACGCGCATTGCAGGTGGAAGGACGGCAAGAAAAGTCTCTCGCCGGTCATCACCGAATTCTTTCTGCTCTGAAGCGGGGCGACGCCAAGGCTGCTGAGGCGGCCATGCGCCGGCACCTGTCGGAGATCGAAGAGATCGTACTGAAAAAGCTTTAAGAGAATGGAGGTTGCCAAATGGGCCAGCTATTCGCAGTGGAGGTAATTTACCGGGGGGTTTTTCAAAAGACCCTAGCGAAAAACATCACGCGCGACATCGTTCTCGCCGCGCACAACCAGGGCAAATTGGGCATTTCTTTCGGGCGTTACGGAGATGCTCCGGAACGGAACGGCATTCCCGCCAAGAGTTTCGCCATCGTGGCCAACGACGGACTGACGCTCGAAGCCGGAATGGCGCAGTATGAGCCGAAACAGGTTGACCTTACTGTGGTCCTCGATGACACGCTCTGCAAGGGCGCCGAGTCGTGGGCTTGGTACGGGTTGCAGCCTGTCCACCATGCTCTCAAGTCCGGGCACACTCTGATCGTGATTTCGCTTGAGAATGCACCCGCTCTGCTCAAGTCGATCCATCGCCGGGAAGAGCCTTACAAACTGGGGATCGTCAAAGGAGTTACCAGTTTCTCCGGCATGTGGGTCTACAAAGATGACCACACGGACGTACGCATCCTCGGCGCCATCGCCAAGGCGCTGCCTGAAGTGATGAGCCTGGAGTCGGTGGAAAAATTCATCAATGAGAAGCTCAAGAACTCACTGAAGGCTACTTCAGCACGCACCGCCTTCGAGCGTTTCTCCAGCATTGAGGTGCAAGCGGGCGAGGGCAATCCCGAAGAGTTATTCAAGTTCGGAATGCCCCGCTGGGAAGACATGCGCTGTGGCGTCTCCATCAAGGGACAGCCGCAGGGCGGCGCGTTCGCCGATCCGGTGACTGGGCAAGTCGGAGGCTTCCGGCCGGTTCGCAACGAACTGTTCAAAAAGTATTCAACCCGCACGCAACGGCCGGTGGTGAATTTTTCCACCTGCACCAAGTGCACGCTGTGCTGGCTGAACTGTCCGGACGCCGCGTTCGATGTCACGATTGCAGGCACCTATGACACCAACCTTCAAGCCTGCTGCGGTTGTGGCATCTGCGAGGACATTTGCCCGGTGAAGGACTGCATCACCATGGTGAACGAGTCCGAGTTCCACGACAACAACAGCCAGTGGGCAGCGTTCGAGACCGACAAGGACGCATACCTGAAGTGGCTGGAAACCACGATCCAGAAAGCCGAGCCGATCGAAAAGCGGTCTCACGGTTTCCGTTATCGCGGTCAATATCAAGAACAGGTCCCCGAGGCCCTGGAAATCGCACGGAAAGGCTAAATGCCCCAAACGGAGCAACCTGAACACAAGGAGATTGAGATGCCGACACTGACAATGCCTGTAGAGGAAAAGAAGAAGCAAACCTTGGAACAGGAGGCACTGATTACGGGCGCTGAGGCCATTGCGATTGCCTGCAAACTGGCCAACGTGGACGTGGTCACAGCTTACCCGATCCGGCCTTATGACACGGTGATGCAGTACATCAGCCAGTTGGTAGCAGATGGCGAAATGGACTGCGAATATATCGTGGCGGAAGGCGAACACTCACAATTCGAAATCGTGAAGCATGCCTCGGTCTGCGGCGCTCGCGTATTCTGCGGTTCGAGCGGCGTGGGCTGGATGTATGCCATGGAAGCGCTCACGGTTACCCCCGCGCTGCGTATTCCGCTGGTGGCCATGGTGGGCAACCGGGCGTTGGACGATCCCGGCGCCTTCGGCGTGGAGCACAACGACGCGCTCGCGGTCCGCGACCTGGGCTGGATGTTGACCTGGGTCGACAGCGCGCAGGAAGCGCTGGACACGGCTTTGATCGCCTATCGTGTAGCGGAAGATCGCCGCATGTTCGTTCCTCTGGCGATTAGTTGCGATGGCGCGTTCCTGACTCACTCGCAAGCGCTGGTCAAGATTCCGTCGGCGGAGCAGGTGACCAAGTTCCTGCCTCGCTACAACCGCGGCGACTTGCTGCTCCACCCCGATAACGTCATCTCGGTGGCCCCGCAAGTCAACGAGGATTGGGTGATGGAGATCCGGCGCCAGAACTACGCGGTGACCGAGCGTGCCTGCGATGTCATCCGCGAAGTGTACGCCGAGTTCGAGCGCATCTTTGGACGCAAGTACGGCAATCCGTTCTTCGAAGAGTACATGACTGAAGACGCGGACGTGGTGCTGCTGGGAATGGGAACGATGTCCACTCCCGTACGAGTTGCGGTTCGCAAACTGCGCGAGGAAGGCAAGAAAGTCGGATTCGTGCGTCTGCGTTGGTTCCGGCCATTCGCCGGTCCCGAAATCGCCAAATGCCTCGAGCGTTTCAAGGCCGTCGGCGTCATCGACCGTGACTTCTCGTTCGGGTCGCCCAATTTAAGCGGTGTCGTGGCCACCGAGGTTCGCTCGGCCATGTATACCGGGGCGGCCACCAGACCTCCCGTGCTGGGCTTCATTTGCGGGCTGGGAGGACGCGAAGTGACGGTGCCGGACGTGGAGAAGATGGCGGAGAATACTCTCGAAGCCGCCCAAGGTAAAGCGCAACCCCTGACGCAATGGATTGGGCTGCGGGGATAACGCGTCCGAGGACGCGTTTCCAGAGCCGGAAAGGATGAGAACAAATGAGCACCTTCGTAGATGAGAAACCGACGCAAAACCTGGAAGCCTTCAAAGGAGTAAAGAAGGTTCCGCATGAGGAATATTACACATCCGGCCACCGCACCTGCCAGGGCTGCGAGTCTGCGCAAATCATGAAACTGATGGCGAAGGCTGCAGGTCCCAGGACCATTGTTCTGGGCAGCACTGGTTGCATGTACGTGGCGAACACCTCCTACTACGCCACGCCCTGGGGTGTGCCGTGGATGCACACCCAACTGGGCAGCTCCGGCTCGGCCGCGCTGGGAGCAGCGGCGGCATTGCGCGTGCAGATGCGCAAGGGTGCGATGAAAGACGAACCCATCAATGTCATCGCCTTTTGCGGCGATGGCGGTGGCGCGGACATGGGCCTGGGGGCGATCTCGGCCACCATGTGCCATCCCGACTACAACCTGCTGATCCTGATGTACGACAACGAGTCGTATGCCAATACCGATATCCAGGTTTCCGGGACATCGCCGTATGGCGTCAACACCTCGTTCAGCACGCCAGGAAAAGTGAAGCGCATCATGAATCACCGCTGGAAAAAGAACATGGCACCGCTGATGATGGTTGGCCATCCCACGGTCAAGTATGTAGGAACCATTTCGACCTCCTACCCGCTACAGGCGATGAACAACATCCGTAAGGCGCTGTCCGTCGGCGGACCGACCTTCATTCACTGCCTGAACCCCTGCCCGAAGGGCTGGGACTTTGATCCCGTGCTTTCTTTCGAGCTGGGCGAACTGGCAGTCAATACAGGCATTTGGCCTCTCTATGAGATCGAATGCGGCAAGCTGAAGCTCTACGGCAAGACCGAACAGATTGCCAACGGCAGATTCAAACGTCTGCCCGTCCGGGATTACTTGCTCAAGCAGGGAAGGTTCGCGCATTTTATCGAGGAAGACATCGAATACTTCCAGAGCAAGATTGACGACATGTGGAACAAATGGCTGGTGCCGGGAATCATTCCGCTCCAGAAAGAGCTCGACGCCGATATCCCGCCCTCCCGGTAAGGGGGGCGGGCTTCGCCTTTCGGGGTTTCGGAGTACGGCTGATGTCGGCTGCGCGGCAAGGTATTGATTCTTTTCTTCCGACCGCGTGCCCGATTGTCCCTTCCGCGACCCCGAGGTTCTTGGGTTCTACCCAATCCCTGCACTAACAACCTGCGGCAGAGATGACCTTAAAAGTTTGGCTTTAAGTTTGGCTTTAAGGTTGGCTTAAGGTTCGAGTTGTATCATCCCCCTTACTTGTTAGAGTTATGGAAGTTCTTCTTAACATACTGTGGCTCGCGCTTTGCAGCCTGGCTGTATGGTACTGGCTGCGGCGCTGGCAGCGCGGTAGTCAGCGCCGCAGTATGGCCGTTCAGCTCTCCACGCTAGCATGCATCCTCGTACTCCTTTTCCCGGTTATTTCCGCCAGCGACGACCTCTACGCGATTCAGGTGCCGTTTGAAACATCAGGTACGCAAAAGAGTTCAAGGGCTTCTTTGAGTGGAAAGTTTTCCTCTCCTCAACTGAACCATCACGCTCGATCGGCGGCTTTACCCGGGACTTTCTCACCATCTGCTGATGTTTGTGTGGGTGCCATTTCCGCGGACGACGCCTTGCCGTTTTGTCCAGCATCAATTTCGCATCCGCCACAGGATCGCGCCCCTCCCTGCCTCCTCGTTCTCTAAGAAACCACAGCTTCAAATTGTTGACTTTCGCTTTCTTGTACCGATGCGACAAGCAACAAGGGTTGTGTCCGTGCCAAAGCAGCTAAGCATAGTGGCGCTGTTTCTTACGGCAGTCTTTGGTCACATGCTACGAGGGAGTTCTTGACTGTGAACGCTGAGACCGAGCCTTCGATTTCCTCCGCGGCGAAGATCCGTGAAGCCAGCTTGGAAGACTACGCCGGGATTGCGGCGGTGCAGGCGCGCAACGGAGTGAACCCCAAGAGCCGAGAGGAATGGGAACACTTGTGGGTCAACAATCCGGCTTACAAGACACGGGCAAATTGGACCATCGGATGGGTGGCGGAAAATGCGGACCGAGAGATCGTAGGCTACATCGGGAACATTCCCTTGAGCTTCGAATTCAAGGGCCGAACCATGGTCGCTGCGAGCATTCACGCCATGGTCACGGATGTGGGCCACTGGGACTCTGCGGGATTTCTGCTGAGACCGCTATTGAATTACAAGGTCCCGGAGCTAATTGTCACTACTACCGCCGACGCCAAGACAATCAAGCTTAACGACGCTTTTCGCCTGGCTCGCGTCCCGACTGGGGATTGGAGCCAGTCCGCATTCTGGATCACGAATTATCAAGGGTTTCTGGCAAGCGCGCTGAAAAACAAGGGATGGCACCAAGCCTTGTCCTACCCCGCCGCGGCCGCTCTCGGACTGAGAGACCGACTTAGCAGGACAGACTCATGGATGCGGCGGAGCCGCCGCGAGATTGAAACCTGCTCGAGCTTTGACGAGCGCTTTGACCGGTTTTGGGATGAATTGAGACGCACCTATCCGGAACGGTTACTGGCGATGCGATCGCGCGAGGTCTTGCAGTGGCATTTCAAGTATGCGCTGGCGCAAAGAAGAGCGTGGATTGTGACCGCGGGAGACGGGTCGCGGGTCATCGCGTACGCCATTTTCTGCCGGCAAGACGATCCTGAGCACGCACTGACCAAGGTGCGCCTGGTGGATTTCCAGGGGCTGAGCAGCGACATGGAAGTTCTGGCCGCGATGCTCGGGTGGGGCCTGACTCAGTGCCAGAAGGAAGGGATTCACATGTTGGAGGCATCCGGCTTTTGCCCCGAGAAGCAGAACGTCATGGATTGGCGTGCCCCGCGTCGCCGGCAGTTTCCAGGCTGGTGTTACTTCTACAAGTCTGTAGACGTGGCCCTCGAGCCGGAGTTGCGGAACCCAGCCGCTTGGGACCCTTCGCACTTCGATGGAGACGCGACTCTCTAACTGCGAGCCAGGCTGTGGGCGTGATTGGTTTCCATGTGGCAGGCAACTAGCAAGAAAGCAGAGCGAAGAAAACAACTCATGGCCAAGACGAAGTTAACTGAAGTCGTATGGACGATTCTGGCATTTGTTCTAATCGCGGCGGTCACAATTGCCATTATCATTTTAATCATGCGATAAAAACCGCCGGCGGGTGACTGCTGCTGAAGGTCAGAACTTGGGGACCGCCGGCAGTACCACGGTCATTCGCGTACCCTTGCCCGGAGTGCTATCCGCCGTAATGGATCCGCCGTAGGCTTCCACCAGCGCTTTCACGATCGCCAGCCCAAGACCGAAGCCCCCAGTGGCCCGGTTGCGGGAGGGGTCTCCGCGGTAGAAGCGTTCGAAGATGTGCGGTAAGTGATCAGGGGCAATACCGGCACCATGATCCTCGAAGATGATCTGCGCCCCACCGCCGCTTCCCCACGAAACCACGACTGCAACCGATCCGCCCTCTGGGCTGTAGCGAATGGCGTTCTGCAGCAGGTTGGTCCAGATCAGTTGAAGGTCCTCGGGATCTGCCCTAAAGAGCATGGGGCCATTCCTGGAGAGATGGACCGTCGTGTTGTGACTTTCGGCGAGGGCGCGCATCCGCTCGATCGCGTCTTCGCAAGTGGCGGTGAGGTCGATGATCTCCAGGTCGCGACGCAACGCGCCGCGCGCCCATTGCTCCGCGCGAGCAAGCCTCAGGATCCATTGCAGGAGTTGCTCCAGACGATCCAGGTCCTCCAGCGAGCGCTCGATTCCGGCCGGGTATTCCTCCAACGGGCGTGGCCGTTGCAGCAGCGATTGCAACGTGGAT
>Ga0209517_10006625_pt1 | contig 14219 bp, 18 predicted proteins | sample PeaSoiMetSII2010_FD_187695 | JGI IMG/M metagenome (GOLD analysis project Ga0209517, IMG submission 187695) | Peat soil microbial communities from Weissenstadt, Germany - SII-2010 (SPAdes) (version 2) | ecosystem: Environmental > Terrestrial > Soil > Wetlands > Peat | place: Germany...
CACCCCATCCCAAAAACAAAACCTGGCCGTTTACACAAAAGTCTGGACACACCTGACGAGCCCACGAAGCTATCGGCAGCCGATGTCTCTCCATCAAGCCCGCCACGGCTCCCAAAGCCAAGCACAAGCTCGATGTTGTCCGGGGTGCGGCAGTTCGAACCTCGCGCGCTCACACCGGGTAGACACGCTGGAGCTGGTTCGTTCTTGGCTGCTCCGGCAATGGCCGCTGCGGTGCAATAGTTGTCGCCACAGGTGGTTCGTTTTTAGCTGGCGCGATCCAGGACGCAGTCTCTGAGAGCCACGAGACGGCCGCTCAATGACCCTGATCCAGCGCTTGTGCAAGTGCGGCGCGCTCCCGCGCGCATTTTCCCTTTCACACCGACGACAAGAGGAGAGTGAGCTTTGCCCAATCCCTTGTCCGCCCTGATTATGCCCAGATTTCCACATTTTTCGATCCTGGAGATCTGCAACTCTTCCAGCTGTAAGACGCACCCAGGGCTGCTTTTCGCGTTGTCCAAATCATCGTGCACAATTTCTTAGCAGTCTTCTGTGGATTGGCCGTACTGAGCTTGAGACAAAGCACTTAAAGGCGCGCGAATTTCATTGCTTCAAGGATGGAGAAGGTGTAAGCGATTTGTCACTTGGGTTGCCGGCTGGCGAGCTCAACTTTTCCGGATAATTGATCCACACACCGAGCTGAATGGCCAGCGTGGGAGTCGCCCGCATCTGCAGGTAGTCCTGGTGTTTTGGGGGCATAAATCCTAATCGGGAGGAGAAGACAATGGCAATACGACCTGCTACTCCAACCACGGACTTTACGCTTGACGTCATGGGGCGCTATCTCTGCAACAGCTTAGAAGAGGCTCTGCAAAGCACGGATACCACTTTGCGTCCCGACGCTCGTCCCTTCGATGTTGTAGTGATTGGCTGCGGGTCGTTTGGCTCCGCGCTGGCTGAACACCTGCTTCAGCGCGACCGTACACACAGCCACCGGATTTTGGTCCTCGAAGCCGGGCCGTTTGTGCTTCCGGAGCATGTTCAAAATCTGCCACTGCCGGGCCTCAATGTCCCAGGCGCGACGACCATCCACCGGTTGCGACAGGACGGTTCGCCGCAGACGCGGGGAGAAGTGTGGGGCTTGCCCTGGCACTCTCCTGCTCCCTTCACCGGTCTGGCCTATTGCATAGGCGGACGCTCGCTCTTCTTCGGCGGGTGGTCACCGCAGCCGTTGGACTCCGAAGTATCTGTAGGCCCGTGGAATAGCGCCGTGGTGGACGATTTGAATATTCGCTATTTCCGAGAAGCCAGCGAGCAGCTCGGTGCCAATGTGACCAACGATTTCATTCATGACCCCTTGCACTACGCGCTTCGCGAGCAACTCTTTGAAGGCCTCAACGGTGGCAAGGTGACGGACGCGATTCCGCTGAACCTCCTGCCCCTACACTTGGATAACGTTCCGCCGGACAAGGAAGACTTAGCCAAGTTGGAGGCACCGTTAGCTGTGCAGTGCCGCACGCTCCCCGGCTCCTTCCCCTTCAACAAGTACAGCTCGGTATCGCTTCTAATGAAGGCGGCAGCAGCGACGTGGTACGAATCTGGCTATGACAATGTGAAGAAGCGGCTGATGGTCGTTCCGAATTGTCACGTCAAGCGCCTGGTGACCGGCGAAGCAGCAATAGAGGGCGGACGCGCGACAAGGCGCGTAACCGTGGTGGAAACCAGCCAAGGTAACGTGCCCGTGCCACATCACGGGGTCGTAATCATGTCGTTGGGGACGATTGAAAGTACGCGGCTGGCGCTGCTTTCGTTTGAGGGCATCCCAAACTATGACTTGATTGGACGCAACTTGATGGCACATCTGCGTTCCAACCTTACCATCCGCATCCCTCGCGAAGCGTTGCCGAACAACGAAGCGCTCCCCAAGGCATTGCAAGCCTCGGCGCTGTTTGTGAAGGGGCGACATAAACACACCGATGGTACGGTGGGGCACTTCCACCTCCAAATCACCGCCGCGGGACTAGACGCGCTGGGAACGGACACGGAAGCTGAACTGTTCAAGAAGATCCCCGACATTGATACCTTCGAAGTTTTTCGTATGGTGAACGACAAGTATGTGGTGATTACAATTCGTGGCATCGGGGAGATGGAGTCGCAGAACTCGGACAGCCAGGTCAGGCTTGATCCCGAACTCGACGAGTTCGGCATGCCTCGCGCGTTTGTCACGATCGCTGACCCACACCAGGCAGAAAGGAATGTTAAGAGCAACAAAGACTTGGCCTTGTGGAATGCGATGGACCGCGCCGCCGATGAGGTGGCAAGAGTTTTTGCGAATCGACAGCCGTTTGAAGTTCTCACCCCTTGTGCCGTGGTCAAAGTGGCTCCGGATGCAGACCTCGCTCAGGTGCTTCCGTATGCGTATGGGCGGCATGGGGGACGCCGCGACGAACTGGGGACGACACACCATGAAGGAGGCACACTGTGGATGGGGGACGATCCCAACCGGTCGGCTACCAATCCCGATGGGCGCTTCTATTATGTGAGCAACGCCTACGTCGCAGGCCCCGCTCTCTTCCCCAAGATTGGCTCTTCCAGTCCATGGCTTACGGGTGTCGCCTTGGCCAGGCGGCTTGCAGACCGACTCATGGTAGATCGTCTGCTGCCGGCGCTACAACCGACACAGCCTGAAGCAGGTTTTGAGTCTCTGTTCGATTGCACTGAGGAAACGTTCAAGGCTTGGCACAGTGTCGGGGAGGGGAGTTTCGCGCTTATCAAGGGTGAGATTATTACCCAGCCGGGCGGTGATCTGGGGCTGCTCTATTGCACTCTGCGCAAGTTCGGCGACTTCACGCTCCGACTGCAGTTCCGTCTCAACCGGGCGGACGACAGCTCCGGAATTTTCGTTCGCTCGCGGGACCCCCGCCAGCCTGCGCCCGATCGCTACGTCCCAAGCATTTCCCACCCCTACAAGAACCAAGCATACGTGGCGGTTGATACGGGCTTTGAGGTCCAGATTGATGAACTTGCTCGCGGCAACCCCCATCAGGGAATACCGGACGGCTTGGATGAGCACCGCACCGGTGCGATCTACGGCATCCAGCTTGGCCAGGGTGTGGGTAGGCAGGAATATTGTCGCGGCCCAGTGCTCAAACCGGGCGAGTGGAACGACTGCGAGATCGAGGTAATTGGTGATACTTTTACGGTCCGCCTGAACGAACAGGAGATCACTACTTTTTCTAATCCGGACACGTTGCGCGGGCGGTCGCCGGAGAATGATCCCGAGTCCGGCTACATCGGCCTGCAGGCGCATATCGGGTGCGTGGCATTTCGCAACATCCGCGTTCTGTCTGGCAGGGCCGTGACGCCACCCCCTCGCAAGCAAGAGCGGGAACGGGTTGAAACCGTGGCGCTTTCTCGGGACATTGAAGCTCCGATTGCTCAAAGTTCGGAAGAGACAATTAAAGCACAGAAGATTCAGCCTAAGGCAAAGAAGGCGGCCGTGCCCATCAAACGGCGGGCCTGAGAACACTGGCACCCGCACGGGCGTGGCGACAGACGAACAACCGCCGGGATTTAGTGCCTTCTGCGCGCGGGACAGTTGTGGAAGCCCGCATCACAGTGCTTTCCGTCAGCTACGACGATGTCCTTCGTGTGACCAGAGAGTCTATTCTGAAGGATGCCGGATACGAAGCAGTGTCCGCTGCCCACCTTTCACAGGCGCTGGAAATGATTTCTGCCGTCCAGCCGACCTGCGTGATCCTGGGTCATACCGTCTCCCTTGAGGACCAAGTGATCCTTGTCTTGGCGGCGGAGAAGCTCACGCCTCGCCCGCGGGTCGTGGAGATCTACACCTACCGGCCCAACCCCGAAATCTCTCCCGACGCGCGGGTGCAAAGCCACGCAGAGCCGGAAGCACTCCTCCGGATAATACGAAATCTCTGTCCATCATCTGCCCCGGCTGGCAGCGAGTAGCCGGGGAGAGGTAAGTCGTGCAGAAACGGCGCGCTCCCGCGCGCCTTCTGCCTTTCAAATCTCTGCGGTGCACATGACGCAGCCACAAGTGACAGTGCACAATGTTTGCGGCATTGACAGCGCCCAGGGCGAGGCGTAGCGTGCTTTCTAGCTTATCGTCCGCCGTACCAACCGACGGGTGCCTTTCACCTTCCAACCAACGAAAGGAGCACCCCATGTTTACACGGATAGTCGAATTCACCGCCAAGAACGGCAAAACCAAGGAAGTAGCTGAACTCATCCAGGCAAAGATTCTGCCGATTCTGAAAAAGCAGCCTGGGTTCGTGGATGAGATTGTGCTGGTCTCCACGGCCGAAACGAATCGTATCCTGGGAATGAGCTTCTGGAAGAATCCAGAGGATGCCGAACTCTACAGGCGGGAGCAATATCCGAAGGTCGAAGAACTATTGCGGCCAGTGCTGGAGACCACCCCCAAGGTCCACACCTACGACGTGGACACCTTCACCACTCACAAGATCGCTTTGGGGAAGGCCGCGTAAGAATAACCGAGTTCGGCAAGAGGCGGGCCTCAAGATGGGCTCGCCTTTTTGTTTTCGGAGTTCGACGCAGCGGATGCTGCCGGGAATATGCGCACCAGCGCCGCCGTTGGCAAGGACATTCGGTGTGGGTTTGGACAAGTGGGCAGGAAAATTAAAAGGGCTGCGACATTGGTTATGCTCTAGCCGCTAAGCTTCCTCAAGGAAGTTGCTCCTTGGCGTCGCTGTTGGTCTTCCGTGCCGGACTTGCGGATATCGATGCCGCCCTTGAAGAACGCGCCATCTTCGATGGAGATGCGCTGGGCTACGACATCACCGGTCAACGAGCCTCCGCTGCGGATGTCCACGCGGTCGCTGGCCACGAGGTTCCCGCTCACCTTGCCCAGCACCACAATCTCGCCGGCGTTGATGTTGGCGGCTACCACGCCATTGCGACCCACGGTGACACGGTTGCCGGCGAGGCTGATGGAGCCTTCCACCCGGCCGTCTATGTAGAGCGATTCCGCCCCCGTGACCTCGCCGTTGATGACCAGCGATTTCCCGATGGTCGCCTGCTCGGCGATGTCAAGGATGGCATTGCGGGCGGCGGCCGGCGTGGGCTCGGCCGGGATCAGGCTGGGCGTGCTCGGTCTCACGGGCTTCTCCGCTTGCGGGGGAGTTGCAGGCTGCTTAACGGGCCTCCACATGGTTCTGTCGGAATCCTTTCCTCCAATATTGATGCGCGGCAGCGATGGAGAAGATTCATTTGAACTCGCGGCCGGACGTGGCAAGCTGAATAGGCTGCTTGGGTTGCAGCAGAGGGTGCTCACAGGGGCGCACAAATAGCTCCGCCTCCGCGCACGCCCTTCACAAGCCTCCCAGAGGCGGACGTCCGGATCACCCTGTGGCAACTCTCTTCATCGTGTCGATCTTACGCCGAGTGGAAGCCCGATTGTATGCGCCGGTTCAAGTGTTCTAGAGTTGCGTGATGTCCGGGCTGCCTCACCAACTCCCATGGAGGCGTTTTCTCTGCGTTCTCCACAGGCTCAGCTACCGCCCGCAGAAGGGAGGGCGGGGTTCGGCGAGGGTGTTCTTCAATCCCGCACGCCAACCGGCTACAGTCTCGTTCCGTGAACCTCATCCCGGTGACACGTTGCGGCAGACGATGCTGCGCAACTACGTCCGCAAGCTCCTGCTCACTGTGGATGAGTTCATGGCGCTTCTAGAGGAGTGTTGAAGACTCGACCCCGTTCAGATCACGTCGCCAGATTCAACCCTGCGGTGGTACTCGTCAACAGCGTCGTTCCACTCCCGTAGCTCTTCGGGTGTCAGCAGATGTTTGTTCCTCTCGGTCACAATCCTGCCGGTACGCTTGAAAGCGAAGATCATCGCTTGGCTGATGCCGACCTCCGCCATGGCCTCAATCATCGTGCGTTCGTATTTCTCGTCGCTCAGAGGCACAGGGCCATCGGCATCGGGGTCAAAGAGAATGGGATCATTGTCGTTTGGGTCGCGACCAAACTTTCTACGAAAGGCCTCAAGCTGGCGTTCGATGGCTTCTAGTGCTTCAGGCGACAAGGGAATGTGCCGGGACTGCTGGGCCATGATGTTTCTCCACCCGTTCCGGTCGGATAATCGTAAACCACGACGAGACGATTCGCGAGCTTTCGTGAGACACATTACAGGTGAGACCGCGAAAGTGAGGGCTCGGGCGTGCCCAAGCGATGCGGCACGGGCGGGACATCGGGACACGTGGTGAACGTCTGTCTGACCGTCCATTCCTCGCTACCGGTCTCGCGGAGGCGGAGCTTCAACCCCGGTCGGACTTCGGGGGCAGCGGGAATCCAATAGACTGGCCTGTCGCCGCGTGAGTTCAGAAGCTCGACCTGTATCAAGCCCTCTCTCATCGCTATGCCTACTGGGTGGGCTCTTGGGGCAATTCCACAGGATTTCCACCGAAATATCCACCGAAAACTTCACGCCCCCATTTTCGGGCATTGACATCCACGCCATCGGCGAGATCATAGTTGCTGTCACAACTACCGTTGTCTGAATTCTCCTTCCAGTGTGGAGCGCAGTGTCGCGCCCCCTGAAGGTGGGTGTACCATGGCGGACTTCCCCTATCGTCTGCTCGTCATCGACGACGAGCCTCAGATCAGAGACCTGTTTCAAAGTTCACTCTCCACGGAGGGTTATGAGGTCCGTGTCGCAAACGACGGTTTTGCGGCATTGGCACAAATGCGGAGAGCGCTACCAGACCTGATTATCACCGACCTGAAGATGCCTAACATGTCGGGCTTCGAGTTTCTCTCGGTCGTTCACAGGCGATTCCCTCAAATCCCAACCATTGCCATCAGTGGAGAATTCCAGCTCGCTGTCGAACCGCTCGGCGTGCTCGCAGATGCCTTCCTTGCCAAACCGTTTAGGTTCGAGGAGCTGCTTGCAAAGGTTGCGGAGTTGCTGCGTGACGCTCCTCCACGCCCGGCAATCAAGAGGGACAGAGCGCCGGTCTGGGTTCCCCGCAACGGGGACTACTACGTAATCACCTGCACCGATTGCTTGCGTTCCTTCTCCATACCCGCAGAGAAGAGTGCCCGAATTCTTCGCGAGCTTCGCACGTTGGAGTGCATTTTCTGCGACGAGCTGGTTCAGTTCATCGTTGAAGAAATGCCAGAAGCATCGGGGCTTCCCATCCCCCAAAAGAAGCACACCGCATGAGCAGAATAAAGAGCCCGCCCTCGGACCAGAATAGGCGATAACGAGCTTTCCTACATGGTTGGCCCAGAGAGCGCAAGCACAACCACCGCCTTCCTCGCTCCCTTGGGCATCGTGGTGTAGGCGCAATCTATGTTGATGCCCTTCTTCGCCAGCCTCCCAGCCAATTCCGCGAGTGCGCCGGGCTTGTTTGCCAGTTCAAACTGTTCCAGCGTGCCCTCGGTGTATGAGAGTCCCGCTCCGCCCAGAGCCTTCTTGGCGTTGTTGACGTTGTCCACCACCACCTGCGCCGAGCCCTGCGCTACTGCCGTGCTGCACAGAAGAGCCAAGACGTTCACCTTCGCATCGGCGAGTACCTTGGCCATGTGAGCCAAGGTTCCGGGCCGGTTCTCCAGCGCCACCGTGAGTTGCTTCACTTTTGCCATGGGGATGCCTCCACGTACAGCTTGCAGCGCGAATTGTGCACGGCGGGTGAGCCACAAGCAAGGCTATTCAGCGAGACTTCGGGAACAGGGCTGGGAAGAGAAGCATGGAAAGACGGGAGCCAGCAGAACTGCCGCTCTCAAGAAAAACTTGGGGCTGGGTGTCGGTTAACACCCAGCCCCATGTGCCAAGGGTTGCTATTGAATATGCGTCGTGCCTTCGTACCCGGAAGGCAGACGCCCCTGCCGCTCTGGATGGCCGGTTTCAACGGGGACTGATGGTTGTTCTCTCGGCTGACAGCCGCCCTCGTACAGCATGGCACTCCGGCAGACGCAGCCCAAACGGGCACTCACAATCTGGCTATTGGCAAACACGAGGAGAGTGAGCGGAACATGATCGCAAGCTGTACACCGTGGAGCTTCTCTTGCCGCCATCGCTTCCGCCACCGCTCAGGGACGAGATTGTGGGCATTTCGCCGAAGCCAGTAAAGGGGGCGATGGCCTATTTCTCTGGAAATAGTGTGACAATTTGCGGAAACCTGTGCACCCGTGTGGGAATCGCGGCGAAAGATGCAGGGACGCAGGAATTGAAAGATGGCCTTCAACCAATTGCACCTGAGTTGGGTAATTGACCTCGGCACGTGGCGCTCCTAAACTTTAGCCCATCTTTCGCCAAATCGAGCAGTTGCAGTGGGAGGGTCATCCCCCACATACCCCCTTCTCGCTGACGGCTGCTCGACAGAAACCCTAATTTTCCGCTTTGGAATGGAAGGGCTCCCCCATGACTACCCGTGCTTCCAGAAAGGCACCTACACCGGTGCAGCACGAAAATCCGGTTCCCAATGTTGAGGATGAAATCCGCCGTTGCGCCTACGAACTCTACGAGCAGCGCGGAAGAGAAGACGGCCACGATATGGAGGACTGGCTCCGCGCCGAAGAGGAGGTTATGCAGAACAGAAGCCGCCGGGCTGCGAGAGTCCCACAGGCCGCACGCGTGGTTCAAGCGCGTGACCGAAGGGCGTCTTAGTCCGGAAACTGCCCCGCGAAAAAGTCGATATGCCAAAATCTAAACTCAACATCGGTTCAATATCTGAAATAGCTGAGATGTTTAATGTCAGTAGACAAGCAGTCGGAAACTGGGCTCGGCACGGGAAACTTCCGCCGCCGATTGCTGAACTGAAGATGGGCCCTATCTGGAATCTAGATGAAGTAGAACGACTCAGAGATATTATGGTGTTAGATAAGCGGGCCCCGGCGGCACGAAGCGGACGCCGCCAGTAGGGATGCCGCGAGGGGCAGCCATCATTCGGGCAGGCGGCGCAGCAGAGCGCGGAGCCACGCGGGCTGGGGCCCTTGCGGCACGTCCGCGCTGGGCTTGGAGGGCGGGCGGGAGGACCGCGACCGCCCCCAATACCGCGAGTAGGAGCAGGCGGCGCACCCGTAAATTGTAGCGCAGCCCAGCGACTTTGGAGCGGATGCCACCCGAATCGCCGCAGGCGCTCTGACAGGCAACCGAGGTCGGTCGGATATAATCCCGGCTCCACAATGACCAAGAAGATTTTCGTGGCTATGGTAGCCCTGCTGGCGACCGCCGCTGCCGTCGCCCAGAACACCGCGCCCAGTGTACGGCCTCGTGCCTCGGACTTGGGGCTGAAGATCGGCATCCTGCCCACCGGGCCACTCGACGCGATCACCGATGTCGCGGGCGTAGCGGTGGGGCACACGACCATCATCCGCGGCGACGATGTGCGCACCGGCGTGACCGCCATCCTGCCGCACCCCGGCAACTTGTTCCGCGAGAAGGTGCCCGGTGCGGTTTTCGTGGGCAACGGCTTCGGCAAGCTGGCCGGCTCGACCCAAGTGAACGAACTGGGCGAGATCGAGACCCCAATCCTGCTCACGTCCACACTGAGCGTGCCGCGTGTGGCCGACGCGCTCACCGACTACATGCTGGCCTTGCCGGGAAACGAACATGTCGAATCCATCAACCCGCTGGTCGGCGAGACGAACGACGCATACCTGAATGACATCCGGGGACGGCACATTACGCGGGAGGATGTGATTGCCGCCATCAAGAACGCCAAGGGCGGTCCGGTCGAGGAAGGCTCGGTCGGCGCGGGTACCGGGACACTCGCGTTCCGCTTCAAGGGCGGCATCGGGACCTCCTCCCGCCGCCTGCCCCCCAATCTGGGCGGCTACACGGTCGGCGTTCTGGTGCAGACCAACTTTGGGGGCGTGCTGACGATTGCCGGTGCTGCGGTCGGCCGGGAACTGGACCGCTACTACCTGCGCGAGCAGCTTCCGCCGGGACGCAGCGATGGAGATCGGGGAAACGGGTCGGTGATGGTCGTCGTCGCGACCGATGCGCCGGTGGATGCCCGCAACCTGAAGCGGATGGCGGCGAGGGCGATGCTGGGACTGGGACGCACGGACGCTGCGGGCTTGAACGGCAGCGGAGATTATGTGATCGCGTTCTCGGCTGCGCCGCAGATGCGGATAAAGACCGAGGACAAACGATTGCCCCGGCACATCGAGGTGCTACCGAACGATGCGATGTCGCCGCTGTTTCTGGCCGTGATCGAAACCACCGAGGAGGCGGTGTACAACTCCCTGCTTCGCGCCACGACAATCACCGGACGCGGACATACGGTCGAGGCGCTGCCGCTTGAGAAAACCGTCGAGATACTGAGGAAATACGGAGCCATCAAGTAAGGAGAACCGAGCGCTGCTACGGGTGTTGCTCGCGGCAAGCTGGACGGGCGCTTCGACGAGGACGCGCTGAAGAAGCAATTGTTCCCCTGAGCCAGCGGAGGCGTTCGCCACCGACGGCAATTCGTCTTCACACTTGCCGGGGTTTGCTGAGTCTTCCCATTTTGGGACTTGAATCCGCAACGCTTCGAGCGGAGAATAGGCAAAGGGCTGACTCCGCGACCACGTTCCCACCAGAACAAGAACCAGCAGGATGGTCCAACCTGCAGGGAGGGTGACATGCAAGCACCCGACCGTGACCTCCTTGAGGTGTTGAAGTTCGAACTCCAGTTCTTGGAACAGGGCAAATACCGTTCGTTGCTACAGTGGAGGCCCCGCTACATATTTGAGGATTCACCGACCTGCAAGAAGGGCCGGTCTTCCTGTATTTTCAGCAATTGCCTGTTGCTCGATTTCGTCCCCCCAGAGCATCGCTCGGAACCGGCTCCTTGCCGCTATATCCCGTTGAACGAAAGGGGGGAGACGGTCGATAGTCTCTACAGAACGGGGACCCACGACGAGTTGGAGGAAACCCTGCGCGGCTGGTTGTATGCCGTCATCAGACGACTAGAGGGGCAACGGAGTCTTCCATTACGGAAAGCAGCATAGTCAGTCGCAGGGATATTGGTGCGACCGCCCATGCAGTGATTTAACAACAAACTCAAGACAACAATCGGCGAGCACGCAGCAGTTCGGGAGGAAGAGGGCGGATGATCTCCAAATGCGCTAATCCGGCCTGTTCCGCGTTATTTCATTATCTCCACGAGGGCAGACTATTCCCTATTGAATGCCCCGGCGGTCCAGAGATGAACGCGTCTGCTCACGATGGTGAATTCGTAGGTGCGCCGCACATCGTGAGGTGTTTTTGGCTGTGCAGCACCTGTTGCCGCACGATGACTCTCGTACCGAAAGGCAAGGGAGTGGAGACAGTTCCGGCTGAAACTCCCGACTGCTGCCGGACGCTTGCAGCCTGATCAAGCTTCTTTGAAGGAGGTGCCGCATGACTCCGAAAACGCAACAGCTTCTACACCCGTACTCGGTGAAAATTGAGACCCCGACGGGCAAGTCCGCCACCCTCCCCGTCACCCTCTTGACGCCGAAGCAAGCTGAAGAAGTTCAGGTCGAGTTCAAGAGATTGGCGCAAGAAGCGGGGATCAAAGGCGCACGCATCAATGTGCAACGCGGGATTGGTAACGAATACGAGAAGGTAATCCACGAGATCAAGGCGTGCTTACGCAAGGCCATGGCGAAAGCGGCATGACCGGGCATCGTTGGACACTGGGAAACGGCTCCGAGCAATCGGTGGGTTTTATTCTGAAGCCCCGCCTCGAAGTTTGAGCCAATGCTCCCGAGGACAGACCCGCCAAAGAACCCGTCATCGCAGAAGGCGACTGCTCCCGCCCAGTTGCGTTCCCAGCCATGGTGTTCGTCACAGATGACCCGAAGCCTGCGACCTGTCGTCACTTTGCCTGCTTGGTGACTTCGTCTGGTGGCTTGGTCTCGGACGTCGGCTTCTCGTCCCGTGCTCCCTGCCTGAATGCTCGGATTCCCTCGCCCAGACTCTTGCCGATTTCACCCAGCCTTTTCGGGCCAAACACGAGCAGCGCGATCACCAGAATGACCAGCAGGTGCATCGGCCGGAACAGTCCCTCGAACATTTCGACCTCCAACCCAATTCTACGCCCGTCTGAACAGCGGCTCCGTCTTCCGCTGCAAGAGCGCCCACAGGCCGTAGATGCCGAGCGCGGTGCCGAACGGGACGCTGAACAGGTGTACCTCGAACGCGTCCCCGGATCATTGATGGCGGTGCAGTACATGCGTTGCAATGTCCGGCCAGAATTCGCGGAACGCATTGGTAGCGGCGTCTCGCAGCAAGGCGTATCCGTACTTGGAGAGGATTGCTCCAGCCGTCCGGGTCTTGCTGGGATAGTAAGCCAGCGAGATACCCTGTGCCATGCCACGGCCCAGCAACTCTGAAACGTTGAAGCTGTCGTGCCCCTCGTAGTTAGGAGTAATCACAATGCGCGAAACCGCGTAAACGGCGCGCTTGCGGAAACCGCCCTCGCCCTTAGCGAAGTAACGCTCATCCTGATGAAAGATGGTGGGCAACGCGAAGATGACCAGATAATTGCCGTCCGTCTTGTCCACAAAGCCGCGCCAGTAATACCTCCCGAACCCGGTCATGCCTTTCCCGAGTTGCGGGTGCGCATCCGTCCCCTCCGCGATGGCTGAGGTGAGGCCCACGAAGACAAACGCCGAATAGTCGAAGCTGTTCTGGGTGGCGATCTTGAAGGCTTGCTTTGGCGTGGGCGGCGGCGGGATCGCTCCCGCGCTGACGGCACGGTAATTGGGCATGACGCCGAGGATGCGCTTGGGTTGCTGTTTGGAAGGGGGAATTGCCTGATCCACGGGCTTCGTGCCGGATTGGTTCGGACCGTTGGTCACGCCCGAGCCAGCGGGTGGGGCCGCTGGCGGATTCCCCGGCTGGCTTTGCGCGTTGGCGGAGGCGGGTTTGTTGGATTCAGGCGGCGCGGACGGTGTCGCAGGAGAATCGACCTGTTGGGCAGATGCGCAACCTGCGCACAAGACCAGTGCCACCCACAGAAAGAAACGTAAGACCCATCCACGCTCTCGCATCTGTGACACTTACGATGCAATGGTTGGCTGTTCGGGATGCCGGAGAGGAGCCGCAAGAGGCTGCGAGCTACCGCGTGATGACGGCTAGCAGCGGCAGGATCGGTCTGCGGCTCCTCCGACAGCATCCCGTTCGGCTTGTGATTTTGGACTACCCCATGCCGGACATGAATGGAGGAGCGGTGGCCCGCGAGATCAGGCGCACGCACCCTCACGTTCCCATCCTGATGCTTTCCGGACAGATCGACGTGCCCAAACGCACCTCGTCGACTGTGGATGCGTTCGTCGCCAAAGGGCAACCGCCTGCGGTGTTGCTGCAACATCTAACGGTTCTGTCGGACGGCGGGACGGGGAAGCGTCCTCCGGGCAGGGTTGCAGTAGTGGCCCACGACATGACTTAGCCACCACTCACACACTCGCAGATAACCTGATGGCACTCAGAATCCGCTCCGTCACACGGCGTCAGGGATAGTTCCGGCGAACGTGCCTCCTCATCTCCTCGTGCTCCCTCTGCTCCCACCGCTGGGACAGGAATCGCAGTAGGCCGAGGAAGCACAGGACACCAGCGCACGCGATTAGGGACACCACAATCATGGTCTGATTCTATGCCGCTCAACGGTCACGCCCGCGTTGGAAGTTGCAAGCACGACCACCGTCTTCTTCGCCCCCTTGGGCATCACAATGGAAATTCCGGCTTAGTCCGTGAGCACCCCGTGATGGTTCGCAGCGTCTTTTTGCGCCTAGCTTGCTGCGGCGGCCTCGAAACGTGAACGATAGCCGGAGTAGTCAGGGATGAGGCGCTCATAGGTATCGGACATCAGGGGCGAGGAGAACATGAAATCTGCCGAGGCACGGTTGCACGCCACCGGGATGTTCCACACCATGGCGATGCGCAACAGCGCCTTGATGTCGGGATCGTGCGGCAGCGACTCCAGAGGGTCCCAGAAGAAAATGACGAAGTCGATCTCGTTGGCCGAGATTTTTGCGCCAATCTGCTGGTCGCCGCCCAAGGGGCCGCTTTCGAGCTTGTGGATATTCAGATTGAGTTCTTGCTCCAGCACGCTTCCTGTTGTTCCAGTCGCGTAAAGGACGTGCTCTGCCAGCAGGTCGCGGTTGAACTTCGCCCAGTCGAACAGGTCTTGTTTCTTGTGGTCATGTGCTACGAGTGCGATCTTCTTACGCGTTCCCATCGGGACAACCCTGTAGTTCATTCTTC
>Ga0209517_10006626_pt1 | contig 14216 bp, 10 predicted proteins | sample PeaSoiMetSII2010_FD_187695 | JGI IMG/M metagenome (GOLD analysis project Ga0209517, IMG submission 187695) | Peat soil microbial communities from Weissenstadt, Germany - SII-2010 (SPAdes) (version 2) | ecosystem: Environmental > Terrestrial > Soil > Wetlands > Peat | place: Germany...
CCAGCCGCTGGACCGCGGCCCGCTTGAACTCCTTGGTGAACATCCTTCTCGACAACCCCATGACTCAATTCTCCTTTGAATGGATTTTGAGTCTTAACTGGTTGTGTCAAAAATGGGGGCAAGTCCATTTCCGATCTAAGCTCGCAACCCCGGAACGGCCCATCGGTTCTAGCAATCATCGGGGCATGTGATCTAATTCTTGGGCCTTTGCCGGGAACTGGCTAATTACCTTGCAAATCTGCATTTGAATCCCCGGCGGCACGAAAAGGCCAACTTCAGGCGATACACATCACTGCGCTTCGATCTCCCCCCTAGAATCAAACCGCACCTTGCCCGCCAGCAACTCTCCCGACGCCAGAGTCTCGCGCACCCGCCCCCGGTTCGCTCCCGCTTTTTCCGCCGCGTCGAGCAAACAACGGAGCGCATCGGCGATTGGCGTTTCCGCCGGCAGGCGAAACACCCAGGGAATGTTGACTGACGTCAGGCCGCGGTCCGCCGAAACCGCAATCAGCGGCATGAATGACTTCACCGCGAGTTGCTCCGCCAGATGGCTAGCATTGCGGCCGGTCGCGATCAGCCCCAGCGCCTGGTCATCGTAAATCAGCTTCACCAGTTCGTGCGACGCCTTCCCCCACGGCACATCCGAAGGAATGGCCACCAGCATGTAGCGGCCCCCGTACGCTTCCATCAATCCGGAAAGACCGGCCGTCACCTCCACCGCGTTCGGCCCAAACACACCGATCCGCGCCGGACCTCGCGGCGCATCCGCCACCGGCGGCCCATTGTACGCCACCGGTTTTTCTCCTACGCGCGCGTAGGGCATCTGCATCGGGTAGCGGCGAAACTCGTACTTGCCGCCTTTGACTGTTGCCAGGTACATCGGCACGATGTTCTTGCAGTTCGGGTCGAACACCATCTCGCCCGTCACGCCCTTGTACCGCTCAATGCCCGTGAGCGCATCGCGAATGCGGCCGCGATTCAATCCCGCACGGCAAATCGACTGGAGCAGAATGTTCATCGTGTCGTACGCCAAAGAAGCGAACACATCCGGGCGTTGATTGAATTCCTTCTCGAAACGCTGGTTGAACGCGAGCCACGCCGGATCGTCGCGCGTCGGATCGAATGGAAACACAATCTCCATTCCATCCGCGTCTTTGCCCGCAATGCGCAACAGGTCGTCGCCCAGCACCCGGAAACTCCCGAACACCCTCTGCTTCAAACCCATCTCACGCATCTGTTTAAGGATCGTCCCCGCCGCCGCTGCATCGCCCCACAACACGATCCCATCCGCTCCGGAATCCGCAATGATTCCCAACTGCCGCCGGAAATCCATATCTCCCGGCCAGTATTTTTGCTCAATGAAAACCGGATGTCCCAGCCTCCGCGAAGCGTCCTTGAACTTCAAAACGCCGAAACGTCCATACCGGTCGTTGACCCGCAACAGTGCAATCTTTTGCAGCCCGAGATCAGTATAAATGCGGCGCGCCAGCGTGTAGCTTTGCACCCGATCGTCCTGAATGGTTGTGAAGTACCAGGGAATGATGGTCTCGGGAATGGTCGGATCGGTCGACGCGCTGTTGACGATCGGCACTTCCGCCTTCAACGAAACGCGCAGCGCAATGTGCGTGGAATCGGCGCTGATCGATCCCAGCATCGCCCAGACCTTTTCGTCGTAAGCCATCTTGACGATCTCATTGCTCGATGCGCCCCACGTCGCCTGATCGTTATGGATCATCAGCCGGAACGGCTTGCCGCAATACCCACCCGCGGCGTTGGCTTCCCCGATCGCGAGTTGCGCACCCGCCAGCATCATCTTGCCGAGTTTCTCCTGCGGATGGTTCTCCACCGGACCCAGAAAGCCGATACGCACTTCGTCGATGTCTGCCGGCTTCACAGTCTCCGCGTCGCGCGCGGCGCCGTTGTATTCCACGGTCTTGGTGTAGTGCTCGTAGTACGGTGTCGTGAACTTGGAAAAAGGGCGCAGGTCCTCGGGCTCACCGGCGTACGGCCGCATCTCACGATTCGCCGGCGGCCCGGGCGGATTGGCGCCACAGGAACACGGGCCCGCCCCTTGCCCCCACGCCAGCGCCGGCACGAGCGCGATTACCCACCGCGCGAACATGATCATTCCCTTCCAGTGCGAAACATGGCGATGGCTTCGATCTCCACCAGCAGATCCGGCCGGCAAAGCTTCGCCTCGATCCCCGTCGATGCCGGCAGTGGATCGAGTCCTTCTGATTGGTAGAACGCCGTGCGTTCCTCATTGAAGACGGTGTAGTCCCGATCGATGTCGCGCAGATAGCATGTTGTGCGCACGATGTCTTTCCATGTAGCGCCTTCCGAAGCCAGCAGATTCGTAATGTTCTGGAACGTGCGGCGTATCTGGGCGCGGAAATCGCCCACGTGCAGCGTCTCGCCGTTCGGTCCCACGCTCGCCGTCCCCGAGATGAGCAGAATCGCCATGCCGCCCAAATCGAGCCGCAAGCCCCGCGAAAATGAACTCGGCTTCGCGTAGTGATAAGCCTCGTTCAGCATCTCGGGCGCGCTCATGGGCTTCTTGGTGATGCTGCCCGCGTGCGAAATCTCTTCCAGCACTTCCGGAATCGTCATATGAAAACCTCCACCTTTTTAAGAAAGCCGGATCGTCCGCCCGGCTACTTCGTCCTTATTCCGTGGCTCAGGCCCTTCGCCGTCGCCACCCAAATGTCGTCTCCATCAAAATCTACGCCGAGTACGTAATTGTGCGCCGGCGCCGTTTCGGTTTCGATGCGCGTCACCTTCCCTGCCTTGTCCCGAACCAGCATCTCCGGCTTATGCGTATCCAGCGCGGGGCGATACACCGCCCAATTTTCGCCGTCGTAATAAGCCAGCCCTTTGTCGGTGGAAAACCAAACGTGGTTGCCATCCACCGCTTTCACCTGGTTCAGAAAATTGCTGGGCAACCCGCTGTCCTTATCCAGGAAATTTTGCCAGTTGCGCCCGTCGTAACGGCTCACCCCGAAATACGTGGCCACCCAGAGAACGTTGTCCCGCTCCACGTAGCTCACCGAAGTCGTGATTTCGTGAATCAGGCCCTGGTCCTTGTACAGCACGATCTCGGTCTCACCATCAGGATCGTTGTAGTCTTTCCAGTGGTCGGTCTTCACGTCGTACTCGAGCACTCCCCCGCCCCACACCGCGTAGTACACCTTGCTCGCGGTGGCGTTCACGGCGTAGGTCCAGATCTCGTACATCGGCGTGTTGCGCTCGTTGAAGAGACTCCACTCATTCGTTCGCGTGTTCAGCCTGCTGCCTCCGGCCGCGGTCGCGACCCACACGTAGTCGCCTTGCACAGCGGCGCCGTAAACCACGTCGTTGGCCAGCCCACTTGTGAGCTGTGTGTAGGTGTCGATGCGGCCTGCCGAAAAGCGGCTCAACCCTCCCATAGTGGCGATCCAGACGTCCCCGGTCCGCTTATCCGGCGCCACAAAAAGCACCGCTCTGTGCGCCAGCCCATCCTCGGGCCGGTACACCCTCCACTTGCCGTTTTCATACAGACCCAGGCCGTTTTCCGTCGCCGCCCACACCCGCTTGCCGTCCACCGCGACGTTGAACACGTGATTGTCCGGCAGGCCGTTCGCGGTGGTGAAGTTTTCCCAGCGGAAGCAAGGCATGTCGGCCGCCGCGGCCGCGGAAGCCAACGCCAGCAAAAGTGCGCACGTCTTTTTCATAGCGTTTTCAAATACTCAATCAAGTCGTTGAGCTCGTCTTTCTGGAGGTCGTTCGTCACCCCGTGCGTATCGTTGGGATTGAAGACCGTCCAGATTTCCTCCAGCGACCGCGCCGACCCGTCGTGCAAATACGGCGCCGTGAGCGCGATGTTCGTCAATTGCGGCACGTCGATCATAGGCGACCGGTCGGTCGGCTTGCCCGTGCCCACGTTCGCCAGTTGCTGGTCAGTATAATGTGGTCCCGAGTGGCAAACCGCGCACTGGTTCATGGCCGGAATGGGCGTGCCGTCTTTGCGCTTCGTGCGCTCGAAAACGACCTTGCCGCGCTCCTGCGCCGGCGTCAGCTCACCGTTGCGATAACGATTGGGCCGCAGCGGGATCGACTTGATGTAGCTGACCAGGTCGGAGAGTTGCCAGCCATCGTAGCTTTCTGAGCGGTAGAAATATTTCTCGGTGCGCGGGCCGCATTCCGTCTCCAAGTTCGGATTCGAGCCGTTCCACTTGAATGGACCCGTGTCGGCAACGTCTTCGAGCAGCCGATTATCCACGTAATCCTTGCCAAAACCGTCCGGCTCCAGGTCCCACGACAGGCCGTCAAAGGTTGCTTCGATATGGCAATTGGCGCACCCGAAGTGTCCGTGAAACGCGAACCGCGCGTTGAAGAAGAGACGCTCTCCGCGCCGCTGTTCTGTCAGAGTCGCGGGGCCGCCGAGCGAAAGTTCGCCCGTTACGCGCCGTGTGCCCGTATCTACAAGGGATATCGTGTCGCCCGTCCGGTTCGCGACATATAGCCGGTTCCCGTCCGGCGAAAGCACCATCCCCTTAGGACCATGACCCACCGGAATGCGCGCCATTACATAATTCGCTGACGCCGAAAGATCGTTCGGAAGTGCGCGCCGCTCGGCCGGGCTCAAACTCTTCACGAACGTCAGAAGCCGGCGAACGTCGATCACGGTCACGCTGTTTGAGCCAGTAGTCGAAACGTAGGCGGTGCTCTTGTCCGGGGTCAGAACGATATCGAACGGCGGCGTGTAGTAGCGGTCCAGTTCATCGATCGGAATCTGCACCACTCCGCCCACATCCTCGCCAAACAGCGAAATGGCGTTTCCGATCACCCAGCCATGCTCCACATGCGCCAGCGGGACCAGGTTCTTGGGGCGCATTTGCCCCGCCATGCCCAGCCGCCCATCAGCCGAGACTGCAATGTGAAACACTCCGGCCGCGCTGGTCAATCCGTACCGCTCGATGACAATCTGCCGCGCGGCGTCGATCACCGTGATCTCCGATTCGGGCGTCGCGCGGAATGTGCTGATCTTCGGATAGATGTGCGAGCAGTAGACACGGCTTCCGTCCGGCGACAAAGCCAGGTAGCTGGCGCCGCGACCCGCGAGCAGGCGCTTGGTTTCGAGACCTGTCGAGAGATCCACCACGGAAACGTCGTTGCCGATCCGATTGGCGATGAAAAGGAAGCGCTGGGCGCGGTCCGCGACCACCGCGTTCGGCTCAAACCCGGCCGGCAGTGTGCGCACCACTTCGAGTGAAGCGGTGTCCACTTCCGATACGTTGTCGCTCCACGAATTCACAACGTAAAGGCGCTTTGTGTCCGGCGTCAGCGCCATGCCCTTGGGCACGCGCCCCACGCGGATGCGGCGCAGAACCGCGCCCGAACGAAGATCGTAGGCCACAACTTCGTCGGTCCCTTCGCAAAGCGCGTAGAGCCTCGATCCATCCGGAGTGATCGCCAATTCAATGGGCGAGGGGTAGCGTGTCGCCGGCGGCTCGGTAGCTCGGGCAGCCAGGGCCATCGCACAGGCAGCCAGCAGAGACGCCATCCGCCGCATCGGTCACTTCTCCTCGACTGTCATGATGCGGTCTACCGGCACGTTCTCCATCACCTGCTTCGTTCCGCTAGGCCAGGTCACGATCAGCCTGTCGATTTTCGTCGCGCCGCCCAACCCGAAATGCACGCGTGGATCGTCCTGCGAGAGGTAACCCGATCCGGCCGTGCGCTCGCGCTGCTGCCGGTTGCCGCCCGCGAGCACTTCCACTTGCGCGCCGATTCCATCCCGATTGCTCTTGTGCCCGGTGAGCTTCACCGAGATCCAGTGGTTCGCGACCGGCGAGGTATTGTGCAATAGATATGCCGGGCTCCCGAGGTTCACGATGAAGGCGTCAATCTTGCCGTCGTTGTCGTAGTCGGCGAAGGCCGCGCCTCGGCCGACACTCTTCACATCGAAAAATGGGCCGGCCGAAAGCGACACGTCCTCGAATTTCCAGTCACCGACCGCGCGGAACACCGTGTGTTCCTGCGGGATCATGTGGATCAATCCGCCGTGCACGATGAAGATGTCGTCGCGGCCGTCGTTATCGAAATCGTGTACTCCCGTGCCCCAGCTCACGTATTGCGCGGCAAGCTGTGAGATGCCCGCACGCTCCGTGACATCTTCGAATTTGAGTTTGCCCACGTTCCGCATCAGCCGGTTATATTTCGAGTCCGAGACCCACAGGTCAACACGGCCATCGCGATCGAAATCCAGAAAAACGGGCCCCATGGCCGACGTATTTTCGCCGCTCTGCCCGTAAGCCACACCGGCGGATTCCGCAATTTCCTTGAACGTTCCGTCCTTCTGGTTGTGGAAGAGAAAATTCTCCGTTTTGTCGTTAGCGACGTAGATGTCGGGGTAGCCATCGCCATCGAAATCCGCCGCAGTCACCCCCATCGTGCGCCCCTTGTAACGGCCGATACCCGATTTCTCGCTCACATCGGTAAACGTGCCGTTGCAGTTGTTGTGCAGCAGCACATTGCTCTGAGGTGCGTAGTCCAGCGGGCCGGGATAATTGTCAGCCGCGTAATACGCGTGGTAGTCGGGATCGAATTTTACATAACGGCCGATGAACAAATCCACGCAGCCATCGTGATCGTAATCCAGCCAAGCCGCGCCGATCGACCAGCCGGAAACCTTGATTCCTGCCTTCTCGGTCACATCCTCGAACGTCCCGTCGCCCTTATTCCGATAGAGAATGACGCGCCCATATCCGGTGACCAGCAGGTCCACGTTGCCGTCGTTGTCAAAATCCGCAGCGACCGCCGCCATGCTGAAAAGATCGCCGCCTACCCCCGCCTGCTCAGTAACATCGGTGAATTTTCCGTTGCCCAGATTGCGGTAGAGGTGATTGTGAGGCAGCTCTTGGGGCATATGGCGCAGGGGGTAAGGGTGCATACCCGCGCCGAGTGGTTTTCCACTCACAACGTACAGGTCCATCAACCCATCGTTGTTGTAGTCAAACCACACCGCCCCGGCACCGGTGCTCTCGAGCAGCGATCCCAGCTTTTCAGCTCCGAAACTATGGGTGAACTGAATTCCGGCCTGCGCGCTAACTTCTTCGAAACGTATCGGACCAGAGGCTGTCTGTTCCGCCGACAGCGCCACAAACACTACGGCAATCGCCCCCAAAGCCGCCCTCATTTTGTGCCTTCCTTGCCGCTGTGCACGGGGAGGGCCATCTTAACCGGTTCCTGGGTTCTCAGTAGTACTGCCGGCGATGCGTTTTCCGGCGCGCGCTCCGGTCCGGCGTGACAACCAACGCAGACGCGCTGTTCGCCGCGACGCGCCCAGATCCAACCCTTTTCCCCGGTGATGGTTTTTCCAACAGCGTCGAGCAACTCAAATCGGATCGCGGTCTCGCTCGGCACCTGAACGAAAAAAGAGCCGTCCTTTTCAACGGGGGCCTGTCCAAGAACCACCGGACCGGCATTGCCCAGCGCGGATACGCGAACTGCGGCAACCGAGCCGGCGGGAATGGTTTCAGACCGCGACACATATGCGTTCAGGCAAAGCAGGTTGGCGCCTTGGCGGTCGCCCAGCCCGGAAGGGTGACGTTTTGGAATTTCGTGCGGGCGAACCAGCACCGGCTGGACGGCGTTGAATCTCTTCTCCATCCATACACTTTCCGGCGGGCCTTGGCCCGGTTTCCATCGATATAGCGCGTACGGAACGCCGGCGCTGGCGCGGAAACTGACCAGCCATTCGTCGGCTGAGATCTCCGCAATCGGGCCCGCGAACTGGCCGGTGGCCGCCGGCAGCTCGATCTGAGTTGCCCGGGCGGATGTGAATCGAGCCAGGCGGTCACCAACTTCGAAAATAATGTCGCCGGAAGCGAGTTCGCGGCCGGCGTGGCGATCGTGTTTGTGATCACAGCGATGCGTTTCGACGCCACTGCCATCCGTGTAGACCGTGTAAAGCTCGCGGCCATCGGAGGCTGGATGCTGTGCTTCGAACAACACGCGTCCGTCCCGCAGAACATCCGATACAAGATGATCGCCGGGCGCGTACGTCAACCGCAGCGGCGTGCCTCCGGCGAGCGGCATGGTCTCAATCTGAAATCCCTGCGGCGTGCGCCGCGCATAGACCACATGGTCGCCGGGCAGATAAAACGGCGTGATCGAGTCCCCGGCAAACGACGTAACACGGCGCGGTGCCCCGCCGGTGACCGCAACTTCCCAGATCTGCCAGGGATCCGCGGCATGCCGCTTTCCTGAAAACAGGACGGTGCGGCCATCGAACGATATTGATGCGTCGGCGGATGAGGCGAAGTCTGGGATTAGTGGACGTTTGTTGCCGTTCGCAACGAGTTGCAACGAAGCGCCGGCTGGAAAACGCTCGTGACCCGAACTGTTGAAACGGGGCGTCTCGGTGTAGATGTACGGAACAGGAATGGAGGCGGCAACGAAAAGCAGGCTGCAGCAAATGCTGGTCAAGGCTCAAGGGAGAAGCACGTTTGGTTCCAGGAATCCGCTAATGTGAATCCGCTATGAGCGGTGGTATGAACCGGATTGCCGGGCGCGTGTTGTACCGCTTTCGGTAAGCCTGGTGCGCGGCGTCGTCGGGATAATGTTCGGAAGCTGCGTACGGATAGGCGCTCATGGCATGGAACGGCAGCGGCTGCACGGTTTGGGAAAAAGCAGTATTTGCGTCGGCGTCTTTCGCCCAGCCGTCCACCAGGAGCAGGAAATCGCGCCGCCAGTCGGGCGCGAGCGGCGGAAGGCCGCGATCCGCGAAACGTAATTGCAGCTCGTCGCCCGATCCCATGATCACAAACCGGTCGTCAACATCGCTCACCAGCTCGCGAACGTCGCCGTAGCGCGTGTAAAGCCCAGGCGTCTGGTTCCACATGGGCTGGCCGGTCCAGCTTGCATATGTAAAGGCCTCGGGCTGCTCGCGGCGCTCGTGGATCACGGCGCGGGAAAAGCCGCGCAGCCGGACCTCGGCGGACGTGAGATCGACCGGCGTCAACCGAACTGGCGGCGATTGCGTTTCTTCGCTCAGGAAGATTTCGTCCCAGTACACGCACAAGTTGGTGACGATGCGAACTTCGCGGGACGGCGAGAGGAACTTGAGATCGACCGCGATGGTTTTCGGCTTGCCGGCTGGAATCCCCATATCCTGAATGACGGTTTTCCATTTGCCCGCCTCATCTTTCACTTGCAGGTAAGGCAGGACCAAGCCGGCATTTGCTCCTTGTGATGCGCCAAGAAAGGTGCTGCCATCGGCCCAATCGACCCAGCCGTTCAGCAGCAAGATGGCGCGATCAGCCGGCGCGGAGCGAGCACCGAAATCCAAAGTGAGCGAATGCAATTCCGCCACGCCCGCATAGTCGTGGCGGAACCCGCCGGCATAAACCGCGTCGCGCCGGAGCACGTTCGCGAGCACATCGCGACCCTGATCGTCATGCGCGGCCACGGGTGCGATGCGGCGGCTCACGCCAAACGGACGAAACTCGGGGAATGGTGGCGACTTGAATTTTTCGTTGGTGAAGATCTCGACATCGCGCGGATGGTCGAGCGCGATCAGGCGAACCTGGTCGAGATAGGAAACTTCGTGCAGCTCCTCGGTGATGCGGACTTCGTACTGGCCGTTCGTCGGCCGGAGCGCTTCAGCAGGAATCTGCACGTACTCCTGATGATCCACCGGAAAGTAATGGCCGTCGCCGGAGCTGGCGCCGAGCGGCGCAACGCCCAGAACGTCAGTGATGAACTGAAACTCGCGGCCGTTCCAGGTGAAGATCATGGGGCAGGAACCGGAGAGGCGCGGTGCTTCCTTGATCATCGCCATGCGCGCGACGGCTTCGTTCGGCTGGTTTTGGATCAAACCATTAGCCCAACTGATGCGCACCGTGTCGACGGAATGGTTGCCGCCAAGCCCGAACAGGAGCGGAACGCCCTGGTACGTCTGCTTCTGGTAATGGGTGCCGGCTTTGACCTCGACCTCGGAGCCCGCCGCCATTTTGAGGTTCTTCACGCCGCTGAGCGCGACACGGAGCCATCGATTGGCAGTTTGCGTTCGGTTCATGAGCAGATGAATGCTGCCGTCGGGAGCGACCGCCGCGAGATCGTCGCGGCCATCGCCATCGAAGTCAGCGTGGGCCCAGGCCACCGCAGCGGGCAATACTGCAGGCGATGGAGATGTCGCCAGCTCCGCCAGCCCCTGGTTGCGATACACGTTATTGCCGGCGATAAGATCGGCGAGGCCGCGATTTTCAAGATCGGAAAGAACGAATGGCCCCGACGCAGGCGCCGACCGCGACTCGAAAGTGCCTTGACGATTCAACGCCAGCGCTGTGCCCTGCGGTGTGCGAAAAGCGAGGTCGATCCAACCATCGTTGTCTAGGTCGAATGCGGTGAGGTCCGCGGCCCCTTGCGCAACTGCACCGAGCGGAGTGGGTTCGAACACGCCTCGCAACTGGTCGCGGTAGAGCACTGCTTCACGATCTCGATAGGAGACAGCGAGGTCGATGCCCTTGGTGTCGGGGACCACCCGGAAAGCCACGGCCGAGGTGGCTTGGCCGCGGGCGAACGGAAAGTGCGCGGTGTAGTCGGCGAACCCCGCCTCGCCTTCATTTCGTAACAACACGGAGTTTGCGCCGAACAAGAAGAGATCGAGATCGTAATCGTGATCGAAATCGAGCCAGACGGCGGACTCGTAGCGCCCTGCCGGAATGGGCAATTCCTTGGGTTCAAACCGGCCTTTCGCGTTGTGGTAGACGCGTGCGCCGGTCTCGGTGAGGACACATAAGTCGGGGAGACCGTCATTATCGAAATCGCCAACGGCCACCGAGGTTACATCTTTCAGATCGCCCAGGCCCGTATCCGCAATCGGCTCGGTTCCGTGGCTATATATAAGGATGCCGTGGCGCGACCAGACGAGCAGATCGGAGTTGCCGTCGCCATGCAGATCGAGGACTAGCAGGCCGGCACTGGATGCGTCCGCATCGCCTGGGAGTCTGCGATCTTCGAATTTCAGAACCGCCGGCCGTGACGTGTCGTGCGCGGGCGGGTGCGCCTGGCTGGGATCGTAGAGTTCGGCATAGAAGCACCACTCCATATCTTCTGTGTCGTCGGCAGCCTTCTGCTGCTCCTTGGCTTGGCGAAATTCGGCAAGCGCGTGGCTGGTGGCTGCGTCGTCATCGCTCAGACGGTAATGATTGAAGATCTGGAAGCGTGGCCCCACGAGTTTGGGCGCCAGTTTTGCGGCGATCTCAAATTGCTTCCGAGCATCCGCTGAGCGGCCCGTGAGATCGTACAACAGGCCGAGATTGTAATGTGACACCGGCTCATCCGGCACCAGCGCGATCATACGCTCAAACTGGCGGATTGCCTCTGGATAGCGACGGTCGCGTTTGTAGGCGATGCCGAGGTTGAACCACGTGTGTGGCACAGCCGGATTCTGCTTTTGCGCCTTCTCGAGTTCGGTGATGGCACGCTCCTTTTCGCCGGCGCGCAGCAGGGCAAGGCCGTAGTTGAGCCGGTCGCGGAAGGAGTTGGGCGCGAGATCGAGCGCTTTCTTGAGCTCAGCGGGGGCTTCAGTGACGGTGGTCGGCGTCTCATAAAACGCTTTGCCGAGATTGCGATGGCGCCACAGTTCCCGTTCGCTCGTGGGTGAAGTAGCGGCCGTCAACAGTAGCAATACGGCGATTGCAGGCGCGCAGAGACATAGCACCAAAGGCTTCATCGGGCCACGGCGGGGACAAGAGACAAGGCGCGCTCTTCCGCCCAAAGCCGGAGATACGGATCAAGGCACTGCATCATGCATTCGAACTGCGGAATCGAGAGAGATTGCGTGCCATCGCTGAGCGCCGTCTCGGGCGACGGATGCACTTCCACCAGCAAACCGTCGGCTCCAATGGCGACGGCTGCGCGCGCGAGCCACGGAATCAGACTACGGCGGCCGGTAGCGTGGCTGGGATCGACGATCACAGGCAGGTGCGTCAACTGGTGCAGAAGCGGTACGGCCACGATGTCGCACGTGTTGCGAGTGAGCTTGCCGAAGGTGCGGATGCCACGCTCGCATAGAATGACGTTCGGGTTTCCGTTGGCCAGCAGATACTCGGCGGCTTCAAGAAGGTCTTCCACGGAGGCGACCATGGCGCGTTTCAGCAATATGGGGCGGCGGCACCGGCACAATGCGGCGAGCAGCGCGGCGTTCTCCATGCTGCGCGTTCCAACCTGGATCAGGTCGGCATACTCGGCGACCAGCTCGACCTGAGTGTCGCTCATCGCCTCGGAGACAACCGGAAAGCCAAAGGCATCGCCCGCCTTGCGCAGCAGCTTGAGTCCTTCGACTCCGAGACCTTGAAAAGCGTAGGGGGAAGTACGCGGCTTGAATCCGCCTCCGCGCAGAACGCGGGCGCCGGCGCGAGCCACGGCCTCGGCCGTCTGCATCACCTGCCGCTCGGATTCGACGGCGCACGGCCCGGCGATGACGACGACTCGGTCGGCGCCGATCTCGACATTGCCCACACGCACCATGGTGCGCTCACCAGTGGCGCGCTTGCGCACCAGTTTCAGCGATGTGAGGGACTCGTACGCGGCCTTCTCCGCATCCGGCTCCAAGGAGTCGATGGCGTCAAACGTAAACTGTTCAGGGTCCAAGCGGGCTCCGCTAAAAGGATAGGGCAGGGGGAGATGGTTTTCAAGCGTGCTGGTACTGGGTGCGACAAGGTCAAGTCGCCATGCGGAATCCCGCCACCTCCAAATCGCCTTTAAGCTGCTCGGCTTGTTTTCCTTTGGCTGTCACAATGGGTTCGGCGCGGCCGATGATGAAGATATCCATCTCGCCATTGGCTTTGACCAGAACGTGCGTCACGGTGTCCATGTTGATAATGAGATCTTCTGTGGCCAAGATGAATTTGCTCATGATTCATCGTATCAAGGCTTGCCGCCCGCAGCCTCAGACCGTTGCGTTTCAGCTAGGAAGAAGCCAAGTAGGTAACCGTGCCTCTACTTCGGCACATCGGCAACCGCAAGCTTAAATTTCTCCCTCTCTAGCTTGATCTCGCCGTTCACATAAGCGGTTAGTTCAGTCCCCTTGGGGATAGTGATATCCTTGCCGTGCATGAAGAGGAAAAACGGCGCAGCGGGAAAGAATACCAGTGAAGTGGCGACTATTGCGCCTGTCATTGCGCCGGTGTGTCCCCCACCTTTCGCCTCCTTGACCGCCCGAAGTGCAACCTTGTCGCCGTTGGCCAGTCGAAGATAGTCGATATTCACATCGAGCTTCCCGCCGCGTGCCATTCGGCGCTTTGCTTGGGCTTCAGTGACCGTGGCGATGGCGGTGCCACCGCGAGGAACCAGCAACAGGCCATCGACTACGAGATCGTCCAGCACCTCGAAATCAACCGTCTCGCCGACTGTCGCATCCGCGGAGGACAAGTTTCGGTTCAAACGCAACCTAATAGGTGTAGAGTCGAGCAACACGAGTGGTGATTGCGGCGCCAGGGAGTTCGGGGTCGTGGCGGGCGGCTGACTGGGCGCAGCCGGTGATCCGTTAGTCGTTCCTTTGACAATCATCGCCGCGATAATCTTTTCTGATACACCAGCGTCCTTCAGAGCGGAGATATCCGATTCCGCCAGCGAGTACTTCCCAGGCTGTTGATTGACCATTCCGACGATGGTTTCTTCGCCGATCCCTGCTTTGACAAGCTTGAGGATGGTTTCGTTGGTGAGCGATTCTTGGGCGTTGAGAGTAATCGAGCTGATTACCAGCATGAAAAATGCCCAGCTGAACACGCGCTTCATAGGAGTGGCGCTCCTTCGTGTGACGTTGTACTACGGCGTGAGAGGGAAAGCAAGGGTGTTCGGGCAAAGGGTGTTCGGGCAAAGGGTGTTCGGGCAAAGTCAAAGAGGGCAATTCGGGGACAGGCAACGAAATTCCGAAATGGGTTCTGTCTATTTTCAGGACTGAACAAGCGGAATTTCGAAGCCAGTCCCCGAATTGCAGCATCAACGGTCGCCGGGTTCTCCCCCCAGATGAATTTCAGATTCCGGCTAACATCATTTTCCGAGCGCCGTCTATAGGTGACAGGAGATGGAGTGCGCCCCCGGACTGAGACAGAGAAATCAGGGACAGTTCTACACTGAATGGAGAACTGAACCTGATGAAGAAGAGCCGAGTTTTTAGCCCGAAGTTCAAGGCGGCGGCCGTCCGGCGGATGCAAGCTGGGGAGAGT